>Ga0180437_10000108_pt1 | contig 178259 bp, 147 predicted proteins | sample SS_ome_4_FD_132410 | JGI IMG/M metagenome (GOLD analysis project Ga0180437, IMG submission 132410) | Hypersaline lake sediment archaeal communities from the Salton Sea, California, USA - SS_3_D_1 metaG | ecosystem: Environmental > Aquatic > Non-marine Saline and Alkaline > Hypersaline >...
CCGCACTAGAACAATCAACACTCCCACGAACAACGGTCCGCGCCAGGCCAGACTGGCGATCTCCGCGAAGTCCAGCCGCGCCGTCAGCACGATGAACAGTGTGGATATCAGCAGCACGGAAAGATCTTCCTTGAAGTGCAAGATATGCTTCACCGAGACTTGCTTCTGGTTGGCCAATACCAGACCCATCACAGTCACCGTCACCAAGCCCGACTCTTCGAGCATCATGTTCGAACTCACAAAGGCGGCCAACACCGCCATCAACGCGACGGGGCTATGCAAATGGTCGGGCACCGCATGCCGGCGCAACACGAACAGCACCAGCACGGCAACGCTCGTTCCGACGATCAACCCAATCAACAACGTCTCACATAGCCCCCACAGGCCGATCTGCCAGGCGTCTCGGAAGGTGGTTGCCTGCTTCGAAAACAGGGCTTCAAACACCAGCACCGCCAGCACGGCTCCGATCGGATCGATGACCACGCCTTCCCAGCGAGCGATCGGGCCCACGCGACCGAGCGGTCGAATGTGGCGGAGCAGGGGACCGATCACGGTCGGCCCGGTGACCACCAACAGCGCGCCAACCAGCGCCGACATCGACCAGTCGAAGCCGAGCACCAAGCGGGCTGCCACGGCGATTAAGATCCAGCTGATTAGCACGCCTACGGTGAGCAAGCTGCCCAGAGGCCACCCGATTTCCCGCAGGTCGGCCAGCCGCAAGTTCATGCTGCCTTCAAACAAGATCACGGCCACGGCCAGGGACACAGAGGGCAAGAGAAGCTCGCCGAACAGACTGTCGGGGTCGAGCCAGAATCCATCGGGATTAATCGCGTGCAGCAGCGGTCCGACGATCACACCAAAGGTGATCAACAGCAGAATGGACGGCAACCGCAACCGCCAGGCCAGCCACTGACCACCGATGCCCAGGGCAAAGATCAGCATCAGGGCAAACGGAATACTCTCGGCGAGCGGAATACTCTCGGCAAGAACCACGTCGAACAGCCTCTCTGAAACGTCGTCACGAGAATTCAGGATTGGTCGAGAAGCCAAGGCGCTCCGCGAACGTCGATTCCGATTCTCGGCAAATCGGCCGATAAGACAAGCCCAAGGGTCGCTCGTGGCGGCAATCTAACAGGGCAAACGAGAAGGGCGGCCCAAGAAAGACCGTAGACTGCCGAGGAATTAAGCGAGCCGCCTGACCGCCATAGCTGGTGGTTACTGAACTTCAAGCCACTTGATGATGCGGATTCCGCCGGGCGTGCCTTCGCCGTAGAGATTTTCCACTTCGTCGAGACACAGCTCGCGATTGAAGATCCGCACATCGTCGATCAGTCCATCGAACTGATAGGCGCTCGTCGTCCAACACTGCCCGATTTCGTGAGTCGTTCCCCAGCCACTGTCGGTCGCCTGGGTGCCGGTGATCGTGGCTTCGACCCCGTTCACGTAGATCCGCTCGGTCGAGCCATCCCATGTGGCGACGATGTGATACCAGGTGTTGGCGGAGATGGTGCCGTTGGCCGTGTAACTGACTCCGTCACTGTCGTTCCCGGAGCTTCTCCAGTTGTAGAACAGCAGGGCTCCATCGTCGTCGACCGCCAAGATCCAATCGCCCGCGATATCTCCGTGGGTCGACCGGGCGATGCCCGCTCCGTAGCTGGAACTGTACCCGGAGAGACTATCCGACTCGATCCAGACGGAGATGCTGTAGGGTCCGGAACCGACGCCCGGGTCGGGAATGTCGACCGAATTGGTGCTACTAAATTCCAAAGCCCCATCGATCTGACCGCCGCTCGATCGCCAGGTTGGGGAATCGACCAGGGTTCCATCGTTCTCATAACCCGACGAATCGGCGGCCGTGCTACCGCTCGACTCGTCGAACTTGTAATGGGCCTGTAGACCGTAGACGCTGCTAATGAAAGAGGCGTCCACCACTTGGTCGTAGATCCGCACGTCGGCGATCGAGCCATCGAAACGATCGCCGGAGCTGTGTCCGCCGATAAACAGTTCGCGGGAATCGGTTCCCAGCGTCGAGCTATGGCTGTGGGTCGTCGAGTGATCCTGAACCCCGTTGACGTAGATCTTCACCTCGCTGCCGTCCCAGATGGCGGCCACATGATACCAGCGATCGACGTTGAGTACCGTGTCGCCACTGAAGCGACCCGAGCCGGCGTCGTTACCGTCGAGTACCAGAGTCACCTCGCCGTCGACAATCGAGAACGCGTAGTTGAGCGGGTTGGTGGTTCCCTTACGGACGATCGTATCGACGTCGCTGCCCGATCCCCAGCTGTCGCCGCGAATCCAGGCCATGACGGTGAATTCATCGGTGAGTTGCAAGGACGAATCGTTGCCGACGCTGATGTAATCGGTCCCTCCGTCCACTTCCAAGCCGGTACTGCCGATCGGACAGACGCTGACAGAACTGGAGGCGAAGTTGGTGCCGGTTACCGTGCCGTCGTTTCCTTCGCCGGAACTATCGGTGGCGGTGGTGCCACTCGATTCGTCGAGCTTCCAGTACCCGACCATGCCCAAACTGATTTCGAAGCAGCCGATGTCGTAGCCCCCTTCGGCTGGACGGGATCCGCCATCGAAGTCGTCGCTGGGCGGACTTCCGCTACTGGTACCGGCATCGATCGCCGGTGAGCCAAGCTGCGGACGGTAGTTGCTGGAGCTGGTAAACAACGGGTCGACAAGAATCTCGCCCGTGCCCTGACTGGTCTTGTCGTAATTGCCGTCGGAGTTGTTGTACAGCAGGTTGTAGGTATGGATCGCGCTGTCGCCGTCGGCGAAGAGTCCATGTTTGCCGTTGCCGTAGATAATCGAGTTGGTGAGCACCAGGTCGCCGTCGGACTGATTGATGCCTTGTTCGCCGTTGTCGGCGATCGTGCAGTTCATGATCGTGACCGCGTACTTGTCCTTCGCCTTGTGCTCGATGCCGTCCTTGCTGTTGCTGTGGATCAGGCAGTTGATCATGGTCACGCCTGAATCTTCTTCGATCTTGATGCCGTCGCTGGAGTCGTAGATCTCGCACTTTTCCAGTACGATCCCTTCGGCATCTTTGATTTTGATGCCCTCCTTACTGTTTCCCACAAACTTAATGCCGATGAAGTGGAGAAACTCATCCTTGTCGATTTTCATCGGGTTTCCGTCTTTGCCCTTGTCACCGGTACCCGCCCCATCGAGAATCACCACGCCCGCGTCGCCGGTTTGCGATCCGTCGGTGTCAGCGATGAAGGTAATCGGACTGCCGCTGCTGCCGTCGACACTCGGCTCGACCTTTTCGTTGTAGATTCCGGCGCCGAAGTAGACGATATCGCCGGCGGAAGTGTCGTCCAACGCCTTCTCAAACGTCTCCCAGGCGGCTCCCGCCGAAGTTCCCGAATTGCCATCGTCACCGGTTGTTCGTACGTAATACGTCGCAGCGGCCGCCTTGGCCGTGGTGAACAGCATCAACAGCAAGGTTGCTACCGCGGCGCCCAAGTTGAGAAAGGGAAACCCTTGCGCCAACAGACCCGCCGAAGGCGATGTCATCTCCGTGGCCAGCAGCTCGGTGGTAACGGTGGCCAAGACCATGGCCAACAGCAGCGTCAGGCGAACGCCGGCCGCCCGATCGAATCGACCGCCGCCAAGCAAATTGCGCTGATGTCGGCTGTCCTGATGTCGGCACCGCGCCCGGCGGCTGGCCGCGCGACGGCTGCGGCGTCGCTTTCGAGATTTGATGGCCGGTTGACGCATTGGATGGGAGGGTCGCGAGGCGGGCAAGGGTGGCTGGATACTCACCTAAAAGCATAGGTTGCCCCACTTTGGCGAGTTCCAGAAATCGATCCCAGAATCGGTCGATAACGGCGGAAATGTAGTTCCCAAGCAAGTTCCGCGTCTCCGGTCGTATCGATTAATTCAGTCGTCCGGCATCCACCGCCGAATCACTCGCATAATCGCCAGAACTCCATCAATGGTGCTGGAGAGTCGCGTCAATCGGGGGCAAGCAGGCGTCTTCGTCGTGCCGATAAATGATGAGCAACAACGATTTTCTACGTCGGGGAGATGGAGCGAATCTCGGCGAAGTAGCCAGCGTGGCACGATGGATGCGTGACACGATGGACGCCGACATTGCATCGAATTATTCTCCCCATGCCCAACAATACTGAGCCCTCGTACGATCGCGTTCCCTATCCCCGGAAGTCACACCCCTCGGCTCACATTCGACGTATCGAGGCGACCGCCACGCTGTTCGATATGTGCCCGGCGCCGGTGACCGAGTGCCGGGTGTTGGAACTCGGCTGTGCCGCGGGTTGGAATCTGATTCCCCAGGCCTACGATTTCCCGGAAAGCGAATTCATCGGGGTCGACGCCTCGCAGCGGCAGCTTGTCGACGGGCGCGCGATGATCGATTCGCTCGGGCTCGACAACATCGATCTCCGCGCGGCCGACATACTCAACATCGACGAGTCGTGGGGCAAGTTCGACTACATTCTCTGCCACGGCGTTTATTCCTGGGTGCCGGCCGAAGTTCAGCAGCAGATCATGCGCATCTGCAAAGAGAACCTGGCCCCCGAGGGAGTCGCCTACGTCTCCTACAATGTCCTGCCGGGTTGGAATTTTCGCAACACCGTCCGCGACATGATGCTCTACCACACGGCTTCCTTCAAAGATCCGCAAGAGCAACTCTCCCAAGCCCGCGCCGTGCTCACTTTCATGGCCGACAACTGTCCGCAAGATACCAATTACGGAAACATGCTGCGGGAAGAGCTGGAAATGGTGCAAGGGGCCGAAGACGCCTATCTGTTTCACGATCACCTGGAGAGCGACAACCATCCGATCTACTTCCACGAGTTTTGTCAGCGCGCGGAGACGGCCGGCCTGCAATACTTGGGCGACAGCAACTTCAGCGACATGCTGCCGCAACATCTGCCTGAAGAAGCCCAGGCCGCGCTGCAAAACGCATCGCTGGTGAAGCAAGAACAGTACATGGACTTTCTGCGAAACAATTCCTTTCGCCGTACCATGCTCTGTCACGCTTCGCAGCCACTCAATCGACAATTGCACGCCAACGTGCTCGATCGATTTCATTTGATGCTCGATAGTCACACCCAGCCCGATCGCCTTGAGTTCGCCATCAACAGCACGGATCGAGTTCGACTGACGATTGACAAGCGTTCCCTCGAAACGGCTTCGCCCGCCTCCAAGGCGGCGCTTCACGAGTTGGTTCAGCGCTGGCCACACGCCGTCACGCTCGAAGAACTATGCCAGGCCGTCGAGAGGCGATTGATCGAAGTGGGGATCACCGAATTCGCCCGGGGAGAGCAACTGCGGGCCGAGCTGGCCGGGGGCATGATGGAGGCGTTCTCCATCGGCATGCTCGAACTGTTCGTCCATCCACCGACGTATTGCGAGAGCCGTAACGATCGACCGGAGGTTAGCCCCTTGGTCCGCCACCAGGCCGAGCAAGGCCATAACGTAACGAACGCCTTTCACCGCAATATTCGGTTGGGAACGGCCGCCAGAGAGCTGGTCTATTTATTGGACGGAACGCGGACCTGTCATCAACTGGCCGATGACCTGTCCAACCGCTTGGGCCCGGTGGAGGCGCAAAGCCCGACCTCAGGCAACAACCACATGGCCACCCAGGTGGTTATCGAAGGCGGTCGGGTGACGATCGAGCAGATCGAACGGGTCCTCTCGACGCTGGAGTCCTCGGCACTCTTGCTGGAAGCGTAACCCGCCTGGCCGCCCATTCGATAGTCTAAAGGCGAGATGCGTCGGTCTCGATCTCTTACACGTCGAGATTGTTGACGTCCAGCGCGTGCTGCTCGATGTACTCGCGGCGCGGTTCCACCTTGTCGCCCATCAACACACGGAACAGATCGTCGGCCGCCGAGACATCGTCCATGGTGACTTTCAAGAGCGTGCGATTCTCCGGATCGAGCGTCGTTTCTCGCAGCTCTTCGGCGTTCATTTCACCCAAGCCCTTAAAGCGGGTAATCTGCAGACCCCGCTCGCCGGCGGCCCGCACGGCGGTGAGCAAGCCGCGCAGGTCTTCGATGCCAATCTCGGCGTCACCTCGTCGTAGCTCATAGCGGGCTTCATCCGTGCCGGTTCGTTCTTCCGGCATCAACGCGCTAATTTCAAAACCCAATTCGCGCAGGTCCGACAGCGCCGTGTTGACCGAGCGAACTTCATTCAGTTCAACGATGTGAATTCGACGGTTTGGATCGATGATTTCACCATTGCCGTTTCCGTTGCTGCCGGCTTGCGGTTCATCGGCCATCGTCAGTTCGCCGCCCGTCTTTTCTTCCTGCTCTTGAATGAAGGCATTCAGTTCGGCTCGCGTCGTGAACCAGTGTTCCTGGCCACCCAAGAAGACATGAAACACCGGGAGCTTGGCCGTTTCCGGATTTTGCCGCAAGGCGTGCGCTCGCAGGCTGATGCCGCGACGTTCCAGCGCGGTTAGCGGATCTTCCAGCGCCGCCAGGGTGCGACAGAGCTTGGCCATTTCATCCCCTTCAAGAATGCGACCATCACGCGGGTCAAAGCTGGAATCGCCAAGTCCCTGTTCCAGCAGCTGTGTCTTCATCTCCTCTTCGGTCTGCACGTAACGACGCTTCTTCTTTTGCACCACGCGGAACAACGGCGGCTGGGCCACGTAGACCTTGCCCCCCGAGACAAGGTCGTACATCTGTCGATAGAAGAAGGTCAACAACAGGGTGCGAATGTGGGATCCGTCGACATCGGCGTCAGTCATGATCACGATTTTGTCATAACGCCGCTTGGCCAGATCCTGATCTATGCCGATGCCAATTCCCACGGCCGAGATCATGCTCCGCACTTCCTCGTTAGCCAACACTTTGTCTTCCCGCGACTTGTAAGCGTTGATGATCTTACCTCGCAGCGGCAAGATCGCCTGGTACTCTCGCAGCCGACCTCCTTCGGCACTACCACCGGCCGAATCGCCTTCCACCAGGTAGAGTTCGCACTTGTCGACCTCGCGACTCGTGCAATCGCGCAGTTTTCCAGGCAGACCACCACTCGACATTGCGCCTTTGCGTTCGCGAATGAGTTCTTTCTGTTTGCGAGCCGCCACGCGGGCTTCGGCGGCCAGCAGGCCCTTGCTGATGATCGTCTTGGCGACCGCCGGGTTCTCCTCCAGATAGTTGGACAAAAACTTGTTGACGGCGGAGCTGACAATGCCTTCGATTTCGCCGTTGCCGAGCTTGGTCTTCGTTTGGCCTTCGAACTGGGGTTCCGGCACGCGTAGCGACAGCACGGCCGTCAGCCCTTCGCGGAAATCGTCACCCGTCGGCATCAGATCCTTGAACTGGTTCTGTTTCTTGCCGTATCGAGACAAGCAGCGGGTTAGAGCGCTGCGAAAACCGGAAAGATGCGTTCCTCCTTCGGTCGTGCAAATGTTATTCACATAGGTGTGAACGTTCTCGGTGTACTCGGTTGAGTATTGCAGGGCGATCTCCATGGAGACGCCATCTTGCTCAACGGAAAGATAGATCACGTCCTTGTGCGCCGGCTCGCTGGTGCGATTCAAGTACTCAACAAACTCCTCAATACCGCGCTCGTACTCGAACGTGTGCTCGTCACCCGACCGCTTGTCGGTGAAGACAATCTTGATGCCGCGATTCAAGAACGCCAGTTCCTGTAACCGGCGCTGAAGCGTGCTCTGCGAAAACTTGGTCTGCGGAAAGATCTGAGGGTCGGGCTTGAACGTGGTCTTGGTGCCGCGATGCTTGGTGCTGCCAACGCGACGCAGTTCGCTGGTCGGCACACCCCGCTCATATTCCTGTTGATAGGCATGACCATCGCGACGGACTTCGACTTCGCACCATTCCGAGAGAAAGTTCACCACCGTCACACCGACGCCATGCAGTCCACCGGAGGTCTGATAGGCACCTTTGCTGAACTTACCGCCGAATTTGAGGACGGTCATCACGCCCTCGACCGTGGAGACGTCGCGACCCATCTCTTCGGAAAGCTGCTCGTGCTTCTCGACCGGAATTCCACGGCCGTCGTCTTCCACCGTGATCGATTCGTCTTCGTTGATCGAAACAGTGACTTGGGTGGCGAAGTTGGCCATCGCCTCGTCGATCGAGTTATCAACGACTTCATAAACCAAATGGTGCAGACCGCGACTCGTCGTATCGGCGATATACATACTGGGACGTTCGCGAACGTGCTCCAGGTCGCTCAGCCGTTCCAAGTCCTCGGGATTGTAGTCCGCGTTGGCTTCCGGTCGGCCTTCATTCGATTCAGATGTCATGCTGTTTCCTACTTTTCTCTTCGTGTTTCCTCTAGTCCTGCCGCGACTCGAAGGTCGCAGGCAGAGCGGATATTCCGCGACGCTGTCCGTTAACTCCGGAGCGGATGATTCCGGCGGTGGGTGTATTTCTTATCGTTCGTTCTCTTTTCGCTGGCGATCGCGTCTCTCTCGTACCTGGCGCCCCGGGACGAGCGAAAAATCGCTGACGTCATGACAGCCCGGCCTCTAAAAATCAAGAATCGAGCGGCCCGACTCGAAATCGCAGATCGCTTAACTCGTTCTGTCCCATCGTTTCTTTGAGCCTGGCAAGAAGCTCGGCTTTTTCAAATGTTAGTTCTTGGACCAGGGCCGAATGGGCCACAGTCACCTCCATCACGCCACGTCGCACGGGCCCCGGGCGAGTCACTTCAGCAAACTCCTCACCGACCGCCTCTCGCCAGGCTGTCAGCCGATCTTCGTTGGCCAACTTTCTGCCCAGACCACGACGGGTTAGCAGTTCGGAGACCAGTTCTCCGATCGCTTGAGGGCCACGTCGTTTTGTCGTTCGTTTGTCGGCAATGGTTCTGTCTCGTCCTACCGATCTCGTGTCATCGGCATGATCACATAGGCATAGCCGTCTTCGGTACTCGTCACCACGGCGCTATCCGAATCCTTCAGTTCCAGGCGGAACGTCTTTTCCGGATCGAGCACCTTCAAGAAGTCGGTCATGTATCGCGGGTCGAGCACGGTCGTAATCGGTTCGCTGTCACAGGCAATCGGCAATTCGATCCGCGACTGACCCACCTCGGCGGTTTGCGCCGCCAGCACGGCACGCCCGCTTCCAAAAGTAAAATCGATACCCCGACTCTCCTGGCTGACGACCACCGCCGCCTGACGAACGGACGAGAAGAAGGCGCCCACCGGAATATCGATGGACTGAAAATCGTTTCGCTGGGGGAAAACCTCTCGCCACTTCGGAAAACGACCCTCGACCAATCGCGAGAAGACCGTCACTCGCTGACTCTGAACGAGAATATTATTGGGCTGAACCGCGATTTGAATCTCCGCGTCGGCATCGCTGAGTGCTCGCTCGATCAGGGTCAGAGCCTTCGACGGCACGATCGTCGTTTGATCGCCCGTTTCGTGTCCGCCTACGGACAGCGCCGGCCCTTCCATTTTCGCCAGACGCCGTCCATCGGTACCGACCGCCGTGAGTTTGTCTTTCTCCAGTTCGAGCAACACTCCTCCTAGAGCGTAGCGACTGCTCTCGGTGTCGGTGGCAAAGGCGGTGCGGCGAATGACCTCCTTCAAGAAGCGGGCGGGCACCTCGTGATAGGCCGACTCGGCAAAGGCGGCCACGGAGGGAAACTCGTCCGGATTCGCTCCCGCCAGCTTGAACTCCGCACGATCGCCACGCACGACCGTCCCCTGCGGATCGGCCTCCAACGACAACGTCTCGTCAGGCGATTCGCGCAGGATCGGTCCAAACCGCGCGAGCGGCAACACGGCACTTCCAGGCACCTCGACTTCGACTCCCTGAACCGCGATGCGAATGCCAACTTCCAGATCGGTTGCCATCAAGATAGCCGTATCCTGACTCACCTCGAGTTTGACATTCTGCAAGATCGGCTTGGGGCTGCGCGCCGGCACGACGGTCGACGCCGTTTGAAAGGCTTCCAGCAACTTGGCCCGATCACATTTGACCTTCATCGAACTTTCCTTCCCGTTGAACTTCCTGCGTAGGTCTTCTTACTTAAATTAATAAATATTTTTAGTAGTAGTAGAAGTAGGCGAGACGAACGGATTTCGAAGCCGCTGGCTGACAACCGGTCGCGGCCTGGAAACGACGAGGAAAACGCGCTTCCTGGACCTTCGCTGGTCGGTTGAAATCATGTCGGCTGCCTGTCGATGTGTTGTCGATTCACGGTCGAGAAATGTGCATGGCGAAAATCGTCATTTCGAACTCGTGCCGCAACTCGATCGTTCAACAAGCTAGTGCACACCCGGCGAACAACTTCTCCACGATTTGGTTAAACGGTTAACACTTGGATTGAGGGGGACGCGAAACGACTGGACGAACAGCGTTGGCATCAACATTGGTCTTCCAGCGTCGTCGACAAGTCGGCGATCGCCTTTTGAGTCGCCATATCCGACTTCAGCAGCTCGATCGCCTTCTGATGGTTGTAGAGGACGGTCGTATGGTCTCGCCCACCGAGGAATTTTCCGATTTGACTAAAACTCTTCTCGCAATGTTCACGAGCGAGGTAGACCAAGATTCGGCGGGCCGTGGCGATATGACGCCGCCGCGAGTCGCTCTTGAGATCGGCCACGCTGAGCGAAAAATACTTGGCGACCACGCGTGCTACACGATCGATGCGAATCTTCTTGGAATGAGTCGGTCGCGGTACGTACTGACGTACCAGGCTCAGCGACAGCGGCGCCTGCTGTCGCTTCTGAGGCAACTGACCGATCGTGAGCGGAAGATCGCCCGTGGTCGGGTGCTCTCCCGCCGCCAGGTAGTCCACCGCTTCGTCGGTCAACTGCAAGTCGCGCACCTCGCAGCAGGCCAACACCATGGCGCGACGAGCCGCCCGCCCGGCCGGAGCCAAGGGCACCGTTAGACCGGCGGTCAGTCGACTGACGAGCGCCGGCAAGAACTTGTCCAGCATCTCGGGCTTGGTTCGCGAGGTGATAATGATTTGTCCGCTACGGCCGTGCTCGTCTTTCGCGGTGAGTTCGTCAATCATGCCGCACAGTTCACGCTGAATGGTGACATTGGTCGGCAGCTTGTGGAGATCGTCGATGACGACTAGCGACGCGCTGCGATAACGCTGGCGAAGTTCGACCAGTCGGCGAGGCTTTCGGGCGGCGTGAAATTCGGCGGCCAGCGATTCGGCATCTGTCAACTTGACTTCGCCGCTGCGCGAACCATTGGCTTCTTGCCAGCGAGATGCCAGACCGTGTGACAACAGCGACTTGCCGGTACCCACTCCGCCACAAAGAACCAAAGGGTTGTACGAGTGATCGGCCGTGTGCAACAACGTTTCGATCGACGCCAGAGCGAGCCGATTTTCGGGACCGCCGATAAACGCTTCGAGCCGATTCTCGACACCGTCTGCGCGCGCGGAATAGCGGCGTGATGACCGCTCTCTAGTCGGCAGAGGTATCGAAAAAACGCCGCTGACCACGCTGGCTCCGTCCATTCTGAATAGGCGCGCCGAGTCGCGCACAACATGTCGAAAATAGGGTCGATAGGGAAGCTGTGATTATAGCCTTTTCGGGGCTTCTCGCGTAGCGGGGACGGCCGTTTTCCGGTCCTAGATGCGACCGCGCAAGTCCTTGTAAACAGCTAGGATACGAGTAGCCGCTTCGGTCGTCTCGGGGGCCGTCGTTTCTCGCCCCCAAGAGAACCGCAATGCGCTGTTCATCACCCCCTCGGAGAGGCCCATTTCGCCCAGCACCGGTGAGGGCTCGCTCGATCCGCTCTCGCAGGCACTGCCGGTTGAGCAGGCCACGCCCGCCAGATCGAGAGCCACAAAGAAGGCTTGCCGATCGAGTGGTGGAAACCCTAGGCAGGAAGTGTGGGGCAGCCGGTCGGCGTCGCCGCCCAACACCACAATCTCGGCTGTGGCGGACGTCATCCGCTGTTCAAAATCGTCACGCAATTGCCGCATCCGCTCCGTACCCTTCTGATCGGCAGCAGCCAACTCCAAAGCCGCTAGCAGCCCCGTCGGCAGAGCTAGCGATTCGGTGCCCGGCCGCAGACCATGCTGTTGGTGACCGCCGAAGAGCAGGGGAGAGAGGCGCACTCCAGCTTTGAGAACGATGGCGCCGATTCCCCGTGGGCCATGAAACTTGTGGGCGGATAATGTCAGGGCCGCGACACCGAGCGCTCGAAAGTCGACTGGCACCTTGCCGACGGCCTGAACCGCGTCGGTGTGCAGCCGAGCGCCGGCCGCTTCCGTGAGTGCGGCAATCTTCTCGATCGGTTGTCGAACACCTGTCTCATGGTTGCCCAGCATCACGCTCACCAGCCGTGTTGGCTGTTGAAGTTGTTCGCCTAACACATCAAGCCGTACCACGCCGGCCGCATCGACAGGCAGCCGTACTACCTGATAGCCTTCCGTGGCCAGCTGCGCGGCCGTCTGCATCACGCTCGGATGTTCGATACTCGATATGAGAATCCGCGGCGGGGTATCCCCGTCTGCCAGTGGACCAGAGAGTCCGCGGAGCACCAGATTGTTGGCCTCCGTGGCCCCGCTCGTGAAGATGATCTCGTCATTGGCCCCGCGAGCTTGTTGGCCCTGTAGATCGGCCCCCAACAGAGCTCCGACCTGCTCCCGGATTTCATCCAAACGTTGGCGGGCGGCACGGCCCAGACTATGCTGACTAGCAGGATTTCCCGGAAATTCTCGCTCAGCAGCGACCATCGCCTCAACCGCGCGAGGGTCGATCGGGGTGGTCGCGTTGTGGTCCAAATTGATCGTCGTTGTGGCCATTTATCGCATTATATCGGGTCGATTGCGGTGGCCATAACGGGCACGCGGGGCAACCAGCTGCCTCGTAAGACGGCCATGTTTCCTGAGCGAAGGGGAAGCCCTGACTGCGATGCCAGCACCCCTCAATTGGCGTTGCTTGCAAACGCGGCCGGTGGCTATGATTCGCCCGCCTTATTCTATCTGCCTAGCTCTGACGCCGATCGTCCAGTTGCCGATTGGCCACACTGATTGAGGGAGCACTCGCCCGTGCGAAAACTTGCTGAATCCATCGCCTCCATGTTTCGTGCTTTAGTCATGCTGGCCATCTTGGGTGGCGGCGCTTATCTGGCTATCGAGCATACGCCGATTCTGGAAATCGCTCGCGAGAAATTCAGCGAATGGCAGAATCGCCCCGCCGAACACGATTGGGGCGGTGGGGAAGCCCCGGCGTTTGATCCCTCGGGTGCCGGAACCGCCGAGACGCTGGCCAGTCACGAAGGTCCGTCCGCCGACGCGAGTTCTTGGCCGCAGGTCAGCCTCCGTGCCACCGACGAGACCGATGAGACCAATGATCAGTTTGAAACTCAACAAGCAGGCTTCCAAGCCCCGGTGACTACGGCCGCCGGCGAGGGTGAGTGGGAATATCTGGCCCTCGAACGCCGCCTTCGCCAAATGGGCGTCAGCTCCAGTCTGCTCGAATCGGGCGGAACCGAAAGCCGCCGATTTCGCTTCCTTTGCCGGATCTCTCCCCCAGGCGGTACCGGCAAGGATCAAGTCTTCCAGGCAGTCGCCGCCGATCCCCTCGAGGCCATGCGTCAGGTCGTAAGCAAAGTCGATCGTTGGCGGTCCTACGGCGAGCAATCGAGCGACAGCGGTGGCATCTCGTCGTCGCAATTCCAGATCGGCCTCGAACGGTAACCCCGGCCGACAAGCTCCCAAATTGGCTCCGCGGGCCGAGCTCGGCTCGATAACGGACTTGTCAAACCGGGCGACATCGGCTAACTCTGATCGATAGTCGGGTCACGTCACACGGGGAAGAACGTCCACGATTTGTGGGCGCTTTCGGCCCTCAGATAACGGGCGAGACCAGGCGTGCGATCTACTTCCCACATCCCGCTCTCCACGAACATCGATGTTCGCCATGCGATCGTCCCGCTATTCATCCTCGGCCGGCTCCAGCTCGCGACAGACCGCCGTTCAGCTGCGGAGTGTCGCGCATCGTTATCGAGCCGCTCCACGGAGCGGCCATGTTGTCGAAGCGGGGACGGCCGATCGTTTTGCACGGCGGAGGATGTTGGGCCAGGGCACCGACGATGTCGCGTCGCAGGCCACTCGCCTGGCTCGGATGGAAGCCGTTCTCTTTCTCAGCCGAGAACCATTGGGAAGTCGCAAGTTGGCTCAACTAGCCAACTTGTCCGACGGCACGGAAGCCCGAACGTTGATGCGTCGTCTCAACGAGCAGTACGATGCCGAAGGGCGGGCGTTTCGCGTGGAGGAGATCGCCCAGGGCTATCATCTGCTGACACGGCCCAAATTCGCTCCCTGGCTGCGACGCCTGACCGGCACCGACACCGCGGTGCGATTTTCTCACCCGGCGCTGGAAACTTTGGCCGTGGTTGCTTATCGTCAACCGGTGTTGCGGGCCGAGATCGAGTCGGTTCGCGGCGTGCAATGCGGCGAGATTTTACGGCAGCTGATGGAACGATCGATGGTACGCATTGTCGGACGGGCGGACGAATTGGGCCGCCCGATGTTATACGGAACGACGCGTCAGTTCTTGCAGACTTTTGGGCTCAAGCATCTCGACGACTTACCGCGAGCCGATCAATTGCGGCGTGGTGATGTCGCGCCGGAAGCGAACGAGATGTCAAACGATACGGAATTAGAGACAACAGGCGAAGAGCAGGAGACGAGTGACATGACTCTCGATTCAGAAGCCGCACCGGCAACCGCGGCAGAACTGGATGACGACCTCATGGAAGATGAAGTCTTCGACGAAGATATCGAGTCGGAAGACGATTACGACGATCCGGACGACGCCGACGACGATTCGGACGACTTCGAAGACGGCGAGTGGCAAGAGGTCGACGATGAAGACGCCGATGGAGGGGACGCCGGTGCAGAGAAGTTCGATGGCGACAAAGAGGACCTCGACAGCGACGATTGGGACGATGAAGGGGACGACTGGGACGAGGGAGACGACGATTGGGATGACGAAAAAGACGACTAAGAAATCCTCTTAGAGTGGTCACAACCGAGTAGAAACACCCAGAGCCCCGCCGTCCTCCGGCAGGGCTCTGTTTATTTCCGAGTGATCGGTACCGAATGCGAAGCGCTCTTACGCTCGATTCCGTCGACGTCGTCGACAGCCGAGTAGTATCAAGCCCAACAGTCCCAGGGCGCCCATCATGTACGTGGACGGCTCGGGCACAATATCTTCAACGGGTGGAATCGTCGGGTAGACGTCAAACGACACAAGCGGCACACCGAAACCCCGACTGACCACAAATTCGCTCAACAACACACCGAGCCCCGCACCGTCCAAGGCTGTCGGAAAGACGAAACCGATGCTCATCGGGCTACCGGGCGAGCTGAGGGCCGCTTCGGCCAACTCGGTTGGCAGGCTGGTCGAGACGCCACCAAGAATCGGAGTGTGATTGCCGGCCAGAAACGCTCCACTGGCGCTCTTGATCGAGTAGCCGATGATCGAACTGCCATCGGGATCAAGAACGACTTCTCCTGTCCCGGAATCGTAAATCAAGTCGGGTATGTTGGGATCTCCAAACCCGGCTGGCATCAGGCCCGCCGAGGCCAGGTTGGCCGACGCGTTCATAGCCAGCAACGCCAACAGCAAGAGGGTGGACCGGAAGTAGAAGTTGTGAAGCATGATGCGATATCCCCCAAGCAAAAAAGTAAGAGACGATTGCGAACCTCGCACCGCCGGGAATCGAAACGCCCCGATTGTCTCGATACGATGGATTGGTGAACCTGGAAATACCCGCCCAAGGGCACTCAAGGCGAGCATTCTACCAAGGAGGGAGAGGCAATTGCCACAGTTTTTCTGTGATAATCCCGGAATATAGTTTTCCAGGTTCGGCAATTGAAGCGACGCCGATCACTTCGTCGAGATTTGCCCCGGCCACGATCGAGCCAGCACCGGCCCACTTTCCGGCCGGAGAATACTAGTCCTTCAGCTGGAACAGCCGCCGGATCGCTTCCACCAGCAGATGCGGTGTCCCCTCGCGCGACTCGTCACGCAGCGACACCAGCGGCTGATGGAGCATCTTGTTGACCATGCGGTCGAACGATCGCGAGATTTCTTCGCGTGACTTGACATCCAGGTCGGGCAGTTTATTGAACAGCCGCTGCAGTTCCTCTTGCCCGATGTTGTCAAAATTCTGCTTGATTTGTCGAATGGTTGGCCCGGTCATGCGGTGATACCACTCGGTCATGAACCGCTCGGTCTCTTCTTGGACGATGCGCTCGGCCGCGGGCCATTCTTTTTCTCGCGCGGCGCGATTGTTGTTGCAAGTCTCCGCCAGGTCGTCGATCGTGTAGAGATAGACTCCCAATGCCTCCCCCACGGCCGGATCGAAATCGCGGGGCACGGCCAAGTCGAGAATGGCTAGGGGCCGCTGATAGCGTGACTCGGAGATCGGCTGGAACCGCTCGGCGGTCATAATCGGTTCCGCGGCCGCGGTGGTACTGACCACCAGATCGGCCTGGGCCAGTTCGGCATCGAGCGAGTCCCAGGGGGCGGTTCTGCCGTGATACTCTTCCGCCAAGGTGGTTGCCTTTTGCGGGTCACGATTGAGAATTGTGATCTGGCGAGCCCCTTCGTCACGAAGATAGCGGAGTGTCTCTTCGCCCATTTCTCCCGCGCCGATGACGAGAATCTTCTTGTCCTCGAATGTTTCGAAAATGCGTCGCGCAAAGTCGCAGACCGCCACGCTGGGAATACTGGTGCGACGTTGATTGATGGTCGTCTCGGTGGCGACTCGTCGGGCCACGCGCAAGGCCGCTTGGAACACGGCGTGAATCATCGGCCCCGCGTTTCCCGCAGCCGTGGCTCGATCGTAGGCCTGCTTCACTTGCGAGAGAATCTGTGCTTCGCCGAGCACCATGCTGTCGAGGCTGGCAGTCACATGGAACAGATGTCGTACTGCTTCCTCGCCACTCTGATGCATCAGACTGTCGAGCACCTCGGGCGACTCAATGCCATGAAACTCGGTCAGAAATTCAATGATCTGACGGTGGGATGGCGCCAGCTCGGCTTCTTCCGAAGCGGTGTAGACCTCGACTCGATTGCAAGTCGACAACACCACCGCCTCGCTGCCGGGAAAGCGATCGCGCAAGTGGAGCAGCGCGTGCTCCACCTGTTCTCCTTGAAAGGCGACCTGTTGGCGAATTTCCAAATCGCTACCGTGATGGCTCATGCCGACGAGTTGGAGTTTCATGCGGCCCTCCCGCGACGGTCGAGCGGACCCTGCTCAGGACCGATCGTCGCGACACGCTCCAGCCTGCCGGCCGTGGTCTTCGACTTCTCGACGGCCGTCTCGGGCTGATGGGCCGAGGGAACCAACACGATCAGGGCGGTGACCAGCGCCAACAGCAGAAAACTCACCACGGTGAGATAGGCCACCTTGTGACCTTGTCGCGCCGGTCGATAGGCGGCGCGGAACACGACGGCGGTAACCAGCCACAGCAGCAACAGTCCGGAGCTCCACACCACCGGATCGCCCCACGCCAGGCCGGCGGGTGAATCGAAGCGGAGCAGATCGATGTTCCGCACCAAACCGGCACCCAGTCCGATCGCCACACAGAGCGTCGAGATCGTCAGGGAACGGGCGTTGACGCTTTCACACCACTCCAGGCTCGGTAGCCGTACACCACTCTCCGGCGATTTGTTCTTCAGTTGCCACGATCCCAGCAAGTACATCAACCCGGCCACAAACCCGATCGACACGACGACCGTGCCGAGCACCAGCGAGGCGACGTGCACGATCAGCCACAGCCCGCGGGAGTCTTCGGTGGCGGGAGCCTCCAGGCTGTTGAAGGAGTAGGCGACCCCAATCAAACCGAGCACGATCGGCAAAATGAAAATACCGATTGACTGACGCGTGTGGTGATAAGTGAAATAGAGGTACGACGCGGCCAAGATCCAGGCCGCGATCAAGTACAGCCCGAACCAACTCGACAGCGGTGTGCCACCTTGTTGGCTGTCGATGGCCAACAGCACGAGATACCAACTATGCGCAACCAGTCCGGCGCCGGCGAATAGCAACATCACGGCGCCGCGGATACCGCTACGAAAGAACAGCCGGGTGACCTCCAGAAACAGGGCCACCACGTAGCTGGCGGTAAAACAAGTTAGCGAAATCGAAAGTTCCATGGGAATCTTCGGACGACAGCGCGGTGTGTCGTCGCGACGTTAGGTATCGAGCCCGTACTCTTTGAGCTTCTTGTGGAGTGTATTTCGATTGATCCCCAGCTTCGCCGCCGCCTTGGTCTGAACACCTTCGCTGGCGACTAGAACCTGGGCGATCAGCTCGCGCTCCACGCGGCTGACAATCTTATTATGTAGGTTGTCCTCGTTCGGGCCCGCTCCGACCAGTCCCTCCTGGACGACTTCATAGGTGAGCGTCTCCAAATCGGCCCGCTGACGCCGTTTGATCCGCATCCCATCGCCCGACTGCAGGGCCTCGGGCAGCAGTTCCAGCGTCAGTTCATCCCCCTCGGCCAACACGACCGCGCGTTCGATGTAATTTTGCAGCTCGCGAACATTCCCTGGCCAATGGTAATTCTCCAGCGCTTCCATTGCCTCCGCGGCGATATGCAGTACATAGCGATCGTTGGCGACGTTGTATGCATTCAAGAAATGACTGACCAGGTCGCGGATATCCTCTCGCCTTTCTCGCAATGGGGGCAAGAAAATGGGCACCACATTCAGCCGGTAGTAGAGATCCTCGCGGAACCGCTCGGCTTCAATCTCTTCGGTCAGATCGCGATTGGAAGCGGCGATGACCCGGGCGTCGACGGCAATGGTCTGCGTATCCCCGACCCGCTCAAATTCACTTTCCTGGAGCACCCGGAGTAACTTGACTTGCAGCTTGGGGGTGGTGGAGTTGATTTCGTCCAGAAAGATCGTCCCGGTGTGGGCCGCCTCAAAACGACCCGTGCGATTCCCCACCGCGCCGGTAAACGAGCCACGCACATGGCCGAACAGTTCGCTCTCCAGCAGACTCTCGGTGAGCGCCCCACAATTGACCCGCACAAAGGGTCCGCTGCCGCGGGGGCTGAGCCGATGGATGGCTCGCGCGATCAATTCCTTGCCCGTGCCGGTTTCACCCAGTAACAGCACCGACGCGGTGGAGCGGGCCACCTGGCGCGTCAGTCGATAGACCTGCTGCATCGCCTCACCACCGCCGATCAACTCCGGGGTGGGAGGACGGTCGGCGGGGGCAGCGGCGCGGTCACGCCCGAATTTGGCCGGATCGCTGTTCATACATGAAGGCCGAGGCGGGTCGGCTGAGTAGGGTGGAGGGAGTCGCGTCTTTACTGGCGACCACGAAGGGCGGGCGGTTCAACCGGTCGCTTCTTCTTGATGGTTTGCAGCGCGTCGAGAATCGACCAGAGCACATCTTGGGTTGCCTGTTCGAGACCCTCGCTTTCGTCATAGCGAGTTACTTGTTTCTTGATTTCATCGTAGGTCAACAGAATGCCGTGGCGAGCCAGGCTGTCTTGCAGACCCTTCACGGCCGCCTGGCGCGACGCCAGAGGCAGCGAGTTCAAGCTGGCGAAATCAACCAGCACGGTTTGGGCCTCATGCGAATGGATGTGTCCCAGCACCTCGGAAGCTAGCGGCGAAAGTTGCGGATGGAACAAGGCGTTGTTCAAGATCGGCTCGATATCGTGCAAGTCGTACGGAGCAGGGTGCTGCGTTACTTGGTTGATCAACTCCAGCGCCAAGCGCGCCTGTTGGGTGCGAACTTCCGGCGTGATGTAGGCCAATCCACTGCCCGCCAATAATTGTTCAATGCGAAGTTGCATCGCCTCGCTGTCGCGAGGCCGTATGAATGCCTGCACCATGGGATAGTTGCGGGCCAATGCTTCCGCGTCGCCAATCTGATCGGGGTCGGCGATCAAGCCGATCGGCATATGCGCGGTCCGGGCATCGTTGCGCAAGTGCTCGATCAATCGTCGCGCGTCAGGTTTGCCAATGGTGTAGGTGATCAGAGCAAGTTCGTTCTCGTTGGTGGCGACCGCTCCCTGATAGAGCCCTTTTCCGGTTTGGAAAGCCTGGGCCTCGAGTCCCTGTTCCGTCAGCAGGGCCGCCAATTGGTCGGCGCGAATGCCACGCGGATCGGCCACCACGGCCCGCCGGATGCCGGAGTAGTTCGCCACCGGCTTGAGCACATTCATCAGGGCACCGGCGCCGGGAAAACCATCCTTTCGATCGAGCGCCACGATGGCGGCGGCCGCCGCCAATTGAACTCGACGATTGGAATGGTGCAGCGCCAGCGCCAGTGGCGCCGGGCGACCATCTCCCCGCACGAGAAGTTCTTCGTCGATTTTGTCGGCCCGCGCCAGATGCGCGATCAGTTCACTTGCCGCGATGGCGGCGGCCGCGGAACTCGTGCGGAGCGACTCATCCAGAACCGCGTTCAGCCGGGCCGCTTTTGACATTTCGTTGTCAGCGGGCATCGCCGAGAGATACTTCTCGTCGAGCGAGCCATCCAATCCAGATTCTAACTTGATGACTTGAAGCGCGGTCGTCTCTCGCCACCGCTGGATTTCCGGGTCGTCCGGAGCCAGGCGAACAAGATCCCGCGCCAATCGAGCACTTGCTCGGGCGGAACTGACGGCCGGATGTTCTCGCAGCATGCCGAGCTGCTGCTCCTGGTCATTCCAAATCCAGGTGTCGCTGCTGCCGTCGGGGTTCACCGCCACGCGTTGACTTCCGTCGATGTATGCTCGCGATGTGTTGAGTAGCTCCGGCCGCGCTTCGTGCAAAGGCAAAATGCGACCTTCCAGCATCTGCAGCGCTTTTTGGGCCGTCTGTCGCGTCGTCTTATCGGGATGAGTCCAGGCATCGGCCAGCAGATAACGTTCCGTGTGGGCCTTCTTGATCTGGGCCAATACACGAATCACGTTCTGCTTGAGCAGTGGATCGGAAGTCTCCAGCACCGCAATCAGTGGCGCCGCCGCCGGGGGTCCAAACTGTACCAGCGCCTCGCGGGCCAGGGGGTGCACATCGCGACGATCGGCATCGGCCAGGATTTTCAGCAGGGGCGCGACTCCCCACAGGCTGCCCTTGCGAAGTTCGACGATGGCCAAATATCGCTGCCGGGGATCGGCGTCGAGTGTCTTCTCGGCCAATGCTTCGAGTCGAGCCGGATCTTGCAGGCTCTCCCGCCAGGCTTGCTGCACCGCGCGGCCAAACTTCTCGGCCTGCGGGCCAATATCATGGCTGCTGATGATCTTCGACAACACTTGCGTGCCGACCTCCGCACCGAGTTCGGCCAGAGCGTCGGTCTCCAAATCGAGGTCAAGCAGCGCCCGGAAATATTGTTCGGCCAAGTCGGGACGATCGAGTCGCAATAGGTCGACCGTGGCCCGGGCCAACTCCGCCGGCTCGGTCGGCTTGGAATCGACGATCGTTTGCACCGCGACGTCCAGCGCCGTCGGCTCGCGAGGACCGGTCGCTGCCGGTTTCTTCTCATCAAGCTCATCGAACTCTTCGTCGCCGGAGTCAGGCTGGGCCATCGCCACACAGGGCAACATCGTGCACGGCGCAAGGGTCACCAGGCACAGCAGCCAAACGAAATGTCGAAATCGAAATTGCATGTTGAGGTCGTTGTTTCCGGAATGTCGATTCATAAACGGATTGTCGCTTTGAATTCCTAGGTCGTCGAAATTCCCAGTCGCTCTCTCCACTGCGCGACCTGCTGGCCTACTTGTGCCGGCGCGGTGGAACCGAAACTCGTGAACGCTTCGACCGCGCGTCGACTACCCAACACGCCGTAGACGTCTTCGTCCAAGATGGCCAGCACTGGGTCGGCGGTGCGAAAATCTTCCAGCGATAATTCGGCCAGCGTCACGCCACGCTCCATTGCCACCGCCACCAATGTGCCGACCGCGTGATGGGCCGTGCGCTGCGGAACGTCCTGGGCGATCATGTATTCCATCAAGGTCGTGGCGTCCAGGAAGCCTTCCTCCAGTCGCGAGGCGATCGACTCCCGGTTCAGTTCCGCTCCCTCGATCACCGCGGCCGCCAACTCCAGACAGGCATCGACTGTGTCGACCGAATCGAACAAAGGCTGTTTGTCTTCTTGCAAATCGCGGTTGTACGCCGCCGGCAGACCCTTCACCAAGGTCAACAACGACATCAAATTGCCAACCGTGCGGGCTGTCTTGCCGCGAATCAGCTCCAAGACGTCGGGGTTCATCTTCTGCGGCATCATCGATGAACAAGTGCAAAACTCGTCGGGCAACTTGAGAAAGTCGAACTCGGTGGTCGACCAGATGATCCATTCCTCGGCCCAACCGCTCAAATGTTCAGCGATCATCGTCAGACAGAAGGCGATCTCCAAGACAAAATCGCGATCGCTCGAGGCATCGAGACTGTTGGCCGCCACCGCGTCGAACTCCAGCGTGCGGCGGACCATCTCGCGATCGATCGGCAAACTCGTGCCCGCCAGGGCGCCACCGCCCAGGGGTAGCACATTGGTTCGCTTTCGCGCGTCGGCCAACCGCTGTCGATCACGCTCGAGTTTCTCAACCAGAGCCAGATAGGCGTGTGCCGCCAGCACCGGTTGGGCGCGACGCAGATGCGTGTAGGCCGGCATCACCACGTCGCTGTCGGTCTCGCAACGCGCGACCAGGGCGGTCTGCAGCGCGGCCAGCCGATCATCGAGCCGATCGATCGCGTCACGCGACCACATTCGCAGATCGGTCGATACCTGATCGTTGCGACTGCGGGCGGTGTGCAGTTTGCGCCCCACGTCGCCGAGTCGCTCGATCAGCGCGTGCTCGATGTGCATGTGGATATCTTCCAGGCGAATGTCGTACTCAAATTCGCCTTGCTCGATCTCTTGGCGGATCTCGGAGAGCGCCTGCTCAATCTCTTGGCACTCGGCTTCACTGATCAGTCCGACTTTCGCCAGCATTTTCGCGTGTGCGCACGAACCGGCAATATCGTGCGCATAAAGACAGCGATCGAAGCTCACACTCTCGGCAAACTTCTCGACGCGAGGGTCGACATTCGTACCCAGAACACCACTGCGTGAGGGTGTAGACACAGCCGGGGCCTCAATTAGCCACTGAAAGAGGGCGGAAAAATTTCACCAACATATTTACTCTAAACAGGTTAGGTAAAAGTGTCAACGATCGCGACCAGCTCCCAGAAAGCACTTTTTGGGCCGAACTTGGCCGAAATCGCCGTCACCTCGCTACAGACCCTATGACCGGTTCCCTTTTCGATCTCCCGGCCGCCACCGGACTGCCCGTGAGTGTCAGAATTATACCCCGCGAAGACCACCCGAGATCGCCCCGGCGTCCCCACTCGGCTCGTACCGAGGAGCCTCCCGAATTGGGGCCGTAGCGGCGGCGAGGAATCACGCCGCGCCGCCTGCTGCCGCCGGTCGCCGGGAGTTGCTAGAATCGACCGGAGCGCTACGGTCGCCATCGGCACGAGAGTGTTCCGGCGCCCCGAGCGATCCCGCCCTCCGCAATTCATCCCCCCTGACGGAGTCCATTCATGTCGGATGCCAACACCAAGCGGCTCTTCGAGCTGATTCAGGATCGAGCCTTTGTCCGGGGAGAGGTGAAGCTCGCCTCCGGAGCGACCAGCGACTTTTATATTGACGGCCGCATGGTCGCCGTGGCCCCCGAAAGTGCTCATCTGATCGGCCAAGTTTTTTACGATCGCATCAAAGACTTGGAGTTCGACGCGGTCGGTGGACTGGCGGTCGGAGCGGTCCCCCTCACGGCCAGCCTGGTGATCGCCTGCCATCACCATAATCGCGCGGTCGAGGGCTTTTGGGTCCGTCCGCAACCGAAAGAGCACGGCATGCAAAAGAAGATCGAAGGCAAGTTTCCCGAAAACGCTCGCGTCGTGATCTTGGAAGATGTCGTCACCTCGGGCAATTCATCGCTCAAGGCGATCGACGCCGTCGAGGAGGCGGGCGGAACGGTCGTCGGCATCCTGGCCCTCGTCGATCGCGAAGCGGGCGCCCGCGAGCTGTTCGCCGAGCGAGGTTATCACTACGATCCGATCTTCACCAAACAGGACTTCTTCGTGAACGCGTAGCGAAGAGTCGGCCGCCGCGGGAAAGCACGGCGAACCGATCGAACCCGACCCACTCGAATCCCACCCCGCCTGCCGGGTTGCTTATGTCCGCGAGTCAACGATAATTGCCCAAAGCGCCGAACGAGTCGTTTTGAGGTAACCCTTCTCACAAAGGAATATCCGAACGTGCCACGTCGCGATGACATCCACAAGATTCTGATTATTGGCAGCGGTCCGATCGTTATCGGGCAAGCTTGCGAGTTCGATTATTCTGGCACCCAAGCGTGCAAGGCCCTTCGCGAAGAGGGTTATGAGGTCGTGTTGGTGAATTCCAATCCGGCCACGATCATGACCGATCCCAGCACGGCCGATCGAACCTATATCGAGCCACTCGCTTGGGAAGTCATAGCCAAGTTGATCGAGGCCGAGCGACCCGACGCCTTGTTGCCGACGCTGGGCGGCCAGACCGGTTTGAATCTGGCCATGGAGCTGGCCGAACATGGCGTTCTTGAGAAATACGGTGTCGAGATGATCGGCGCCCGCTCCGATGTGATCGCCAAGGCGGAAGAGCGCGACAAGTTCAAAAAGGCCATGGAGAAGATCGGCCTCGATGTCTGTCGCGGCAAGACGGTTAACACGGTCGACGAAGCCCGCGAAGTGGTCGCCGAAATCGGTTTGCCGTGTGTGGTGCGTCCCAGTTTTACGATGGGCGGCAGTGGTTCGAGCATCGCCTACAACCGCAGCGAATTCGATCGGCTGGTGCGCGCCGGTCTCGACGCCTCTCCGGTCACCGAGGTGTTGGTCGAAGAATCGATCATCGGCTGGAAAGAATTCGAGATGGAGGTGATGCGCGACGCCGACGATAACGTCGTCATCATCTGCGCGATCGAAAACTTCGATCCGATGGGCGTGCACACGGGCGATTCGATCACCGTCGCGCCGGCTCAAACCCTGACCGATAAAGAGTACCAGCGGATGCGCGACGCCTCGTTGGCGGTGATTCGCGAAATCGGCGTGGAGACGGGCGGGTCGAACATCCAGTTCGCCATCAATCCGCGGGACGGGCGGATGATCGTCATCGAGATGAATCCCCGCGTCAGTCGTTCCAGCGCTCTGGCCTCCAAGGCGACCGGATTCCCGATCGCCAAAATCGCCGCCAAGCTGGCCGTCGGTTATCGGCTGTACGAATTGGCGAACGATATCACGCGTAAGACCCGGGCTTGTTTCGAGCCGACTATCGACTACGTCGTGACCAAGATCCCGCGGTTCGCCTTCGAGAAATTTCCCGAGGCGGATGCCACGCTGATGACCCAGATGAAGAGCGTCGGCGAGACGATGGCGATCGGCCGCACGTTCAAGGAATCGTTCCAGAAGGCGCTCCGCGGTTTGGAGGTCGGCAGTTTTGGTTTCGGATGCGACTCCAAGGATTTGTGGGGCACCGACGAACAGCCGACCCGCGACGAGATCCGCGCCAAGTTGGTCACGCCCAACTGCGACCGCGTCTGGTATCTCCGCTACGCCTTGAAAGACGGGATGACTGCCGAAGAGATCTTCGAACTCACGGCCATCGATCCCTGGTTCCTCGATCAACTGGTGCAGCTTGTCGAGTTGGAAGAGGAACTGCGGCAGGTGGAAGACGTCGAGACGGTCGAGGCGGATCTGGTGCGACGGGCCAAGCAGGCTGGCTTCTCCGATCGACAGTTGTCGACCCTCTGGCACGGCACCGAAATGCAGGTCCGCGCCCGTCGCAAACAGCTGGGCGTCGTGGCCACGTTTAAGTCGGTCGATACCTGCGCGGCGGAGTTCGAAGCCTACACACCCTACTACTATTCGACCTACGAGCAAGAAGACGAGACACCGGCCAAAGGCGATCGCAAACGAATCATGATTCTCGGCGGCGGGCCGAATCGCATCGGTCAGGGCATCGAGTTCGATTACTGCTGCTGTCACGCTGCCTTCGCGCTCGACGAACTCGGCTACGAGTCGATCATGGTCAACTCGAACCCCGAGACCGTTAGTACCGACTACGATACCAGCGACCTGCTGTTCTTCGAGCCGCTCACGACCGAAGACGTTTTGAACATCTGCGATCGCGTCGATCCCGACGGAGTCATCGTCCAGTTCGGTGGACAGACGCCGCTGAACTTGGCCCGCGCGCTGGCCACCGCCGGCGTGCCGATCATCGGAACTTCCGTCGATACGATCGAAGCGGCCGAAGACCGCGAGAAGTTTCAAGCGCTGCTCTCAAGGTTGGGGCTCAAGCAGCCACCCAATGGCATTGCTCGCACCATGGAGCAGGCTCGAACACAAGCCGCGCGCATCGGTTTTCCGGTATTGGTGCGACCGAGTTTCGTGCTCGGCGGCCGCGCCATGGAAATCTGCTACGACCGCAGCCAGCTCGACAAGTTTGTCAAAGAAGCCTTCATCGTCGCCCAGGGACAACCGGTTCTCATCGATCGCTTCCTGGAAGACGCCATCGAAGTCGATGTCGATTGCATCTGCGACGGAACCGACGTGATGGTGGCCGGGGTGATGGAACATATCGAAGAGGCGGGCGTCCACTCGGGCGATTCCGCCTGTGCGATCCCACCCTATAGTCTGCCCGGCCCGGTCGTGACCGAAATTCGCCAGGCGGCCCACGCCTTGGCTCACGCGCTCAACGTGGTCGGACTGATGAACATCCAGTTCGCCGTCAAACGCGAGAACGGCGACAACAACGTTTATGTGCTCGAGGTCAATCCGCGGGCCAGTCGCACGGTGCCGTTTGTCTCCAAGGCGGTCGGTCTGCCGGTGGCCAAGATCGCCGCCAAGGTCATGACCGGTTGCACGCTGGCCGAACTCGGTCACACCGAAGACCCGGTGCCAAGTCACGTGTCGGTCAAAGAAAGCGTCTTCCCGTTCGCCAAGTTTACCGGCGTCGATATTGTGCTCGGCCCGGAAATGAAGAGTACCGGCGAAGTGATGGGCATTAGCGAACGCTTCTCGATCGCCTTCGCCAAGGGGCAACTCGCCGCCGGCGTGGTGCTGCCGACCGAGGGCAAGATCTTCTTGAGCGTCGCGTCGCGAGCCAAGGAAAAGGTCGTCGATCTGGCTCGTCGCCTCGAAGCACTCGGCTATCAACTGATCGCCACCAGCGGCACGGCGCGGGGACTGCAAGAAGAGGGCATAGCCGTGGAGGTGGTCCGCAAGATTCAAGAAGGGCAACCGAACCTGCTCGACTACCTCGACAACGACGAGGTGCGGCTGATCCTCAACACCCCGAGCGGTAAAGGGGCTCGTACCGACGAAGGCCGCATTCGCGCCGCGGCGGTCCAGTCCGGCGTGCCGTGTATCACGACGATCGAAGCGGCCGATGCCTGTGTGAAAGCGATGGAGGCGCTGCGCGAAGAAGAGCTAAATGTGCAGGCTCTGCAAGATCGCTTCCCGAACGCGAATCCGAGCGATCGAGCCACCAACGATCAGGCGACGGCCGACGTGTAGGGCGGCGAAGTGTCGCGGTAAGCGTGTGTGCGAGGGCGAGGCGGCGGCCGAGCCGCGGATCGATACTGCGTTGGGGGTATCTGCATGTCGTCAAGCGATCATCACGCGGCAGAAAACTCGTCGGAACGTGACGCGATGCCGGCCGCTGGTTCTCGTCGCCGCTGGTTTCAGTTCCGTCTGCGGACGCTGCTGGTTCTCGTCACCATCGCGGCGGTGTTGTTGGCTATCTTGGGACAGAAAATCCGCCAGTACAATCGTGAACAACACGTTATCGCCTGGGTTCATGCCCAAGGAGGACATTGCTGGTTTCAGAATCAAATCGATTCAACCGAGCAAGTATCGGGCAATGCGACTTGGGAATTGTGGTCACACGCTTCGACCTACACGGTTTATCCAGGACAGTACGACTTAAAGTCGACGCACTCGATGCAGCGAGAACCGATGTCGTGGTGGCGCTGGAAGGAAGGACCCATCACGGGGGCGTCTATCACGCATTCTGACCTCAAAGATATCAGCCCCCTGAACGAACTTCCTAAACTGGATGAATTAATTCTCACGAGCACCCAGGTGAGCGATCTCTCACCATTGGTCGGAGCGAAGCAACTTCGTATCCTGAATTTGACATTGACGCAAGTCAGCGATCTGTCCCCACTAGTTGGATTGAAAAATCTTGAAGTTGTCATCCTCTACGATGCGCCGGTTACCGACGAACAGGTCGAGACGCTGAAAAAGGCCCTGCCGACCTGCATGATCATCGGCCCAGAGCGGTGGAGGCAAGAAGATGGCGAGTGACTCCGGGAACAAGAAACCTGGCCGCCGCTGGTATCAGTTCCGTCTGCGGACGCTGCTGGTTCTGTTTACTATCGCAGCCGTGGCGATGGCATTCTTTTCGCAAAAGATACGGCAGCAGTATCGCGAACAAGCGGTCATCGAATGGGTCCAGCAGAAGCAGGGTTCTGTCGCGTTTGAATACTACGAATATCTGGACGAATACGACTATTCTGACCCATCGGACCAAGACTGGCAGTTGTGGACGCACACACAGACCTTTATTATGACCGGCAGTGCATTGGACCTTGAGGAGGTCGGTTACTGGCAGCGCTGGACCGGTCTTTGGACGCCGGGGCCCGTCAAAGGCGTGGAGCTTGGCAGACAACTACCAATCGATTCGACCAAAGCGACGATCACCGACATAAGCCGGCTCGCGCAGTTGCCGGAGCTCGATCATCTGACGCTCGACAATACGGATGTCCACGATCTGACGCCGCTGGCCGAGCTAACTGCTCTCCGCCTGCTCCGACTGCAGGGGACCAAGGTGACGGATCTCACTCCGTTGGCGAATCTCGACAACTTGCGGATCCTTTACCTGATGGACACGCAGGTTGAAGATCTATCGCCGCTTCACGAACTCTCCAACCTGGAAGTCGTGATTCTGGATCGCGCCCCGGTTTCCCACGAGCAGGTTGAAATGCTGAAGAAGGCCCTGCCGACTTGCTCGATCTTCGGCCCCAAACGTCCGGGAAAAGAAGATGGCGAGTGACTCAGAGAACAAGAAACCTGGCCGTCGCTGGTTTCAGTTCCGTCTGCGGACGTTGTTGGTATTCATGGCACTGCTGTCGATTCCGTTTGCCTGGATCGGTTGGGAACTGCAACAGCGACGCGCGGAGCGTCCATCGATTGACTGGGTCACCTCGTCAGGCGGGCGAATTGGTCGTCAATCCTCGGGTGGTGCAGTGATCGCCTCTCGTTCGATCAGTGGCGAGATCGATCATCCACGGAGTTCGAAATCGTGGGAGGATTGGACTGACACCCTGTTCGGAAAACGGGTTCGAACCGTCGAATTTAATGATGTACATGACGAACTGCGTGATCTCACACCGTTGATGCGATTCCAGAAACTACAGAGATTCATCACTTGCAAAGTCAACGTGGCGGATCTAACCGCCCTGTCCGACTTGCAGTCAATGTCCTTGTTGATTCTCCGAAACTCGCAGGTGCAGGATCTCTCGGCGCTCGCCGGACTAGAGAATCTCCGGGGCCTTTTTCTGCAACATACTCGAGGCCATGATCTGGCATTCTTGGCCCGTCTGGAAAATCTCGAGTTTCTGGAATTACGCGGCGTTGAAGCGGGCGATCTTTCTCCATTGGCTGGATTGAAGAAACTCAAGTTCCTGAGCCTGCACGAAATCGAAGTCGAGGAACTGACTCCACTGCATGAACTCAAGCAGCTCCAAAAGATTGGATTTCATGATGTTTCTGTTGACTCGATCAAGCTAGGTTCGGGCGAAGAGGAGCACGAACAAATCGAAGCGATTCGGGAAGCGCTCCCCGATTGTGAACTTCACGGTATCGAGTAGCGATGAAGCTTCGTTCGGCGAAAGTTCGTCGACATCGAGAGAGTCGATGACTGGCTAGAAAGGTGACTTTTCGACATTGATGACAATGCTGGCGTTCGATATTAAAGGCGCTTGCGCCCCTGATTTTTCAGGACAAGAACAACATTGCTCGCGCGTCGCTAGCAGTGCATTTTCGCTAGCAGAATAAATTCATTTCTTTTGATGAATCGCCCTTGACCGTTGCCGGCCATTTCCATAATCTCCCGCCTCGTGAGTTGAGAACAACAGTCGTGCACGCGACACGCGACACCGGTTCAAGCCAGTCATGGATGACAACTTGAACCACACGCTTCGCAAGAAACGTGCGTTGCAAAAAGTTGCTCGCCGTCTGGGGTCCTGCATCTGGTACTTCGCCTGGCGTTGTACTGCGGACCGAAATTGCGGCGGCTCGAATCGGCAAGGATGCCGCTCGTGGCCGCTCAAACAACCTGGATGCGAAACGTTCGCACCACGCGCAACCCCGCTGCGTGGAAACGTCCAATCGCTCCCGGATATTAGTGAGTTGGCGTCCTTTGCCCCCCTGGGACCTCGAACACTGATACCGGGAGCCTTTTTTATGCGCGGTCGCAAAGATGAGAGCAGAGGCGCGCTTGCCACAGACCCGCAAACCACGCGGAACAAGAGCGGGCCCGGCGTCAGCAAATGGAGCGCCTCGCTAAGTGGAGCGGAGCCCAGATGATCTCCCGGCTCACGCGCCTCGAGAGATCCCGCGATTCTAGACGCCTGTGGCGGCCAGGACGTGCTGCGCCCCCTCGGCCTTGGCGATGACGGTAATTCCGCCTTCGCTCACCGTGAAGCCGCGTTCGCGATCGTGTTCCGGGTCGTAGCCGATCAGCGTTCCTTCCGGCACGCAAACTCCCTTATCGATGATTGCCCGCCGTACACGGCTGTGGCGGCCGATTTCGACCCCTTCAAACAGAATCGAGTCTTCGACCTGAGCGAAGCTGTTGACCCGTACGTTGCGGCTGAGAATCGATCGTTCGACATGTCCCCCGGAGATGATCGAACCTTGGCAGACGATGCTATCGAGCGCCACCCCGCGACGACCTTCATCGCCTTCTTCGGCAAACACGAACTTGGGCGGCGGATAGTTGGGGTGATAAGTGCGAATCGGCCACCGTTCGTCGTACATGTTCAGCTGAGGGTCGACGGAAATGAGATCCATGTTGGCTTCGAAATAGGCGTCGGTCGTGCCGACATCGCGCCAGTAGCTATCAAGCTTGCGGTTCTCATCGCGAAACGGAAACGCAAAAACGCGATGCGTGTCGATGATCGAAGGAATGATGTTCTGACCGAAATCGTGCTTGCTTTCGCTGTGCGTGGCGTCCTGACAGAGCTGCTCGAACAAGAAGCGGGCGCTGAAGACGTAAATTCCCATCGACGCCAGCGAGTGGTCCGGATCGCCGGGAATCGGCATCGGATCGGCCGGTTTCTCGGCGAAGCCTTGCAACTGTCCGGCGGTGTCGACCTGCATCACACCAAAGCGATCGGCCTCGGCCCGTGGCACGCGCAGCGCGGCGATGGTCAGATCGGCCTGATTCTGTTTGTGGAAATCGACCATCGCCTTGTAGTCCATCTTGTAAATATGGTCACCCGCCAGGATGACAACATATTCGGGCCGCTCCTTTTCGAGCGTGTAGATATTCTGATAGACGGCGTCGGCCGTGCCTTGATACCAGTGTTCGTCGATCCGCTGTTGCGGTGGTACCACGTCGATGAACTCACCCAGCTCGGGCGAGAGCAGACCCCGCCAACCGAGGTTGATGTGACGATCGAGACTCATCGCCTTGTATTGCGTGAGCACCAGGATCTTGCGGACGTCGCTGTTGATGCAGTTGGAGAGCGTGAAATCGATAATTCGATAACTGCCTCCGAAGGGAACCGCCGGCTTGGCGCGATCGCGCGTTAGCGGTTCCAGCCGCGATCCTTTACCCCCCGCCAAGACAATGGCCAGCACGTCTCGCATCGTGAATCCTTCCCTGTTGCTCGAAGCGAATTCTGTTGTTCGAAGCGAACCCGCGTCGCCGCGGTCTTGTTGAATTTTCGATCGCCAGGCCCATCCGCCAAGTCGCGCGGCGCGCCTTACATGCTAGCATTCTAACGCGCGCCCCAGACGGCCGATAGCCGAATGTACGCGACCCGCCTGCGACGAAAGCCGGCCCCAGATCTCCGATATCGGTCTTTTTCGCCTACCGAGTCCGTCAAGATATTCTTAATAATCGCACCGGTCGACTCGTGCAGCGTGCGACAACGCGCACCGGGCGCTCCATCACGCCGCGCCGATCGCCTTGTCGTCTTACCCAGTCAGCAGCTCGCGGTAGAGCGCCGCGTGGGCGTCGACCATTTTCTGGGCGGGAAACTCGGCCAGCACCTTGGCTCGCCCCGCTTCTCCAAGTCGCTTCGCCAGTTCCGCGTCGTCCAGAAGTTTGTTGGCGTAACGGGCCAAGGCGGCGCGATCGCCAACCGGCACCAGATAGCCGGTCTCTTGGGAATCGACCAGCTGGCGATTTCCCGAATTGTCGGTCGCCACGACCGGCAGTCCCGCGGCCATCGCCTCGGCGACCGGATAGGGAAATCCTTCGTAGCCGCTGGCGTGCCACAACAGATCGAGCTGGGAGAGCAGCCGAGGCAGATCTTCCCGTTCGCCCAAAAAGTGTACGCGATCGCGGATCTCGACCTGGTCACGATAGCGCATCAGGTCGGCCCGCTCGGGACCATCGCCGACGATCAACAGATGCACATCGTCGCGAGCAACCTTCAACAAATCGGTCGACCAAATCGGATCGCGCAGCCTCTTGCGAGGGCTGAGTCTTCCCACCGCCCCGATCAGCCGAGCGTCGGCGGGCAGTTCGAGTTCCGCCCGCAGGCTCGAGCGTGTCGACTCGTCGACATGAGTTGTCACGCCACCCGGGATGATGGTGAACTTCTCAGGCGCGATACCGCCGGCGACGTAAAAATCACGGACCCCCGGCGAGCTGACCACAATCCGCGCCGTGTCGGCGGCCAGTCGACGATCGATGGTCCGCTGCGTCCAGCGTTTCCAGGGAGCCTCGCACAACTCGCTGGCGATCGTGGTCTTGACTCCGCCGGCTCGAGCGGCGATTCGTCCGTAGCTGTTGGCCGAGAAGTTCCAGGTCTGTACGAGATCGGGACGCAAGTGCTTGATAAACGATCGCAATTTCCAATAGGCGAACGGATCGACAGCCAGTCGTTGGCCGAGTACCGTTACCGGCAGGCCCGCCTCGCGCAGCTCGCGCTCCACCGGGCCCCCTGCGGAGAGCGCCACGATATGAACGTCAAACGCATCTCGCGGAAGATCGAGCGCCAGGCGGGCAATCGATTTGGCCGCGGCGGTTCGCTGAAGCGTCGCTGCGATGAACAGAATGCGGTGAGTCACGGGGAGTCGATCGATCGGCGGGCGGAGATCAGCTGCTCGAACAGTTCGAGATGACGCTCCGCCATCTTAACAATCGAAAACGCCTCGCCTACCCTTTCTCGACCCGCGGCGCCCCAAAGTTGGGCCTCGGCGGGCTGGTCGAACACACGCAGGATCGCCTCGGCCAACGTTTCAGGTTTTCCTGGCGTTACCAATGGCGGCGCGAGATCGGTCTGGCTGGAGGGACCTTCCCCGCCGAGCACCTCCCGATTTCCTGGCAGATCGGTGGCCACGATTGGCAGTCCCGCGGCCATCGCCTCCAGCAACGCCAGGGAGGTTCCTTCCCGGCTGGCCGGCAGCACGAACAAATCGGCCGCACGCAAGAACTGTTCAACGTCGTCGAAGGTGCCGGCCAGCATTATTCGGCGGCGCAACCGAAGCTGCTCGATTCGTGTGGCCAGCCGGGGGCGCCAAGGGCCTTCGCCCACCAGCCACAGCCGAGCCCGGGGCTGCTGGCGGAGCACCAAGGGCCAGGCATCGATGAGCGTGTCGAGTCCCTTGCCTTCATCAAGCCGGCCGATGGCGACCGCCAGCGGCGCGTTGTGCGCGACAATCAACTCCGGATTGGCGCGGCCCAGGTCCTTGCGCGCCGCGGTACGTTGCTCTTCCGTGCAAGGCGTCGCCGGCAGCGAAACGCCACCTTCGATACGAACCAGTCGCGTGAAGCCGGCGGCAAGCAACTCCGCTTCGACGCTCGCGGTGGACACCACAATCGAGTCGGCTCCACGACAACGGCGGGCAATGCGAGATCCAAACGAAGCCTCCTCTTGCCACTGACAGTCGCCGGTCGAACCGACTCCTTCGGCGCGGAGGATCACCGGCACCGGCATGTCCAAATCGCGCACGGCGAGCGCCGCGTAAGCGTCGTGGCGGAGCGTCGAGACATAGACCAGATCGAATTCGTCACGATGGCTGCGCAACCATCGTCCCACCGCCAACATGTAGCGAATCGTTCCCCAGCCGCGCAAGGTCGGGTGCGGCAGTCGCACCACGCGCACTCCATGATGCGATATCTCGGACGGCCAACGCGGCTCCCAATGCGCCGTCAGAATGGTGACTTCACAGCCGAGTCGTTTAAGTTGCACGGCCAGACTGGCCATCTGTCGTTCGGCCCCGCCTACCAGCGGCCAAAATCGCCGCGTCACCAGCACCAGCCGGGGCTGTGTCATCGCGGCGCCTCGTGTTGATCGACAGTCGGTGAATCGCATCTCGCGGAGACGGCCGCTTGCGCGCCGGCGATCTCTTCGTCATCGAGCGCCGCCACGTAGGGCAAGTTGCGATAGAGATCCTGAAAGTCGAGCCCGTAACCGACCACGAAGACGTCGGGAATGTCGAACAGTACATGGTCGGGTGCCAGTTCCACCTCCGCGCGACCTTGTTTGCGGAGCAGCACCGCGGTCCGCACGCTCCGCGCGCCGAGCTGCCGCACCTCGCCGATCACCCGCTCGAGCGTGTGGCCGGTATCGAAGATGTCGTCCAACAGCAGCACATCGCGATCGGCCACGTCGGGCAGCCAGTCGCCGTTGACCGCCAACTCCCCTGGGCGGGTGGCCGCGCCCCGATAGCTGCGGGCTTGAATCAGGCCGACGCGCAGAGGCATATCGAGTCGTCGAATCAGATCGGCCAACAGCACCACACTGCCGGTCAGCACCCCGACCACGGTTAGCGGTCGGTCGACATACCGCTCGCGCAGCTCAGCGGCCAGGCGATCGACACCCGTTTCAAGTTGTGCGGCGGTAAGAAGCTGTTTCACGAGAAGTTGTAGCTAACAGTTCATGGCTTGGGGAAGTTCGCCGAGCCCGGGGCACTCGAATGAAGTCGTGCTCCAATGTAGCCCTCCGGGGGGCAATTCCACAATCAGAGCGGTCGCCCTATCATCGTACGGTTATGGGTACCTGGAGTGAAATCGAAGTCGCCTCGCACGCCTGCGATCTGTTCGAGCCGGACGAACCGAGCCCGCATGGCTATGTGGTGCTCTATCTGCATGGCGTGCATCTGACTCGGCTTGTCGACAAAGCGGTCTTCACCGAGCTGTTCGATACCCACGGGCTGAGGGTGATCGCGCCGATGTCGCAGCGGAGCTGGTGGACCGATCTGATTTGCGCGGAATTCGATGAGTCGATGACCGCCGAGCGGCATGTCCGAGAGAACGTGATGGCGGAGATTCGCCACCGCTGGGAAGTCGACGTCCCGCAGATCGCTCTGTTGGGAACCAGCATGGGAGGGCAGGGGGCGTTGCGACTGGCGCTCAAGTATCCCGACACCTTTCCCGTCGCCGCGGGCATTTCCCCGGCCATCGACTACTACACTCGTTTCGCGGAAGGGGACGAAACGCTGCCGCTGATGTATCGCGATGCCGAAGCGGCTCGCCAGGATTCGGCCACGCTGCATATCCATCCACTCTACTGGCCTCGCCACACCTGGTTCTGTTGCGATCCGGCCGACCATCGCTGGTATGAGAGCAGCGAACGGTTCCGCATGAAGCTGGGCGCGCTGGGCGTGCCGTTTATTTGCGACTTGGATACGACCGGCGGCGGCCATGGATTTGAGTACTACAGTCGCATGGCCCCGGCCGCCATCGAGTTTATCACCCACGCCCTCGACCGCGAACGGCTACGAGTGGTCTAGGCCATGGCCGGGCAGGTGGGGGTCTGGCTTCCGGATCGATGGACGACGGCCAGTCAAAAAGCCTTGTTAGATGGAGACTTACGTCGAATCTAACGAGCCGTCTCCGGAGAGCACACTCATCGTCTGTTTCGAGACCGATCGGGCCCGCCGCGACCTCGCCTGAAATCGGCCGCAAATGCTTCAAGACAGACGTAAGTCTGTTATAATCAAAGGACTTGGGACTTTGGTGCGGTCGGTTTGTCCGCGCTGGTCTCAATCCCTCCCCAAACTACCCACCACCCACGCGCCTGGCTCTTACGGAGATCGCTGTGATGTCGTTTCGTTGTCTCGGTCTGACGATTTGTATGCTGCTCGGTTCCTTGGCCACGCCGGTCGTTACTCAAGCGGTGACCAAGGACAAGTACATTGCCGACTTGCCCAAAAAGCTGACCAAAATCGCGGTCGATCCCGCTTCGGTCGAGTTGGAACATCGATACGATTACCGACAGTTGCTGTTTACCGGAACGCTTAGCACCGGAGAGCAAGTCGACATTACTCGCATGGTCGAACAGACCGCCGAATGTGGTGCCGTGGCCGTTTCGGGTCGAGGACTTGTTACGCCGCAGGGCGATGGCGAAGGCTCCATGAGCTTCTCCCTTGGTGAAGTCTCGGTGGAAGTGCCGGTCCAAGTGACTGGCTACGGCGAGCCCTTTCATCCCAGCTACGTGCAGGACATCAATCCCGTCATGTCCAAACTCGGCTGCAACGCCGGTACCTGTCATGGCGCGAAGGACGGCAAGAACGGCTTCAAACTCTCGCTTCGCGGCTACGATCCGGTCTACGACATGCGGTCGCTGACCGATGATGTGGCCGGTCGTCGTTTCAATCGAGCGGCTCCCGAGCAGAGTCTGATGTTGCTGAAGCCGGCCGGCGCGGTGCCTCACCAGGGTGGCGTGTTGATGTCGCCTGGTGAGTCGTACTACGAGATCTTGCGGAGCTGGATCGCCGATGGCGCCGAGTACGATCCGGAAGACGCTCGCGTCACCAAGATCGACATCTTGCCGAAGAACACCACGATTCCGCTGCCGGAGATGGCCCAGCAGATGAAGGTGATGGCTACCTATGCCGACGGAACGACGCGCGACGTGACTAGCGAAGCGTTCATCGAGCCGAGCGATATCGAAATTCTGTCGATCGACAAGGCGGGACTCGTCACGGCTCTGCGACGTGGTGAAGCGGCCGTGCTCGCCCGCTACGAAGGTTCCTACGCGGCCACGCCGATTTATGTCATGGGCGATCGCACCGGATACGCCTGGCCGGGCGTGGCGGCTTTCAACTACATCGACAAGTTGATCTACGAGAAGCAACGAAAAGTCAAATTGCTGCCCAGCGGTGTCTGCACCGACGCCGAATTTGTGCGAAGGATTTATCTTGATCTGACCGGTTTGCCGCCGACAGTGGAAAAGGTCGAAGCTTTTCTGGCCGACGAGCGCGATCAGCGCGTCAAGCGTGACGAATTGGTCGATCTGCTGATCGGCAACCCCGACTTCGTCGATCATTGGACCAACAAATGGGCCGACATGCTCCAAGTCAACGCCAAGGTACTCGGCAGCGGCGGAGCCAGCGACTTGCGAAAATGGATTCATCACGCGGTCGATACCAACATGCCGTATGACGAATTCGTTTACGACGTGCTCACCGCCAGCGGTTCGACACGAGAGAATCCGCCGGCCGCCTACTACAAGACGCTCCGTGAGCCGGCCGCCACCATGGAGAACACGACGCAGTTGTTCCTCTCCATTCGCTTCAACTGCAACAAGTGCCACGACCATCCGTTCGAGCGCTGGACGCAAGATCAATACTACGACCTGGCCGCCTACTTCGCGCAGGTCGATCGCCGTGGTGATCCGATGTACAAGAATAAGACGATCGGTGGAAGCGCCGTCGAAGACCGTCAACCGCTGGTCGAGGTGATCTACGACTCCGGCCAGGGTGAGATGACCCACGAACGTACCGGCGCCGTCACGCCCCCCAAATTTCCTTACGCTTTTGCTCACTTCCAAAGAGAAAGTGAGGCCGCCACCGCCACAGGCGAGAAACGCGATCCGGTCACCATCGATCTCGATTGGATCAACGATTCGCAAGACAACGGCGGCTCGACCGAAGGCCGCTGGAACTTCATCGACTCGAGCAAGGGCCCCGTCTATCGTGGCAAGTACGCGCGTCTCCAGTCGGGCGAAGGCATTCGCCAACATTACTTCCATCAGGCGTCGCGGACCGTCACCCTTCGCGACGGCGACCGGCTCTATGCCTATGTCTATCTCGATCCGACCAATCCGCCCCAGCAGTTGATGCTGCAGTTTGACGACGGCAGCTGGGAGCACCGCGCCTATTGGGGTGAGGCGCTGTTGCCGTTCACCGACGTGGCCGAATCGGCCGCCGGCAAATACCACATGGGCGAATTGCCCGAGACGGGCAAGTGGGTTCGCCTTGAAATCGATCCCGAAAAGGTCGGACTGGCCAAGGGGGCCGTGCTCCGCGGCATGAGCTTCGCGCAGTACGGCGGGACCGTTTATTGGGACGCCGCCGGCGTGCAGTCGAAATCGGTTCAACCGGCGACGCACGAAGTGGCCGCCGAAGAGAGCCAATCGGGCAAGTCGCGTCGCGAAATGTTGGCGCTCTGGATGACCCACCAGGACAATCCCTACTTCGCCCGCGCGTATGTCAATCGAATTTGGAGCTATCTATTGGGCGTCGGTTTGATTGAACCGGTCGATGACATTCGAGCCGGCAATCCGCCGACGAACCCCGAGCTGCTCGATGAGATGACGCGACGTTTTGTCGAAAACAACTTCGACGTTCGCCAGCTGATGACCGAGATTTGCAAATCGCGAACCTATCAACTCTCTTTGGCCACCAACGCTTGGAATGAGGGGGACGAAGTCAATTACACCAAGGCCAAGGCGCGTCGTCTGCCGGCCGAAGTGCTTTACGACACGCTCCATCGCGTTACCGGCTCGGTGAGTCGTCTGCCAGGTCTGCCGGCTGGCGCGCGAGCCGCGGAGCTGGTCAATCCCGGTGCCAAGCTGGAAGACGGTTTCCTCGATCAATTCGGTCGTCCGCCCCGAGAAAGTGCTTGTGAGTGCGAACGTTCCACCGGCGTGATGCTCGCCCCGGTGATGAAGTTGATCATGGGTCCGACCGTGAACAACGCCATTATCGACCCGGAAAATTCCATCACCAAGCTGGTCGCCGAGACGAAAGACGACGCTTCGGTCGTAACACAGATGTATCTGCGGATTCTCAACCGTGCGCCTTCGCGTCGCGAGATCGAAGCCAGTGTGAATCTGTTGCAGACGCCGCTCGACGATACCGATCTGCTGGCAACTCGTGCGGCGATTGCCAAAGTCGTGGCGCGACTCGACGAGGAGCAGCCCGCTTGGGATCAGGATTACAGCAGTCGTGCTGTCGGCGAAGTGAAGTTCGACCCCTGGTATCGCCTGGGGCCGCTGAAGGCCAAGGACGCCACCGAGGCCTTCAACAAGTCGTTCTTCCCGGAGACGCGGGCCATCTATCTCAACAAGCCGATTGCCGGCAAGAAGTGGGTCCAGCGGACCGACTACAAAGACAACACGATCATCAAGCTCGACGGGGACAACGCGGCCAACTACATGGTTCGCTCCTTCGTGTCACCCAACGAGCGCAAAGCGACCTTCTTTTTCGGCAGCGACGACGGCATTCGTGTCTGGCTCAATCGCAAGGAAATCCACAAGCTGAAGATCGGTCGCGGGGTGAGTCGCGACAACGATCGGGTCGAGGTGACACTCAAGGAGGGCCGCAACACGCTGCTCCTGAAGGTCAACAACGGGTACGGCAACACCGGGTTCTTCTTCCGCACCGATGCCAATTTGGCCGGGGCGGGATTGCCGGAGGCGATCGCCAATCTGTTTAGAATCGCGCCCGAAGAGCGAACCGAAGAGCAGCAAGCTCAGCTGACCGCCTACTTCCGCGGAACCGATGCGGAGTATCGCCGTCTGGCCGAGCAGCTGGTGATCCAGGAACGCAACGCCGCCAATCCGCGATTGGTCGGAGCCCAGGATCTAGCTTGGGCGCTGATCAACAGCCCGGCCTTTTTCTTCAATCGGTAGGGCGCAGACGCCGGTTGTTGAAAAGACCGTTTATTGCTCACGAACGACCAATCGAATCTCACGGATTCGCTTGGTGGCCTCGTCGCCGTGCGCCGGGCAGCGGGCGCGGGGCGGTCTCGTATCACATATCGAACGAGGTACTGCCCCCAGACGGCATTATCGTCACCGCGCAGGCCAGATACAAGTAATAAGACTCCCGGTCGCGATCGGCCTGACCTATCCGCCCCTGGCACTCGAAAGCAAGGGAACGAAGCCGTGCTGGTCACCGACTAACCCCCCGGGCCACTTAGATCGAGAAAGCGCGCGCCATGGACTTTCACCCGGTTGGTGTTTTTCCAGAACTCGATTTTCCGTGCCGCCACGTGATTGCGGGGGCCGCCACTCGGATTGTCGCGCCATAGCTCGGCGTCGCGCTGTGTGGTGCCTTCCAGGGTGAGCATCTCCTTGCCGGTGTTATAGCTGAGTCGCTCGCCTTGCGCCGAGAATTGCGCGCCGTTCACCTGCATATTGCCGGTGGCGTCGATATCGATATTTCGCGCGCTCGCGCGTCCGCCCGGCATCTCCTGCAGGGCCAGTCGGTCGCACGACAATTGCACCTCCTGAGGACCTTGGCGATTGAGGCCAGAGGAATCGAGCTCCTGTTGCCAATCGGGTATTGGCCCATAAACACACTTCACCTGATTGTTGAAGGTGAGTCGCTTCCGCAGAAAGTTGCCGGTCATACTCTGTTGAAAATCGACACGGAGAAAGACCAACGTGCTGGCGGCATCGTCGGCCGGCGGCGCGCCCGCGGGCGGACCACCACCCAGTTCCATCTGACCGCCATATCGGTGCGACTTGATCCAGCCTGGTCCGGCCGCCTGAATCGCGCCGGTGGTCTGGTCGATTTGCAGGTTGCGAAGCTGCATACGGTCGATCGATTGTACCTGGCCGTCTGTCACCGTGCGGCTTTCCATGGCTACCAGATCGGGACAGTGCACGGTCTTCAGCCCCACGTCATCGATACGGCCCGGGTTGGCAAAGTCGATATCGCGAGAGAGCGTGGCGATGAGCCGCGAAGTTCTCACCAGCTGGTGTTGGGTTCTCGCAGTGACGTTCTTCTCAAAACGAATCTGTTGTCCGTCGAACCGCATTCCGCCTTGCCAATCGATCTTCAGCGGCATCGCCTCGCCACTCGATTCGCCGGCCAGGCTCTTGTTCATCGGCAGTTGCATCGAGCCCGGTCCGTTGACCGCCAGCGTATTGCCCGCCTTGTTGCCTTCGATCTTGGCACCCGACAGGGTTAGTCCGTTGGCCTCGACCAGCGCGTCGGCTTGATCATCGCCCGAGACAACCAGCCGTGTATTCTCCACATCGGCGCCCAACAGTTGCAGCGACGAACCACGCACCGACAGCGCTTTCTTCTCTGCGGCGCCGGCCGGCGTCTCTTCCCGCATCTCGACGTTGCCAGCGATGGTCACATCGCGAAGCGCCGTCGCCTTTCCGTCGGTGGCCAGTTGCACGCGAACCACATCGCCTCGCACCTGATAGCGCGACCGCCGATCCTTGGCATTGTCGCCAGACGCCGGAGAGTTAACCCCGGGACGAAGACCGGCCGGACCGCGATCGACCGCGGCGTTGGGGCGGGTGAGATGGTTCGTGGGGGTAAACCACATCTCCAGCCGCTCTGTGTGACCGATTAGCTGCGCGCTATCGATGGTCACCCGACCGTTGGCCAACATACTGTGTGGCGTCAGCTTCGCCGCGGGCTGGCTGTCGTCGTCGGCCTGTCCATTGGAGGTGCCGGTCTGGGGCTGTTCCAACAACCACATCCAGATCTCGTTGCTCGACAGCGTGCCCATCTCGGCGAAACGAACGGTCGCCTCGCCCAGCACCGACAACAACGTTTTCCCTTCGTGCGGGCGCAGTCGCAGCTCCTTGGTCCAGTTGGCCGAAACGCGGCCCTGTTTCTTGTCAGGCAGATTGGCTTGCAGGTGACCCTTACCGGAGGCCAGGATCTCGCCGATTGAACTATCGGGGCCCGGCTGAAAACGGACCTGGCTTGCTTCGACCAGATCCTCCCCGCGACGCAAGCGGACCTGGGAAGTGCTCTTCAACGAGATTTCGCCCGATTCGAGATGATAGACGAGACGCTCGCAGTTCAACTCGGCGTCTTCTCCGGGGCGACGTCCGATGACCGGATGCCCGGCCGCTTCGATCCGTCGTGGCTTCATCTTGTTGGCCTTGTCGCCATCAAAATAGACCGACAGACGCTCGCAGGCCAGGTGATCGAGCGGGCCGCCGGCGCCGTTTCGCACCACGTCGACCTGATCCTCAAACGTCGCCACCAGGCTCAAGGCATCGAATCGAAACGCACCGCGACAGGTGATGTCGACCAACTCGGAGACGTCCGGACTGCTCGCAGCGACATCTCCCGGCTCAAGCGGATTGTTGTCCGCCGTCACGGCCAGTTGCAGGCGAACATCCTCGCTGATTTCGATCGACTGCACGCTCCGTTTCTTCTCGCTTTGCGTGCCTTGAATTTCTTCAACTTCGGCCAGCTCGATCGACAGCTTTCGTCCACTTCCTCGGTTCTGGCCCAATTCAAATTGGACGACCTCGTTGGTCCAGATACGTTCTTCGGTCAGCTGGACGTTGCTCGTCACCAGTCGCAGCCGCTCAGCCGAACGATCGACCACTCCGCCAGAGGTGTCCTCGGCCGGTTGCTTATCTGAGCTTCGCAACAGACCCTCGATCGTCACCTCGCCACGCAGCACGCCGCCACGCATCTTGCCCATCTTGAGTCGGCTCAAGTCGACACCGTCGTCGAAACTCAGCTCGGCACCTTGCGGCGCGCGGAGCACAACAAAATTCGGTTCCGGCTGGGCCTTTGTCGGCTCGCCATCGGGAAAGAAGACCAACGTACAGGGTCGAATCAACACCGTATCTTCATCGAGCGTGTCGTAATCGTGGATCAACAACGTGAACTGATCGCTGCCCATCAACATCGTTTGGTCTTCGAACTCCCAGCCATCGACCGGCAGGAACGGCTTGAGACGCACCAACAGTGGGTCGTTCTGCGGATCCCGCTTTTCAAAGGGTTGATTCTTCCAGTCCTGGTTGTGCGAATCCTCCACGGCCACCGGTTCGATCAACGGCACCACCGCCAGCGCGTAGGAGAAGTAAGCCACCAGCACGATGGCGAAGGTCAGGGCGATTCGCGTCAAGCGGGAATACATTGATTCAAACGGTCTCGTGGTGGGGTCGGAAGAGGGCGACGCGGCAGGAAGCGGGAATTGTGTTTCGGTAGGGGAGGGATGTCTTGTGTTTCCAGGGTGCCATCATCGCGAATAGCTGGCGACGAGTTCCTCCCAACGATGTTGGGCCTTCAAGATTCGTTCGATCGTTTCGCGAACCGCTCCGTTGCCACCGACGGCTTGCGTTGTCATATCGGCTGTCTGACGGACTTCGGCCGCGGCGTCGGCCACCGCCACACCCAAGCCCACCATCTGAATCGGCCCCAAATCGATCAGGTCGTCACCGATGTAACAGATCTCACGGGCTTCCAGTTCAAACTCCTGCATGAGTTCGAGCACGGCGGGCGTCTTCTGTTCAAAGCCTTGGCGAATGATGTCGACTTCCAGTTCCCCGGCGCGAACTTGCACGATGTGCGAGCTGCGGCCGGTGATGATGCCGAAGCGATGACCCGCTTTTTGCCACATGCGAATGCCGAGTCCGTCGCGTATGTGAAATTGCTTGGCTTCGATTCCTTGATTGTCAAAATAGATGCCGCCGTTGGTTAGCACTCCGTCGACATCGGAGAGAATCAGACGGATCGACTGTAGTTTTTCGTCAGGTATCATTTCCAACTTTCTAGACGTCGGTGGCGCGTCATCTGCACCAGGTGGGAACCGTGCAGTGGTCTATTCTTGTTCCGCCGCCGCCCCCGGAGGACGTCGAATGAGCAGTTTCGGTCTCGGTACTCCGTGACCGTCGCGGGTCGGGGAAGGTTCTGCTTTGGAAGCGGGCTCGGTGACCGGAAGTCCCCGCGCCACCAGATCGGTAATATCGACCAGTCCGACCGGCTGGCCGGCCGTGTCGACGACCGGTAGTTCGCTGATATGACGTTCCGCCAAAATGTCCAAGGCGTCGCTAATCATCGAACCGATCGGCACCGTCACCGGGCTGGTGGTCATCACATCGCGAATCGGTCCATCGAGCGCCTCGTTCTTGCGACTCTCGAACAGCCGGGCCAGATCGCTGTCGGTGAAAAAGCCGGTCAGTCGGCCATCGTCGTTGACAATCATAATCGCCCCGCTGCGCCGCGCGGCGACACGTCGTTGTTGTAGAACTTCGCGAACGGTGTGCGCCTCGTTGGCCACGCGACATTCGGCCAAGGGTCGCATGAACTGTTCCACCTGACTGAGTTGTCGGCCCAAACTTCCGCCCGGGTGGAAGCGGGCAAAATCTTCCGGTTGGAAGTTCCGCATGCGACTGGCCACCAGGGCGAGCGCGTCGCCGAGGGCCAACATTGCGGTGGTGCTGGTGCTGGGGGCCAGGCCCAAGGCGCAAGCTTCCTTCAGAGGACCCAGTTCCAGCACGATCGAAGCGGCTTGAGCCAAGGTGCTGTTTCCCTTGCCGGTAATGGCAATGGTCGTCACCCCTAAGTTGGCCAGCGATGGCAACAGCTGCGTGACTTCTTCGGTCTCACCACTTTGCGAGAGCAACAGCACCACGTCGTCGCGATGAATGCGGCCCAGATCGCCATGAAACGCTTCGGCCGGATGCATGAAGTGACTGCGTGTGCCGGTCGAGGCCATGGTGGCGGCAATCTTTTGCGCGATCAGACCGGCCTTGCCCATGCCGGTTACGATCACACTCGACCGACTACGGTAGAGCACTTCGACAGCCCGACAGAAGTCGTCGTCGAGTCGGCGCGCCAGGTTCAACAGCGCCTGGCCTTCAATGCGCACGATGTCCCGCGCGTAGCGGAGCTGTTCGACGGGGTCGAGCGCGGTTCCGGGAGTTACCGACGAAGGGATGGCACCAGCGGCGGCCGATCCAGCCGTGGGAAAATCGGACGAGGCGGAGGCATCCATGCTCATCGGTTCGTCATCCTTGACGGGGGTTGGCTGGGTGTTGTCCAGGTCGTGGAGAGTCCGCCGCCGGCGTCACGCGACCGGCGCGCAGGCAGGGCCACAAAATGGGGTGGCGGATTGTACCGCTTCGGCCGCTATCGAGCAACGCAAAACCACCTTTTTCCGCGACAAATTGCAGGTCCTTGGCGATCGGCAATCGTGGCCCCCCGCGCCTCTCAGATAAGCCTTATTGCCTCTTTCGAGGCCGGGGAAAGCTCCAGATGCTAGCACCGCTGGCAGTCGGTAATTCATGTCATCGGGCCCCAAGTCTGGCGGTTCGTTGCCTGCTGACTTGCGATTGCCAATGATCTCACGCCGTCACCGCGGGAGCGAGCGCTTCGCAAACGGTCGTCACCCGCGATGATTCTCGCTGCAAACAGGCTCGCCTACCGAGAAATCAACTTGCGATTTCCCTGGCGGTCGGTTTAACTGGAAACCAGATCGCGGAACGCTATCGCCAGTTGGCGAGATGGGTTGCCGCGCGTTTCCGTCCAGCGAATCGGCCAAACCCCAGGAGTCGATTGATGACATCCGACCCAACACAAGAAGCGGGGCTCAAACAAGAACCGGCGCCCGAGCAAGACCCGCCACCCGAGCAAGAGAAGGCGCCCGACGACGCACGCTATCTCTATTTCTTGTTGCTCTCGCTGGTGTTCATGCTGCTGGTGGTTCCGCTATTCGAGTCGGGTTTGGTGGGGGGCAGCTTGATGCACGTCGGCCTGACCGCCGTGTTGGTCACCGCCGCGATTGCCTCTCGTCGTAATCATGGCGCGTTTGCCGTCAGTATCTTTATCGTATTGATTGCCGCTCCGTTGAGTTGGTCGACCCGTTGGTTTGACGATCCTCACCCGGCGCTGATTCTCGCCAGTTGCCTGGTCGAGGCGGCGTTCTTTGTCGCCATGGCGACGTTGATTCTGATCGCGGTGGTGCGTCGCTACCTGGCTTCGTTTCACGCCATCTTTGGAGCCATCTGTAGTTACTTGTTGCTGGGCCTCGCCTGGGCGATGCTCTACCTGGGAATCATTCAGCTCGACCCCGATTCGTTTGATCCACCGATCTACATCGATCGCAAGGCCGATCGTGACGTCTCGGAATTGTCGACAACGATCTACTTCAGCTTCGTGACGATGTCGACTCTCGGCTATGGCGACTTCAAACCTCAGAGTGGTGTAGCGCGAACCATCAGCTGGATGCAAGCGGTCGTCGGCCAATTCTATATGGCCGTATTGGTGGCCTGGCTCATCAGCGAGATTCCCCGCCGTCGCCGTGGCGAATCGTCGATCTGCTGACGATGCTCGCCCATGCGCCCATTGCGCGCGGAACCGTCTGCAAACGTTCCGTACGGCCAGTTCTCGATCGCGTCACGAGTTCTTTGTGAGCATGCGATAGCCGGCCAACAGCAACAGCGCGCCGCCGACTGCCAAGGCGAAGCTGCGAATGTTGAAACCACTCACGTCGCCAAACCCGAGCATGGTGCCGATGTATCCACCGACGACCGCACCGGCGATTCCCAACAAAATGGTGATGATGATCCCGCCCGGATCCTTACCCGGCATGATCCACTTGGCCAGAACACCAGCAATCAACCCGAAGACGGCCCAATAAACAATCGCCATGGCACGAACTCCCACGCCCCGAGGAAACGGACATGTCTACGAATTGCCTCTCTGTTCTAGACTAATCGAAAGCCCGGGGCGGTTGCCATCGAAATCGGGTAATTCTCTGCAAGTCCTTTCTGGACAGGCGGCTTAACTCTGTGAACCGGCGCTCGAAGGCGGTCTGCCAGCGTCTCTCCCGGCACAGGAATATCCGCCGAGCCTCGGCCGCGCCGCCAGGTGTGGCGCCGGGTGCGGCGAAGGTCGTCGCGCCAACGACCCTCGAGCGGCGAGAGAATCGAGCGCCAAGAAGAGCGCGGAACAACGTGCGAACCGTTACCCGACGTTGCCGAACGGTCGTGGAGGGTGGACGATTTCTTCTCTTGAATTTCCTGCCCGAAGTGGTAGGCTCTTCCGTGCGCGCAACATGGTGGATGACACAGGTCGCCTCATGAGGTGACACCAATGTTGCGAGGCAAGTTGTCATGTGACGCGAGCGCCCTTAGCCCGCAGCGCAACAAGCCCGCAGTTTGAGCCAGGGAACTGGTGTGTAACTAACCCAAAGCGCTATTGAGAAAACAGCATAACTAACCCGAAGCGTGAGCGAGGGATTTAGAAAACAACCGTGACCTGGCGGTCGCGACGCTTACGGCTTGCCGATGACCGGACGAGAATGCACCGATTCGTCGCGCTGCACTCCGTGATTGTCGCTGAACACTCCGTGTTCAGTAAGTGCTGAATGCGGAGCATTCAGCGACGAAAGAGCCCGAAACGTGAGTGAGGGCACTGGTGTGTAACTAACCCGAAGCGTGAGCGAGGGATTTAGAAAACAACCGTGGCACCCGGCGACCCTCTCTCCGCCGACACGCAAGTGATTCGCCAAGAAAAACGAACCACAAAGCGAACAACCACCGAACAACCGCCCGACGAGCGGACAACAATCGAGCAACGTGAGCGAACGCGTCTCCCACACACCTGGGATGACGGGCCACGAGGGCGACACGCATGAAGACCGCAGAATTCCTCGATCTGATTGAACGCTGGGGCGTGATGCCTCCGATGCAGGTGGAAAATCTCCGCAAGCAAGTCGGCACGTCCGAGTATCCGGTGCATCCGGTGTTGTTGGCCCGGCGACTCATCGAGGAAGGCTACATCAATTCCTACTTTGCCAAGACGCTGCTGGCCGGCGGACCGCCCGGCGGGGAATTCACAGCCGGAGGGTCCGATGACTCGCCAGCGAGTGACGACTATGGTCTGGAACCCCTGCCGGAGGAAAGCAGCTGGGCCGATGAAGATGAAGACCTGGCAGGCTACCGACTCGATGATCTGGAATTGCCACCCATCGAAGGCTCCGACTGGCTTACTCGAGAGGCCGACGTGCAATCGGCCGGGACGCTTCCTACGTTGGGAACGGGAAAGATTCTTGAGCAATCGTCGCCTTCGCCACTGGCAGCTTGGCTGGAAGAGCAGGGGCTCAGCGGTTTACCGTGGTGGGTGATTGCCTTGGCCGCCTGTGGCGCACTGACGTTCGTGATCATCATTGTCATCCTGATTGTGTGGTAACAGGAGCTCGCGAGTGAGAAGCAAGGGCAGAGCGAAGGGGGGATCTATTCTGCGCCCGCAGCGGACGTGGCATCGGCAGAGCCGCCCGTCAGCTGGGCGAAGAGCGGGTCGGTTTCTTCCTGGCTCAGGCGGACCAGCAACAACCGCTCGGCCACCCCGGAAGGGGAGCTGCTACCAAAGAACCGATCGCCAAGCGTGCCGGTCTGCGTGGAGCGACGACCCAAGACGAGCACCTCGCCCGGCGCCAGCGAAGCGAGTACGGCCAGATCATCGAAACTGTCACGGCGGCGACGACTATCAACCCGGAACATCGCCTCGCCCCCGGCGTAATGTTGTTGCAGAGGACCGTGGTGCACCTCGGGAATCAACCGTAGCTCCGTACGCCCATCCTGACTCGGCTCGGCTTGAATCGCGAACTGGGCCTGGCCCTCGACAAAGGTGGAACCCTCGACTCCGCGATCATTCCAAACCAGCGCGTGCAGCTCGGGTTGCACCTCGGACACGACAATCTCCGCCCGATGAGCCGGCCGCAGGTAGATCTGCTGCCGTGAGACACCCGGCTGATTTCGCTGCGCGGGTTCCAGAGATCTTCCCCCTGCTGTGGAAGAATCGGCGGAAGCCAACAGCTCTCGAATTGCCGTGGGCAGAGTGCGGCCCAAGAAGCCGACGCGGTAGCCATTGCGAGCCAACTGCTGCCGCGCCTCGCCGGCGATGCCTTGCTCATCCACCTCGGCCCATATCGATTCCACCGTGGCCGCTTCATTGGGCGCCAGCCGCACGAAGACGATATCGAGCACAATCTGCTCCGACTTGGCCTTCAAGGGAGTCAACGGCGAAGAGGAAATCGGCTCCGATTGTTGTATCTGCCAGCGCGAGCAACCACTTACCAGCAACAGCAAGAGTAGCATCAGCGAATTGAACCCGAGGCGCAACATGAATAGCCCGATGAGACCGGAACCGACAAAGTGAAGGAAATGGGCGGCGTAGGGTAGGAGCCACCCACTTTTATGTCAACATCATGTAGCCCGCTACTGGAGAAGAGCCGGGAGCGACGGAACAACCGGTGGTGGTCAAACAGAATGATGGCAATTGCCCGGCGGAGTCCCTGCCTGCGGAGGCCGAGTGATAGCAGGAGCCAACAGAAGATGAGGTCCTATCGAGCTTCCGTCAAGCGATGGCATCTCGGTCAGGATGGGCGAGACAACTTCTTACTCGGTGGCTTTATCAGTGGCCGAGTAGGGAATCAGCCGCGGATTGGGAATCTTGGTGCCCACGACTTTGCCATAACGACGCTGCAAGTCAGCAAACGACAGATGCAAGAATCCGTACACATTCTCAGGCGGTTCGAGAGCGAGCCACTTTTGCGCGAGCCGTGCCATAGCGGCGTCATACTCGCGCTCGCTACTGGAATGGACATAACAACGACCAGGATGGCGCCGCAGATCACCATCGAAGGTGGGGCTGATATGCCACAGCTCATGAAGAATGGTGGTCAGCTTCTCATCGAGTGTATGGTTCAAAAATCGCGGCAGATAGAAACTGAGGATATAGAGATATTCCTGGCCATCCTCGTCATAGAGTCGCTGTGCGGTGTAACGCTGACCGCGCCGCTCCGTCCACATTCGCCCCTCTTCAAATCGCATAGGGGTCAGCGTGGCGTGCAAACCGTGGCCCACGTTCTTGCGAGCCTGACTAAAACTGATGGCCACGCGCGGCAGATCGATGTGGGCCAATTCAGGAAGCCGGGCGATCATATCCGCGCAGACCGCGCGGATTCGCTGGGTGAAATTGAAGCCCTGGGTCGGAGAAGACGCGGTGGCTCGGGGAGTAGAATCCTGGCGGCGAGCTCGAGGCACGGGACATCCTTTCCCGATCAGAACGCGAGGGATATTACCGAATATGCGGTGCAGGCATTCAGGAGGGGGAGACGCACTCAAGCCGCCAGAAGTCGAGGAATTGAGAGATCCCTATTCCTTTTCTTCTTCCGCGGGAGCGTCTTCCGTGGCGACCGTTTCTTCCGTGGAGACGTCTTCCTGGACTTCATCCTCGACGGGAGCCGACGAGGCGGCCGGTTCATCCTCGGAATCGAAGGCCGGGCTGACCGACTTCTCTTGAACGCGATCACGCACTCCAACGAATTCGAGAATGGCACGAGCTCCGCCATCGCCGAGTCGCGGTTGAGCCAGCTGAAGAACGCGCGTGTATCCACCGGGGCGATCTTCAAAGCGGGGAGCTATTTCTTCAAACAGAATTCGCACCGCGCGCTTGTCTCCCAGAAGTTGAATCGCTCGACGGCGAGCAGCCAACACGGGCGCGACGGCCTGGTTCCACTGATTCCACTGATCGCTACTACGCCACTTGCGCCATTCTTCGGTGTGACGCTCGGCTTCGGTGCTCAGCTCATCGGCGGCACGCTGGTCTTTCAGAGTGCGACGAGCGAGCGTAATGCAGCGCTCGACCAGAGGACGAACTTCCTTGGCCTTATGAAGCGTTGTGACAATGCGACCTTTGACCTTGGCAGGAGATTCTTCCGAATCTTCGAGGTCGAGGTCATCCTGATCACGCTCGGTGAGGAACAGGGCACTGGCCAGATTGCGGAGCAGGGCTCTTTGGTGGCTGGGGTTTCTACCCAGCTTGCGGCCGCGTCTTCGATGTCGCATGGCAAACGTCTTCTATCGCGAATGATTATTTCTTGTTACTGGTCGAAACCAACACGGTTGAAACCGGCTGGCCGAAATACGGCCGCCGACTCTTGGAGTTTACAACGTCGAGGAACTCGGCAACTTCATCCCCAGTCGCAAGCCCAATTCAGACAACTTATCGAGCACCTCGTTGCGCGTCGTATCACCAAAATTGCGGACTTCCATCAGCGAATCTTCCGTATGTCGCAACAAGTCACGCACGGTATTAATATTCTCAGACTCCAGGCAATTGCTGGCCCGAACCGACAGGTTCAAATCGGCGAGTGTCATGCTCAGCTTGGACTCCAAGCCTGGATCGACTCCGTCCGCCGTCCGCGGGGCGGCGTGAACGCTGCTGCCCATTTCGCGATATTGCACGAAGGGATTCAAGTGCTTACGCAAGATCTTGGCGGCTTCGACCAGCGCCATCTCGGGCGAGATGCTGCCGTTGGTCCAAATCTCCAGCGTGAGCCGATCGTAGTTGGTCTTCTGGCCGACGCGGGTTTCTTCGATTTCATATCGAACTCGCACGACCGGACTGAAGACGGCGTCAATCGGAATGATGCCGATTTCCTGATCGGTGGGAGTGTGCTCCGTGGCGGGCACGTAACCGCGACCATTCTGGACCACCATTTCCATTCCGAAGTTGGAATCATCGCTGAGCGTGGCGAGCTTGAGATCTTTGTTGATGATCTCGACACTTTGATCGGTGGCGATATCGCCGGCGGTTACATCGCCGGGACCCGTCTTCTCAATGTGAATGACTTTGGTCGAATCCCCATGATTCTTGACGACGACCGATTTGACGTTGAGCACCAGATCCGTCATGTCCTCGATCACGCCAGGGATGGTCGTGAATTCATGCTGAGCGCCTTGCACACGAAGCTGCGTAACCGCGCTTCCTTCCAGGCTCGACAGCAGAATCCGCCGCAGACTATTCCCGACGGTCACGCCGAAACCGCGTTCAAACGGCTCCGCGACGAATTTGCCGTAAGTGGGTGTCAGGCTGCCGGCATCGCAATTTACTTGGGAGGGAAGCTCCAAACCGCGCCAACGAATGTGCATACCAGTTCTCCGTAATCAACAACAGCTCATGAAGAGCACTATTTCAATCTGTCGACAGAACCAACGATTCAACAGGACAGCGAAACAGGGTGTGGGGCGAAACGAGGTGGGGCAGAAAACGGTGAGGTGCCCTGAGGACACCGCCGCCTGCGATTATTTTGAACACAACTCAACGATCAATTGGGTCTCGACCGGAATCGACACATCGGCTGCTTCCGGAAGCCGCGACAAAGAACCTTGGGGAATCGCGCCTTCCGCGAGCGAAAGGAAGTCGGGCAAGTCGCGCTCGTTTTCCGCCAGATTGTCGGTAACCAGTCGCAAACTCTTCGGACGATTCTTGACGTGAATGACATCGCCTGCTCGCAACAAATAGCTGGGAACATCGACGCGTCTTCCGTTAACGGTAATATGACCATGGCTGATCAACTGACGAGCCTGGCTGCGGCTCTGACCAAATCCGAGTCGATGAACGATATTGTCGAGGCGTCGCTCCAACAAACCCATCAACTCGTCGCCGGTGTTGCCCTTGGCTCGTTTGGCGCGATCGTAGTAACCGCGAAACTGCTTCTCGAGAACGCCGTAATAATGTTTGACCTTCTGTTTCTCACGAAGGTGAATACCGTAGTCGGTCAATTTGCCGCGACGAAATTGGTGCATGCCAGGAGGGGCGTCGCGACGCTCGTAAGCACACTTGGGTGTGTCACAACGACTTCCCTTGAGGAACAATTTCATGCCGTCACGGCGGCAGAGTCGACAAACGGGTCCAGTATAACGAGCCATTCTCTATGACAACCTGTTCAACGCGATTTGGATGATTGATTTGATGACGACACGGCGCGGGACACGCCAAAAGGGTGCGATCCTACACGCGGCGCTTCTTGCGAGGGCGACAACCGTTGTGGGGCATGGGTGTGACATCTTCAATCGACTTGATGTTCAAACCCGCGGCTTGAATCGATGTGATGGCACTCTCGCGTCCACTACCCGGTCCGTTCACTTTCACGTCGACTTCCTTGACGCCAAACTTGGCGGCCTTTTCGGCGGCCTGCTGGGCGGCACATTGACCGGCAAATGGCGTGCTCTTGCGGCTTCCTTTGAAGCCAGAGGTACCGCCACTCGCCCAGCACAATGTATTGCCCTTGGTATCCGTAATGGTCACATAGGTGTTGTTGAACGAGGCCCGAATGTGAGCCACGCCAACAGTCACGTTGCGACGAATCTTCTTTTTCTTGCCTTTGGCCACGACAGTTGGTCTCCTGGGTCGCGCGTCCGAGTGTCGCTAAGTGCGACAGGTTTCTTCGGTCGCCGAGTTATCGTAAGTCTTTCACGCCCTTCTTACCGGCCACGGTCTTGCGCGGGCCTTTTCGAGTGCGGGCATTGGTTCGAGTACGCTGACCTCTCACGGGCAATCCGCGACGGTGTCGCAGACCGCGATAACATGCGATGTCTCGTAGTCGTGAAATATGTTGTGCGGTTTGTCTTCGCAACTGACCTTCAACGACATACTCTTTATCGAGCAGCGCCGTCAGTCGGGCGACCTCGTCTTCTTGAAGATCGCGGGCACGGGTCTGCGGATCGATGCCGGCGGAGCGACAAAGATCGCGAGCTGTCTTCGGTCCAATCCCGTAGAGGTACGTCAGCGAGACAACCGTGGGGCGCTCGTTCGGGATATCCACACCGAGAACACGTGGCATCTTTATTTCCTGTTTCGTTGAGGGCGAAAGAGTGATGATCGAAAGACGATTCGATATCAGCTCGATATCAACCTTGTCGTTGTTTGTGTCGTGGATTGCTGCAAACAACAAAGACCTTGCCGCGACGGCGAACGATCTTGCAGTTTTCACAAATACGCTTAATGCTAGCGCGGACTTTCATGGACGAACGCCTCGCTTCTTTCCCCAAAGGGATAACGGTCCGAAATTAAGGCAAAACGCTAAATATACGTGTGGTGGCGGGTTTAGATCAAGGGGCCCTAGTGGGTTTTTCCCGTCTTGGACCCTGTTTGCCGCCGACTCCTAAGCTTCGCTGATTCCCCCCAGCGATAGGGGATACGGAGGCAGCGAGTCCGAGTTTCGCTCCTCGTCCGTCGGAGGTCCGGTCATCACGCGGACGCCATCCCGCATAATCGCGATCGTGTGCTCGAAATGAGCACTCGGCTTGGAATCGGCCGCCGACTGAGTCCAGTGGTCTGCCAGCTCGACAACCCGCTTGGTACCGACGTTCACCATCGGTTCGACCGCCAGAACGAGCCCTGGCTCAAGGCGGAAATCCTCACTTTTTCGCAGCGAGTTGCTGACGAAGTTGGGAACCTGAGGGAACTCGTGCATCTCTCGGCCAATGCCATGCCCGACGAAGTTCTCGACGACATAGAAGTTGGCCTGCTCAACGTGCTTGGCCATCTCCGCGGCCACTTCGCTCCACATCTGCTTCTTGCCCATCAAGTCGATGGCCAATTCGAGCACTTCCTGAGTCACGGTCAGCAATCGCTGCGTTTCAGGAGCGATCTCTCCAATCGGCAGGGTGACCGCAGAGTCGCCACACCAACCATCGATGCGAACGCCTGTGTCGACGCTGATCACATCGCCTTCCTGCAATTCTCGATCGCCAGGAACGCCATGGACTACCTCTTCGTTGACCGACGCGCAGATCACCCCAGAAAATGCCGGCTTCCCGGGCGAGGGATTGGGGTAATTCAAGAACAGCGGTTCGCCGTCGATCTGTCGATAGTACTCAGCCACGGCGTCGTTGATTTGCTGCGTCGTGACACCGGGCGCGGCCATATGTCGAGCGATCTGAAGCGCATAATTGACCGCCAGGCCGGGTCGGCGCATGCGTTCGATTTCTCGGTCACTTCGTAGAGTCAGGGTCATGATGCGGGAAAATCTCCTCGACGGTTACGATTCGCGGACTCGGGGAGCATCAATCGCGGCCTTAATACGGGCGGTCACTTCGTCGGGGCTCCCGAGGCCGTCGATCGAGACCAATTTGTTTTGTCGTCGGTAGTAGTCGAGCAAGGGAGCGGTCTGATCGCGAAAGACTCGGAGCCGTTGTTGGACCACCTCATGTCCGTCGTCCGAGCGGCCGCGACCGGCAAGGCGTTGCACGAGCTCTTCATCCTCGACGGCCAAGTCGATGACCAAATCAATGCCCATCCCTTGAATCGCCAGGTGTTCGTCGAGTGCTTCGGCCTGTGCCAGGGTTCTCGGAAATCCATCGAACAGCACCCCCGGCTCGCAATCGGGTTGGCGGAGTCGATCGATGACGGCCTTGATCACGATGTCGTCAGTTACCAGTTCCCCTCTATCAATATAATATTTCGCTAACTTGCCGACGTCCGTGTCCTGCGCGATGGCCTCTCGAAGCATATCTCCTGTCGAGAGATGAGCAATCGACAGATACTTCTCAACCCGTTCGGCTTGTGTGCCTTTTCCTGCGCCCGGCGGACCAATGAAAACCACTCGCATGGAAACGCTTGTCCATCAAGCCGATGCAGATCAAGACCGACCCAGTAAACCTTGGTAATTTCGCATTACCAAGTGGGAGTCGATTTTTTGAACCAAGTCAATTGCCACACTCACCGCGATCAATAGCCCCGTTCCACCGTAGAAACTCGCTACGTAGAGATCGATGCCCATGGAACCGGAGACGAGCGTTGGAATCACGGCAACCAACGCCAGGAAGCCCGCACCTACGTAGGTGATACGCAACATGACACGCTCGAGATAATCCGCAGTCCGTTTACCTGGACGATGACCAGGAATAAACGTACCGAAGTTCTTGAGATTCTCCGCCATATCTTTCGGGTTGAACGTAATGGCCGTCCAGAAGTAGCAGAAGAAATAGATCATGCCCACATATAACAAGTTGTAAGTGTAGGAATCGTGTTTTGCAAAAATGTCGCCGAGTGTCGACCAGATACCGCCATATCCCTTGAGTTGACCAAAGATCAGCATGGGGACCATGAGCAGGCTGCTGGCAAAAATAATCGGCATCACGCCGGCTTGATTAACTTTGAGTGGCAAGTACTCCCGCGTGCCACCATAGACTCGGCGTCCGCGGACATGTTTGGCGCTTTGAATGGGAATTCGCCGTTGGCCTTGGGTGATATAAACCACACCAAAAATGACCGCCACAAAGACAATCGCCAGGACCAATATATGTTCCGGACCATTCTGTGAGCCACCACCACCGCCCAACTCAAACGATGTGTTTTGGATAAGCTGCAGGCCAGCACTCGGCATGCGGGCCAGAATACCGGCCATGATCAGCAGACTGATACCGTTACCGATGCCATACTCGTCGATCTGTTCACCCAGCCACATCAAGAAGACGGTACCGCAGGTCATGGTCAACACGGCGGCCAGCTGCCAGCCGATGTTCATGAGAAAGCCATTATCCATCGATGTCCAGATATCAAGCTGGATCAGCATCTCGCCATATTTTTGATTATCGAAGCTTGCTTTCGTTGTCTGCATCAAGAAGCGCAAGTACATATAACTCTGCAACAGACAGAGTACGACGGTGGCGTAGCGCGTGTACTCGTTAATCTTCTTGCGACCGCTTTCACCTTCCTTCTGCAGTTCTTCGAGCGGTTTCCAGACGCTCCCCAACAGCTGGAAGATAATCGAAGCGGAGATATAGGGCATGATGCCCAAGCCGAAGATGGTGGCTTGATTTAATTGACTGGCGCTAAAGATGGCGACATGTTCCAGCAGTCCACCGAGCGTAGGACTGTTGTTGAAGTACCGCATCATATTCTCGCTGTCGATAATCGGCAGCGGAATTTGCCAACCAACACGGTAGATCGCCAGCAATAAGAGCGTTAGCAAGATCTTCTTGCGCAGCTCCGGGATCTTCGTGAAGATAATGACTATTTTTTCCCACATCGGTCGATCCATCCATGGCCAGTCTGGGGAGAGTGGAAGCCCTGCGTCAGACCAGTCTTATAGATTGTGTTTCCAATGATTGTTCAATTGATGCCCGACGGAGGTCCCGATAGGGGCGACCGAAGCGTTCGCAGAACTATATCGTGTGCTAGCGGGAGGTGCCAACGGCAGTTCGTGGAACAGCCCGACTACGACCCGGCTGACTTGGCCGCGCTTCCTTGAGGATTCTTGACGACAGGCTTCTTGCCAGGCAGCACGTTGAGCTGACCACCGGCCTTTTCTATCTTTTCTTGCGCCGAGGCGCTAAAACGATGCGCCGAGACGGTGAATTTCTTCTTTAATTCTCCGTTTCCGAGAATTTTCAACACATCAAAATTGACTGGGATCAAATTCTTCGAGGCGAGCAATTCCGGCGTGATTTCGGTACCGGCATCAAACGTATTCTCGAGATCCTCGACATTCACGTTGACGACCTTGAGAGCCCATTTGTTGTTGAAGCCGCGCTTCGGGATCCGCCGAATCATCGGCATCGTTCCGCCCTGGAAGACGACCTGGCGAGAGTAACCACTGCGGCTACCTTGACCCTTGTGGCCGCGCCCGCTCGTCTTGCCGTGACCGCTTCCCGGACCTCGTCCGATACGCCGGCGTGGCTTGAACTTCTTGATTCCGCGATGGACGTCGTTCAAATTCATGACAAGGAAACTCCCCGGAGTCGCTCGACCTCGGCCGGCGGACGCAGTTGTTTGAGCGCTTCGATCGTGGCTTTCACGACCGTCACGGAATTGTTGGAACCAAAACTCTTGGTCAGGATGTCGTGAATACCGGCAGCTTCGCAGACGGCTCGCACAGCAGCTCCGGCGATAACTCCGGTACCGGGCGCGGCGGGAACGAGAATAACGTTGGCCGCTCCGAAACGGCCTTTGACCGTGTGCGGAATCGTATTGTCAGCCAGCGCGATTTCGGTCTGGTCGCGAGTGGCGGCGGTGACCGCCTTTTCGACGGCGGGCGGGACTTCATTGGCTTTGCCGTATCCCCAGCCCACGCGACCCTTGCCGTTGCCGACGACCACCATGGCCGCGAAGCTGAAACGTCGACCACCTTTTACCACGGCAGCACAACGTTTGATCTTGACGATCTTCTCGGCGAACTCTTTGCGGGCCGAGTCGCTGTCTTTTGCTCGTGTCTTTGCTCTTGCCACGTTTTGTTTGCCTTACGTAAAAAATTCAAAGGGGATCAAATCCCGCGTCGGTGTTAGAAATCCAAGCCAGCTTCGCGGGCGGCTTCGGCCAGGGCCGCGACGCGACCGTGGTACTTGGTATGACCACGATCGAAGGTGATGGCCGTGACGCCGGCCGCCTTGGCGCGTTCGGCGATGGTCTTGCCGATAAATGTGGCGGCGTCAATGTTGCCACCACGGGCGACCGACTTGCCGATCTCTTTTTCCACGGTGCCGGCCGCCACAACGGTCTTGCCGGTCTGATCGTCGATCAGCTGGGCACAAATGTGTTTGTTGCTGCGAAACACACTCAACCGCGGCCGCTCGCTGGTGCCGCGTACTCGCTTGCGAACGCGAAAGCGTCGCCGTTGACGTTGTTTTCGAATGGCTCGTTCGTGATTCATGACTACTTACTCGTCGGGTTGTCTTGCCAGCGACCAATATTGGTGGGAACGTGTTCGCCTCTACCTTAGGCACCAACGGCCTTACCAGCTTTCCGTCGGACGTGCTCGCCCTCGTAACGGATGCCTTTTCCCTTGTACGGTTCCGGTTTTCGCACGGCTCGCACTTCGGCCGCGAACTGACCGACACTCTGCTTGTCCATGCCTTTGACGATGATATGGGTCTGATCGGGACAGGTCACATCGAGGCCCGTCGGAATCTTCTTCTGGATTTCGTTGGCGAAGCCGACACGCAGCTGCAATTCGCCATTCTGCACGACCGCCACATATCCCACGCCGACGACTTCCAGTCGCTTTTCGTATCCGTCGGTGACACCGACCACCATGTTTTGAATCAAGGCGCGGGTCAGGCCGTGCAACGCGCGGCATTCGCGATCGTCACGCTCCCGAGTCACCACCACCTGTTTGGCGTCTTCATCGACGGCAACGTTCATTTCACGTCGAAAGTTCCAGTCGAGTTTGCCCAAAGGCCCTTCGACGGTGACCACGTTCCCGCTGACGCCGACTTTGACTTTGTCGGGGACGGCAATCGGTTTTTTCCCAATACGACTCATGGCAAATAATGTTGTTGGTGGGTGGCGGTGGCGAAAGAAGCGATCGGCACTCGACGTTTCGTTTCGCTTGTAGGTTGTTCGTTAACGGTCCGAACGATCTATATTCGGCTGTGTTCTATTCGGCTGAGGGAAGGGCGAATCGACTACCAGACTTCGCAGAGGACCTCGCCGCCCAACTTGCGTTGACGGGCTTCGCGATCGGAGATGACTCCACGACTGGTGCTGATAATCGAAATACCCAGGCCTCCAAGGATCGGCCGCAGGTTCGTGGCGCGATTGTAAATGCGCCGTCCCGGTCGGCTGACACGCTTGATGTTGCGAATCACGCGTTCACCATTGGGGCCGTACTTCAAGTCGATGCGGAGCAGTGTCGGGTGCTTCGACTCTTCCACTTCGCTGTAATCCCAAATGTAACCTTCGCGCTTAAGCACGTCGGCAAGTCCACGCTTGACCTTCGACACTGGGACATCGACACTAGTTCGCTCGACACGTACCGCGTTGCGGATGCGGGTAAGCATGTCGGCAATCGGATCGGTCATCATAAGGAATCGGGCCCTTTGTTATTTAGGGGCAAAAGGTTTGCTCAGTTAGTTCTGGTTATCGCCATCCGGCTTCTGAAACGGCATCCCGAAACCGGCCAACAATTGACGGGCTTCGTCGTTGCTGGGGGTGCTGGTGACCAGCGTAATGTTCATGCCCTGGATGTGCGTGAATTTGTCCGGATTGATTTCGGGGAATACCAGTTGTTCGGTCAGTCCGAGGCTGTAATTGCCGCGACCGTCGAACGCCTTGGGGCTGACCCCGCGGAAGTCGCGTACTCGAGGCAGCGCCAGCGATATCAAGCGATCGAGAAACTCGTACATGCGAGCACCACGCAGGGTTACCTTGCAGCCAATCGCCTGGCCTTCGCGAAGTTTGAAGCCGGCAACCGACTTCGTGGCACGCGTGATCGCCGGCTTTTGACCGGTGATCTGTCGCATCGCGTCGACCGATTGATCGAGGTTCTTTTTTTCCGTGATAGCGCTGCCGACGCCCATGCTGACGACAATCTTCTGCAGTCGTGGCAGCGAATGACGGTTGCTACGCCCTAGTTCTTTTTCCAGACTGGGAAGCAGCTGCTGTTCGTATTGTTCTTGCAGTCGCGGGATCATGTCCGACTCAAACAATCTTGGTTCTTAAGTTGGTTCTTGGTAATTGCGTTACTTCTTGGCGTAGGACGTTCGTGGTGGAGAAATCTGACCGGCGGCGGCACCACACTTCTTGCAGAAGCGCTCCTTGCTACCATCGTCCAGATATCGCTTACCTGTGCGAGCGGCTTCTCCGCAGGAAGGGCAGACCAGCATCAAATTGGAGGCGGCCATCGGCATCTCTTTTTGTAGCCGACCCCCTTGCGGGTTCTTCTGGCTTCGTCGGACATGCTTAAAGACACTGTTGACGCCTTCCACGACCACTTTGTTCTTGGCCGACAGCACCTTCAACACACGACCCGTCTCACCACGGTAGTCGCCCGAAATCACTTTGACAGTATCATCGACTCGTATATGCATCAGACCACCTCATTCGCGAGGCTGACAATTTTCATGAAACGTTGTTCACGCAATTCTCGGGCAACGGCCCCGAAGATTCGCGTGCCACGTGGATTGCGATCAGCATCGATCAAAACCACGGCGTTGCCATCGAAGCGAACGTAACTCCCGTCGCTGCGACGGGTCGGTTTCTTGCAACGAACGATGACGGCCTTGACGACCGATTTCTTCTTGATGTCGCTGCCAGGAATGACACTCTTGACGCTGCAGACGATCACATCGCCGAGGCCGGCAAATCGGCGTCGACTTCCGCCGAGCACCTTGATGCACATCACTTCCTTAGCACCCGTGTTGTCCGCGACAGCAAGTCGGGATTGCATTTGAATCATGGTTAATCATCCCATCCGCGTAAGCGGCGGTATCATGTTCTATTCTTTGTTGGTCTCTTCTTCGCTCTTGGCGGCAGCCCGCATGGCGGCCAGATCGACGGCACGACTTTTGGCAACAACCCGTTGCAGTTTCCAACGCTTCGATTTGGATTGAGGGCGACACTCGATAATTTCGACCGTATCGCCAAGTTGGGATTCGTTCGACTCGTCGTGCACATGACAGACCGTGCGACGACGAATGTACTTTTTGTACTTCGGATGTTTGATCAAGCGTGGCATCTCGACGCGGCGCGTTTTCGAGCCGCGGTCGCTCTTCACAATTCCGATGGCTACTTTCTTTGGCATTTCAACGGTTTCCGTAGTCGTAAATAATTCGCTGACTGACTCGTGGCAGTACGGATCGGTTATGTCGATGTCGCTTCCGTGGCGGGCGCACCGGCGGCTGGCGTATTCACGGCCCGGGCACGCTCGGTTTGAATGGTCTTGATGCGAGCGATCTTCTTGCGATTCCGGGCCAGCTCGGTCGGAGCATCGAGACGCTCGGTTTGCGCCTGGATCTTCAAGCGAAAGAACGTCTCGCAGGTTTCCTTCAGCGTGAGCTCCAGGTGCTCGTCGCTCATTTCACGCAATTCGACTGTGTCGTGATGGGCCATGGCGTCGACTCGATAACGTGTCTGGTTATTTTTGTTGGTGGGTTATCTAGTTACTTAAGCGGTGCGACGACGGGCCATGCGTACGCGGACCGGCAACTTGTGCGCCAGCCGAGCGAAACACAATCGTGCCGCGTCTTCGGAGACGCCGCCAATCTCGTATAGGATCGTGCCAGGCTTCACCACGGCGGCCCAATAATCCGGCTCTCCCTTACCCTTACCCATTCGCGTTTCGAGCGGGATGGAGGTAATCGGTTTGTGGGGAAACACGCGAATATAAAGTTGGCCTTCGTTGCGCAGGTATTGCTGCGCCGCGATACGTCCCGCTTCGATCGTGGCGGCACTAATCCAGCCACCCTCGGTCGATTGCAACCCAAAGTCACCAAAGGTGACCCGGTTGCCGCGCGAGGCGTTACCTTTTATACGTCTTCTTTGGCATTTTCGGTGCTTGACCCGCTTCGGCATCTGCGCCATCGGTCTCGTCCTCTTTGAAAACTCCCTGATTGACCCACACTTGGATCCCGATATGTCCTTGGGCCGTTTTGGCCTCTGTAAAACCGTAGTCGATCTTGGCGCGAAGCGTCGAAAGCGGAATCGATCCGCTGATCTGCTTCTCGCGTCGAGCCATTTCCGCGCCACCGAGCCGACCGGCCAACTGAATCTTGATTCCGAAGGCGCCGGCTTCCATGGTCTGTTCCATGGCTCGCTTCATCGTACGTCGAAAACTCGAACGCTTCTGAAGTTGTTCCGCAATGTCCTCGGCCACGAGTTGTGCTTGCAACTCGGGACGAGAGATTTCGTTGATTTTGATGTTGATGCGACGTCCGACCAGATCTTGCAGCTCGGACTGCAATCGCTCGACCTCTTGACCCTTGCGGCCGATGATGATGCCGGGTCGGGCCGTGTGTAGCACGACTTTGACTTCGTCTCGCGTGCGCTCGATTTCAATCTTGGGAATGCCCGCGTAACGGTATTTTGTCTTGATGAACTTACGCAACTTGTGGTCTTCGACCAGCAAGTCGGGGAAGTCCTTTTTCGACGCGTACCAACGGCTCTTCCAGCCGGTCATAACGCCTGTGCGGAATCCGGTAGGATTGATTTTTTGACCCATGAGCTTGTCTCGTTCAGTTGGCGGTTCGCTTGTTCGCGGTTCGCTTGAGTGATCGGTGGAGGGGAACTAACCGAGCTCCACTCGGATGTGCGCTGTTCTCTTCTTGATGATGTGAGCCATGCCGCGGGCCCGTGGACGCATGCGTTTGAACATCGGCCCGCCATCGATGCGGGCGTCGACGACCTTGAGTCCCTGGATGTTGCGTTCGCGCTGATTTTCCGCGTTACCAAGGGCGCTCTTGAGTACCTTTTCCAACAGCCGGGCCCCACGTTGAGGCTGGTAACGCAGCAGTTCGAGTGCCTCGTCGGCATAAAGACCGCGAATCATATCGGCCAGGGGCCGTACTTTGCGAGCACTGATGCGAGCGTATTTGTGTGTGGCGGGATAACCCATAGTATTGTTCCGCTGGTTCGCGAGCTTGAATCGAAACCCGTCGAGAAATCTTGTCGTTATCTGTTATCGCTTTCCGCGTCCGCCATGTCCGCGGAAGGTCCGCGTTGGCGAGAACTCACCCAACTTGTGGCCCACCATGTCTTCGGTGACGAAGACCTTGAGGTGGTTTTTTCCGTTGTGCACCATGAACGTGTAGCCGACGAATTCCGGCACGATGGTGCAGGCGCGGGCCCAGGTCTTGATGGGCGACTTGTCGCCGCTGCTAATCGCCTTGTCAACCTTGGCGAACAGCTTGGCGTCGACGTACGGGCCTTTTTTGAGCGATCTTCCCATGGCAGGTTTTGTGTTTCTTTAACGGGCGTTTCTTCAAATGACACCCGGCACGAACCCGGGTGAATTGATCTCTTACTTCTTCAGTTTCTGCAGGCCGTAACGCTTGCTGCGTCGTCGTCGAACGATCGCGGCGTTGGACGGCTTGCGTCGGTAACGTGTCTTGCCACCCTTGGCCGACTTGCCGGAAGGGCTGACCGGATGACGTCCACCCTTGGTACGACCTTCACCACCACCGTGCGGGTGATCGACCGGGTTCATGGCGGTTCCGCGAACGTGGGGCCGTCGGCCCATCCAACGTTTGCGACCGGCTTTGCCGAGCACGATGTTCATGTGATCGGAGTTTCCACAGACGCCAATCGTAGCACGACAGGCACTGGGAACACGACGAATTTCACCGCTGGGTAAAGTCAACTGAGCCCAGTCCGCTTCGCGGGCGGCCAGAACCGCGCTGGTTCCGGCACTGCGGCAGAGCACGCCACCACGACCGGGCTGCATCTCGACGCAATGCACCGTGACACCGAGCGGCATCCGCGACAGCGGCAAGCAATTGCCGACGTTCGGCGGAGCTTCGTCACCACTCTCGACGCGAGTTCCCACCTGGAGCCCTTCGGGAGCCAGGATGTAACGCTTTTCGCCATCGACGTAGTTGAGCAGGGCGATACGACAGCTGCGGTTGGGATCGTACTGAATGGAGTCGACCTTGGCCGGAATTCCGTCCTTGTTGCGACGAAAATCGATCTGGCGATAGCGCTGCTTGTGACCACCACCACGATGACGGGCCGTGATCTTGCCCTGGTTGTTGCGTCCACCGGTCTTTCGCTTGGAGCGCAGCAACCGCTTGGCCGGCTTGGCACCGGGCGTGAGATCGGCGAAGTCACTCACGCTCGCACCGCGGCGGCCCGGCGTCGTCGGTTTGTATCTTCGAATACCCATATCAGTTCGTGATCAGCGGTTATGTTGTGTGATTGGTTGGCAGTCGGTGTTGCGGTCTACTTTAGAAGAAGTCGATCGTTTTCGATTCCGGATGCAGCTGCACAATGGCGCGCTTCCAATTTTGAGTGTAGCCATAACGAAAGCGACTGCGGCGAGGCTTACCACGTCGATTTTGGGTGCGAACCTTGACGACTTTCACATCAAACAGTTCTTCGATCGCCTGGCGGATGTCGGCTTTGTTGGCCAAGGGATTCACCTCGAAGGCATACGCGTTGTAACGCGAACTGCGGTGCATTCCCTTTTCGGTGACCAGCGGGCGCAAGACGATTTGATGCGGGGCGAGCTTCAGTCGACTCTGCCCGGCGTGCTTGGCGGCAAATTGTTTGACTTTGGCGAGTGGCATGGGATGGCGACTTTCGTCCGTCGTGGTAATTGAATCTCAGGGCTTAAGCCGACTGCTTGGCGGTGGTTCGTTCACGCAGGGCATCGAGAGCCGACTTGGTAACCAACATCCGCCGGGGCGAGAGCACACTCAGGGCGTTGATTTCGCAAATCGGCTGGACCGACACGCGGTCGATATTTCGAATGCTCTTGTACACGTTGGTGTCGTGTTCGGCGATCGCCACCAGCAGGGTGGTGTTGTCGATATTCAGGGCCTTCAGGATGGCGGCCATTTCGCTCGTCTTGGGCGACTCGAACTTCAAGTCGTCGATGACGGTGATCTCGTCGTCGATAATCTTCGAAGCCACCGCCATGCGAGTCGCGGCCTGGATCGCCTTGCGAGGGAGACGATAGGAGTAGTCGCGAGGACGCTTGGCAAAGATGTGACCACCACCAGTGCGGATACCACTGCGCTTCGATCCGGCGCGGGCGTTACCCGTTCCCTTTTGGCGATACATCTTCTTGGTCGAGCCGGCGACATCCGAGCGGCTCTTGGTCTGCGCGCTGCCTTGTCGCTGGTTGGCCTGATACATCACGACCGCGTCGTGCAACAACTGCTTGTTGATGCGCGGGGCGAGTTCGACCGGATCGATCTCGTACTTTCCGACTTCTTTGCCGGCGGAATCGAAAACGGGAAGTTGTGTACTAGCCATGGCAATAAAAAAGGCTTTGCACCTGCATGCAAAGCCCATCCTGTTATAGTTTGTTGGTCTCGCGAATCATTACCATTCCGCCGTTGGGGCCCGGAATGGCGCCACGCACGATGAGGAGATTCTTGTCCGCATCGACGCTCACCAATTTCAAGTTGCGGACCGTGCAACGCGTGGAGCCGTACTGACCCGGCATCTTCTTACCCTTGAACAGACGCGACGGGTAAGCACTGCAGCCGGTGCCGCCCAAATGGCGATGGCATTTCTTGACACCGTGCGAAGCCCGCTGACCGGCGAAGTTGTGTCGTTTCATGGCCCCGGAGAAACCGCGGCCCTTGCTGGTTCCGACCACATCAATCGAACCGACCTCGGCAAAGCTGTCGACGCCAACCTTTTCACCAACTTCGGCCCCGTCGATCGAACCGCGGAATTCGCGGACGAAACGCTTCGGCTCGCAGTCGGCCTTGGGAAGCAATTCGATGCCGGCGGAGGCACGACGCTTGGAACGCTTGCTCTCCAGCTTGGCCACGTGGCCTCGCTCAGAGCGGCTCGCCAGGCGGCGAGGACGGTCGAGATAACCGAGCTGGACCGCTTCGTAGCCGTCGCGGTCTTGCGTCCGCACTTGCAGGATATCGCAAGGGCCGGCTTCGATGACCGTTACCGGTATCACCTCACCCTTGTCATCATAAAGTTGTGTCATCCCGACCTTACGGCCGAGTAATCCAATCGCCATGACGTTTTTCCTGCTCGTGTTGACGCTGCTCTGCGGGAACGTGCGACGCGTCGGCGTCCCAGTTTACCCGCGTAGCTTCCGATGCATGAAAGCTCCGCTTGTCGTATATGAAACCGATGACCCAGCAAGACCGATCTTACCGGGAGGGCTGCTTCTATTTTCTGGCCTTACTTGCGTGAGGCTTTGATCTTGATATCCACGCCTGCCGGAAGACTCAACTTGTTCAATGCCTCAATCGTCTTGGCCGTGGCCTGAACGATGTCGATCAATCGTTTGTGAGTCCGAATTTCGAACTGCTGACGGGCCTTCTTGTCCACGTGGGGACTGGAGAGCACCGTGTAGCGTTCAATTCGCGTCGGCAGTGGAATCGGTCCGTGGACCTCCGAGTTGGTACGCTTGGCAGTGTCCACAATGTCGGCCGCGCTTTGGTCCAAGACCGAATGGTCGTAGGCCTCCATGCGGATGCGGATAATTTCTTGCGCCTTCGCCACCAACTCAACTCCTCAGATAAATCTCTTGCCTGGGCCTAATCACTCCACCGCGTCGGCGACGCGGTTGAAAACGGGAGGGCCCCGCTGCTTTCCCGAGTTTAGGGGAAACCAAAAATCTTAGGCGGTCTGCGGATTCCTGTAAAGGGCACGCGACCGCCGATGCGTCAAAATTTTTATATGTACGAATCTTGATCAAACCAACGAGTCGAGCACGCCCGGGGGGGCCGGACCGTACGAGGCTGGTTCCATCGAACAGGTCGCGCGACCCTGGCTCAAACCTCGCAACTCGCCGGCGAATCCGAACAGAGTGGCCAGCGGGGCCTCGGCCGAGACGACCGTATTGCGTCCGCGGGGATCGGTGCCGTGAATGAGAGCCCGTTTCTGCTGTAAATTGGCGATAATATCGCCCAAGTTCTCCTCTGGAGTGACGATCTCCAGGTTCATGATCGGCTCCAGCAGCACGACTCCTGCCTGCTTCAAGGCCTTGTCGAAGGCGTCACCGGCCGCGATCCGGAAAGCCGCTTCCGTCGATTCCCCCTCCCGAGCCTCGCCGCCGGTAATCTGAAATCGCACGCGGGAGAGCGGGAAGCCATAGTGGCCGCCACCCCCGGCGAGCATCTCCAGCTCCTCACGAGCGGCCTGCATGAGGGGCAGGGGGACACCCTCGACGGGACGCGCCGTCACACTGACGGACTTGTTGGCATCTTCGATCGGCTCCAGGCGGATCTGTAGGGCGGCGAAGGTGTCTTGCCCGGCGATCTGGCGATGACATTCCCCCGTCACTTCGGCGGCCCGCTCGACCGTTTCGCGGTAACTAACCCGCGGTTTGTGGACCTTCACATCGAGGTTGAAATCGCGGAGTAGGCGGTGCTTGATCACCTCCAGATGGAGTTCTCCCATGCCGCTGATGAGCGTCTGGCCGGTTTCCTCAAACTCGGTAGCCCGAAAGGTCGGATCTTGCCGTTTCATCAAATCGAGCGCGTCGCCCAGTTTCTTCCGTTCAGTGGAAGATTCCGGTTCGATGGCCATCGAGATGACCGTTTCGGGAAAGCGGATCTGTTCAAGCAAAATGGGGTTCTTGATGTCGCAGATCGTATCGCCGGTGACCGAGTGCCGCAGGCCGATAACTCCCACGATATCGCCCGCTTCGACCTCTTTGACCTGATTCTCCTTGCCGCCGGGCTGGACGTGCCAGAGCTGGGCCGCGTTGTCCTTGGTGTCTTTGCCTGGGTTCAGCAGCCGGGTGTTCGAGGTCAGCTTGCCTGAATAGATTCGCACATAGGCCAAGTCGCCGTGCTTTTCGGCTTGGACCTTAAAGACCAGTCCGCAAAATGGCTCCTCGGCGCTCGGTTTTCGCCGTTCGACGGAATCTTCCTTTTGTGGATCGACCCCTTCCACGGGTGGCATATCGGCCGGGCTGGGCAGATAGTCGGCCACCGCGTCGAGTACCGGCTGAACTCCGATGCAGTCGAGCGCCGAACCACAGAAGACCGGGACGATGAGTCGGTGAACGGTGGCGTCGCGAATGACCGATTTGAGCAGTTTCTTCGGGACTTCCGTTTCTTCGAGTCCCAACTCCATCAGCTCGTTGCTATAGTCGTAGAGCTTCTCGAGCATCTTGGAACGCCACTCTTCGGCCCGCTCGAGCTGGTCTTCCGGGATATCGGAGACGGTGACTTTGGTCTCTTTGGAGGCCTCGCCGAAGGTCAACTGCTTCATCGAAATCAGGTCGATAATGCCCCGGAAGGCGTCGTCGACGTGGGGGGGGCCCGAGCCAATGGGGATTTGCGTCACGACCGGATTGGCTTCCAGTCGCTTCTCGATCTCGGTCACCACCGCCTCGAAGTCGGCTCCTTCGCGATCCATCTTATTGATCAGTGCGATGCGGGGGACGCCGTAGCGATCGGCCTGTCTCCAGACCGTTTCACTCTGGGCCTCGACCCCTTCGCGGGCGCTGAAGACCACCACGCCACCGTCGAGCACGCGCAGGCATCGTTCTACTTCGGCGGTGAAGTCGACGTGGCCCGGGGTGTCGATCAGATTGACGGTGATATCTTTCCAATCGAACGTGATACAGGCGGCATAGATGGTGATGCCCCGCTGTTGTTCTTCTTCGTCGACGTCGGTCTTGGTCGTACCTTTATCGACCTCACCCATGCGGTGCGTCGAACCGGCATAGAAGAGCATCCGCTCGGTGAGCGTCGTCTTGCCGGCATCGATGTGGGCGATGATGCCGATGTTGCGAAGTTGTTCGAGCTTGCGGGCCATGGTTCGGCCTGGGGTGGGGGCAGTTGTCTCGGCCGCCGCTGGAGGGTGAAATCTCGTTTCGACCGTTGATGTTGGATGCGCATAACAACGCCGCGCTGGTCGATTCTTAAGAACGACTGACAGCGCGGCGATGAACTTGGTTCAGGTTTTACCAGGCGAAGTGGGCAAAGGCCTTGTTTGCGTCGGCCATGCGATGCACGTTCTGGCGTCGGGTCATGGCGGCGCCTTCCCGATTGTAAGCGGCGACGATTTCATCGGCCAGCTTCAAGTGGGTGGGGCGACCCTTCTTTTCGCGAATCGCCATGAGAATCCAACGAATGGCCAGCGACTGGCGTCGAATGGAACTTACCTGCATGGGCACTTGATAGGAGGCACCACCGACTCGCTTGGAGCGAACTTCGATGTCGGGCTTGACGTTCTCCAACGCCTGCGTGAAGACGTCGATCGACTCCACTTCAGGAACACGCTTGGCGATTTCGTCGAGGGCGTTGTAGAAGATGCGCTGTGCGGTGCTCTTCTTACCATCCCACATGAGATTGTTGATAAACTTGCTGGCCAGCAGCGATCCGTGTTTCGGATCTCCGACGAGCTGCTTGCGACTGGCGGTAATGCGACCCATGGCTTTGTTTCAATCGGGGTTCAGTTGATTCTATGTTTGATTACTTCTTCGCGCCGTAGCGGCTGCGAGCTTGTTTTCGTCCGTCCACACCCAGGGTATCGAGGGCACCACGCACCACCTGATAGCGAACACCCGGCAAGTCGCGAACACGACCACCACGCACGAGGACGATCGAGTGTTCCTGCAGATTGTGGCCTTCACCCGGAATGTAAACAGTCACTTCCTTGCCGTTGGAGAGCCGGACACGAGCGATCTTTCGCAGCGCGGAGTTCGGCTTCTTGGGCGTCATCGTCTTCACCTGAAGACAGACACCCCGTCGCTGTGGACACTTGTCCAACACCGGCGCTTTGCTCATCTTCTTCGGCTGCTTACGCCGCTTGCGAACGAGTTGATTGGTCGTGGGCATGAAAACTCCGGATCTTTATGGGGTCGCGATCTGCTCGCGACGTTGTCGCGTTTTGTCTCGTGTGATTTGTAAAAGGGGCGAACTTCGCTAAGCTCCGCCGACCTCGTAGGTTTTGTGGGAACCCATCAAGGTAGTCAATTGTGAAACAATGTCAATGCGGGTCGGTCGATCTTATCGAGTCGGACGTCAACCTTGTCGACATGACCGTCACCGCTTATTCACCTTCCGGGGGTTCCGGGCTTCCCAGATCGGATCCACCGAGCAAAGCTTCCAGGCCATCTTGGGGCTTCTTTTCCGGTTCCGAATCGGCTTCCACTTCCGGGGAGCCCAATTCCGTGGCACCCAATTCGGTTGTCACTGTCGATTCTTCCACCAGCGGAGTCTCGTCCACGGGCGCTTCGTCCACCGGCATCGAGGGAAGCGGTTCGATCGGTGAAGTCAGCGGCTCGGGCACCGCGGCGGGAGCGGGCGGTTCGCCGCCGGCAAGCTCGTCGCCGTTTCCGGCACCACCGACTGAGTCGAGCAGTGGGAAGGTGCGGGCCAGGAGACGATCTTTTTCGGCGGTGAGGGCCTCAAGGGCTTCGGGTCGAATGCGAACTTCCGAGTCCTGGAAGGTACGGAATCCGGTACCGGCCGGAACCAGATGGCCGAGAATCACGTTTTCTTTCAAACCGACCAGGCGATCGACCTTGCCGGCCAGGGCCGCTTCGGTGAGCACCTTGGTCGTTTCCTGGAAACTGGCCGCCGAGATAAAGCTGGAACTTTGCACGGACGCCTTGGTGATGCCCAGCAATTGGGTGCTGGCACTGGCCGAACGTGGTCGGCTTCCCTTGGCGGGTGTTCCGCCGAGGGCTTCGATCTGAGCATTTGCTTGAGCCAACGTATCCTTCGGAACGATGACGTCTTCGGAAAATTCGCTGTCGCCGGTACTGCTGATCTTCACGCAATCGCTCAGGCTTTGGTTCGCTTGACGGAACTCGAACTTGTCCATCACGTTGCCCGGCAGCAAGTCGGTGTCGCCGGGATTCTCAATTTTCACCTTCCGCAACATTTGCGACACGATGATTTCGCAATGCTTATCGTTGATTTCCACTCGCTGCGAACGATAGACGTTCTGAATTTCGCGAACGAGATACTGCTGGACAGCTTCTTCGCCCGAAATACGCAGGATATCGTGGGGTACCAGCGGTCCGTCGACCAGCGCCTCACCAGCTCGCACCGTATCTCCGGCGTGAACGCGGAGATGCTTACCATGGGAGACGAGATGTTCGCGTTCGATGCCGCTTTCGCTGCGGACGATGATCGTTCGCTTACCGCGACGCTTTTCGCCCAACAGTTCCACGGTTCCGTCGATCTCGGCGATGATGGCCGGATCTTTCGGCTTACGAGCCTCGAAGATTTCGGTGACGCGGGGCAAACCACCGGTGATGTCCTGGGTTCCGGAGGCTTCACGCGGCGTCTTGGCCAACAGGGCCCCGGCGGCAATCTTGTCGCCTTCTTGGGCTTCAATGTAGGCCTTTTCCGGCATGTAGTAGAAGTCGAGGATGTTGCCTTGCTCGTCTTCGACCACGACCTGCGGATGGTAGTCGCCTTTGTGTTCGATGACCATACGACGGACGTGGCCGCTGGGATCTTTCTCCTGGCGGACCGTTTCACCGTCGATGACGTCTTCGTAGCGAACCTTACCACCGACTTCCGCGATGATCGGGATACTGTGCGGATCCCACTGGCAGATGACTTCACCCGCCTTGGCCTCGGAGCCTTCCTTGACCAGCAGGATTGCGCCGGCGGGGATTTCGTGTTTCTCGATTTCACGACCCTTGGGATCAACGATTGTGATCTCACCATTTCGCGCCAGCACAATGGTCTCGCCAGCGTCGTTGTCAACGACCTTCAAACGAGTGTACTGCACGGTTCCGCCCTTACCGGCGCGGATGTCGCTCTGTTCCACGTCGGTACTGGCCACACCACCAATGTGGAAGGTCCGCATCGTCAACTGGGTGCCTGGCTCGCCGATACTCTGCGCGGCGATGATGCCGACGGCCATGCCTTCTTCGACCATCGCTCCGGTCGAGAGGTCCATTCCGTAGCAACGACGACAGATGCCAAGCGGCGCGTCGCAGGTCAGCGGGCTGCGAACCTGAATCTTTTCCAGCCCCATCTGCTCGATGGCCCGAGCGATCTCGCTGGTGATCATCTCGCTTTCGTTGACAATCACCTGGTCGGTAATCGGGTTGACGATGTTGGTTCGACTGACGCGACCACGAATCGAGTCGGCCAGGCTGACGTCGACCTTCTCACCGCGATAGATAACACCCTTGGTGATACCTTGGGTGGTGCCACAATCTTCCATGGTGATGACGACGTTCTGAGCCACGTCGGCCAGCTTTCGTGTCAGATAACCGGAGTCGGCCGTCTTGAGGGCCGTGTCGGCCAAGCCTTTTCGGGCACCATGCGTCGAACTGAAGTACTCGAGTACCGACAGGCCTTCGCGGAAGTTCGCCTTAATCGGCGTTTCGATAATCTTTCCGGACGGCTTGGCCATCAGGCCACGCATGCCGGCTAGCTGACGAATCTGCTCGACACCACCTCGGGCACCCGAGCGGGCCATCAGGAAGATCGGATTCACGTAACCAGGACGACGGAAGTCGCTCTCCAGTTCGTTCATCATCTCGTGAGTAATTTGTTCACGAGCGTGGGTCCAGGAGTCGAGCACCTGGTTGTAACGTTCTCCCTCGGTGATGATTCCGCGAGCGTAAAGCTTGTTGGTCTTGAGGACCTGCTTCTCCGCTTCGGAGATGATGCGACCCTTGCTGGGAGGGGTGATCAAGTCGTCGGTGGCGAACGAGAGTCCACTTCGAGTCGCCTCTCGGAAACCGGCGCGATTCATGTCGTCGAGCAGTTCGATCGTCGCGCGACGGCCCAGTAGGGCGTAACAATCGGAGATCACGCGGGCCAACTCGCCCGACTTCATCGGCAAGTTGTAGAAGGCCATGCGACCGGGCAGAACATCATTGAAAGCGATCCGACCGACGGTCGTTTCGACGATCTTCGTCTCAATCAGTTCGTCGCTCGATTCCGATTTCACCAGCTTGCCGGCGGGCAGTTTGACCTTGATGCGAGCGTGCGTATCGATGGCGCCGAGCGAGTAGGCCAGCTGGGCTTCGGTGGCCGAAGCGAAGGCCATGCCGTCTCCCTTGCGATCGGCGAGCATCGTCGTCATGTAATAGCAACCCATCACGACGTCCTGCGAAGGACTAATGATCGGGGCACCGTTGGACGGACTGAAGATATTGTGGACCGACATCATCAGCGTATGGGCTTCGACCTGAGCTTCGATCGACAACGGCAGATGAACCGCCATCTGATCGCCGTCGAAGTCGGCATTGAAACCTTTGCAGACGAGAGGATGAAGCAGAATCGCGTTGCCTTCGACCAAGGTTGGCTCGAAGGCTTGAATGCCCATGCGATGGAGCGTCGGAGCGCGATTGAGCAATACCGGATGATTGTGAATCACCTCTTCCAAGATATCCCAAACTTCTTCGTCCTTCCGCTCGAGCATCTTCTTGGCGCTCTTGATCGTGTCGGCGTGACCAAGTTCCTTGAGCCGGCGGATAATGAACGGTTGGAACAGTTCCAAGGCGATCTTCTTGGGCAGACCACATTGGTGAAGTCGCAACTTGGGACCCACCACGATCACACTCCGGGCGGAATAATCGACGCGCTTTCCGAGCAGGTTTTCGCGGAAGCGACCCTGCTTACCCTTGATCATGTCGGTGAGCGACTTGAGCGGGCGATTGCTCGATCCCAAAACCGGACGTTTGCAGCGATTGTTGTCGAACAAGGCGTCGACCGATTGCTGCAGCATTCGCTTTTCGTTGCGAATGATGACTTCCGGAGCGTTCAGGTCGACCAGCTTCTTGAGACGATTGTTGCGATTGATGATACGACGATAGAGGTCGTTCAAATCGCTTGTGGCGAAGTTGCCCGAATCGAGCAATACCAGCGGCCGCAGGTCGGGTGGAATCACCGGAATGACGTCCAGTACCATCCACTCCGGTTTGTTGTCGCTGTCACGAATGGCTTCGACAATCTTGAGGCGATTGATGAGCTCTTTGGCTTTTTGCTTCGAGCCGGTTTCGGCCAGATCCTTGCGCAACTGTTCGGAGAGTTGGACCAGATCCATCTCGCCCAACAACTTGCGCACCGCATCGGCACCCATTTCCGCTTCAAAAGCGCCGTCGCCATACTGCTCGATCGCCGAACGCATTTCTTCTTCGGTGAGCAGCTGCTGTTTCTTGAGCGGCGTATCTCCCGGGTTGGTGACGACGTAATCTTGGAAGTAGACCACCTTTTCCAGGCTGGTCGTCTTCATCGCCAGCAGATTACCCAAGCGGCTGGGCATTGCCTTGAAGAACCAGATGTGGACCACGGGCGCGGCCAGCTCAATGTGACCCATCCGCTTGCGACGGACGCGACTGTGCGTCACTTTGACGCCGCAGCGATCGCAGATCATGCCTTTGTACTTCATGCCGCGATACTTACCGCACGAACATTCCCAGTCCTTTTCCGGACCGAAAATCCGTTCGCAGAACAGGCCATCCTTCTCGGGACGATATGTTCGGTAGTTGATCGTCTCGGGCTTCTTGACCTCGCCGAAAGACCAGCTGCGGATATCGTGAGGGCGGGCCAGGCTGATCTTGACCGACACGTAGTCGTTAATGCGATCGTAAGAGCCTTCACCAATGCTCATCGCCGGTACCTCATTCTTTATGCGTTAGTGCCGTTGGTTTTGAATTAATCGTTGACGATAGTCGTCTTCGTTCAGAGTTCGGTCGGGAGACCGTCTGAACCGGGTTTCGCTGACGATCTAGATGCGTCGTTTTTCCAGTTGCATGTTGAGCCCCAAGCCACGGATCTCGTTGGTCAAGACGTCGAAGCTCGCGGGGGTTCCCGCCTCGAGCGTGTTTTCACCCTTGACCATCGATTCGTAAATCTTGGTACGTCCTTCGACGTCATCACTCTTCACCGTGAGCAACTCTTGCAAAATATAGGCGGCTCCATACGCCTCCAATGCCCAGACTTCCATTTCTCCGAACCGTTGACCGCCAAAACGTGCTTTACCGCCGAGCGGCTGCTGCGTGATGAGCGAGTAGGGTCCGGTGCTGCGGGCGTGAACCTTTTCGTCCACCAGATGGTGCAGCTTGAGCATGTAGATGTAACCGACCGTGGTCTCTTGCTCCATCGGTTCACCCGATCGCCCGTCGAAGAGTTGGACCTTACCCGATTCGGGTAGCCCTGCTTCCTTGAGCGTTTCGTGAATCGTTTCTTCGGTGGCCCCATCGAAGACCGGCGTGATGGCCTGGAAGCCCAGTTTGGAACCGGCCCAACCGAGATGGGTTTCGAGAATTTGACCGACGTTCATTCGACTCGGCACGCCGAGCGGATTGAGCATGATTTGGACCGGCGTTCCATCGGCCAGGAAGGGCATGTCTTCCTGCGGTAGAATACGCGCGATCACACCCTTGTTACCGTGGCGTCCGGCCATCTTGTCACCGGTCGAGATGACTCGCTTGGTGGCGATGTAGACCTTGACCATTTGCAACACGCCGCTGCGGAGCTCGTCGCCGCGCTTCATCGAATTGAGTCGGCGATCGCGCTGGTCGATGGCGGCCTCGATGGCCGCGGCGTGGGCGTTGTAAATCTTCTCGATATCGGCCTGTCGCTGGCTGCTGCGGATGTTGAGCCAGCTGAGCTTGAACCGAGTCGCCTGTTCGGCGATGAACTTGGGATCTTGGTCCTTGACCAGAGGAGCACCATCTTCGTCCGCAATCGTGCGACCGAGAACTCCTTCCATCTCCGTGATCATGGCGCCGAACAAGGCCGCAATGGCTTCGTTGCCTTCGCTCTCGGCATCCTTGAGATCCTTTTCGAACAACTTTCGTTCGTCTTCGCTCAGGCTCATGCGGCGCGAGAATTTCTGCGTGTCGATGACGATTCCTTCGACTCCCGAAGGAACATCGAGCGAATCGTTCTTCACGTCTTCGCCAGCGCGACCGAAGATCGCGTGCAATAATTTTTCTTCCGGCGTCAACTCGGTCTTCGATTTTGGCGAAACCTTGCCGACAAGAATATCGCCAGGGCGGACATAGGTGCCGATTTGCACGATGCCGCTTTCGTCCAGACTCTGCAGGGCCTTCTCACTGACGTTGGGAATGTCGCGCGTGAACTCTTCGCGACCCAGCTTCGTCTCGCGAATCTCGATATCGAACTCTTCGATATGTATCGAGGTGTAGGCATCGTTCTGCACCAGCTCTTCGCTGATGATGATCGCATCTTCAAAGTTGTAGCCATCCCAGGCCATAAAGGCGACCAGCACGTTGCGCCCCAGGGCCAGCTCGCCATTGCGAGTCGCGGCGCCATCGGCGATGACCTCACCTTTTTCTACCTTCTGACCCACTTCGACGAGCGGCTTCTGGTTCTGGCAGGTCCGTTCGTTGAGCCCGACGAACTTTCGCAGTCGATGGGTCTCACCGCCCACTTCGATCCGTGAGCCGTCGACATAAGAGACGGTTCCCTTGCGATTCGCTCGCACCACCATGCTCGAGTTGCTAGCGACGTCTTTTTCCAATCCGGTGCCGACGATGGGGGCTTCGGCCACCAACAGCGGAACGGCTTGTCGTTGCATGTTGGAGCCCATCAACGCGCGGTTGGCATCGTCATGTTCCAAGAACGGAATCAGACCGGCCGAAACACCAACCATCTGGCTGGGGGCCACGTCGATGTACTGCACTTTGTCGGCGCCAACCGCCTCGAAATCGCCATGGTGACGGGCGATCAGCAAGCCATCGCTCAGCTTGCCGTCTCTTGTCGAAGCATCGGCCGGGGCGACGTACGCCTCCGCCTCTTCGTCGGCTCGCAGCCAGACGACATCGTCGGTGAGTTTCCCCTTGTGGACCTTCCGGTAAGGGGTAACCAGGAAACCGTACTCGTCGACCGCGGAATACATTCCGAGGCTGGAAATCAAACCGATGTTCGTACCTTCGGGGGTCTCGATCGGACAAATTCGACCGTAGTGAGAAATATGAACGTCGCGAACTTCGAAACCGGCTCGCTTTCGATTCAAACCACCGGGACCCAACGCCGAAAGACGACGTTCGTGTGTCAACATCGACAGCGGATTGGTCTGGTCGACCACCTGCGAGAGTTCGCCGCGACCAAAGAAGTACTCGACCGCGGCCGAAATACTCTTGGGGTTGATCAGGCTGCGGGGCGTCATCTCTTCGACGTCCTTCAAACTCATTCGCTCTTGCACCGTGCGACGGAGCTTGAGAAAACCCTTGCGCATTTCATCGCTGGCCAGTTCGTCGATCGTTCGCAAACGACGATTGCCAAGGTGATCGATATCGTCGATTTCCGCGGCCGGATCGCCGGAGACGAGTTGGATCAAGTAGCGAATGGACGCGAAGAGATCTTCGGGTCGTAGCGTCATCTCCGACTCGGGTGCCTTGAGGCCCAACTTGCGATTGATGCGGAAACGACCGACCTTGCCGAGGCGATAACGATTCGTATCGAAGAACTTTTCGGCGAACAGCGCCTTGGCCTTCTCCAGTTGCGGCGGATTTCCCGGTCGCAAACGCTGGTAGATTCGCAACAGCGCTTCTTCGTGACTGGCGGTGTTGTCTTCGATCAAGCTGTTGAAGATCAGCATGCTCTTCGGCTCAGGCATCACCTGAACGCTGCTGAGACCCGAAGAACAGATCGTTTCGGTGGCGTTCTTGGAGATCTTGTGACCCGACTCGACAATCACTTCTCCCGCTCGATCGCTCTTGGCCGGGTAAACGATATCGTCGACCGCGATCTTGCCTTCGATCTTCGAGGCGCTGCGACCGTCGACGACCTTCTGCACGGTCGTCTTGTAGAACGACTTGATGATATCGCTGTTGAGACTGTACTTCGGATCCATCGCCCGCAGCAGCGTCATGGCGGAGAACTTACCGCTCTGATCGATGCGGACCGTGAGGGTGTCTTTCTTGCCGACGTTGAGTTCGATCCAGCTCCCTCGTTCGGGAATGATGCGGCAGCTATGCAGCAGGCGATCGCTGGTGTCGGCTTCGCGAACAAAGTCGACGCCGGGCGAACGGTGGAGTTGGCTGACCACGACTCGCTCGGCACCATTGATGATGAATTCACCACCGCCGAGCATGATCGGCATATCGCCCAGATAGACTTCTTCTTCGACCGGCTGTTCCTTGGTCAAACGAAGCCAGACACGGAAAGGTCGACCATACGTCATGCGAAGTTGGCGACATTCGTCCGGCTCGTAGCGCGGCTTGCCCAGCTCGTAGCGAATGTATTCCAACTTGAGCGACTTGTCGTAGCTCTCGATCGGGAAGATCTCTTGCAAGACGCCTTCCAAGCCCATGTCCTTGCGCTTGTCGGAGGCCGTATCGTACTGCAAGAAACGCTCAAAACTAACCGTTTGGATTTCGGTCAGTCCCGGAATGACAAAGTCGTCTTGGCGGCTGCCGAAGCGACGGACTTCCGTCGGGTCGAGGCGTCGTTTGTCCGTGGTTGCCATAGGCGGGTCAACTCCTTCGAGTTCGGAACGTGGCGAAGTCACCAGACGTAGCTGGCGACGGCGGGCGTCACGTCGGGTCGCGAATTTACGTCTCTCACGTCCTTGTCGTCGAACCGATTACGGTTGCCGATCAATCGCTAGCCGGCTGTCGAGATTTCCCGCGATACCAGTCGGCTGGCGAATCGAGGAAACCGCAGGTCGGGCAAATAAAATCGGGCAAATCTTGGCTAATCAGCGCGTACCGCGAGCAGGGAAACGAACGACCATTCAGCTTTGGCGGGGCAATCGTCAAGGGCTGGAGTTGCGATGGATCGCAACCGGTTCGTCGCTGCCACACTCTTACAAGGGCGTGGTTGTCGCTCTGTTGGTTTATGACCGCTCCAGCAACATGGCCTTCAAGGATGGCTCTGTTGCGGAGGGCCAACGGTCGGTTTCGCTATTTGATCGAAGCGGTCGCGCCAGCTTCTTCCAAGGCGGCTTTCACCTTTTCGGCCTCTTCCTTCGAGACACCTTCTTTGACCTTGCCGGGGGCTCCGTCGACCAATTCCTTGGCCTCCTTCAGACCCAAACCGGTTTCGGCTCGGACGACCTTGATCACGCCGATTTTCTTGTCGCCGAAGGCCTCGAGCACGACGTCGAATTCGGTCTGCTCGGCCGCGGCTTCGCCACCTTCGCCACCACCGCCACCAGGCGCGGCCATGACAACGCCACCACCGGCGGCCGGCTCGATACCGTGTTCATCTTTGAGGTAATCGCTCAGCTCTTTGGCTTGCTTGAGCGTGAGCTCGGCGAGCTGGTCACCAAGCGTCTTGGTCTCAGTAGAAAATTCCACCGTGGCCGTTGCTTCGTCACTCATCTGGACTCTTCCTTTCGCTTTCGTCGAAAACTGTTAATCGTCACCGGCAAATTGAAAGCCATCGCGAGCCGTGGCCTCCTGCCAGGGATCCTTCAGTCAACAACTTGCACCGCTAATTGAAAAATTGATTCCCACTTTCGTGTTCGTCATCACCGTTCTATCCACACAACCGAAGCACACGCTTCGGCGACCGGTTGTTAGGTCGCCGCTTCCTCCGCGCCTTCGGATTTCTTCTCGATTTGACTGGCCAGCTTGGCACCGACCCCCAACAGAGCGCCGCTGAGCTGGGCACCCGGGCCGAGCAGTTGTCCCACCAACAGGCTCAATTGCTCTTCGCGACTAGGCCACTTGCTGACCGCCTTCACCTCGTCGGCCGAAAGGGCATTGCCTTCCATCACGCCGCCGCGAGCCTCAAAACCTTCGTATTCCGCCTGGGCACCGATGCGGACGACCTCTTTGGCCAGCGAGACGATATCCTCGCCACCCCACATCACGGCCAGCGTGCCGCGAGCTTCCGTAAACGCCGCTTCCAACGGCGTTCCCGTCGTCGCGCGTCGCGCCAGACTGTTCTTCACGACCATCAACTCCAGACCTTTTTCACGCAGCTCTTTGCGAAGAGCCGACGAGCTATTGGCGTCGAGTCCGATAACGTCGACCAGCAGGGCGCTGTCGACGCCCTCAAGGCGGCTGTGAAAGTGTTGGCTGACCAGGTCTTTGACGTATTTGCTCATAATGACAACCGATGTTCTTCGAGGCGATTCGTCAGAGCGAAGTTCACTCTAACGGCGATTTGCTGTTGTTGTTGCAAGTAGCGGAATCGACGCGATTAATGGAATGACTCAGGGTGGGGATTAAATCGCCAGGCGAATACCAGGACTCATCGTGGCGCTAATGGCGATTCCCCGCAGGTAATGACCTTTCAATGTGTTCGGCTTCATGCTCATGATCCGGTCGATAAACGACTGGATGTTCTCCTCCAACTTGTCGGCTTCGAAGCTGAGTTTGCCCACGACCGCGTGCACAATGCCCGCCTTGTCGTTACGAAACTCGACCTTACCCGCCTTGTACTCTTCAACGACCTTGCCGACATCGGGCGTGACCGTTCCGGCTCGAGGCGAAGGCATCAATCCGCGTGGGCCGAGAGCTCGTCCCAACGGCCCCACCAGGCCCATCATGTCGGGCGAGGCGATGCAGGTATCGAACTCCAGCCAGCCACCTTTGATCTTCTCGGCCAGGTCTTCGGCACCGACGAAATCGGCGCCCGCGGCGGTCGCTTGTTCGGCCGCGGCACCCTTGGCAAAGACCACCACCCGCTTCGATTTACCGATGCCGTGTGGTAGCACGATCGAACCTCGAATGATCTGATCGGCCTGCTTGTCGTCGACCCCCAAACGCATGGCGATCTCGACCGTCTGATCGAACTTGGTGGTGTCGAATTCCTTGAGCAAGGCAACCGCCTCTTTGAGTTCGAGGGTCGTCTTGTCTTTGCATTTGCCGCGGAGGCTCTGCATTCGCTTGCTGGTTTGAGTCATGTTGGTTCGCTACGAATTCTCGAAGGATACGCTGGTTTGTTAGTTCACTCGGTAGGTGGCCTCGATGTGCCGGTTAACTCTCGACAACGTCGAGACCCATGCTGCGTGCCGTTCCTTCGATCATTCGCTTGGCATGATCCACGTCGCGGGCATTGAGATCTTCGATTTTCATCTTGACGATCTCTTCCACCTGCGAGGCGGTGACGGTGCCCACTTTTTCCTTGTGGGGAACTCCCGAACCTTTGGCGATGTTGGCGGCCTTCTTGAGCAGCGCCGCGGCGGGAGGACTCTTGGTGGTAAAGTCGAAACTGCGATCGTTGTAAACGTTGACCACGACCGGAATCGGCATGCCACCGGCCTCTTTGGTTCGATCGTTGAACTGCTGCACAAACTGTCCCAGGTTGATGCCGAAACGGCCCAACGCCGTTCCGACCGGAGGGGCCGGAGTGGCCTGGCCACCGGGGACCTGAAACTTGACCGTGCCTTGTAATTGCTTTGCCATAATTCGTTACCGCTCAAATTTCTGAATGCTGTGGGCTCGTAGCGCTGGTTAACGAGACGCTGCTTCGTCTGCTGTTGGTCCGCGCTAGACCGCTTCGATTTGCCAGTGTTCCAGTTCGACCGGAGTCGAGCGACCAAAAATGTTGATCATCACGGTGACCCGACCACTGGTCGCGTCGACCGACTCGACTTCGCCTTCGAAATTCTCGAAGGTTCCTTCGTTAATCTTGACTTGGTCGCCGATACGGAAGCCGATTTGCAGCTTCGGCTCTTCCGAAACGGTATCCTCGTCTTTCTTGACGATGCGACTGACTTCCTGTGGCAGCATCGGGGTGGGCCGGCCAGCCGAACCGGTGAAATCACCGATGCCGGGTGTTTCGCGGACCAAGAACCACGTCTCATCGTTGATGGCCATGTGCACCACGATGTAGCCGGGATAGAGTTTTCGTTTCACGACACGGCGCTTGCCGGCCTTGAATTCCGTGATCATTTCCACCGGGACGATGATCTCATCGAAGAACTTCTCGAAGCCGGCGATTTTCACACGACGCGTCAGGGCAGCGGCGATCGAATCCTCTCGATTGCTTTGCACCTTGAGAATGTACCAGTCCATCTTGAGATCTTCGGGAGCCGGCTCATCGTCGGTATCGGTGATCTCTTCGAGCGGGGCAACATCGCCCATGTCTTCCGACTCGTAGGCCGCGTCTTCCAGCTCTTCGTCGCTGGAGACATCGTCGTCATCGGCCCACTCGGCGAATTCTTCTTCTTCAGCTTCGACCGCGGGAGTGTCGTCATCGTCGACGCTCTCGCTAGCACCCGCATCGCTCGTCGACACCTCGGTCACGGGAGGCGTGTCGGAACCCGCGGGCATATCTGAGGCAGTCGCTGCCGACGACGCGCTCTCGACGGCGGCGGTGTCCGTAGCGGTGTTATCCGCATCGGGCTCGGCCGGCGTTGCTTCATCTGCGACTGGTTTTTGCTCGTCAACCACGAGTGCCACCCTTTGTTTTCTGTCGTTCCGATCAAGTTCGGAAATCTAGATAACCCCTAAGAACTTAAAGAACCAATTCCAAGCGGCGTCGTAACCAAACAACAGGCCGGCCATGAAGAAGATGGTAAACAACACGACCATCGAACCTCGAATCAACTCGGTCCGGGTGGGCCACGAAACCTTGGTCATTTCCGCTTCGACGCCGATCAAAAAATCGGCAAAGCTGGGCAAATTCACAATTCGATAGGCCAACCAAAAACCGACCGCGACCAGCAAAAAGGGGGCGACCAACGACATGGTCATGTCGCCCTGGCCATACGATTCGCGTAGTCGCCAAGCACCCAACGAAATGATCAGCCAGATCACGGCGAAGGTGACCTGTCGGGCAATCCGACCCTGGTTGCGCTTGTAGAGGCCGGTCTGAAACAGATTGCCGAAGAACGAGCCTGACGCGGCGGCTTTTTCTTGTTTGGCGGTAGACATGCGGTCCCTTTTGCAATTGCGGCTGGGCAATCACGCTCCCGACTCGCCTCCCGTCCACGAGAGTCGCCAAGGGACGATTCAGGAGGGCGGGACGAAAAACGACGAATAGATAGAGCGACGGCGGATGAATTCGTTACGAAAAGCGGTTGGCTACGACGGTACGGTGTTCATGGCAGGGGCGGCGGGAATCGAACTCGCAACCTCTGGTTTTGGAGACCAGCGCTCTGCCAATTGAGCTACACCCCTACATGGCTTTAATCCGGGCAACGCCCGCCGCCGACCGAAGTCGGCCGCGGCGGATGTTCCCGTTTTTCATTTGGCTACTCGATAATCTTGGTGACAACACCCGAACCGACGGTGCGTCCACCTTCGCGAATCGCGAAGCGGACGCCGTCGTCCATGGCGATCGGCTTGCCAAGTTCGATGCTCAGCTTGGCGTTATCACCAGGCATGCACATCTCGGCATCGCCGACCAGGTTGGCGGCACCGGTGACATCGGTCGTGCGGAAGTAAAACTGCGGACGATAACCGCTGAAGAACGGGGTGTGACGCCCGCCTTCGTCCTTGCCCAGCACGTAGACTTCGGCCTCGAACTTGGTGTGCGGCGTAATCGAACCCGGCTTGGCGAGCACCTGACCACGCTCGATGTCATCTCGCTTGACACCTCGCAGTAACATGCCGACGTTGTCGCCGGCCTGTCCGGAATCGAGCGTCTTGTTGAACATTTCGACACCGGTGCAAACCGTCTTGGTCGACTCGGGGTGCAAGCCGACGATTTCGATTTCGTCGCCGACGTTGACCTTGCCGCGTTCGATTCGACCGGTGGCCACGGTTCCGCGACCTTCGATCGAGAAGACATCTTCCACGGCCATCAACAGCGGCTTGTCGACGTCGCGTTCCGGCTCGGGAATGTAACTGTCGATGGCGTCGATCAACTCGTCGATACAAGCACAGACGGCGTCGTCGCCCGGGTTGTCGTAGGCGGGCTTGCCGGCACCACGAACAATCGGAATTTCATCGCCGGGGAAACCGTAGTGCGACAGCAATTCGCGAAGCTCCAGCTCGACCAAGTCGAGCAGTTCTTCGTCGTCGACGAGGTCGACCTTGTTGAGGAAGACCACGATTCGCGGCACGCCGACCTGACGGGCCAACAGAATGTGTTCGCGAGTTTGCGGCATCGGGCCATCGGCAGCCGACACGACCAGGATCGCGCCGTCCATCTGAGCGGCACCGGTGATCATGTTCTTGATAAAGTCGGCGTGACCCGGGCAGTCGATGTGAGCGTAGTGACGAGTGTCCGACTCGTACTCGACGTGCGAAACGGCAATTGTCACGGTCTTCGTATCGTCACGCACGGTACCGCCCTTGGCGATGTCGGCGTACGACTTGAAGCTGGCCAGGTCCTTGTGCGACTGGCGAGCGAGCAGAGCTCCGGTCAGGGTCGTCTTACCGTGATCGATGTGACCGATCGTACCGACGTTCACGTGCGGTTTGGTACGTTCAAAATTGTCCTTGGCCATGATGGTTCCTCGTACAAATTCTTTAAATACTGTTCTTGTAATAAAGGTGCAGGTAAGCGTTGATAACGAATAGGTTTCAAGCCGATCGCTCGGCTACTTCTGTTTCACAAAAAATTCGATCTCAACAAACGGGCAAATCAAAATCGGGCAAATCAAGAGGGCAAATTGCAAATAGGCAATCGCCTCAAGTTTCGCGGGCGAGTAATCAAATGAAGCTGCTGATGGGACTTGAACCCATGACCTCGTCCTTACCAAGGACGCGCTCTACCAACTGAGCTACAGCAGCAGTGCGCGGCAGAGACATGTGTGTCCAAAAAATTCGCAGACAGGGATGTCTGAAGGTGTCGCGGTTTCCAATTGAAGGTGTCGCGGTTTCCAATATCGATGTTGTTTAATAAACGTTCGTGTATTTCAAAGCGGGTGAAGGGAATCGAACCCTCGTCTTTAGCTTGGAAGGCTATGGCTCTACCATTGAGCTACACCCGCACCGTCCAATCGCGTGTTGCCAATCCACGTTTCGCCAATCTGCAAGTCGCGAGGATAACCTGGCCGTTGCCTTCACGTTGGGCCGTTGATTCCGAGGCAAAACTCCGCAGGCTGGGGTTGTTCTGGTTGGGGGAGTGCTTCTTTCGTTGTGGATTGTCGAAACCGCCCGCGGGCAGTCGACGACTCGGTTTCTGGCAAATGCTGAGCTGGTTTCTTCCCGACCCACACTTGGTCGGCCCGACTTATTTCTTTTCGTTTGCTTGAACGCGTTTACGTCTGCTCGAACGCGCCGCGATGGGCCGGCGTTTTTTCGTCCGAATTAACTCTTTATCTCGTCTATTGAATTGGGGGGTGCAGGATTCGAACCTGCGAAGGCAATGCCATCAGATTTACAGTCTGACCCCTTTGACCGCTCGGGAAACCCCCCTTCACTTCGTGACAGGCTTTCACAGCGTGACAGGTTTGTCCAAAAAATTCCCTTGTCGGCCGGACGGAATCGAAACTGGTTTCTTGCGTCTGGACGCCAAATGATTCGCATTCGATCTGAGCGACCGCCGCCTGGCGAAGGGACGCTGCCTGGCGAATGGGCCCAAGTTCGATGCGTTTGCTAACGAGCTAGCGGAGGGACTTGAACCCACAACCTGTTGATTACAAATCAACTGCTCTGCCAATTGAGCTACGCTAGCGAACGAATCCTACCACGAAAACTACTAAATATACCGAACCAGCGCCGTCTTGCAATATGGGATAGCTGAACTTCGATGGACAAACTTCAGGCCCTCGCGGGGCCCACCCTCCGGGTCGCCGCGATCGCACCGAGTGCCAGAATTTCTCTCCCCAGATAGATCTCCAGGCGCGCAAAAAAAGAGGCTCGCCGAAGGCGGCGGAAAAGACTCCTCTCCAGCAAACCGGCCAGCAAAACCCGCTATTGCGGGCCACACCAGGCAGATCACCAGCGATTCGTCTCTTCCTAGCTGCTCTCGGCGAGCCTCCCTATACGTCAAGGTCCCCTGGCTTGGGGCACCAATTAAGTTCTTTGTAGAAAGCGACTTACGATACGCGATCGATTACGATGCCTCGGGGAGATCGATCTTTTCCTCAAGGGCCGCGGCTCGCAGCTTATTCAGGGCTCGAGCCTCGATCTGTCGCACTCGCTCCTTCGTTACACCCATCACCTCGCCGACCTCTTTTAGCGTTTGAGGCTCAACGGAGTGATTCAGGCCGAAGCGGTTGATGATAATCTTTTGTTCCCGCTCGTCAAGACGACGTAGGATCTTGTCGATCTCGCCGACTCGCTGGCGGTGGGCACTTTCCTGCTCGTACCAGTCAGAACGGTGTTCCTCGGTGGAACCGAACATCTCGTCGTGGCTCGTGCGGAACCGGTCGCGCTGCTTGAGCTCGGTCGGAATCGTGCGAGCGAAATTCTTCATAATGGCCCAGCTGGCGTACGTGCTGAACTTGTTTCCACGGGCAAAATCGAACTTTTCCGCCGCCCGGATGAGCGACATATTGCCGTCGCTGACCAGCTCGAAGAAATTGTCGCTGGCGCCCACGTGCCGCTTGGCGATCGAGACCACCAGCCTCAAATTGGCCCGCACGATCTGATTCTTCGTCTCCACGGCGATATCGTAGAGCTTCTCGATTTCGGTCAAGAGGTCCTTCTGAGGATTCTTGGGATCGAGCTTCTCTCGCAGACGTCCCGCGCGATACTTCACATAGTTGAACCGGCGAAACAGGTGATATTCCTGTTCCCTCGTCAACAGTTGCACCTCGTACAGGCTGGCCAGATAGGGGGGCAGCCCGCTGGGAGCTCGACTCTTGCGCGTCTTCACCTCCGGCTCCGGCATCGGCCCCAGAATGGTCGCGTCGTTACGAACTCGTGAAAACTGCGGATTGGGAATGAAATCGAGCGGCAGGTCCATCACGTGGGCCAGTCGCATATCGGAGATCACCCGATAGATCGTGGTCTTCGTCCGGCCATAGCGGCCGGCCAACGAATCGACCGACTCACCGCGGCGATACTGGCGATAGATTTGGGCTCGCGTGGTTTCGCAGAGCGGCGAGCTGGCGTCGGGAAAGACGGCCTGCTCGGGATTCTGCTGATCGTATTGTCGAATCGAGCTGCGAATGGTTTCCAGACTGCGATCCATCCGCTCGGCAACCCGCTTGGCGACCTCCGGCGGGGTGTAACCGGCGTCGAACAGTCGGCGTGCGCTCTCCACGATCTGGCTTCGCTCGGCGTCGGTCATTTGACGGAAACGGGAGCTACGTCGAACTTTGTCGCGGTTATGGGCAGCAAATCGCTCGACGCTACTCTGCAAGAAGCCGACCCGCTTGCGGCCATCGACCACAAAACGGCGACCGACCAAGCCCTGCTGTCGCCAGCGAGAGATCGTCTTGGTCGACACGTTGAGCGACTTGCTGAGTTCTTCGACGGTCAGCACACGTTCGCCCACAGCGTCGGCCGGCACGGCCGCGGCGTCGGAGATATCTTCGACAAACAGACGCAAGTCGTGACGGACATCGTCCCCGGAAATCTTGCGACGCGAGCGGTCTTCCGCCTCGCGAGCGGCACCGTTGGCAATCCGGCGATAGACCATGCTGTACGGATAATTTCGCTGGGGATCGACCTCCCCCAGGAGCTGCTCGGCACGAGCGGCTTGATCGATTTGTAGCTGGCGATCGGTGCTCTGAACTTGCTCGTCGCGCAGCTCGCGAATCGCGGAACTTCGATATTCAGTATGCATAGCGGCCTCTTCCGTAGCTATGACCTTGAAAGCTGATCCCTGCGTCTCCTTCCGCACTTTTCAAGGTCGCTTCTAAATCGAATTCAAAGTCGGAACCATCCCAGGTTCCGACCGCTTCCGGGGAGCTAACCCAGCGCACTAGACAGCGGCACTACGACTCAGCCCCAATTCACAGCCGGCACATAGACAAGACGTGTTTCTGTTCCGTCTCGGGCCGCCTTCAGCCCGAGTCACCACGCGGTTGTGTCGGTTGTGTGTATTAGTTGTACGCAGGTTAGTCGCAAAGGGTCGATAGAAAGTTCGCGCCATGGTGCTTTTTTCTTCCCGGGTCAAGGTCCTGGCGATGCTAGTAATGTCCATAAGCTTTTTATTTTCAAAGACTTGTGTTTTTTCAAAAAAGATCGATCACCCGCTGGACGGCTGATAAATTCGCATCTCGCAACTGGGGGTTTGAGCGATCTGGGAAGTCCGGGAGGCGACTTTCAGGACCAGGGTGGGGTTGGACTGGATTTGCGGACTAGGAAAGGTCGATCTAGCCATAACGGTCCGTCTCTCCATCGACTCTTCACTGCTAGCGGTCCGTTGTTGGTCACCGTCTATTCATTCGCTAATTGCCGGAAAACATTGTGATGCGACGAAGAATTTCTTGGCTGCCAAAACTCCTGCTCGCTCTCGGCTCGATTTTCGCGGCCTTTAACAGCACCGCGACGGCCGACGATCAGGTGGTGTTCGCGAATTCGGCGACCGTCAACGAACTCCGCCGTGTGGGCGTTTCACTCGAGGTCGGCGGAAATCTGCTCGTTCACGTCGATGGAAAAGAGCAACAGCTCCCGATGCAGGTCAAGGCACTGCTCCGCCATCAGGAACGGTTGCTCGAGGTGGCCCAGAACAGCGCAGAAGGACGTCGCAGCGTCCGCTTCTATGACGACGTTCAGGCCGAATTGCAGGTCGACGGCAAGCAAATTGACCCCGAACTGCGAGACGATCGACGACTGCTCACCGTCGCGGTGGCGGGCACCGAGACGACCATTACCGGTCTGTTCGGGCCCCACACTCGGGAAGAGCTCGATTTGATCAAGATGCCGGCCGATAGCCTGATTCTCGATCGTCTGCTGCCGGGCGACGACAAGCCCAGAGAAATCGACGCCAGCTGGAAGCACGACGCCGACACCATGACCCTGCTATTGGGGCTCGACGCGGTGGGCAGCACCGACGCGGAGTCGAAGCTCTACGAGCTGACCGACGAGATGGCCATGATCGAAATCAACGGTCTGGTGCACGGAGCCGTCGACGGCATCGCCACGAAAATCGAGCTGCGTGGTCGCTATTATTTCGATCGTCAGCGAAAGCAAATCACCGGCCTGGAGATGCACTGGAAAGAGAAACGAGCCGTCGGGCATACCTCGCCGGGCGTCGATGTCGCGGCTCGTCTGAAGCTCCACGTGACACCGCTCGAAGAGGCTCCCATGCTGCTCGACGAACAGCTGGAAGGCCGGGCCGACGGGCCACGCGTAGGCGACGAATTGCTGGAACATATCGTACAGGGAGGCCGGATTCGCTTTCTGCATGATCGTCGCTGGCATGTGACTCAAGAGGCGGGACCTCGCCTCACCATGCGACTCGTCGACGACGGTGAGCTGATTGCTCAGTGCAATCTGGTTGAGCAGAAGCCGCTCAAAGAGGGAAATCGCGTCTCGCTCGACAAATTCCAAGATGACATTCGTCGCGTGCTCGGGGACAAATTCGGCGATTTTCGTCGCGCCAAGGAATCGATGGATTCCGCCGGCCACATCGTCTATCAGGTCGACGCAGAGGGCACGGTCTCTGGAATGCCGATCAAGTGGATCTACTACCTGATCTCGAGCAAAGATGGGCGCCGAGTCTCGCTGGTTTTCACGATGGAAGGGCCGCTGGTCGAGAAGTTTGCCAGCCTGGACGAAGGCATTGTCAGCAGCCTGGAATTGCTCGATAAGCAGCCTGAGGAAGCGATCGAATCGACAGCCCCCCAGAACGGTACCAGCGCGGCAGCCGATCAGAAGGCCAAGCAGCGGAGCATTCTCAAGCCGAAAGAAGTCGACCGCTCGGCGAGCGGGAATGAGGCTTCGAGCGCCACCAAGCGATAACGTCTGGGGGTATTTGAAGGGCCCTGGCTGCGAGGGGAAGCTGCGGTGCTGCCATTTGGCCCCGGTCGTTCGATGGGCTAGGCTGAACGGTTGCGGCCTGCTGTCTTGAGGGCCCGTCTGACCAGCTGGCTCGCCTGAGCCGGCCCTTCTGGGTCAACCCGACCTGGGTTTGCCACGGGCCTTGCTCGCCGGAGGCGAGCTAGTCCCAGGCAGCCAACGGTCCAAGAGGGTGACGTCCATGACCATCCGACGAAACCAGACCGCGGCAGACGGCGGCCAGCAGTGGCTGCTCATCTCCCAGATCGAGCACGCACGAATCTCGGGCGAACTGGCCTCGGCCTGGCATGCCGACGCCTTTGCCACTCCGGCGGTTCGCGAGCAAATCATCGAGATGGTCTTTCATCACGATGATGGATGGCTCGAGTGGGAACGAAGCCCGGGTGTCGATCCGGCCGAGGGTCGGCCGCGAACCTTTACGGAAATGCCCCACTCGCTGGCCCTGCCGATCTGGCGAAAATCGATCGAAGTCTGCGAAACGATCGGCCCGCTGGCGGCCCTGACCGTGGCGGCCCATTTTTCTCATCTGTTGCGCCAGTCGGAGACTCCGTCGACACCACCCGCCACCCCCGCAGAGCGCTGCGACGAGTTGGTCGCCCCAAACTGCGATGCGTCTCAGCAGGCTTCGCCCGCCAAGCTCTGGCTGGAGGAATTCGATGCTCGGAGGCAGGGCTGGTTTTCGGCATGGCAGCAGCAGGACCCCCAGCGACATACCGCCCAGGTGGCAGCCGACGCTCTGACGTTGCTGCAATTGTGGGATCGCATCAGCCTGTGGCTCTGCTGTTCAGATCCCACGGAGGCCTTCGAGATCGAAGCGCTGCATGAGCCGGTGACGATGATCCCGATTTCGACCGGCCATGCCCGAATCAGACCCTGGCCACTGTCGATCGATGTCTACCGGCCGAGTGTCGAAGCGGTGGCCGTTCCGGTCGCCTTCTATCCGACGGCCGAGGCCCTGGCAGCGGCAGACCACCGGGCGGTGTGCCTTCGTTGGGAGCTCACAGCGGACCCCGCGAAAACCCCCCATTAGACGGCGATTCGCGGGTCGCCAGCGGCGGGGGCGGGCTGGCCACCCGGGCTCTTGTGGCCCTTTACCAATTTTTGTCGCTGCTTGAGTGGCGGACTATAATAGGATTGGTTGTATTCGGCCCTCGTTGCCGCCACGGCCGCCCGCATTTCTGTCGTGTATTTTTCTTCGAAGAGGCCTTGGATGTTCAATATTCGGCGTTGCTCTCGATCTAGTAGTTTGCTCACGCTTGCTCTGACGACGGTGCTGCTCGGTCTTGCATCGACCTCGATTTGGGCTGCGCCGGAAGATGACATTCCGACGAAGAAGCGTCAGCGACTGGCCCCCGGCGTGGAGACCGTCATTCCGGTAGCTCGAGCCGAGCAGGAGACGGGCGAAGTCCACCCGTCGATCGTCGAGATCAAGGCCGAAGAGACGGATTGGGATCCCCAGGAAGCGAGGTCCAAGTCGCAAACGCTTGATGAGCAGGCGACCGACACCTTCTTCCGACGCGGCGTCTGGCATCTTCAATTCGCCTTCAAGCCGCTCCGCATGATCAAGGTCGACGTGCCGCAGCCGAACGGCAAGATGAAACAGAAGTTGGTTTGGTATATGGTTTTCCGTATCACCAACAACGGTCAGCACATGACTCCGGTTCGCCAGCCCGATGGCGAATGGACCAAGGGCGAGCACAAGATCGAGCGGGTCGACGACGCGGAGAAGATGTTGGCCACGATCGGTCCGCATCGCTTCATTCCGACGTTCTTGTTGAAGAGCTACGAAACGGGCAAGGAGTATCGGGACCAGATCATTCCGGTTGCCAAGGCGGCCATCTTTCGCAAAGAGCAGCCGCCGGTCGATATCGAGAACTTCTACAACACCGTGGAAATCAGTCGCAATCCGATCCCGGTTTCCTCGGACGAGAACGACCGTAGCGTGTGGGGCGTGGTGACTTGGATGGATCTCGACCCCGAGATCGATTATTTCGCCGTCTTTGTGAAAGGCTTGACCAACGCCTACAAATGGACCGATCCGCCAGGAGCCTACAAGCAGGGCGACCCGCCTGGCACCGGCCGAGAGTTTCTCTACAAGACTCTCAAGCTCAATTTTACTCGTCATGGCGACGAGTTTGACCAGCGGGAAGAGGAGATCCGGCTGGGCATCGACGGTCGCGCCTCGGGGGTCGATCCCCAGGTTGACTACGAGTGGATTTACCGCTAAAAATACGGGTCTGCGCCGCCCTCGCCTGTGTTGCGAGTTCGTCGCTGCTCAAGCCCGTCATGGGTCTCGGCACCTTGCCGGTTCGCTCTCGCAGCTTGGGCTGGTTTCGTAATTCATGTTTGCCCCGTAGTTGAGTTTTTCTGATGGCACATAAAAAGGGACAAGGTAGTAGCCGCAACGGTCGCGATTCCAACGCCCAGCGTCGTGGAGTCAAGCGCTTTGGTGGTGAGGCCGTACGAGCTGGAAATATCATCGTGCGCCAGGTTGGCACGAAGTTTCATCCCGGTACCGGCGTTGGCATGGGCAACGATTACACGCTCTACGCGCTGGTCGATGGCAGTGTGATGTTCGACCGAAAAGGACGTCGGGTTAACGTCGTCACGAGCTAAGTAACGAATCATCAAGAGTCGGACTGAGAGCCCCCGTCAATAACTCACCGTCCGCCAAGCTTACCTCGCAGCTCCGCTCGATAGCGGGTCGCTTTCCAGGTCAGCAGACTCGCGAAGTTCGATCGAAACCGAGTTCCGACAACGTCAGTTATTCAGGGATGTTCCGCGATAGGCCGGGCATCCCTGATTTTGTTTTACCCTTGCCACTTCCCAGGCGGATGGGTCCCAGGCGGATAGGCTGCTCTTGGGCCAACACCGCCGGCTCGAATTTGTCCGCGTCGAATAGGGCAGCCGATGTTCGTTGATCGCATCACGATCGAAATCTCCAGCGGCAAAGGCGGCGACGGCTGTCTGAGCTTTCGTCGTGAAAAGTACGTCCCGCGGGGCGGACCCGACGGCGGAGATGGTGGGGACGGTGGCAGCGTGATCATCACGGCCGCCCAAGGAGTCGACAACCTGTCCGCCTTAGCCCATCGCAAACATTGGCGGGCCGACAGCGGAACCCACGGACAAGGAAGCGATCGACACGGCAAGAACGGCAAGGATCTCACGATTCGCGTCCCCCCCGGCACGGTCATTTATGATGCGGTCGAGGGTTACGTGATCAAGGATCTGCGCGAGGAAGGCGACTCGATCGTGGCGGCCCGCGGTGGTCGTGGTGGCAAAGGTAACGCCCACTTCAAATCTTCCACGAACCGAGCGCCCCGCGAATTTACCCCGGGCGGCGAGCCCGAGTCGAGCAAGCTGAATCTGGAGCTGAAAGTCATTGCCGACGTCGGTCTGGTGGGGAAACCAAACGCCGGCAAGAGTACGATGCTCTCACGGCTCTCCCACGCCCGACCGGAAATCGCCGACTATCCCTTCACTACGAAATTCCCCAACCTGGGGCGGGTCGATGTCAGTCTCGACCACTCCTTCGTCATGGCCGACATTCCCGGGCTGATCGAAGGCGCTCACGAAGGGGTCGGGTTGGGACACGAGTTCCTGCGGCATGTCGAGCGGACCCGATTGTTGGTTCATCTGGTCGAGCCGCTCCCGATGGATCAGACCGACCCGGTCGAAAACTACCAGGCGATTCGCCAGGAATTGGTCCAGTACTCCGAGGATCTCGCAGGTCGCCGGGAAATTCTCTGTGTCACCAAGTGCGAACTGGCCGAAGCGGAGCCGATCGCCGAGAAACTGGCCGAACTAACCGGCCAGCGCGTGTTGCAGGTTTCCGCCGTAACGGGGCAGGGTCTCAACGATTTGCAGCGCGAAATCGTGCAAGGCTTGGCCCGCGACGAAGATGACGATGATGAGGAATGGACCTCTCCTCGTGTTCGATCCACCGACGGAAGGGCGTGATGAACGACAGCGCGATCTTTCCGCTTATCGCCGTCGACATCGGGAATAGCCAGATTAAGCTGGGCCGATTCGACGGGCCGCCAACAGAAGGCGAGTTACCGTTACCAGAGTCGACCATCCAGCTGCCTACAGAAACCTGGGATCCGCTGGAGATTGCCCTCTGGCTGGCACCCTCTCGGCCGGCCGATTTCGCTTGGCGGATCGCCAGCGTGCATGGCGAAGCCGTGACCCGACTGACGGCCTGGCTCGATGCGGACGGGGCTGGTGACCGCACTCGGACTCTCCAGCACGAGCACTTGCCCTTGGTGGTCGATGTGGATGTTCCACAGGCGGTCGGCATCGACCGGCTGTTGGGAGCGGTGGCCGCCAATCTGCTCCGCGATGCGGACCGACTCGCCATGGTCGTCGACCTCGGTTCGGCGATCACGGTGGACGTGATCTCGGCCCACGGCTCTTTCTGTGGCGGAGCCATTCTGCCCGGCATTGGCATGTCGAGCCGGGCGCTCACCGAATTCACGCATCTGCTGCCCGACATCGGCCTGACCGAGCTGACTGAACCGCCGCCGGCGTTGGGCACCTCCACACACGATGCAATTGCCAGTGGAATCTACTGGGGGGCGATCGGCGCGGTACGACTGCTCATCGAACGACTGGCCGACGAGATGGCCGCGGAGCCGCAGATTTTCCTCACTGGCGGGGCCGCCCAAGGGATCGCCATGCAGCTGGGGGACGGAGTTCATTACGAACCCCATCTGATCCTGGCCGGCCTGGTCCTGGGCTCGTTGGAGTGAACGACAGATCGCCATGACCGACGGCAACGCGACATACGTCGTTCAGCTCACACCGCCCGGTAGAGCCGCCATCGCCAGCGTCGCCATTGTCGGGCCGCAAGCAGCGGAGCGAGTCGCAGGGCTGTTTTCTCCCGCCAATGGCCGAGCTTTCACGGCGATGCCCCTGGGGCGAATCGTCTTCGGCCGATGGGGGGCGGCGACCTCCGCTCGCTCCGCCGCTGGCGAACTCATCCAGGGAGAGGAGGTCGTTGCCTGTCGCCGCTCAGAAACGAACATCGAAGTTCATTGTCACGGCGGAACCGCGGCCGTGGCGGCTATCGTGAGCGATCTGTCCGCGGCCGGGGCCCAGAGAATCGACTGGGAGGAGTTTGCGGCGTGGTCCGAGGGAGAAGGCGCCGGGGCCTCCTCCGACTCCCCACCGATCGCCGACCCAATACGCGTCGCGGCCCGTCTCCAGCTGGCCCAAGCCCGTACGGAGCGGACAGCCGCCATTTTGCTCGATCAATATCATGGGGCGCTCCGCCGCGAAATTATGCAAATCATCGAAGCGATCGAGAACGGAGACGTCGCCCCAGTCGGCGAGCGACTCGCGGCGCTCCTCGATCGAAGTCGCGTTGGGCTCCATCTCACCCGCCCTTGGAAGATCGTGCTGGCGGGTCCGGCGAATGTCGGTAAGAGTACGCTGATCAACGCCATCGTCGGATATCAACGCGCTATCACGTACCCCGAACCCGGCACCACACGCGATGTCGTTACCGCTTCGACCGCCATCGACGGCTGGCCTGTCGAGTTAGCAGACACAGCCGGCCTTCGCGTCACCGATGATCCGATTGAAACGACCGGTGTCGCCCGCGCGAAACAGCAACTCCTCGGGGCCGACCTCCAGCTGCTGGTGTTCGATCGCTCGCTGCCTTGGACCGCCGACGCGCAAGAACTGATCGGGCGCTGGCCCGACGCGTTGCTGATTCATAACAAATCAGACTTGCTGGATGACTCGGCAAATCAACTCGACGATCGCCCTTCCGGCCATCGTGTGAGTGCCCTCAAGGGGCGAGGGATCGATGCGTTGCTGACCGCGATCGCCGGCCACCTGAATGTGGGGAGTCTTTCGCCAGGCGTGGCAGTACCTTTTACTAGCGATCAAGTTACGGCGATCGAGCGGGCCCAGGCTCACTTGCCGGACAATACGGACCTGGCGGTCAGCCATTTGCGATCGCTGATATCAACCGCCTATCTCCCGGACCGAACGTAACCGGAAAAGATCCCGCTGTTCGCCTACTTGCTATGGCTCGGGTCCCCAGTTACGATGGCCAGTCCAGCCGGTCGATACGTATAACAGCCGCGCTTCACACGTATCGGCCACGTTTCCCGCATTAAGCTTTCTAACGACGTGGCTGTGAAACGGTATTCGGTTTCGCAGGGAGGAGAAACAAGATGAGACGTTTCGCAGGTATCGGTCCGCTCTTGCTGCTCGCGGTTCTCGGAGTTTTCACTACCACCTCGGTCCAGGCTTCCGACTGGTACAGCGACTATCACGTCGCCAAGGACGCCTCGATTGCCGCCGGCACACGCCTGTTGGTGGTCCTCGAAGATCCCACGAAGCCCCAGCACAGCATCGAGCAGGTCAGCACCATGACCAGTTCCGTCGAGCTGGAATTGCTAAAGCCTTTCACGACCTGCCGTATCGATGTCTCGACGGAAAAAGGCAAGGATCTGGCCGGCAAGTTCGGCGCCACGGAATATCCCTACACGGCGGTCATCGAAAAGACAGGCAAGTGGATCGTCTATTCGAATCAAGGTCGATTCACGAATTCCGAGTGGGTATCGATGCTCGTGGAGCAGTCGCAGGAGCGTTCCTCGACCCGTACCGCCTCCAGCGGCGCCAACTGCTTCACATGACGGTAGGGTCACCCCGATGCCGGTTCGGCATCAGTCCTATCTAATCTGGCGTACCTCTTCCGGCGCTCGCATCTCCGACTCTCGGTTTATTCTGTCCGTGTGCCAAGATTGCCTCGCTCGCGACGAATAACCTACTTCTTTCTTAGGGGCCGCCCTCTCAAAAAGTAGGGCGAATCGCCCGGCTGTCTGATCTCAGCTGGTGGCGGCGCAAGTCTGCCGGCCGCCTATAATGAGCAGGGGCGGTCGCCTGTGGCGTCGGCCCCGAAGATCTCGTTGACTTGGCGTGCCGTTAGAGAATCAACGGCCGCCGAATCCCCAGTTCGTCCTTCGACCTTTCTGAACCGCGAACGCCTCAAGGAGCTATCTCACGTGCTTGCTCGTCTCATGCTCCTGTTCGTCGTCGTACCGCTGGTCGAGCTTTACTTGCTTATCACGTTGGCGAACTACACCAATCTTACGTTCACCTTCGGCCTGATTTTCGTCACTGGCATCGTGGGCGCCGCTTTGGCCCGTTGGCAGGGGCTGCGCACCGTCAGTCGCATTCAGACCGAGATGGCCGAGGGGCGCCCTCCCGCTGAGGCGATGATGCATGGGCTGTGCATTCTGATCGCCGGGGCCTTCCTGCTCACTCCCGGCATCCTGACCGACGTGGTTGGCTTCTCGCTGCTGATACCGCCCGTTCGCGCTTGGCTAGCGAGGCGGATCATTCGTCGCTGGATGTCGAACTATACGCAACAGGGAAACCAATTTCATTGGACCTTTACCACGGGCGATCCGCCGCCACCGGCCCGTGACGAGATCATCGAAACGCGGGTCATCGAAGCGGGTGAAGGAGACGAAGACCGCTCTGAGAAAGGCGGCCGACCCCGGCATGACTCGCCCGTCGGCTAGAGAAGTCCCCTCCGCTGTGTGAAAAATCTCGCATTCGCAGGCTCTGCGGCCTGCTTATACTCTCTAGAATTCAGACATCCCGTCCCCGACTCTAGAGCATCCGTCATGGCCGACGTTCTTCCGCACGACGAACACAATCAGAAGCTGATCGCCAACGTTCATCCACACGATTGGCAAAATCCGACGCCAGCGGATCGATACAATCTGGTGGTCGTCGGGGCTGGCACAGCGGGGCTTGTCTCGGCGATGGGAGCGGCCGGTCTCGGCGCGCGTGTGGCACTGGTTGAACGCCACTTGATGGGCGGCGACTGTCTCAATGTCGGTTGTGTGCCCAGCAAAGCGCTCATTCGCGCTGCCCGCGTCGGTTACCAGGTACGCCACGCCGGCGAGTTTGGCGTCGGCTCGGCTACACAAGACCTGACCGCGGGCGAGATCGACTTCGCGGCGGTGATGGAGCGAATGCGGCGGCTGCGAGCTTCGATTAGCCCGCTCGATTCCGCCCAGCGATTTGCCGACGCCGGCATCGATGTCTTCCTGGGCGATGGCAGCTTCACCAGTCCGGATACTCTGGAGGTCGCCGACCAGACCCTAGAGTTCACTCGCGCGGTGATAGCCACTGGAGGTCGCGCCGCGGCTCCGCCGATCGAAGGACTGGAAGAGGCGGGCTATCTGACCAACGAAACCGTCTTTTCGCTCACCGAACTGCCGGCGCGCTTGGGGGTGATTGGCGGGGGGCCGATCGGCTGCGAGCTAGCCCAGTCTTTCCGCCGCTTTGGGAGTGAGGTCCATCTTATCAATCGTCCCGACGCCCTCTTGAACAAAGAAGAAGGTGACGCGGCCGCGATCGTGGAGAAACAGTTCGAGGCCGAGGGGATCCATCTTCATACCGGTTATCAGACGGTTCGTGCCGCGCGGGATGGAGCCCACAAACAACTCACGATCCGCTGCGGCGACGACGAGCAACAGCTTGAAGTTGACGAGATCTTGGTGGCGGTTGGCCGGGTGCCCAACACCGACCACCTGGGGCTCGATCGGGCCGATGTGCGTTACGGACCACGTGGCGTGGAAGTCGACGACCGACTCCGGACATCGAATCCGCGAATCTTCGCCGCCGGTGACGTTTGCACCAAGTTCCAATTCACCCACGCGGCTGACGCCATGGCCCGCATCTGTCTGCAAAATGGGTTGTTTCCCTTCGGTCGTGGGAAGATGAGCGGACTCGTCATTCCGCGAACGACGTATACCGATCCCGAGGTCGCCAGCGTCGGGCTAACCGCCCGACAAGCGGCCGCGGAAGGGATCGACATCGACAGCTACCGCCAGGATCTCAGTCATGTCGATCGCGCGATTCTCGACGGCGAAGACGCCGGCTTTGCCGTGGTGCATACCCGCAAGGGGACCGATAAAATTGTCGGAGCCACGATAGTCGCCTCCCATGCCGGCGAAATGATCGGCGAGATCACCATCTTGATGACCAAGAAGCTGGGATTAGGTGCGCTGGGAGGCGTGATTCACTGCTATCCGACGCAGGTCGAAGTGCTCAAGCGAATCGCCGACGCCTATGCTCGTACCAGGCTGACTCCCACTGTGGCGAGCCTCTTCAAGCGTTGGTTTCGCTGGCGACGCTGAGAGATAGGGAACGCTGAGGGGCAGGGGACCTCAGGCGAACGCCGCCGGCGAGCGGCTATCGCGAGCGTCGGAAGACTTGCTTGGCCGCCTGCAACGCTTCGCCAAAGCGGTCGACTTCCGCCAGCGTGTTGTAGAAGTAGAAGCTGGCCCGCGTGCTGGCACCCACTCGCAATCGCTTGTGCAGCGGCATGGTGCAATGGTGCCCGGCCCGTACGGCGACCCCTTCGCGATCGAGTAGCTGGGCCACGTCATGGGCGTGGACCCCTTCGACCGTAAAGCTGACGATGCCGGATTTCTTGTCGGGCGAAGGGCCCAGGATATCTACCTGGCCAACTTCGGCCAGCACTTCATGGGCTCGTCGCGCCAGGAGTTGCTCATGTTTGGCGATGGCGCCGAGGCCGACGTCTTGTAGGTAATCGATGGCCGCTCCCAGTCCGATCGCCGGCACGATGGGCGGGGTGCCGGCTTCGAACTTGGCCGGGAGATCGGCCGGCTCGAAGCCGTCCAATTTCACGCGCCGGATCATGCTCCCGCCGCCCAAGAAGGGCGGCATCGCCTCGAGTAACTCGCGACGACCGTGCAGGACACCGATGCCGGTGGGCGCCAACATCTTGTGCCCGCTGAAGGCGACGAAGTCGGCGCCCCAGGCTGCCACATCGAGTTTTTCATGAGGCGCATGCTGGGCCGCGTCGACCAGAACCGTTGCCCCGGTGCTACGGGCTTTGGCCACGATCTCCGAGATCGGGTTGATGGTCCCCAGCACGTTGGAGATCGCCGTGACGGCGACGATCTTGGTGCGCTCGCTAAGCAGCTTGTCGTATTCTTCCAGAATCAACTGGCCGTCGTCGGTAATCGGGATCCAGCGAATCGTCGCGCCGCTTCGCTCGGCCAGTTGCTGCCAGGGGACGATATTGGAGTGGTGTTCCATCTCAGTCAGCAGGATTTCATCCCCCTCGCCGACATTGGCGTCTCCCCAGCTGCGGGCCACCAGGTTGATGCTCTCGGTTGTTCCCTGCGTGAAGATGACTTCTTCGAGATGTTCGGCGCCAATGAAATCGCGGACTTTCTTCCGCGCTTCCTCGAACAGATCGGTGCTCTGATCGGAGAGCCAGTGGATGCCGCGATGGACGTTGGAGTATTTGTTCTCATAAACGTCGACAATCGCGTCGATCACCTGGCGCGGCCGCTGCGTCGTGGCGGCATTGTCGAGATAGACCAGCGGCTGATCGCCGTGCAACACCGATTGGAGAATCGGAAAGTCGCCGCGCAAGGCCTCGGGATCGAGTGGAGTTTCGACTTCGGCGACACCCACGATTAGGTCTCCTCGGCCAGACTGGGGCCCGACTGACTTGGCGGGCGGTCTTCGTCGCCCCCGTCGAGTGGAGAATAGATGGCCGATTGCAACACCCGCCACGACAACAGGCAGCACTTCTGCCGGTTGGGGGTCAGCTTCGCGCCAAACAGATCGAGCATCTCTTCGGCCGTAAAATTCTTGACCTCGTCGATCGTCTTGCCGTCCATCTTCTCGATGATCATCGAAGCCGAGGCCTGAGAAATACAGCAGCCGTCGCCATCGAACCAGGCTTCCCGAATCTTGCCATCCTCATCAATCACCAGCTCGATGCTAATCACATCGCCGCAGAGCGGATTGTCGTCTTCGTGCTGATGCGTGGGGCGATCGACGTGACCGCGATGGTACGGATCTTCGTAGTGGTCGAGAACGTGCTCTTGGTAGAGTTCTTCTTCGCTTGGGAGCATGGCATAGGCGGGGGGAGAGGCTTCCCGAGAGGTTGGCCGCAGGAATTGGGCATTTTTTCTTCGGGAAAGGATATTCCTAGTTTATGTGGGGCAATTCACCGCGACAAGAACGCAGGGCGAGCCGCTCTTGAGGTGCGAGAATGCCGAACGGCGAGAGGGTATGGACCGCTCTGCCGGGCCAAATTTGTATAGCACCCAGTCGAATTGTTGGATTACGATAAACAAAGCTGGTTTGGCGGTCACGCGCCGGGCGGAACAAGTTCCGCGAGCGCCAACACGACCCCCCCAGCGGAAGAGGCACTCGTTCGGATGAAGTAGGCGCGTTCAATGCGGTGAATCGACACGATCTCGGCCCCCGGCCATAGACTCGGGTCGTTTGTTTCTTCCCTACGGTACGAGGTGCTCTATGAATAAGTATTTGGCGGAGTTCATCGGCACGTTCTTTCTTGTGTTCACCGTCGGCAATGCGGTGCTGGGCGAGCTCAATCCGCTCGTTGCGCCCCTGGCGATCGGAAGCTCGCTGATGATCATGATCTTCGCGGCGGGGCACATTTCCGGGGCACATTTCAACCCGGCCGTCACGTTGGCTGTTTTCCTGCGGGGTAAGTGCGACGCCAAAGATGTAGGTCCCTACATGGGTTCCCAAATCGCCGCCGCCGCGCTGGCCGCCTATCTGGCCATGTTCCTGTGGGACAAGCCACCTGCCGAGCCAGGGGCCATGGATGTCACCAAGGCGTTACTGGTCGAGTTCCTGTTTACCTTTGCCTTGGCCTATGTCGTGCTGAATGTGGCCACGGCTGATGGTACCGCCGGTAATTCGTTCTATGGCCTGGCGATCGGTTTCACCGTAGTGGTCGGCGCCTACACGGTCGGAGGCATTTCGGGCGGAGCGTTCAATCCGGCCGTGGCGGTCGGCATCTCGCTGATGAAGATCTCCGCCTGGGCGAACTTTTGGGTCTTTCTGGTGGCCAACTTCGCCGGGGGAGCGGTCGCGGCGATCGTCTTCAAGATCGTCAACAGCCCCGACGTTGAAGCGTCGTAACGACGAGTTTCTCTGAGACAAACAAAAAAAACGCGGGCGGCAAGAAACATCTCTCGCCGCCCGCGTGTTAATTTCTAGCGGTGAAGACCGATGCGCGTCGGTCTCGCCGGTTGCTAGTTGGCGAAGAACGCCTCCAGACCGTCCTGGGTCGGGGCCATCGCCTTGTCGCCCGCCTTCCAGTTGGCCGGACAAACTTCGCCGTTCTCTTCAAAGAACTGCAGGGCGTCGACCATGCGGAGCGCTTCGTCAACACTTCGTCCCAGCGGCAGATCGTTGACCACCTGGTGTCGGACGATGCCTTCCTTGTCGATCAAGAACAGACCGCGATAGGCCACGCCGAGATCGTCCTTGAGCACGTCGTAGTCGGCGGCGATCGACTTGGTCATATCGGCCACGATCGGGTAGCTGACGCCTTCGATTCCACCTTCGCTCTTGGGAGTGCGGAGCCAGGCCATGTGCGAGAAGTGCGAATCGATCGAAACCCCGACCACTTCGCAATTGCGCGACTTGAACTGGTCGAGCTTCTCTTGAAAGGCGTGCAGCTCGGTGGGGCAGACGAACGTGAAATCGAGCGGATAGAAGAACAACAAGACGTACTTCCCGCGCAACGAAGACAACTTGAAATCGTTGATCACATCCTGGCCCACGACGGCCAGCGATGTGAAGTCGGGTGCCTCTTTCTCAACTAGAACGGCCATAAATGACTCCTCGATAGGTTCAATGGTTAACGATGTCCGGTCAACGGACTTGTCATACAGATTGAAATTGAACGAGCAGGACCCCGCGCCCTGTGGGGGGATTCACCGCCGGATCATTCACCTTCCAGCAGTGCCCTGTTGGTGAACTCCGCGCGAACCGCGACGGTTGGGGTGTGCTCGTGATCCGCGTGGCACAGCGGGAGAAGCAACTCCCATGGCGGGGAACGAACCGCCACGCGTCCTTTCACGATGCCCCTAAGATACCCGACCGCTGCACCGCGGTCAGGGGGGCACATTGGGCGGCGAAACGCGGCACCCGAGCCGGGCTTACCGTGCTCGCCAGAGTTGTTCGTCCGCGATGCCGAGCGCCTCCTGCGCTGTAGCAATCTCCTGCTTGAACCGCTTGGCATCGACCGGGTAGCCGGCCGTCGGTTGGAGATTCTCAACCCGCGTTGACCAATATCGATTCAAGGCCAGCATGGCCAACTCGCGGAGATACTTGCAGGCCATCGAGGCCAAGGCCGCCGGCAGGAATCGCTCACCGCCAGAACGAAAATGGATCTCGACCCGCTCCGATTCCGGACCCCAGCGATAGGCGCTTTCCGCGCGGCCTTCGTGGCGAATCTGAATCAGAAATTCCGGGAAATGCTCCTGCAGCAACGTGGCGTAACGATTGCGGCCGCCATGTTTGTCGCAGACGACATAAGCCGGCTCGTGCAGTGATTCGAGAGCCTCGGACAACAGCTCCATGGTCAGCCGAGAGAGGGCTGCGCCCTTGCTGTCGAGCTCCGCGCAGAGTCGATTGAATTGCTGCGGGAAGACAGCCAGGCTTCGCAGCGTCACCAGTCGCACGCCCGCCGTCGCGCATCCCTGGTCAAGCATCTTGATGGCCGCCCGCAGCACGGTCGGCTCCAGCGACCAGGGAAGCGGGAGTTGGAAGTCATCGTACCAAGGTAAATCTTGTCGCGGCGCGGCAGAGTCGCCGGCGAGCAGGTGCCACAGCCGCTGCCAGTCGAGTTGTTCTGTCAGGCATGGTTTCTGCTCGGAATCCCCGTTCTCGAAATTCCCGTTCTTGAAATTCCCGTTGGCCGATGACCTTTCGAGCAGCGCCAGGGCCGGCAGCAGCCCCCGCTCGAGCAAGGCGACATCGCCCCGCGGCTTGTAGAGCTGTTTGGAGTCGGCGATGGCGATCCGGGCCGCCTCGCCCCGTTCCGGTTTGTCGCAGACAACTTCTCGCAACAGATCGTAGAGGTCCCCACCGACCAGCTCCTCGGGCACCCACCAGACGCTGACCGAGATTACCAGCGGTCCGAGATTGGGTCCGTAGCCTGCTTCGTCCGTGCCAACAAGATAGGGCATTGCGTCCGTGCCGAGGGGAGAGAGGGGTGTCGCTTCCGTAGCGCACCATACCGATTCCGAGAATCGGTCCGCAAGGGGCAAGACCGCGACGGCTCTCGCTCGACGAGCTAGTCGAAGCGAAGGTGCGAAAAACCCTCGGGTCGCACCTTCACGGCGGCCGGTTGGCTGGCCGACTGAAACCCGACTCCCGGCACAACGCGTTGGATTCCGGCCGCCCAGACCGTCTCGACCGCCGGCACGCTGCCGGTCAGATCGGTCCAGGGAATGGCCGCTTCGCAGGTCCAACTCGTTTCGTCTTCGCTGTGGGCGACAAACCACTCGGGGTTCCAATGCACGTTGTCGCCGATCCGCTCGGCGATCCAACCGCGGGAGTCGACGGTCAGTTCAAAGTAGGTGGCGTAGTCCCGGTCGACATCGAGCAACAACGTCACGCGATCGCGGTTCGCCAGATCGGTGTCGCGTTGTCGCGGCCCCTCCGTTTTCTTGTAATCGACGCCTGCTGCTTTCGTGCAGCGAACGGCGAAGTAGAGATACTCGGCGTCGTAGGCCAGTCGGGCCACGGCCGGCCAGCTGGTATCTTCGCCGAACAGGCATTGAAGTGGAATTTCAGACGAATGGTTGGCCTGCTGGTCGTTCTGTTCGGCCACGGCTTGCCAACATGCTTCGTCCAGTTGGCCGTCGAGATATGGTTTGATCTCCGCTCGCACGCACTGCCAAGGGGTCGCCACGGAAGTGGCACCCGCTGGCGGCAGCGTCGACGGGGCCGCGCCCGCTGTGTCGGGTTTTGCCTTGGGGTCCTTGCGCGACAAAAGCGCCAACTCGCGTCCCGCCACAGCCCACCAGATGTCGTGGGGTCGGCTGCGGGTCAGTGAGAGCAGGATTCGCTGCGCGTCGCGAACGCCTCCTAGCCGGCGATACTCCGCGGCCAGCGGCAGTTGTACGCGGGGATCGCCATACAATGAGGCATCGAGCCCCTTGAGTTCTCCGCTCCAGCGAATCGCCGGCGAGGTCATGCTTGCGCCTTCCGACTGCAACAGCCCGACCTGTTTCGTGCCACGCGCCACGGGAATCACGCCCCCGGCGATACGCACGCCGCCGGTCGATCGATTGCTCGCTTGTTGCGGTTGGTTGCCGACACGCACTTCGCCGCTCGAGTGATGCTGCAACAGTCGCAATCGCGCCGCAGTGGCCAGGGCGTTCTCGGGGTAGAGTTCGCTGACCAACGTATAGGTCTCGGCCGCCAGATGGGCATGTCCGGCGCGGGCGTACTCGGTGGCCAGTTGAAACACGATTTCCGCGGCTACCGGTCGATCGAGATCGGCAACCAGCTGAGTTACCTTCTTCTGCCAGTCCATGCCGGCGTGGCGATCCTGGTCGGCCCGCGCCAACAGCGCCGGCAACGATCGTCGTCGATCGGCCAGGCGTCTCAAGTTGATGAGCGGAATGGCCGGCGCCGCGATCGCCTCACGTCGAGCTTCGCCACCGGGGGGTAGGTGACGTCCGGCGAACAGGTCGTCTCGCATACTGCCAGAACGCGCGTCGTCGATAAGCGATTCAAAACGATAGGCGGTCGGGGGAACGTGATCGTCATCGAACAGCAGCCCCCGCGCGGTGGCCACGAATCCGTGCAACGATTTTCCCAACTGGGGCATGAACTGAGCGGTGCTGAAGCCAGACCGGCGACCGCGGCGGGCGGACGAAATTGCGTAGACCTTGGGAACCTTCCAGGGGGTCAGCTTCAGGTCGTGAATCTGCACCGGATACTTCTGGTCGTCGGCGGCCGCTTGCACCGCGCGGAGCAACACCTGTCGCAGCAGCGCGGTGGCTCCGTCGCGACTGTCGCTCGAAGATTGGGTAACGATCACCGTCGGTCGCCACATGCGAATCCGACGCACCAGCTGTTCTTCGAGAACCTGGAGACCGTCGCCATCGTGAAGCAACCGCCAGTTCGCTTCGATCGCCGCGGCGGGCATTTGCAAACTGGCCTGGCGCAACGGGAACTGCCACAACTGTTCACTCACGCCGGCCCCCGCGACCCGAGCTGCCTCCTCGGTCCGGTCCAGCTTGTGAGCATCGACTTGGGGCGGATCAAAGTCGCGACGTCCCACCGTAAGCACGCCACCGTAATAACCTTCGCCTGCCGAGAGCCGCGCCACCAGTTCCAACGGGATCGTCTTGGCGTCGCAAAAGATGCCGAGCCAGGCCAGCCGACTCGCCTCGGAGCGCTGGGCCTGCCAACTGCGTCCGCCGTCGCTGGTAGAGAGAATGTTTCCCAGCGCACCGACAGCCCAACCATGTCGCTGGTCGACAAAGTGCAATGATCGGATGGGCAGTGTCTGTCCGGTTTCATGCCATTGCCACGTCTGTCCGCGGTCGGGCGAGTGCAGCACATAGCTTCCCGGTTGGCCGGCGATCCAAATCTTGTCCTCGTGCGTGGCGACCGTCTGCCAGTCGAACAACTCCGCCGCATCGGGAGGCAACGACGCTACCGGCTGCCAGCTGCCCCCGCCGTCCGGGGTTTCCATCACCAGACCGCCGTCGCCGACCAGCAGACCTCGGTGATCGTTCAGCATTCGCATCGCGCGAACTTCCCGCAGCCCACCAACATTGGTGCGCGACGGGCGGACCCCATCACGATGCAGGTAGGCCAGCTGCGCATGATGTCCGGCCAGAATTCCCAGTTCAGGGCGAGATAGATCGCCCCTCTGCCAGACCGTGGGCAATACCGTTTCCGCCGGAGACCAACCGCGGCCGCCGTCTTGGGTTCGCAGAATGCCACTGGGGAAGACGGCCGAGCCCCGTGCAATCGCCCAGCCGTTTCGCGCGTCTTGCATGTTCAGTTCGAGAAACTCACCGATCATCGGCACGGCGATCGGAGTCCACGTGCGGCCACCGTCCTGGGTCGAGAGCAACACCGACCGCGAGACATGCGACACGGGATCGGTCCAGCCGCCGGCAGCCCAGCCGACCCGCGGATCGACAAACTCCACCCGGCTCAAGCGGCAAGCGACGCCCGACTCCTGTGGTTCCCAGCGACGTCCACCGTCGCGGGTATGCCAGATGGCACCCCGATCGCCGACGGCCCAACCCAACTTGTCATCCGCGAAGTGCACATCCCACAACGTGGCGTCGCTGCGCATGGCCCGCGTTAGTTCCGTGACCTGGGGAGCGCTGACCAGAGGCGACTCGGCGGCCGGGCAGAAACTCCCGCCGACCACGAGCAGTGGTACAAGTAGCAGCAGGACGATCGCGTTGGCGATGCCTGGGGATGGGCTGAGATGGCGCGGCAGTAGGTTTGACACAAGCATCCTTGCTGAGACGACCGGTGGGGGGATTCGAGATTTTCTGCCACGTGAACCGACCGCGGCCGCCGGCGGGTGCGATTGTACGGCAGGGAGGCTGGTGCGGGTATGTCAGCTTGTAGAGCAGGAAAGCCGCCCTGTTTGGCCTGCTTTATCGGAACATCGAGTACAGACGCCTGGCGTCAGCAATCTCATGCATATCCGCAGGCCAATGAGCCGAAGAAACATTTACCGGGCCGATTCATCGATCCGGCACTTCTGGATGTCCACGAGACGAGACCCCATGGATGTGACAGCATTGCCAGCTGTTATTCGCCGACTTGGAGCACCGAGATGAACCACACCACGGACAATCGTACGCCTGACTCCCTCTCGTCGGACGAGCAAGTTTCGTCCCTGCCGGTTGTGCCCGCCCAGGAAGTTCCGACGGGCTCAGAGAGTGCCGCCGCGGATCAGGCGGCCATCGATCGCATCAACGATACGCTCGAAGTGGCCAGTGAGGGATTGCACGAGCTGACCGACGGACAAGATCCCCAGCCGCGCTCGACGGAGTCACAAGCCGCGCGACCCCCAGCTGTCGCGCTATCCCTGTCGATTGTCGTTTCCGTGTTCAACCAGCAAGAGACGATTGAAGACGAACTGCAAGGTCTTGTCGATATGGAAGCGGCCGACGAGATCATCGTGGTCGACGACGGCAGTACCGACGGAACCCACGAGAAGCTGCAAGAACTGGCCCAGCGAATGCCACTTCGCATTGAGCGCCACGAGCGTCATCGCGGCAAGGGCGCGGCCCTGCGGACCGCTATCGCCGCCGCGGAGAGCGAATTGATCGTCATCCACGACATTGGCGCGGAGTACAATCCGGCCGAAATCGCCGTGTTGCGCAAGCCGATCGAAGCCGGCTGCTGCGATGTTATTTTCGGATCGCGCTATCTGGCCCCGGTCGACGCGGATCCCTCGCCTTGGCACGCTTCCGGCAACCGCCTGCTCACACGGGTGTCGAATTTCTTCACGGGTCAGAATCTCACCGATATGGAGACCTGCTACAAGGTCTTTCGTCGCCAACTGCTGACCGGCGTGGAACTTCGGGAAGAGGGACTGGGCATCGAGCCGGAATTAACCGCCAAGCTGGCCCGCCAGGGCGGCAGAATCTACGAGCTGCCGATCACCTTCCGTCGCGATCTTTCGCGAGATCGGCAGACCACGATGAAAGACGCGCTGCGTTCGATGTGGTGCATTCTGCGATACGCCAAGCGAGACTAGCCGGAAAGCTCTCGTAGCGATCGGGGGAGTCATCCGCGACGTGGTCTTGAAGCGGGCGTGACGGTTTTCGTGTGCCATCGGCTGGCTTGTCCAGCAGGGCGAGTGGCAACGCGACACTCGCCTTCTCGGATCCAAGGTCGACCCAACAATAAAAGGCGTTCTGACCCAAGTGGCCAGAACGCCCGGTTGCTTCTCACCTATGCGGTGGCGTCGTTCTACTCGACGGTATAGCCCTTCTTGAAGGCGCCGTCGCTGAACACCAGCTTCACCTTCTCAGCGCCTTCGGCGTCGTTGACTTTGCCCTTGCAGTTCTTGCAGCAGAACTTCACGGTCACACCCTCGACCTCGGCGGTCTGGTCATCCTTGGCGTTGCCACCGGAGATGGGGCACTTGGCTTGCGCCGCTTGTCCGCTGGCGGCCAATTGATGGTTGGCGAAGGCGACGTGATCTTCGTTGTCGGTCTTGAATGCCTTGGGGCAGTTACCGCAACAGAAGTAGACCTTGCCGCCGTTGTGCTCGACGAACTTCTCAGGGTTGATCGGCTGCTTGGAGATCGGACACTTGAGACCTTCCAGGCTGGAAGCCGTGTCGTCAGCGATCGCATTCAAAGCAAAGATGGCCACCAGGGCCACGGCAAAGATGCCGGCCATTGTTCTCATAAGAAGGTGCTCCTTTCAATTTTGAGAAACTTCCACCGAACGCCGAGCGACACTATCAATCTTCTTGATAGTCGTCGTCCGCGTTCGTTTGGGGACGAATAACGATAATTCGTAGACTGGGGAACTGTAGCTAAGTACGTTGAGAAGGCAAGCGATTCGCTCACCTTCCCGCCGCGAACAGTGCTCCCATTATCGTCCCCCGTCAACACCAATGTCAAAGAAAAAGCGCCGCTTATCGTCAGCTTCACAAACTCGCCGAAGCGGACCAGGGACTCCCCCGTCAAAGGGAGGGCGAGCACGGGCAAAGCTAGCCTCGCTCGGCTCTCGCAGCTGGCAAGACCGCCTCTTCCGTACGTAAGTCGTGTCGAGAAGGATCGATAGCGAGCGGCACGGCGATTCTTGCTAGCGATGTCGGGGCCGATTCTTCCCGGCAGGAGCGGTCGATTCAGCGGTTTCTGTCTGGTCTGGAGGATATCGAGCTGACATTGACCCAAGGCCCACTTCCACTAGAATATTGCCCTTCTGTATAGGTCGTAAGAATAGGCGGCGAAAACATTTAGAGATCGTGGGTGGGGGTCTCCCGCCGTTCCGATCCGCGATGATTGTCGCTGACGTCTGAAAAGCGCCCCGGGCGCACTTTGTTTCTCTCCACCGAATGTGAATCCCTACGCCCCGTGACAACATCGATGACCGCGCCTGAGGAAACGAATGAGCAGGGCCAAACCGCTGGCCCCGAAGATCCCGGTATGCACGAAGCGGCCCGCCGCGAAAAGCTGCGCAAGCTCGAAGCTTTGGGTATCGACCCCTGGGGTGGGCGCTTTGACGATCACACCCCGATCGGAGAAATCCGCGCGCGGCTAGGCGAGATCAAGTACGTGCTCGAGTCGGGAGCTGCGGTCGAGCTGCCCGAGCTGAGCGGCGATTTGAACTTTCGAGAGTGGAAAGGAGAGCAGGGCAAGGGAGAGGTGGTCGGCCCCAAGGTCCGCGCCGCCGGCCGCATCTTGCTCGATCGCGACAAGGGCAAGCTGCACTTCATCGACATTCAGGATTGGACCGGTCGCATCCAACTCTTTGTCGGCAAGAATCAAATCGGCGAAGAGAATTGGCAGATCGTGGAGTGTCTCGATCTGGGCGATCTGGTCGGTGTCGATGGCGAGCTGAAAGTCACCAACACCGGCGAGCTGTCGATCTTCGCCGAGAAGCTCCACTTTCTTACCAAGTCGATTGCGCCCCCTCCCGAGAAGCATCACGGCCTGAAAGATCCCGAACTGCGTCAGCGGATGCGGTATCTCGATCTGACGTATACCGAGGGCGTGCTCGAGACCTTCATGAAACGGACGCAAATCGTCCGCGCGATCCGCGGCGCACTCGACGCCGAACGATTCGTCGATATCGAAGGTCCCACACTACACTCCGTCGCGGGCGGAGCGGCCGCGCGACCCTTCAATACGCACCACAACGCGCTCGACATCCCGCTCTTCATGCGGATCGCGCTAGAGCTGCACCTCAAGCGACTGCTGGTGGGGGGCATGGAACGGGTTTATGAATTGGGTCGCGTCTATCGCAACGAAGGCATCAGCCCCAAGCACAACCCCGAGTTCACGATGCTCGAGGTCTATCAGGCCTACGGCAACTACGAAACAATGATGGACCTGACCGAGAAGCTGATTCTCTCCGCCATTGAGGCGGCGAATTCGGTGGCCGGCACAGGCGACTCGTATCGATTGCCGTGGGGTGACAAGACGGTCGACTTCACGCCGCCGTTTGCTCGTCGCAGTTATGACGACCTGTTTACCGAACATACGGGCGTCGACGCTACGGACGAAGCGGGTATCAAGGCGCTCGCCGAGAAGATCGGGTTCGACACCTCCGGCAAACATCCCGACGTGATCAAGAGCGAGGTCTTTGAAGAAAAGGTCGAAGACGCGCTGGAGGGGCCGGTCTTTGTGATCGATTACCCGGCCAGCATTTGCCCGCTCACCAAGCGCAAGGCCTCCGACCCGTCGGTTGCCGAGCGTTTCGAGTTGTTCATCGAGGGCATGGAGATCGCCAACGCCTACACGGAGTTGAACGATCCCGATCTGCAGGAGAAACTTTTCCGCACCCAACTGGAAGGTCAGGCGGAAGAGGACTCGATGGCCAAGATGGACCACGACTTTATCCGCGCGCTGCGCCACGGCATGCCACCGGCGGGCGGGCTGGGTGTCGGCATCGACCGCCTGGTGATGTTGCTCACCAATAGCAAGACCATACGTGAGGTGATCCTGTTTCCGCTGTTGCGACCGACCGGTGATGACGCGTCGACATAGCGGATCGTTGACATTCGATGAGATGGATCTCGGGAGCATGCGACTCCCGCGGAACCGCGAGACCGCGACCACCAGCCAAAGGATTGGCCATGTACAAACTGCTGCTTTGCCTTCGCTATCTGCGAACTCGTTTCATTGCCTTGGCGTGCATCATTAGCGTGACGCTCGGCGTGGCCACGATGATCGTGGTCAACAGTGTCATGTCCGGCTTTGGGCATGAAATGGAAGCCCGCATGCAGAGCATGATCTCCGACGTCGTGCTGGAGTCGCGCGGCAACGGCGGTTTTCCCAGTGCCGAATGGCATATGGAAGAAACCAAGCGAATTCTCGGCGACGACGTCGTCGGCATGACCCCCACCGTCCATGTACCGGCGCTGCTCAGTCTGCGAGTTGGCCAGGAAACGATTACTCGCGAGGTCGTACTGATCGGCATCGACCCGGAGACCTACTCGACGGTCAGTAGCTGCGACGAGTACCTGCTGCACCCGGAAAATCGCCAGCGGCTCGATTTCGCGCTTCGCGAAAAGGGCTTTCCGAAACGGCTGCCCAGTGCCGGTTGGCCCCATCGTCGGCGGGTTGCGAGGCGCGAGAAAGAACTGGCCGCCCTCTACCAGAAACAACAACCGCCCGCCACCAGCGACGCGCCGCAAGACGATTGGGGCGTGGATAACGAAGCCAAGGTATTCGACAAAGAGCGCGAGCAGAATCCAGGCGTGGTGCTCGGCATCGCGCTGGCCAACTATCGCACGGCCGATGGTCAGGAGCAATTTCTGGCCACCCCGGGAGACGACGTGCAGATCGCCTTCTGGCTGGCGGGGGTGACACAACGCACCGCCGTCAACAGCGACTTCACGATTGTCGACTTCTCCGAAAGCAAAATGAGCGAATACGATTCCCGCTTCGTATTCGTTGACATCAAAGAATTGCAAGAGATGCGGGGCATGATCGACCCGACCTCGGGCGTGGCCAATGTTAGCGCGATTCAAATGAAGCTACGTGAGGGCGCGAATCCCAACGAAGCCCGCGAGAAGCTTCGCGCCCATTTTGCTCCCGAGCTGTACGCCGCCTCGACCTGGCGCGACAAACAGGGGCCGCTGCTGGAAGCGATTGAGATGGAAACGACCATTCTCAATATCCTGTTGTTCATGATCATCGCGGTGGCCGGCTTCGGCATCCTGGCGATCTTCTCCATGATTGTCGTCGAAAAGACCAAGGACATCGGCGTTCTCAAGTCGCTCGGCGCTTCGAGCAGTGGTGTGATGAGCATCTTTCTCGGATACGGTCTCTCTCTGGGGCTGGTCGGCTCCGGTGGCGGCATGGTCCTGGGCCTACTGTTCGTCGAGTACATCGACTCCATTCGTCACTTCGTCGAAGGACTCTCGGGCCAACAGATGTTCGATCCGGCGATTTACTACTTTCAAGAAATACCCACTCTCGTCGAGCCGTGGACCGTCGGTTGGATTGTGATCGGCGCTATGTTGATCGCGGTTCTGGCGAGCATTCTACCGGCTTTGCGGGCCGCTCGACTTCAACCTGTGGAGGCTCTCCGTTATGAGTAATAAATCTTCGGCCGCCACCACGGGAAGTCCTCGCCCGTCATCACGATCGTCGCTCGGTTCCAAGACCGCGGAACATCCCGCCATCCCCGCGGCGCATGCCGATTTCAGCGCGCTCGGTAGTCAGCTGGCCGACCGCCTGTCGACCGACGAAAACACATCGTCCTTTGCCGACGGACGGTCGCGCACCACGGTGGCCCAGCACCAGGCCAGCCTGCCCGGTGACAATGCCCAGCTCTCGACGGTCGGTGTGAAGAAGAGCTATCGCAAGGGTCAGCACGAAGTTCGTGTCCTCGACGGCGTCGATTTGGAAGTCCACCCGGGCGAGTTCCTGGCGATTGTCGGACAAAGCGGTTCCGGCAAGAGCACGCTGTTGCATCTGCTCGGCACACTCGATGTGCCGGACGCCGGCGAGGTCTATCTGGGTGACCAACGGATCGACAACTTGGCGTCGCGCGGTCGTGAGATGTTGCGGAACGATTACTTCGGCATGATCTTCCAGTTCTATCACCTGCTGCCGGAACTGACTGCCCTGGAAAACGTACTGGCTCCGATGATGATCGGCCGCGGCATCTTGAGCTATTGGTCGAGCGGAAGAAAGTTCAAGAAACGGGCTCTGCAACTCCTCGAATCGGTCGGCTTGAGTCATCGCGTCAAGCACAAGCCACGCGAGATGTCGGGCGGCGAAATGCAGCGCGCGGCGATTGCCCGCGCCTTGATTTCCCAACCTCAGGTGCTGTTGGCCGACGAACCGACCGGCAATCTCGACCACGAGACGGGCGAGGAAATCATGAGCATTCTGCGAACCTTGAACCGTGAGGAGGGGCTCACTATCATCATGGTTACATACGATGATTCGATCGCCCGACAGACCGATCGGATTGTGAAGTTGGTGGGCGGACGCGTCGAAAAGGTCGAGTCGATGTAGGGTGAGCGGCGGAGAGCTGGCGAGAGAAATTCTCGAAAATCCAACTCTTCGGAGATACGTTGATCGCTTGGCTCGTGGGTGATGACCCCGATCGTGCTCTCCCGTCTTGGTTCGACACCACCCTGGCGTGTCGATTCGTAGCTCCTGATGAATGATGACGGTGGGACCAGGCGATGAAGGTATACATCAACGGACAATTCTTCGACCAGGCGGATGCCAAGATCAGTGTCTTCGATCATGGCTTGCTCTACGGGGACGGGGTCTTTGAAGGCATTCGCAGTTACAGCGGCAAAGTCTTCCGGCTCACCGAGCATGTCGATCGGCTCTACGACTCCGCCAAGGCCATCGCCCTGGAGATTCCTCTCGGTCGCGAGGCAATGGCCGTGGCGGTCGAGGAAACGCTCCGTCAGAATGGCATCGAGGATGGCTATGTACGACTCGTGATCACCCGGGGCGTAGGCACCCTGGGTCTCGATCCGGAGAAGTGCAGCGATCCGCAGATCATCATCATCGCCGCCACGATCACCCTCTACCCGGAAGAGTTTTACGAGAAGGGATTGGAGGTCATCACCGCCAGCACGATTCGCAATCATCCGGCCGCTCTCAATCCGCGGATCAAGTCGCTCAACTACTTGAACAACATCATGGCCAAGGTCGAGGGCCGTCAGGCCGGATGCGTCGAAGCCTTGATGCTCAATCACAAAGGTGAAGTTGCCGAGTGCACCGGAGACAATATCTTCGTCATCAAGGATGGCGTCGTGCGAACTCCGTCGATCGATGCGGGCATCCTGGAAGGTATTACGCGCAACGCGGTGATCGAGCTGCTACGGGAAGCGGGCCACGAAGTCCTTGAGACCGCTTTAACCCGCCACGACATCTTCATTGCCGACGAGTGCTTTTTGACCGGCACCGCGGCGGAAGTGATCCCGGTGGTAAAACTCGACGATCGCCCCATCGGCGAGGGACAGCCCGGCCCCATTACCCAAGACGTGCGCGAGCGTTTCATGAAACTGGCGCGGGGGTAACGCTCTGTCGGTCGTCGAGACGGCGACGACGCGCTCGCGAGTCCCTTGCCAGGAATCGTTCGGGAGGGCGAGGCTCGCGTCCGAGCCGTGGTTTATGACGTGAACGGCGGACTATTGATGACTGTCGGCCAAGCACGCTCAACAGGCGTGAGGTTGGCACCCACAATCGATCTTGAACCGGGCAATCTCTAATGATCACCATCCCACGTATTCTGGGGCTGACCACGATCGTTGCACTGCTGCTCGCTAGTACAAGTGGTGAGGGCTTCTCGTGGTATTCGTTTTACGACGAATTCTCCATCAAGTTTGTTCTCGTCGGAGCCCTCGGGATCATGTTGATCGGTACGGAGATGCACGACTGGAAGAGCGCCGCGCAGGTCGTTTTGCGACATGCGGCGCGAGAAGACGAAGCGACACGGCGGTCGGCGACACATTGGTTTCGCATGGCCGCTCGCTCCACCGTATCAGTCGGTCTTATCGCCTATTTCTTGAGTTTGACGGCGATGCTCAGCAACTTGGACGATCCGTCCTCGATCGGAAGTGGAGTGGCAGTCGCGATGTTGCCGCTGCTCTACGGGTTAGTGCTTTCCGAGTTTCTATTCAATCCGCTGGCCGCGAGTCTAGAGAATCGATCGGAGAACGACCCCTCACCGCCACGAAGTTTCTCTTTTCTGACTTTCGTAGCCGTGATCACCATCTTGACGATCGCGATCATGTTGTTGTCGACGATGACCGTCGCGTCGTAGGTAGCCTCATCAAACAACGCACAACACTTGCGAAGTCAGGCTAATACTTCCGCGTCGCCTGGCATGACGTGTGGGTCGATGTCCGTAACCATCCGGCTCGTCACGGATTGGTGGAGCGAGCGGAGGATTGGCCGTACCAAGGTGAGTTGAACGAGCTGCGGTGGGATTAGAGCAAGGCATGATCATACTGAACGGCTCGGCAGGAGCCTCGCCCTCCCGATCCCAAGCGCAACTCCCGATCCCAAGACACAACTCCCGATACCGCGGTGCAACTTCCCAAATCTGAGCCGCTACTTCGCGCCCCGCGTCGAGATCCACTCCAGCGCCAACACCAGCGCGAAGGCCGCCGCCATGGCGACCAGGCAACCGAGCACCAGGCCGCTGAAGCTGGACGGAATCAACAGGTTGTCTGGCAACCAAATCTCCAGCCGGCTGCCGCTCAAACTCTCCCGCAACGAAGCCGGCAGCCACTCGGCGACCGACGTGTGCGGCGCGGTGTACTCCAGCGCCGGGAACTTGGCGTTGTGGGCTTGAAAGGGCCACAGCTGACGGAGCGAGCCGATCATGAACCCACACAACATGGCCATCGTGGAGCCGTGGAAGTGATCGAGTAGCCAGTGCAGGATCTTGCTGAAGGTGATGATTCCGATCGCACAGCCACAGGCAAACACGCCCAGCGTCATGACGTTGTTCCACATCGCCGCGTCAAAGGCGAAGACCTTCAACTGATCGGTCAGACCATGAATCGCGCCGGTGATCGTACCGTAGACCCCCAGCAGCAGCATGATGAAGGCCCCGCTAATGCCGGGCAAAATCATGGCACAGATGGCGATCATACCGCAGATAAATAAGAATCCGAGACTCGGCTCCACCGCGCTCTGTTCCATGCCGGTGATGCTGTAGGCGACGACCGCCCCCAGAACCACCAACAGGGTCGAGGAGAACCGCCACGGTTGAATCATCTTGGCCACATGCCAGGCCGAGGCAACGATCAAACCAAAGAAGGCCGCGATCGTCAGCGGGCAGGTGGTCGCCACGTTGCTGCCGTCGTCGAGTAGAAAATGCATCAGCCGACCCAGCACGACGATGCCGGTCAGAATGCCGATGCCCAGCGCGATCAGAAATCGCAAGTCGATATGGGTGGCCGCGGCCCGCCATTGACGCTTCTGCAACATGCCCAGAAGTTGCGCGTCGAAGTGGCTGATGGCCGTTACCAGCCGCTCGTAGATGCCCAAGATCAGGGCCATCGTCCCGCCTGAAACACCCGGAATGATGTCGGCTCCGCCCATGATGAGTCCCCGCACGGCGTGAACAACATCGTGTTGAATTCCTTTAGGATCAGATTTCATGAGATTTTTTTGTCGGTGTCCTGTATCGGATTGAAGTACGAATCGGCAGGAGAGGGGTGCTCGGCCACGCCCGCGACACCGATGGTTGAAACGACCCTCAATCGGAGCGGTTCAATTTACCTAACAACTGGTTAGCAAAAGAGTAACGGCCTAAATTGCGGATCGTAATAAGGTTTTCCTAGTGTAGCTTGTTTTACTTGCTTCGCGCCTTCCTGCGAGGATCAGCGGTCGGCCTCCTGAGCAGATCGGCGGGAGAGCTTGCCGATTTTAACTAACACATTGTGGCGCTTCTACTTAACATCGTCGGTTGTGGCCTGAAAGAACTTGACCAAGCATTGGCGACGGGTACAATTCCTGGCTGGAAGTGGGGCGGCGGAAAGATGACGTCGAGGCTGGGATTTATTTAACGACGCCGGCCACGGAAAATGTCTCCGCGGTCTAGCGTTCGGTCGTTGCGTGAAGGAACCAAAGGGATGTTGGTCCAACAGCGCGGGACCGCGTATTCGGTGCACGCGCCTGCCAAATTGAACCTTTTCTTCGAGGTGCGCCAGAGGCGACGCGACGGGTTTCATGAGATCGAGACGCTCATGATTCCTGTGAGCCTCTACGACACCCTCTACTTTCGGTCTGCACCGAGGGCTCTCTCTTTCGACGAATCGCCCACGTTTGGCGAATCACCCTCGGCCATTCGTTTCTCGTGTCGCGATCTTACCGGCGGTTTTGCGGCGGCCGACCCGCATCGTGCGATCCCCACCGACGCGAGCAATCTGGTGGTGCGGGCGATCGAACTTCTCAGGGAGCGGAGCGGAGTCGAAACGAGCGCCGAGGTTGAACTCGTCAAGCGAATTCCGGCCGCGGCCGGATTGGGTGGCGGCAGCAGCGACGCCGCCGCCGCGCTGCTGGCGGCCAACGCGGCCTGGAGCCTCGGTTGGTCGCGCTCGCGGCTTGGCCAGTTGGCCGCGGAACTCGGCAGCGACGTGCCATTCTTCTTGGGCCGGGGTGCGGCCGTCTGTCGCGGACGAGGAGAAATCGTCGAGCCGGTCGCGGGACTGGGCGACTGGCATGCCGTGGTGGTGACGCCGCCCGTAGGTCTTTCCACGCCTGAGGTTTACGCCCAAGTTGAAATACCGAGTCAACCACGCTCGGTCGATACGTACATTGAGAAGTTACGTGGCGCGGCTAGTCGAGTGGCCCCGCAACCCTACAACACTCTAGAGAGCGCGGCGCTAAAGTTGACGCCGTGGATCGATCGATTGCGGAGTGAAGTTCAGCGCACCGGTTGTCGTTCCCAGGCCATGAGCGGAAGCGGAAGCAGCTATTTCGGCATCTATCCGCATGCTCGCGCAGCCCGGCGGGCGGCCAGACAATTGCAAGGTAGAGGTCTAGGTGGAGTCTTCGTTGTTCGGAGTGCAGCATAGGTTTAGCCAGGTGAAATTGATCAGGGAGAACAGCCGTGGAGATCACCGAAGTCCGCATCAAGCTCATGGACGATGGTAGCGAAAGGCTCAAGGCCTTCTGTTCCATTACCATGGACGACTGTTTCGTCGTTCGCGACTTGAAGATCATCGAAGGAACCAGCGGACCCTTCGTCGCCATGCCGAGTCGCAAGCTAACAGCCCACTGCCCCCAGTGCGGCGGCAAGAATCATCTCCGCGCAGCCCACTGCAATCAGTGCGGTCTCCGGCTCAAGGACGATCGCGCCATCCGCGACGAGGACGGGCGCGCCAAGCTCTACGCCGATATTGCCCACCCCATCAATAGCGCCTGTCGCGAAATGATCCAGCAACGGGTGATTGCCGAGTTCAAGGAAGAGCAGGAGCGCGCCAAAAAGCCGGGCTATGTCTCTCGCTACGACGATTACGACTTCGACCCGCCGGAGCCGCATATTAAGCAATTCTCCAAGTCGAGTTCGCCGAAAACCGAATCGGCTCCCTCGGCTCGCGTCGATGGACCTTCAGGGCCTTCGAGTCGCTTGCACGACGCGGGCGGTTCGGCCCCTACCGACTCGACACCTCGCGCCAAAGCAGGCGGTTTTGGCGAGGGAATCTTGTAGACGCCGTCTGGAAGGCTCTCTCCACCGGAGTTCCTTGGCGCAAGCTTCTCGATGCGTCACTGGGATAGACCTTCTAGTCCCGAATTCGCTTGCTCTGGGGCACTTTTTCCCCACGAAGCCGGCAGCGGTGCGAAAATTCTTGACATCGCCCGTTGCTTTGCTCAAGATTAAGCCGACGCTTCAGTCAAGATGAAGCACCTTCGCATTCCCAGGAATTGCCAATCTCTCGCGTCAAGAGCTGTCTGGACCCTCTCACCCCGTCGTCACCACGACGTGGACGATCGAGAGGTTCCTGACAGCTTTTTTCGTTTCTCGGGCTATCGCAGCAATGGCACCACTCGCCATGTGTGAAGCGATGGCTCGAAACATCAGCCGGCCCGAGATGTGCGCCGGCGCGGCGGGGCACTTTTCGACAATCTTGGAACCTTCCTAGAAAACGGGGTAATTCTCATGAAACGTATCTGGACTCGCTACTCCCTGACGGCACTCTTGTTGGCGGTCGCCGCTCTGTTTCTATTTGATCTGGCCGCTGAGGCGGCCGTCTACCAGACGATTCAATTGACCGATAACGACGAGGACGACCAGTTTCCTCAAGTCTCGGGAAATAATGTCGTCTGGGAGGGTTTCGACGGCAACGACTACGAGATCTTCCTCTTCGATGGGGCGACGACAAGTCAGCTCACTTCCAATAGCTCGCAAGATCATCAAGCGCACGTCTCAGGAGATAACGTCGTTTGGAGAGGCGAGTTTGGCGGCGACGTCGAAATTCTTCTTTATGACGGCGTCTCGACGAGCAACGTCAGCAATAGCGTTGGCAACGATCATCGTCCTCAGGTGTCCGGAGACAACATTGTTTGGTATGGCGAGGACACGGCGGGAACGGGTGACGACGACATCTTCTTCTACGATGGCGCGACTGTGACCAACATCAGTAATCACACCTTCAACGACCGCTATCCAACCATCTCCGGAGATCGTGTCGCTTGGATCGCCGGACCTGGAGGGGAAAGTCAGGTTTTCTACTACGATGGGACGACGACCACTCAGCTCACTAGCGGGACGGCACAGAACGACGGAGCCTGGGTTTCCGATACGCTCGTCACATGGTGGGGAAGCGAAGTCACGGAAGATGACGATATCTTCACCTACGACGGCAGCACCCTGACCAATCTGACCAACACACCGCTCATCAAGGACGACGTTGCCCGCTCGTCCGGGAACCATGTTGCTTGGAACGCCGGGGCTCTGGGCGACGACGACGAGATCTTCTTGTACGACGGTTCGACGACAACTCAGATAACCAGCAACTCGTACGACGACTGGAACGTCCGAATTGATGGCGACAACATGGCCTGGATGGGACGTGTCGGAGGGGGATCCAACGACTTCGAAGTCATCGCCTACGACGGTGTCACCGAGACTCAATTGACCGACAACACGCATCACGACGCCTACATTGAGATCTCGGGAAACAACATCGTCTGGCAGGGGCACGATGGCAACGATTACGAGATTTTCATGGCGGCCTTGGTCGACCAGGCTTCCAACGCGTCGCTCGACACCGTTTCTGATTTGAACGTGTTGAACATCGATTTTGGAACCGTAGCACTCAATAGTTCCGTCGCTCCGATCGACTTTCCCGTCGCTAATCTGCTGCCGCCGGGGGCCATCTCTCTGGCCACCGCCTATCTCGACTTCTCCGGCGCTACCGGCACGGGCGATACCGGAGCATTGACGACCGATTTGGCTCCGTTTGTCAATCTGGTCGCGGGCGAATCGCTCGAGTTCGACGCGCTTTTTGACAGTAGCCTGCCGGGAACCTTTGACGCTTCGTACGAGTTGAGTTTCACGGACGCCTTGGGCACCAATCAAACGCTCACACTTAACCTAAGTGGCGCCGTGGAGGCGGTCGACGATCCGGCCATCCCCGATCTGATTTACAACGCAGCGACGGGCGAAGTCATCCTCGATCCCGACGCCTCGCCGGGCATCATTGGCTACGCGCTAAAGAACCTCACCGATAGCTTTCTGCCCGGGGCCCATACACCGATCCTGGGTGGGGTGACGACCAGCTTGACCTCCGAACTGGCCGAGGCGGCCCTCTCTTCCGGTTCTGGAAGCATCGGCTTTGTGATGCCTGTCGGCATGAATCTTGCGCAGCTGGCCGCGTTGTTGGATGTCAATCAAGTCAGCACGGGGCTAGGAAGTCCGCTGGTGGCATTCGATTTGATTGTGATCCCAGCCCCCATCCCCGAACCTTCCACCTGGGTCCTGGCCTGCTTCGGCTTATTGGCGTTGGGATTTGCTGGTCGTCGACGGCGTCGGGCGTAACCAGTTCATCCGTGAAAGCGACCGATTGCCGAGTTTTCACGGCGGTCGAGTCTCCGGACCACGAGCGCGTCTAGCGACATGAATCAAGACGTTTGGCAATCTGATCGCCAGATGCGGCAAATCGAGGTGGCCTATCAGGCCGGCGAGTTTCCCGAAGCGCTGGCCATGCTGGAAGCCTACGAACTCGATTTCGAGTGGCAGACCGACGAGGAAGAAGCCTGGGCTGATTTGAGACGGGCTCAGCTACAGATCGAAGCGGGTGACTGGGAACGGGGACTCAATGATCTACGGCGCTATTTCATCGAACATGGCTACGCCGGCTTTGAAGACGACGATCTTCCGTATCTGGAACGGATCGACGACACGGTGAGTGAACAACTCGTCCAAGCGAAGCGGGTTGGCGTTGGGCTGATCATCGTCAACTTGATCCCGATAGTACTGCTGGCGATCGGCTATCGACCCGGCTGGTTGATCCCGGCCTGGATCGGCCTTTTCATCGTCTCGGCCATTGCCTACAACGCGATCACCCCACACCGCACGGACGGTGATATTTCTGATGGCGGCGATGTGGGTTTGCCTCCGTGATGTTGATGTGTCCGCACCAGAAAAACGATCTCGCTATCGATGTTCTGATTCTCTTCGCATCGCCCTGTCATCCACCTGAAAATCTCGTGATTGGAAGCGAGTGCGGCAGCCCGCGTGGTGGAACATTTTGAAACTTGAATTTTCACCACATAACGATAAGGTGGAGTTGTCGTGGTGAGTCGAAGCGAGTTCGCGCCCCGCGGTGTTGTCGCGCGACTTGTCCCCGGCCACAACGCGAAACACCGACTCCTCAACGTGCCGCGCGCGGCCACGGTGACAGCTTCCGCCACGGTCAATTTCTTGGGGCAATTTTTTGGGGTCTTTCGCCGGCGAGGTGCAAAAAACGTAAGTCGAGTTTCGATAGGAGTTTGCCAGCGAAATGGAGGCCCGGGCAATTCTTGCTAACACGTTCCGTGAACAGGACTTGGAATTTTTTGGCGGCCACTTCGAATTGGCGACGGAGAGCGAAAAAATTCGGCCCGATTTGTCGGGCCACCAACCCTCTCACAGAATCAAAAAAATTGGGATGACATGTCGCTGGTATCATAATGACTTGAGACATTTGGCGGTGAGGCCATGATCGTGAGCCTGATTATCTGGATCGACTGTCGAGATGGCGGCACCCACAGCCGGAAGCTTGTTGACGCTGGAGAATAGTAACGATGGTAGACGACGCCGCCCGCGATCCGATCGACAAACAGGACGATGCGGAGACGATCGATGACGATCGGTCGCGCGAAGAAGCTGCGGGCGAACACGAATCGGAAGACGATGAGCAGCGCGATTACGAACAGGCGGACGGTGACCAGGACGACGATTGGGACGACGAAGAATGGGATGACGACGACCAGGACGACGATTGGGACCATGAGGAAGCCGCGGAGGATGTCGAGCCGGTATCGCTCTGGCGGCGGACACGTCGTTTGCGTCGCGTGCTGGTCGTGCTGCTGCTGTTGTTTCTGGCCGTGATCGGCGGGGCCGTTCTCAACAACAACGTGTCATTCTCTGGAAAGACCCGCGCCGAATTTGAGGAGGAACTTGATAGCGGACTTGAGGCGAGTATCGAGTGGGTGACTCGTCAGCAGGTCTACTTGGCGGGTCGCGAATCGAATCCGATGCTGTTGTTCATGATTCGTGATATGCACGAGACGGCCGCCAATCCCGAGTTCGCCAACATGCTCAAGATTTTCATGCGAACGCATCCCAACCCCGCTAACATTTGGCGGCGGATGGTCGACCCTCAAGCGGAAGTTGCCGACATCGATCGCGAGGCGATCGACGTGCAGTCGGATTACCAGCGTTGGTTCGCTTATGCCATGTCGCCGGAGGACTATCCGCTGACCGAGGAGGATCATGCGAGCATGCTCGATCCGCACCGACATCGTCGCGGCTCGCTGACCCATCAACTGTTGGCGCTATTGCTCATCCAGGATCAAGGACGCGCCGACGAGAACGTTGAGACACTGATGAACATCCTCTGCGAGCGGATCGCGTTCGAGGCGGCTGTCGATATTCGCGTGACCGACCTCTATCTGCAACGCGTCGAGTGCTTGTTGGCGGCCGGTCGTCCCGACCTGGTCAAACGTCGCTGGATCGAGCGAATCCTCGGCTATCAACAACCCGACGGCGGCTTCATGGATTCATGGCACGGCTGGGGTCCCGGCGTTTTTCGATTGCACTTTGACTACGAGAAACCGATTCCGCACGCCACGATTCAAGGCGTGTGGGTGTTGTACCTGATTAAACACCGCTACCCGGAGTGGGTTGAGGAGCACTATCCTTCGTAATCGTCGCTCGATGACCCTACTCGACATCCTCGATACGCAATTCCGCGTGCGTCACGATGGCGCCGTCCTTCTCGTAGGTGACACTACTGTACCCGTGCATGGCACGAGCCAACGACAACCAGAACTCGACTTGGGCCAGGGTGGCCTTCAGTTCTTCCGAATCTTCGCCGTCGTCGAACTCTTCTTCTTCCTCGTCATCGAAATTCTGAAACGCCTCCATTTGTCGAACGTACTCGCGGACCGCTTCTTCAATCCAAGGCTGGGCGGTATCGATCACGGCATGAAAATCAAAATGGATAACGGCGCCCAGTGGCTGCTTGGTGTCGGCCAACGGGCCTCCATCCACCGAAAGAGGTCGAGGTTTAGCCAGCCTTTTTGTTTGGTCGAGCGTCAAGCTGAACACCGCAAAATTCTCATTGATGCCCAGATTCGGCGACACTTTCTCGTCAAACCCGGCTTCTGCCGGAAGCGCGAAGGAGTAGAGAGTTAAATCGTCACCGACGCTTTCTTCCTTCGGCTCAGGAAAGGTAATCGGCGGGATATCCTCGGGGGCCAATTCAACCAGTTTCTCCAACGTATCGGACATCAACTGCTTGTACTGTCCCAAGGCCTGCTTGAACTTCTCCGCGTCGCTAAGCCCGACAATAACCGCTGGCAGCGGCATCGGCATGGCGGGACCAAACAGCGGCATCTCCGTGTGCCATTGGGTGCTGGTCGAAAGGCCGTCGACGACCAGAGCACATTGACCGTCGGCCAGGGACGGGAGCAACAAATTTCGATTGATGTCGTCCGCCTTCTGAATCGCCGGATAAGCGACCTCGGCAATCTTCGCATAGGCCTCCTGATCATCTTCTCGCATGGTCTCCAAGAGGTGATCTTCAAAGTAGCCTTTGCCTTTCTTGAGCCACTTGACCATCAGGTCATAATTTTCCGGTCGATCGACTCCGCGACCGGCGATGGCCAGAATCGGTTTTCCTCCCAAGTGCTCAAGAACCGGCAGCGGCTGAGAGCTGTCGAGCAATTGATTTTTAGCCCAGCTGTAGGTGTACCCCTCGTAACCGCGGCCGTTGAGAAAACTGAACGACAACATGTCGCCCTGTTCCGGCAACATCGGAACGAGATCCTTCTTGAGTTGCTCGATGTCAGCCAAGATGGCCTGATTCACATCGTCATCCAATTCGGCGGCCGGCAGCATGATCTTCGCCAGATCGGCCAGGGCGTCGAGGTCGCTGGAAGTCCAGCTGACCGCCTGCATCAAGCTGGCGCTCATATAAGAGACACCCGTGTATCGCTTGTCTCCCATGGCACGCAGCGGTTCCAGTCGTTCCGCGTCGGCCAGGACTTCACCGGTGCCGAGTTTCTCCAGATGGTCAACAGAAGGGCCGACGGACAACAGCACATAGCCCTGATGGATGCCGATGCTGATCACGAGTTCCATGCCCTTGAGTTTCTCGATCAGGGCGTCGTATTGACCCGGTTCCTCGGCAATTTCATCGATCGGCACTTCGTTCCAGGGCACCATTTCGCCATCGAGGGTGAGCGTGAGGTAATCGCTTCCGGCGACGGTTTGACGCTTGAACTTGCCGCGCAAAATGGCGGCCTCGGGAACCATTTCCAGAAGGACTGTGGCGTAGGCTTCAAGTCGCTTGAGTTGGGCCTCGGCCGGTTCGGTGCTGTCGATCTTGAAGCCGACGACAAACTCCGGGATTTGAATCCGCTTCAGCTCAGAACTCATGGCATCGAGAATCGCTCGCGCCATGAACAATTCATCGTCTCCGCCGCCGTCAAACTGACCGAGTTCAATGGCTGCCAATCGAGCGTAGGCGGCTCGATTCGAGGCATTGCCGACATCTTGCAGCAAGTCAATCGCATCCGAAAAACCAGCACCGCCGTACAGAAAGACCTCGTCGCTCACCATCTCGAGCAGGACGTCGGCCAGCTGTTGGTTGGCGGGGTCTTCCAGAAGAGCTTCCAGTTGAGCGGTGGGACTGTCCGGAGACATCATCATCATTTGCCAGAGCATCATGGCTTGCTGATACTGCTCCGACTCTTGAATCATCGACCACCAGTTGCTGTTCGCGACGATATCGAACTGCTCGCGATGACGCAGCGAAGAAGCGTAGAACGAGGCGTCTCCGGGAATCAACTTCAGAGAGGGTGCCGCCGGTTCTTCGGCGATGGCCGGACTGGCGATAGCCGTGACCGAAAGCAGCACGGCGCAACTGAGGGTGATCCAACGTGTGAATATGTCGCGACGCGATGTGGTCTTCATGGCCGTAACCCCTTGGATGAACTGGAGCCTTTGCAGGCTTTGCATAACGGTGAACAGATAACTCGCGACCCTATCAGCTGGGAGCCGCGATCTCGACGGCCCGGAGGCCCAAGTCGTTATTTTAGGGCGACGGAGTCGCTGCACACAACGGCCTGCTGGCCGAGAGGGCCAGAAATCGGACCGGCGATTCTGGGCCGAATGGCCCGCTCGCGAGCGGCACACGCTTATCGAATGACGCCCGCAGGCGGTCTCTCGACAAACGGTGCCGCCGCTGGCAAGCAAAGGGGAGACACTGAATTATTCGCCGAGATCGCCACGATATTGTCAGTCGGCGGCAAAAAATGGGGGTTGCTCGCGGCGGCGAGTTGGGCAAAAAGAACATGCCGAGCAGACTGCTGGCAGTGGTGCCGAGATCGCACTCGAATATCCGCGATCGAGTCGTTACAGCGAAACACCCAAGCGTTCCGCCTGGATACGCATGGCCCGCTGAAAGTATTGGAACGGATGTTTGTTCTTGCGTCGCGCCCAGAGATAGGTTCGTTGAACCAGAGAACGTGGCAGATCGCCCTTATTTACCGAATCGCAAACCCGCGCAACGAAGGCAAAATCGACCGGACGCCGAACCTTCAATCCGTTTTCCAGCACATCCTGCAGGGCGGGTTCTCCTTCCCCAGGGGAGTTGCTGTCGGCCGCGCACTCGACAGCCAGACCCAACATGCAGCATGCGAGCAGCGCCAGCACAAGCCATGGCATAACCGCCTGACGAAAGTCGGCAGGGCGAGCGTTCGATGGGAAGGTACTCGTTTGATTCATAGGGCACCGAGCGAACAAGGCTTTGAAGTGGACCACTCGATCAGGCTGCCGAGTTGGAAAGACACCACTAATGGGCACCGCTCATGGACACGACCGGGCGGAAGAGTTCAACCCGGAATGTCCGTCCCGGAATTAGCGGCCCGCTTGTACAAGATTTAACGCTTGTGGGCAACGGCGATTAGCGAGCTTCCTGCGGCCGAAAGGTCTTGCTGGCCATCATTTTCGAGCGAGTGCCAGCGATGCATCTACCCCCGCGGCAAGCCCTGGAGTCCGGCGGCCGCAAGATTTTGTCGCTGGCGGAAACAACGTATATTGGGTAAGGGCATTCTCGTCGCCAAATTGCCAGATCGCGACGCGGCTTGGCGACGAGAGGGTCCCGGTGGATCACGCGAATCGATATCAGGAATATGCTCATGCGTTTTGCCGTTCTTCTCCTGGCTGCCGCGGTAGTTCTCGCTTTTTCGCTCACGGGCGATTTCTATTCTCAGGCGGATGATTCGCCCGCTGAGAACTCCCAGACAGTCGAAGCCGACGTTAACCCTGCGGCTCTCTCCCGACAGCTCGACCACCAGCAGCTCTCGGTGCGCGAAGAAGCGAGCCGAGCTCTCGAATCGCTCGGTGTCGGCGCCGTCGAGGCACTCTCTCGCGTGGCCGAGCGCGGCTCGCCCGAGGCTCGCCGAAGAGCCTTTGAGATTCTGGAGAAGTTTCGCCAGGCTGACGAGGCCGCATTGCGCGACGCGGCCGGCAAAGCGCTGGAAAAGATTGCCGCGGGCAACAACGCCGAGGCCGCCGAGAAGGCCAGCCAGTTGCTCTCACCCGAAGCGTCGAGTGCCGACGATGCTCGATATCCATCGCTCCAGCGGCTCCCGCTGAGAGATGAGAATTTACTGCCACCACACCTGCGACTGCCGGCAGAACTGTTCGAGGGAGTCGGCGCGACACTCCGGACCACGACCCGAGTCAACGGCCGAGTGGAGACCACGGTCAAGGAAGACGGCCGCACGGTCAAGATCGTTGAGGAGCCCAACAGCGGTATCACCATCGAAGTCACCGAGCCGAATCAAGCAGGTGAGGAAGCAGCGGAGGCGAAGAAATACACCGCCAGAGATGTGGCCAAACTCAAGGAGAATCATCCTGAGGCCCATCGGTTGTACGAGCAGTACATGAACCCGCCGCAACCTCAGGGGAACATTCCGCGCGGTCGATTCCCTCAAGGACTGTTTCCGCCAGAGCAGCGGGGCGGCGTACCTTTGCCCGACTTCCCCGATTTTGATGACGACTTCTTCCGTCAATTCGAGCGTATGTTGCCGCCCGATCTGAGAGAAGGCCAACCGGCCCGCCCCGGTGCGCCGGCGGGTGACTTGCGAGAAATTCACCGCCAGCTGCAAGAGCAACTTCGCCAGATGCGAGAAGACATGCGCGAGTTACGCGATCGGAGAGATGGTCACCAGCCCGAGGCGGCTCCCGAGAATCGAGACGACCCGCCGTCTAGAGAAAAACCCGCGCCGAAACCGGCGATCGATAAAAAGAAGACAATCGAGGTGTAGCTCGATTATTCAATCGACGCCGGGCGCTCCGCCGCAGCTTCCCGTGGCTTGCTCGATCCCGTGAGATTTCGCCCAACGTGTCTGTTCACAACGGGTTAGGAGATATTTAGCCGGCTCGTGCGGCCATTTCTTCGCGGTCAAAAACCGCTCTCTCTCGGGGCGGTTTAGGCCCTTATCGTTTTTGACAAAACGCCCATATACCCGTTATAGTAACGGTTTAAGTAAACTGCGTCCTCGCGCGCCGCGACTGGCCGGGTACCTCACCTGGCGCGACCAACAGGGTGGCGAGATCCCACGCTATTTTCGCGCTCAGCCGATTTTGGCTCGACAAGATTCAATTGAACACTTCGTTCTATAAGCAGGCAAGGAATTACCATGCTGATCGTTCCCGGAAAGTCCACCGGCAAAGACGTTTGTGACAAGCAAGTCGGACATAGCCGTCGCGACGTACTTCGCGTTGGTGGTTCCGCCATGCTGGGCCTCTCGCTCGGTCAAATGTTGCAGCTGCAAGAAGCGACCGCCGCCAAGACAACCGATCCGCATGACCCGTTCTACGGTAGCGGGCCTGGCTGGAACAAAGCCAAGAGCGTGGTACTGCTCTATCTACAGGGTGGTCCTTCGCACCTCGACTTGTGGGATCCGAAAGAGAATGTGCCGGATAACGTTCGCAGTGCTTTCAAGCGAATCAACAGCGTGGTCCCCGGCATCGACCTGACGGAGAACCTGCCCAAGTTCGCCAAGCAGACCGACAAGACGACATTGCTGCGCTCGGTGAGTTACACTCCCAATGGCTTGTTCAATCATACGGCCGCCATCTATCAGATGATGACCGGTTACACGGCCGACAAGGTCAGCCCCTCTGGTCAGTTGGAGCCGCCGACGCCGAAGGACTTCCCGAACTTTGGCGCCAATATCATCCGACTCAAGCCACCGACGGTGCCGATGTTGCCGTTGGTGATGACGCCTCGTCCACTGCAGGAAAGCGGCGTGGTGAACAAGGGCGGCACGGCCGGCTTCCTGGGCCGCGGTTTCGACCCTTATTTTCTCTTCCCGCCAGGTGGCGATATGGACATGGAGAAGATGGAGCGCATCAAGGTCAACGACCTGGCGCTGCGTCCCGAGGTTTCCAAGTCGCGCCTCGGTCGTCGCGAGCAACTGCGCCAGCTGATCAACAACGGCATGCCGGAACTCGACAAGGCCGTCGAGAACTACGATCTGGACAAGTACTACGAACAGGCAATCAACCTGATTAGTAGTGGCCGCGCCCGCGAGGCCTTCAACTTGAAAGCCGAGACCGATAAGACCCGCGACATGTACGGCCGCAACACCTTCGGTCAAAGTTGTCTGTTGGCTCGACGTTTGGTCGAGGCGGGGACACGCGTCGTCGAGGTCGTTTGGCCCAAGGTTGCCAACAGCGATAACCACTCCTGGGATCACCATGTCGATCTGACCAAGCGAATGAAGAGCCAGTCGGCTCCCATGCTCGACTCGGGTCTGTCCGCATTTATCGAAGACATGGATCAACGCGGTCTGTTGGAAGACACGTTGGTCATCGCGATTGGTGAATTCGGCCGCAGCCCGCAACGCGGCGTTTCGACATCAGGTAACAACAACAGCGCCGACGGACGCGATCATTGGCCCTATTGCTACACGGCGGTATTGGCCGGTGCCGGCATCAAGCGGGGCGTGGTGTACGGCAAGTCGGACGACACGGGATCGGCTCCGGTCGACAATCCGGTCCACCCGATCGAGCTGTTGGCGACGATCTACCATGCGGTTGGCATCAACCCGGCGGCGATCGTCTACAACCATCTCAATCAGCCTCGCGAGTTGGTCAAAGCGGAGCCGGTCACGGCCCTGTACGGGTAGTCGATTTACGGCTGGATCCGTTTGCCCGCGACTCCGTTTGCCTGCGATATGGAATCGAACCTCCGTTGACGGTCCCTTTTGTGAGCTATCCTTGTTGGAAACAGGGAGAGTTGGAAGCTTGGAAGCAGGCAGGGAGAAGACCGAGATGATTTCACGCGCAGCAGCCGAGACCGCACCTGAGAGCCGCGACGAGCGACTGGCCCGGATTCGCCGGGAGATTGGTGAGGGGACCTACGAAACGCCGGAGAAGCTGAACGCGGCTCTGGACGCCTTTCTCGACAGTTGTGAAGGTGACGAAAAATCTTCGTCTGGCCCCACCCGGCCGCGTTAGATTTCTGAAGAACGCGTTAGATTTCTGAAGAAAAAGTTGCTCCCCGGCAGCTAATTTGGAGCCCCGCGAAGGGCCCCTTTCTTCCGCAAAACGGGTCTTTTTCTGTGGCTCGACGGCTACGATAGCCGATGCTATTATCCGGCAGCGATGATGGCAAAAAGTTGAGTGCTTTTGGCATGCGATTTTTTTGTGTCTCCAGGGCACATCTCTTGCGATCATCCGGTAGAATTGCTAATAGAGAGACTTTCCCACAGGAAAGATCAAACGACTCGGTCCACATTCCGTCGGAGGGACTAACCTTTTGCGTTGGCCGGGGTCAACAATGGCTAGTGCTTAGCGCGGCCGACCCTCGCTTTTCTCGCAGCGACCTCCCCGTCGCAACGGACTGATCGTTTGCTTTTAATAGGCTGCACTTGCTTTCGAGCGAGTCGCGGCCTTTTTTTTGCGCCGACGGTATGGGCTTACCGTGGATTCATCTCCGGAGTTCCACCCCACATCGACTCTTCGCCGACTCCTAATTTGCCGACTCCTAATTTCACGGTACGGGCAGTAGGATGGTGGACGCACGAGGAGCGCCTGATGGACGAATTGACGGACACACATCCCGAAGCGGAAGCGGAGAGAATCGCTATCCTGCGCCGACTTGGACCCGAACGGCGTGGTGAGTTGGTCTTCGAGTGGTCCGAAGCGATGCGTCAAACCGCCATGCAGGGAATTCGGGATCGGCATCCCGATTACAGCGAACGACGCGTGGTCCTGGAGTACGCTCGCATCACTCTGGAGCCAAAGCTGTTTGAAGCTGCGTTTGGCGAAGAAATGGCGATGCTCTGTAGAGAATGAGTTGTGGTTTGTGTCAGGATGATTCCATCGTGTTCTCAGCATCAGATTTGTCGTAGGAAGAGTTGGGAATCGGCACGTCGTATGTTGTGTAAGCGCCAATGTCCGCATGAAAAGAGCGTGCGAAATTCTGAACCATTGGGAGTTGTCTCTGCTTATCAGGAAGTTTCTTGAGCACTGCTTCTGCCGGCGATGTCCTGATCGTTTCGTGCTGGAGAATGCTCAATACGTGCAGTAGCTCGCTGCCATTGTCGTCGCAATTGATCACTTCAACCTTCCCTGATGTCGGGTCGCGAATGATGACTTGCTTCTCGATGATGCATATTGCTCGAAGCTCTGGTTCTTCGTCAAACCAGGACTTGAGCGCATCGCCACCACAGTCTGACTTGTAGCCCACTATGATTTGAGGAATTCCACGACAGTTAGCGGCGGTCAGATACTTGCGGTTCTTTTCTGTTAATACCAGTCGCATTTGACGTATCGCGTCTTGCTGTGTTCTTGCTTGTTTGAGCGTGTTGCCTCGAACCGTGGACTTAATCTCCATGATGACTCGAACTGATTCCACTGGTAAAATCATTACTAAGTCGTTCAGCGGAAATCCCAGAATTGATGAACGATCGTAAATTATCAGATCGATTTGGGGGGAAATCTCGCTGCCAGAAGAGTCGGTCATGAACCCCGAAGTTATCTCAAACGGCATGGATATGAAATCGTGAAAGAATTGCTTGAGATAGGCTTCTCGAAGTTCGCCTCGTGTCCCATCATGGTCGATCGCGTTTGATTCCTTCAGTTGTGATTTCAATTGCTGTATACGCGCTCGTAGACCCAGTAAAATCGCGTTCTCATGAGTCTTCATGATGTGATCGCTCCAGTTTCGCGGTGAATGGCGTCGAATTATCTTTATCTTGTCGCCCCTAAACCATCTGCAGCGAAACCTGCAGCAGCGTCACCAGGTCGAGCGCGTTGTGGTGCAGAATATCGCCGATCTGGCGGGCGTCGCCGCTGCGGACGAATTCGTGGTATGCGGCCGGGATCTCGCTGCCGGGTATGTCCCCCTGACGCGCGCGCCCACAAAGAAAACGCTCCAGCGTCTGTAGCTTGCAATTGGGCAGCACCTGTTTCCAACGCCGACGGCTGTGGTGCAACAGATCGAAGTGAACCGGATTCGGTCGCGGATCACGGCGCTCGAGCACGAAGTATTCGGCAGCGGGATACCCGTTTGTAACGGACTGCTCGCGACGCTCTGTTTCAGCGGAGTTCCCGGCTGCTCGCTTCACGTATCGCATGTCGCGACCCTGGTGGTGCAACGTACTGCGATCGTGCACGACCGGCCAATCGAACGTCTTGCCGTTGAAGGTGGCCAACACCGGGTTGCTGGCCGCCGTCTGCCAAAGGGCGGCCAGCATGGCCGGCTCTTCCGCGTAGTTGCGTGCCAAAAGCTGACGCAGTGTCAATTCGCCATCGACTTCACAAAGCAGCCCGGCCAAAAAGACCATGGAGCCCGAGAATCCACACGTCTCAAGGTCCAAGAACATGATGCCGCTGGGAAAGTGGTCGACAAAGGCCACCAGTTCGTCATGCAGCTCACGTCGAGCACCGTTCATGTTGACGATGCGATCTCGGGCGGCGGCCACCGTCTTCTCGCTCTGCGGCCAGATCGACTGCAGTGGTCGATCGATCCGATAGCAGGAACCGACCGGTCCTGAGACAATCCGGCCAGGCGCCACCTCTTCAAGCGTTTGCGGTTCGTAGCTCTTGAGCTTGGCAACGGCCTGGGCCAGGCGTGGATTTTCAATCGCGGAGAAGTCGAGAGGCTTTTTCGTCGCCGTCTTGTCCTCGCTGGCAATCGCCTGATCGGCGGCTCGCTGGGTGCGAGACTGGCCCGCGGCGGCCGGGAGTGGCCCCCGGTTGAGTTGCTCCAGTCGGTGACGGATGTGTTCAGAGAGCATGAGCTGAGGTCGATGCCGTGGCACCTCGAAGGGCTAGACCGCTTGAACTTCCGCGGGGACCGTCTGGCGGAGTAGCTCCAACAAGCGGATGGTCGCCCGCTTGTTTGGCATGGGGTATCCGCGTGATAGGTCAGGATCGCTGTGGATTGCCGGACGGAGATTAGGGAGTCCGACACAACTGGGGCAACCATCCTCGCAGTCGCATTCGCTCACCATGTCGTGGCAAATTTGTAGGAGCTGCTCGACGTGCTCGAAACCTTTCTCGCAATAGCCGAGGCCACCGGGGTAGCGATCGTAGAGGATGAGCGTGCTGCGCCCCAGGTTTTTGCTGTCGACTGCGCCGCCCAGATCGCGTGAGTCGCACATGGCCAGCATCGGCATGGCGGTCACGGCCAGGTTTCTCAAGCCACAGACGCCTTCACTGGCGCGGAGTTTCTCGCCCTTCATGGTCGCGCGGATTTCGTCGTTGGGGGCGATCCAACAAGCGGTTGTCGAGAGCGTTTGCGACGGGATATCGACCGGGCCCATGCCGATGTTTTCGCGGGTGTTGAACTTGATCTTCTTGAAGGCGACCGTTTTCCACTCGACGTCGACATCGCCGTAGCCGAGCGTTCCGGTCCGGAAAGTGTCGCTCGACTTGCGCTCGCTCTGGATCTGCACCTGGCTCTCGAGCACCGCTTGGGTGTAGTAGTCCATCTCATGCCGCTCGACGTAGGCGACCTTGCCTTCCAGATCCAGCTCGCGAACGAAGTACGATTCGCCATTGTGCAGGTAGACCGCCTCGGGATAGATCAATTCCGGCGCACTAATGGCGTCGACATTGGCAATCACTTCGTGCTGCCCCGGCTTGGTCTTGGCGGCAAAATTCGGATCATCCGACTCGCTACGCAGTACGATACTGAACGTGTTATCGCTCATGTGCCGCAGATTGACGCCGACCGCCGGGTTGCTGCCGCCGGCAAAGTAGTACTTGCCGTCGACGACGTTCAGTTCTTCGGTATCACAGAGCAACTCCGCAATCGGCGCCGCGAGCGCGCCAAACGATCGCATGTCGGTCTCGCTCAAGGGGAGTTCGAAAGCGGCGGTCTTCAGGTGCCGGGCGACAACATACGGGTTGTCGGGATCGACGACCGCGTGCTCGGGCGATTGGTCGAAGAAATAGTCGGGGTGGCGCAAGAAGAAATGGTCGACCGGATCGTTGCCGGCGATGAACACCACCAGGCTCTCGTCATGACGCCGCCCACTTCGTCCGGCCTGTTGCCAGGTGCTGGCGATGGTGCCGGGATAGCCGATCAAAATGGCCGCGTCGAGCGAACCGATATCGACGCCCAACTCCAACGCGTTGGTGCTGGCCACGCCACGAAGTCGACCGGCAAACAGATCCTGCTCGATCTGACGACGTTCGTTGGGCAAATAGCCTCCGCGATAAGCGCGAACCGACTTGGCAAAGGGAGAGCGACGCTCTCGTAGCGCTTCGGCCACATAGCGATGGACCAACTCCGCCGCCTGTCGAGTGCGGGTGAAGGCAAGTGTCTGGGCCTCGGCGTCGATGGCCTCGACCATCACATGGACCGCGTCTTCGGTGGGGCTGGTGTGGGCTAAATTGTCTTTGCCCAGCGGAGAGGGGTTCCAAAAGGCAAAATGCTTGCGACCCCGCGGGGCGCCGTCCTGATCGACGACCGCCACATCGCGGCCGACGAGTCGCGAGGCAAGTTCGCCCGGATTGGCGATCGTGGCACTGGCCGCGAGGAATACTGGCCGCGAGCCATAGTGTTCGCAGACTCGTTGCAATCTTCTTAAGACGCAGGCTACGTGGGCGCCGAGAATCCCACGATAGGTATGCACTTCATCGAGCACAACATAGCGCAACTCGCTGAAGAATTGCCCCCACTTGGGATGATGCGGCAGAATCGAGGCGTGCAGCATGTCGGGATTGGAAAGCACCAAATTGGCTTCCGCCTTGATGCGGCGACGCTGCGCCGTGGGTGTATCGCCGTCGAAGACGCCTGGTGTGATTCGCTGGTGAATCTCTTCGCTGGTCGACAGCAGCTCGAGCAGACCCTTGAGCTGATCTTGCGCCAGCGCTTTGGTCGGGTAGAGGTACAGGGCCCTTGCTTCGGGATCGTCGAGAACGGTTTCGAGAATCGGCAGATTGTAACAAAGCGTCTTGCCGCTGGCGGTGCCGCTGACCACAACCGTGTCTTGCGCATCGCGAGCGTGCTCGAGCGTGGCGACTTGATGGGAGTAGAGTTGCTCGATGCCTCGCGCGGCCAACAAATCGCGAAGCGGTTCAGGCAAAGGGCGACTCGGCACGGCGAACGTGCCTTCGCGCTCCGGCAGGATTTCGACGTGTTCGATCTGACCGGAGTAACGAGGTTGTGATTGCAGGGCGGTCAGAAAAGCAGCGACGTCCATGTTGCGCGACTCCTACGGTCGGTTTCGGTGGCGATGCTGACGGGGCCGGCCTGCGGGTGAAATGAAAGTGCAATCGTCCGCGAAGCAGGCCGTCTCGCGTCAAGAGCCTTGCCGGATAGCACTAAACAGACGTCTAGTCTAGGGCCATAGTGAACATAAGACAAGGTCAAGTCGCCGGGCCGCAACATCCAAGTCGGTCGATGCCTCGATGATTCTCGCCCATGGACGGCAGCGGACGAGCCGCCCCTTACGTCGCTTCCGGAGTCGAGCCGAGCAGGGAGAGATCGACTTTGCTCTTGACCGTACGGCGATCGAGTTTGAGTCGTCGGGCCGTCGCTTCGTAGCTGCCTTCTCGGGCGTAGATCAAGGTGCAGTAGAGTTGCAACATTTCTTCCGCCGTGAGATTTCCCTCCGCGATATTGGCGGCCAGCCCAGGGGCCTCCCCAACCGCAGCTTGCTGGTCGGCTGTTAGTGCGACCGTTCCATTCGATCCCGAATTGACAACAGGATGATATTCCTGGCGAATCAGAATGTTGCGTACGCATTGTTCCAGCTCGCGAATGTTGCCGGGCCAGGCGTAGTTCGCGCCGAGATGGGTCTCGATCCAGGAAACGACTTCGTCAGCCAACGGTTGCGCCTCTTCGGCGCAGATTTGACGGGCCAGGAACAGCACCAAGTTTTGCAAGTCGTCAGGATTGTCGGCCAGCTGTTCCGCCAGACTGGGTGTGGTGATCATGTCGGCGCAGAGTCGGTAGTAAAGGTCCTCGCGAAAGTTGCCGTCCAGCATTTCACGTCCCAGATCGCGATTCGTGGCGGCCACGATCTTGCCGGCAAAACTACGATCGGCCGTGTCGCCCAGTCGTTGGAAGGTGCGGGCCTGGAGAACCCGTAGCAACTTGACCTGAATGGCCGTGTCCAGCTCTCCGATTTCATCGAGAAAAACGGTGCCCAAAGGGGGGCATTCTTCCAGCCAACCGGCACGATCGGCAATGGCCCCGGTAAAGGAGCCGCGACGGTGGCCAAACAACTCCGATTCGATCAAGCCGGGAGAGAGTGCCGAGAGATTCACCGCGAAGAACAGCTCGTTGGCATCGGTCGCAAACTGTTGCTGCTGTTCATCGAATGGCAAATAGCGGGACATGCCGATGGCGCGGGCTACCAGTTCCTTGCCCGTGCCCGAGGGACCGGTCACCAACGTGGTGATGTCGCCCATTTGTGAATAGAGCGAGCGACGATAGCGTCGCAGGTCGTGTGTGAACACCGATTGCCAGCTGCGGGCGCGGAGCTTGGCGGCCGGCAACGATCCACCCACGATGAAGTTGTAAACAAAATGAAAAGCGCGTCGCACCTGATACAAGCAGGCAAACAGATGCGGCGCTCGATCGACGTCGTCGAGATGCAACGAGGCGTGATCGAGGAAGTGTGTGTAATCGCGATGAAAGTCGCTCCAGAAACGAACCTTGCGCTGTCGCTTGTCGGTCGCCTCGTGAATGGCGGCGAATTGCTCCCAGTATCGATAGTAGAGCAGGTAGGAAACGAGATCCTTATAAATCCTCTGGTCGTCGTCGGCGATGCTCTCGCAGCTCGTCAATTTCTCGCGAGTCTTGGTGACCAAACTCTCGACGCGCTCGGCAATCTTGCGGACGTTGGGACGATCTTCTTCGACCGCACCGAGGCGACTCCAGACCAAAATTGATTCTTCGAATTGCCGGCCCAACGCTTCCCGTTCCAGGTCGATTCGCTCCGGCAGAAAGGGATTGCAATGAGCTAGCTGGGAGACGGCCTGGCTGAACTTTCGATCGGTGGCGGCAAAGAGCGACATGGACTGAATCTGACGGTGAGTGCGGGATCGCTGTACAGCCAATGTACGGATCGACCGCGAGACTGTCCATTCAGTGCGCTAGCCAGCGTCTTGTTCTTCGCTTCGCGAAAACGACGGCACGGGCCCTAAGTCGACCTAAATCAATGACTTGTCGTGGCTAGGACCCGGTTTGGCATTCCGTTTGCAAATGCAGGCCGTCGATCGTCGCGGGGGCAGACCGCCGAGTACCGGGCCAGAGGGCGTGGTGCCCGACGGACGCGACGGGCGTTGGAGATTGAGAAACGTAAGAGCGGTTGCTGGTGGGGCAGCAGACGGCTTGTCACGTCACGGTGGCACCGGGGTGGCGGAGTCTCCCTTCGTGGGAACTCCGCCGCCACCCGCTCTTAGTCAGCATGTCAGTCGGTCGTCGAGTGGCTTGAGTCTCGTTCCTTTAGAGGAAAGCGGTTTGCCCGCTCTCCGCGAGACCTGTATGCCACGATGGCGCGCGGCTACTCGTTGTGCAGATGACCCTGACAGAGTTGCGACTCGTAGAGCAAGTTGCGGCAGCCTTCGTTGTACTTTTCAAATAGCTCCACAAACTCTTGATAGGCCTGCTGAGCTTGTGCCCCGGATTCCACGTCGTCACCCGACCGCGTAACCCGCTCGCGCAGCGTATCGAGGAGCTGCAGCAGTTCAACATGCTCGTGACGGAGCGACTCGGCAAAGTTAGTGAGCCAGGGGGCTTGAAAGACCGCTTCCTCCAACAACCCGCCACTTTGATGAAGCAGTTGTCCGCGAAGCTTGGTGCGTAGCCCATCGAGCAGGGGCGTGATCGAATCGTTATCGCCGTCCGGATCCTTGATTCGCCGTTCTAGCGAACGCAACAAATCCGCGTACGATTCGCACCTCTCGTCGTTGGCCGTCGACCGATGAGTCGAACCCTGAGTTCGCATGAAGGGCCTCCAAAAGTCCGTGTTGAGGCCGGGCTGTCGAGCTAGCTTGTTCTGAGATGTGGCCGGCAAAGTTATTGGGCGATCGAATTCAGCCGACCGCCGTGACCCCCCAAATGTAGCAGTCGACTGCGCGAGTCGTCAACTTTTCGCTAGCGAGAAACAAGGACCACCGCGACCATGATCCGAATTCGGGCCATCGCTAGAGACCAAACCGCTGCCGTCAGCACGCGTTACGATACATCAACATGTGTCGCTCTTGGCTAGTGCCTCCCATCCACGATTGCTAGCATGTCGGAGTAGACAAAGACCGCGATGTGACGCGAAATTCACCGCGATTGCATGGCTTATCGCGCCGAGTGCGCTCCACGCCGTTGCCACTTCTCAGCCCACCGAGTGACAATTCACAGCCGAGAGATACCCGCTTAGTCTGTCAAAGCCCATGCAAATCGCAATCGTTCATTACCATTTGAATCGAGGCGGAGTGACGCAGGTGATCGCCAATCATCTGCGGGCACTCAACGCAACGGTCGACCCAGCGGTTCGCCCGCGCGTATTGCTGCTCCATGGTGGGCGCTGCGAAGGTTGGCCGGCCGATATCGCGGAACTCTGTCCCCACCTCGACATCTCGGTAGCGACGGTATCCGCCTTGGAGTACGACGACGGCTCTTATCAGGAAGGCGACAACGCGGATCGACACGGCTCGATCGCCGAAGCGACCGACACGTTGGTGACCGAAATGCTGGCCGCCCTCACTGCCCACGGCTTCGCCGCCGACCAAACGTTGTTGCACATTCACAATCACGCCCTGGGCAAGAACTTGGCCTTACCGCCGGCGGTCTCCCGGTTGAACGAACAAGGAGTGCGCCTGTTACTCCAGATCCATGACTTCGCCGAGGACTTTCGGCCGCCATTGTATCACCGGCTGTCGAACAACCTGGCTACCGACGACCCCCAGCAATTGCCGACGGTGCTCTACCCGCAGTCGGAATCGATTCATTACGCGGTGCTCAACGGTCGAGATCGAAATCTACTGTCGGCTGCCGGCGTTGGGGCGGAGCGACTGCATTGGCTGCCCAATCCGGTGGCGGAGTTCGGCGAGCTGCCGCCACGCGACGAAGCGCGGCGGGCCTTGGCCGAGCGGTTCGCTATCGATCCCGAGCGGCCGTTGTTTCTCTATCCGGTGCGGGGGATTCGCCGCAAGAATCTGGGCGAAATGTTGTTGCTCTCCGCGGCCGCGGACGGTGAGGTGGCGTTCGCCTCCACGCTAACACCGCTCAATCCGATCGAACGCGAGCCGTACGATCACTGGCGACAACTGGCCAAAGAGTTGGGTTTGCGATGTCACTTCGGTCTGGGAGATGCCGAAGGTCTCGGTTTCTCGGAAAACATCAGCGCGGCCGACGCGATCGTTACGACGAGCGTCGCCGAGGGTTTCGGCATGGTGTTTCTCGAGGCCTGGCTGGCGGGGCGACCCTTGATCGGGCGAAATCTACCAGACATTACCGACGACTTTGTGCAACAAGGACTGGGTCTCGACGATCTCTACGATTCACTGGAGATTCCTCTGGAATGGATTGAAGAGGAGCGCTTCCGCCACGCCTTGGTCCGCTCGTTCGCGCAGGTCCTGGGCGAGTATGGTCGAGAGCATGAACTGGCCGATCGCTTCGATCCCTATTTCGATGAACTGATCGATCATGGCGCCGTCGATTTTGGATCGCTGGACGTCCTGTTGCAGCGCGAAGTGATCTCGATGGTGTGCGAAAGTTCCGAACACCGTTGTCAGCTGCGGGAGTGCAATCGAGGGCTGCAAATTGCCCTACTGGCGAATGTGGAAGGCTGCCGAGAGGCGATCGACCGGAACGCGGCCGTCATTCGTGAAAACTATTCGCTGGAAGTCTTTGGCGGTCGGCTGCGGACGTTGTACGAGAGCCTATTGGCTGCCCCATCGGCCGGTCGGGTGCGTGGACCTTCCGCGGGGCACAAGATTCTCGACACGTTTCTCGATCTGCGTCGATTTCAGCCGGTTCGCACGAGCGCGGGGGATTTGTCTTGAAGGAGAAATACCACGAGTTGATTTGCCGGATGAGTCGACCGCTGGAGCCGATTGCCACGGAGGCCGACGAACGGTTGCAGCCGATCCCCAACGTGCGGTGTGTGTTGTTCGATGTCTATGGAACGCTCCTGGTCAGCGGCAGTGGCGAGGTCGGCACCCTTCTGCCCGAAGCCCGATCGGGGGCCTTCCTCGAGGCCCTCCAGGCGATGGGCATCGAGACCGAGTGGACTGAGGAGGAGGGCCGGACCGCCCTGGCCACCGCGGTCGCCAGGTCGCACCAGCGAGACCGAGAGGCGGGCGTCGAATTTCCCGAAGTCGATATCGTCGAGGTGTGGCGGGCCTGTCTGGAGTCACCCGCCGCGGCGGGTCGCATGAGCCTTCCCGAGGGTATCGATCACGGCCAATTGGCCCTGGAATACGAGTTGCGGACGAATCCCGTCTGGCCGATGCCAGGGGCCGAGGCGTGCCTGCTGGAGCTCCGCGAGCGGGGCATGCTAACCGGTATCATCAGCAACGCTCAGTTCTTCACGCCTCGAATTCTGGAAGCTCTACTTCCGAAGGTATATCAAGATTTGGATTTGGGCCCCGACGTGCAATACTATTCCTACCAGCATCGCCAGGCGAAGCCGGGAGCAGCCCTGTATGAAATGGCCCAGGAAACACTGGCCGCTACAGGTCTCTCGCCGTCGGAAGTCTTGTATGTTGGCAACGACATGCTCAACGACATCTGGCCCGCGTCGCGAGTCGGATTTCGGACGGCGCTATTCGCGGGCGATCGGCGTAGCCTCCGCCTGCGAGAAAACGACGAGCGCGTGCTCGAAGTGACGCCGGACCTGGTGGTGACAAGTTTGGCGTCGTTGGCGGCGGCGCTAGGAGCCCCTTGAGGATGCCCTTGTGTGATTGTGGGATGGGGTGACAGCAGCGCGCCGCGAGACTCGCTGGAAGAGGAAACCGAGGCCAGGCAAAACAGCGTACAACTCTGATCTGACACTTGATTCTTGAGCGACTCTGAATATGTCCAGTCCCAATATTGGTTTCGTCTCGACGCGTTTTGCCGGCACCGACGGCGTCTCTTTGGAAGCGGCCAAGTGGGCTGAGATCCTCTGGGATCATCGCATCGTCAGCTATTGGTATGCCGGCAAACTCGATCGCGATCCGGATGCCAGCATGCTGGTGCCGGAGGCTTACTTCTACGATCGCGACAACGTCTGGATCAATGAGCAGGTCTACGGCGTGCGTCACCGCAGCAGCGAGGTGACCAAGAAGATTTACGAGTTGGCCGAGTATCTCAAGCAGACGCTCTACGTCTTCGTCGAACGATTCGGCATCGACATTTTGATCGTCGAGAACGCGTTGTGCATTCCGATGCATGTCCCGTTGGGCGTGGCGTTAACCCACTTCATTGCCGAGACCGGCATGCCCACCATTGCCCATCATCACGATTTCTATTGGGAGCGCAGCCGTTTCGCGGTCAACGCGATTGGTGATATTCTTTCGATGGCCTTCCCTCCGTCGCTGCCGACCATTCAACACGTCACGATCAATTCGTTTGCCCAACAAGATCTTTCCTGGCGGAAGGGCGATTCCTCGATTCTGGTGCCCAACGTCCTCGATTTTGAAGGTGCCCAGCCCGAGGCGGACGAGTATAGTCAGCAACTCCGCCAGGAGATTGGACTGGCCGAAGATGACATCCTGATGCTGCAGCCGACCCGAGTCGTGCCCCGCAAGGGAATCGAACACTCGATCTCGTTGGTGGCCCAGCTCGGCAATCCGAAGTGCAAACTGGTTGTTTCGCATGAATCGGGCGATGAAGGGGACGAGTATCTCAACGCGCTCACGGAAATGGCGGAACATCAGGGAGTCGAATTGCATTTCATTCATACGCACATGGGTGAAATGCGGATGACCGACGCCGAAGGCCGCAAGACCTACACCTTGGCCGACGCTTACGCGGTGGCCGACTTCATTACCTATCCCAGTCTCTACGAAGGTTTCGGAAACGCGCTGTTGGAAGCCTTCTATTTTCGCAAACCGGTTCTCGTCAACCGCTACTCAATTTTCGTCGCCGATATCGAGCCCCAAGGCTTTGAAGTCATCAAGATGGACGGATACTTGACCCGCGACGTGGTCGATCACGTTCGTAAGGTCTTTGACGACGACGAATATCGACATCGTATGGTCGAACACAACTACGAGCTCTGCAAGGGATTCTTCAGCTATTCCGTGCTCCGGCGAAAGCTACGGGCGCTGGTGACCAATTTCACCGGTCTCGAAGAGTTGTAGTCCGAAATGCTCGCCGTTCGGTTGATGCATCAACGTCTGTGTGGGTTGATTGTCGACCTGTTCTGCCCGATATTAGGGCCATGAATCGAGCGGGTGACTTCGAGGACAACGAAGTTGTGTGCCCGGGAGACTTATCCTGACGCGTGGCGGTCGCGTCGTACCTGGGAATGCTGTTTCGTTAGGCGGCGTTCTTCAACTCGTACGAACAGGAAGGCTGCCGATGAATGTCGTTTCCCAGACAGGACGCGCTACCGAGAATGGTGTTGGGCCAGGGAACCGGGGCCAGGAGCGAGACCGCATGAAGATCGATACCGCGGTGCAAGCGCGCATCGAAGATCGATTGCGTCGGCTCTACGGTGACGATTCGGATGGCCCCGATGCCACCCCCCGTGCCCAGCAGCTCCTTCAGCAGATCGTCGAGCTGGCCGCCCGCTACGAAGATCGTATCGCGCCACGGCCCGAAAGTTGGAACGAGCGGGACGCGATTCTGATCACCTACGGCGACCAGCTTTCGGCAGCCGAAGAGGTCCCTCTGGTGGCACAGCATCGCTTTCTTAAGGATCACGGTCTCACGGAGCAGCTCTCGGCGGTGCACATTCTGCCCTGCTTTCCTTACTCCTCGGACGACGGTTTCTCGGTGATCGATTATCGTCAGGTCAATCCCGCCTTGGGCGATTGGCAAGACGTCAGCCGGCTCGGGGAAGACTTCGATCTGATGTTCGATCTTGTCATCAACCACTGTTCGCAACAGAGCGCGTGGTTTCAGAAATATCTGGCCGGCGCAGAGCCGTACACGCGCTATTTCATCGAGGTCGACCCGGCGATCGATTTGTCAGGCGTCACCCGGCCGCGGAGCTTGCCGCTCTTGACGCGACAAGAAACTTCGCGCGGCGAGCGGTACGTCTGGACCACCTTCAGTCCCGATCAAATCGACCTGAACTTTGCCGAACCGGCGATGTTGCTGGAGATGCTCGACGTGCTGTTGCTCTACGTGGCACAAGGCGCGCGAATCATTCGCCTCGACGCGATCGCCTATCTCTGGAAAGAGATCGGCACCAACTGCATTCACCTCGATCAAACACATGAAGTGGTCAAATTGATGCGCGACTTGCTCGACGCCGTCGCGCCGGGCACGTTGATCATGACCGAGACCAATGTGCCGCATGAAGAGAACGTCAGCTATTTCGGCCAAGGTGACGAAGCCCAGATGGTTTACCAGTTCCCTCTGGCGCCGCTCTTGCTCGATGCCTTTTTGAGCCAGGACGCCGAGCCGCTGAGAGACTGGCTGTCGAATCTCGATGCACCGCCCCCGGGCACCACGTATTTCAACTTCACCGCCTCGCACGACGGTATCGGAGTACGTCCGGCCGAAGGTCTGCTGCCGGAGGAGCGCGTCTCCGCCATGGTCGAAGCGGTGCGGCGACGTGGCGGAAGAGTCAACACACGGCGTAACACGGACGGCAGTGACTCGCCCTACGAGTTGAACATCACCTATTTCGATGCCCTCGGCTTCGAGTCGAGCGCGACGGACTCGACGGCCCCCGGGGAAGTTTCAATGGCGGAGCTGCATGTCCGCCGTTTCCTCGCTTCCCAGGCGATCATGCTCAGTCTGCAAGGCATCCCGGGAATCTATTTCCATAGTCTCGTGGGAACCCCCAACGACTTTGCCGGCATGGAGCGGACGGGGCATAACCGCTCGATCAATCGCCGCAAGTATCAACGGCCTGAACTGGAAGCGATCTTGTCCGACGCCGCCACGTCGCAAGCCCAAGTCTTTGCAGGCTATCGGCGGATGCTCGCCGTTCGTCGTCGCCAGCCGGCGTTTCACCCGGACGCCTCGCAACAGGTTCTCGATGTTGGCGGCGAACAGGTGCTGGCAGTCTTGCGGACCAGCCCTGAGATCGCGGGATCGGCAACCGACGCGGTCGGTGATAGCGATCAGCAGATTCTTGTGCTGGCCAACGTCAGCGGTAGCCAGCAAACGATCGAGACCGACGCCGTCGACGGCCGTCGTTTCCTCCGAGACTTGCTCCAAGACAACTCGGAGCCGATGACCGGCCCAATCGTCTTGTCGCCCTACGAGGTGGTTTGGCTGGAAGTCGCCAATTCACCCGACTAGTTTCAGCAATGGCAGGCTGCGGCCAGGGCACGCCGGGTGCGTTCAGGCTCGGGCGGTACTGTTTTCATGCGAGTCGGTGCGATAGCATGGATGGGTCAAATAGGAGGACTTTTCATGGCTGATTTCTCGCAAAGCGGACAGATCACGACGCTGCACGACCTGGGGTCGATCGGTCGCGGGCATCTGGAAGAGATGCTTGTCGAGGCGACTGTGGAGAACAAACTGGGGCTCGTCTTGCCGGTGACCGCCTCCGACATGCGCGCCGAGCCGTTCGATCGCATTGTCGCGGAGCTGAAGGATGTTGACTACATCGAAAAGATCGCCGTCGTGCTGGGGATCGCGCCTGACGAGAAAGACTACGTCGAGACGCAACAGAAGATCGCCCCGCTAGGAGATCGTGCGGAGATCTTGTGGACCGATGGGGAGCGAATTGGGCGGCTCTACGACGAACTGATCGATGCCGGTTTTCATCTTTCCGTACCGGGAAAAGGCCGCAGCGTCTGGACGGCATTCGGTTACTTATTGGCCGATCCCGACTTGAGCGCCTTTGTGCTGCACGACTGCGATATCGTCACCTACAATCGCGAACTGCTGGCGCGCCTCTGTTTGCCGATGGCCCATCCGAGTCTCGACTTCGAGTTCTGCAAAGCCTACTACGCGCGGCGGACCGACCGACTTCACGGCCGCACGGTTCGGCTGTTGGTGTGGCCGCTGTTGCGATCGCTGATTTCGGTGCTGGGCCCCGACCCGTTCCTGGTCTACATGGACAGCTTTCGATATCCCCTGGCGGGCGAGTTCGCGGTCACTTCGCGGCTAGCCCGCTCGAATCGCATTCCCAGCGACTGGGGACTCGAAGTCGGCACGCTGGCCGAGGTGTTTCGTAACACGTCGGTTAAACGTGTCTGTCAGGTCGATATCACGGCCGAGTACGAACACAAACATCAGGAACTTTCCATCGGCGATCCTGGCAAAGGGTTGATGCGGATGGCGGGCGATATCTTGACATCGATCTTTCGTACCTTGGCCAGCCGGGGAACCGTGTTCGATGCCGGCCATTTTGTGACACTTCGTTCGGCCTATCTTCGCGCGGCCCAGGATGCCATTCGCCAATATCACGCCGACGCGCTGATGAACGGACTCGAGTTTGATCGCCACGCGGAAGAGATGGCCGTGGAAGGATTCGCCCAGCAGGTGACCACCGCGGGCGAGATCTTTCAGCAAGATCCCTCCGGTGGCGAGGCGATCGCCAACTGGGCGCGGGTGTTGGCGGCTTTGCCCGAGTTCCCCCAGCGATTGCGCGCGGCGGCCCAGGAAGACGCCCGGGAGTTTGCCACCGCCGGCAGCGAAAAGTTGCAGTCGCAGGCGTAACTCGACCGGCGTTCGGCCCCTTTGTCCGCAATCCATTCCGCAGCGGCGCCGCTCGCCGCCCTTAAGAATCCAACTCTGCAAGAAAGAAAGCACGGACTCAATCGATGCACGCTCCGTTAGTTGTTCTAGGTGGTGGCCCCGGAGGTTATGCGGCCGCATTTTCGGCCGCCGATCGTGGAATTGAAGTCGCGATTGTCGAGGATCAAGGGAAGCTCGGGGGCGAATGTCTGTTGCGGGGCTGCATCCCCTCCAAGGCCTTGCTGCATGTCGCCAAGGTCATTGCGGAATCGAGTCAGATCGAGGAGTGGGGAGTCAAGCTTCCTGCGCCAGAGATCGATGTCGACGCGATGCGGGAACGAAAAGAAAAACTGATCAAGACGCTCAGCGGAGGACTTTCGCAGCTGGCCAAGCGACGCAAGGTCAAGGTGATCGCCGCGCGGGGCGAATTGCTTGACAACAAAACCCTTCAGCTGAGCGGCGGGGATCCGGCGACCTACGAAGAGGATCAACTCTCATTCGAAAATCTGATTCTGGCCACCGGCTCGCATCCGGTGGTGCCGGGACCGTTGGCCGTGGAGTCTTCGCGAGTCATGACATCGGCCGGCGCGCTCGACCTGCCCGATGTGCCGGAGACGTTGTTGGTGATTGGTGGCGGTTACATCGGGTTGGAGATGGCTACCGTCTACGCGCGACTCGGCTCTCAGGTCAGCATCGTGGAGATGACCGACGAACTGCTGCCGGGCGTCGATCGCGATCTGGTGAAGCCGCTTGCTAAACAACTGGACGTGCTCTGCGACGGCCGGATCTTTCTACAGACGCAAGTCACCTCCTTGGCCGACCAGGGAGAACAGGTCGAAGTTCAGTTCGAGGGAGCCAAGTCGGGCAGCGAAAACTATTCACGAGTATTGGTCGCGGTCGGACGAAGACCCAACAGCGCGAACCTGGGCCTGGCGAAGACCAACGTCGTGGTCAACGAGCGAGGCTTTGTGGAGGTCGATGGCCAACGCCGCACGGCCGAGCCGAACATCTTTGCGATTGGAGATTTGGCTGGCGAGCCGATGTTGGCGCATAAGGCGGCCCATGAGGGAAAAGTGGCCGCGGAGGTGATTCTCGGAGAGGCGGCCGAGTTCGACAAAATGGCGATCCCGGCGGTGGTCTTCACCGATCCCGAAATCGCCACCGCGGGTCTCTCGGAAGCGGAAGCCAAGCGGGACGGCGTGCCTTACGAAGTGGCGCTGTTTCCCTGGGCCGCCAGCGGTCGAGCCCAGGCCGTCGGCGCCACCGCCGGACTCACCAAGCTGCTGGTCGATCCGGAAGGCGGCCAAATTCTCGGAGGCGGGCTGGTCGGCAGCGGGGCAGGGGAGCTCATCGCCGAAGTCGTCCTGGCGATTGAATCCGGCTCGACCACCTACGATCTGGCGGAGAGCATCCACCCGCATCCCACGCTCAGCGAAACGATCGCCTTCGCCAGCGAGGTACAGCTCGGCACGGCCACGGAAATCTACAAGCCGAAACGCCAACGAGCCCCCCGATAACGTAATTCGGAAAGGCGCTTCGAAAAGGCGCGGGCGCGGGCAGGTTGAAGTTCTCACACTCCCGCCTGCCGGCCACGTTAGCCGGCGCCCAGCACCTCGATCATGGCGCGACAGAAGTCGGGCAGGTCGTCCGGCTTACGGCTCGATACGAAATGGCGATCGACAACCACCGGCGCTTCTTCCCACAAGGCGCCGGCGTTGACCAGATCGTCTTTGATTCCCGGCGAACCGGTGACGCGAACGTCCCGGTAGACACCGGCCGAGATCGGAATCCAGCCGCCGTGACAGATGGCCGCCACGAGCTTGCCCGACTCGGCAAAATCGCGCACCAGTTGCAGCACGTGAGCGTCGCGGCGTAGCTTGTCGGGCATGAAGCCCCCGGGAACGACCAAACCTTGAAAGTCGGCCGCCTCCATCTGCGCGATAGCCGCGTCGCTACGGCAGGGGTAGCCGTGCTTGCCCTGGTAGACCTGCTCGGCCTGCGGTCCGGCCACGGTGGTGCCGGCGCCGGCTTCCTCCAGGCGGAGCTTCGGATACCAAAGCTCAAGGTCTTCGTACACATCGCCTACGAAGATGAGCACATTTTTTCCAGACAGTGGTCCCGCCATAATCAGCTCCCCGCCAGATGATCCAATGAGTCGTCTACCTACGCTCGTTGTATCGAATAGCACAGTTCGCTGACAGGGGTTGAGTGACGTGCCGCTCCACGGGCAACTGCAAGGCGGTCCAAGACGCGTGCGCAATGGCCGCACCCGCCCAACCTCAGGCCACCGCTATTGAGCCGTGTCGCTGCCGAAGAGTGCCTCGACTTCGCCAGCGGCCTGGTCCAGTGGCGTCTGGTGCTGCATCTTCTCAAACACATCGACGCAGGCGCGGGCCACCGACGAATCCTTCAGTAGTCGTCCCAGAACCTCGGAAACGACCGGCCCCGTAAATCGCTTCACGGGCACCGCGGCACCCACGCCCAAACGCGTTACCCGGGCCGCGTTGTCGGGCTGATCGTGAGCCATGGGCATGATCAATTGCGGTCGACCAGCAGCCAGAGCTTGGGATGTCGTTCCGATGCCGCCATGATGCACCAATGCCGCGGCCAGCGGCATCAATGTTCGTAGCGGAACATAGTCGAAATGTTGCACTCCGGTTGGCAGCACGGGAGGGAGTTGATCGGGGTGACGGGTTAGCAGCATCCCCCGCCGACCGAGTTGCAAACAGGTCTCGACCGCCGTCACGAAGAACTCGCGGGCATGCTGCACCGCCGAGCCGGGCGTCCAGACAATCGGCGGGCTGCCCGAGGAGAGAAACTTCTGCGTGTCACTGCTGAGCGGCTCGTCCTGATACGGATCCCAGTTGGGAAAGCCCGTCAGCACGGTATTCTCTGGCCAGTCGGGTTGTCGAGGTGCAAACCACTCGGGGAAGAGCGCGATGTTTCGTTGGGGCGAGTACCACCAATCTTTCATCGGTCGCGAGACAGGTGGCAGCTGCAACTCGCGGCGAAACGCGTTCAGCTCCGGCAGCACGAGTGGATCGACAACGAGCTTGTCGGCCAGAAAAAATTGAGCCCGCTTGAGCCAGCGGGGGACGCCGTTGCCAGAGAGCATCGGGGGCAGGGTCGGCGTTTCGTAGAAGCTGCGAAACACACTCGGCTGTAAGTGGAGACAGGCCAACGGTACGCCCAGTTTTTCCTGAGCGAGGCGGGCACCAAAGGCGGTGACCTGGGAGACCACAACCGTTTCTCCCGGCTTGTATCGCGATTCGATTTCCTCATAAATCGGTCGCATGGTGTTGAGCATGGCCCAACGAGCGATCAACTTGAATGCTCGAAAACCATTCCACATATCGGGATCGGCCGAGATACGATCGAAGTCTTCCGCCGTCCCCAGCGGCACGAATTCGAATCCCTGCTGCTCGACCAGTGCGGAAAACTTGGGGTTGGTCACCACCGTGATCGAGTGACCGCGGCGGGCCAGAACCTGGGCTAAACCCAGAAAGGGGTAGACATCCCCGGCACTGCCGATCGGAATGAAGACGATATTCACGCGATTCCTTTCCTCTGTCCGTGGCGACCGCTGCGGCCGAGTGCCTTGAGTATGTCAGAGATTCGTACCATATTGAAGGGATTGGCCGCCGCTACTCCGGCCGGCTCAGATGCAACAACCGAGACGAGCCGCCTCGGGCCCGGGCGCGAAATGAGTCGGACCCCGGGGAGTCGCGCACGCTCGCCCTCTAACAGTTCCGCAAAATCGATCCATGGGTAACACGATCCAAGTCGAATTGTTCGGCATCCCGCGAAGCCGCGCGGGAGTCGCGAAGACCTCCTCGCGTGGGTCTCGGCTGGGCGAAGTGTTGGTCGACCTGGAAACGCGATTTCCCGGACTGGCGGAGAGTTGCATCGAGCAGGGTCAGCTGCGCCCCGGCTACGTTTGCAATCTGGGAGGCGATCGCTTTGTGCGCGACCCGGAAGCCCCGCTCGCCGCCGGCGATGTGGTGTTGCTGCTGTCGGCCGACGCGGGCGGATAATACGATAGACGAGACGCTCGGACGGTTAGGCCCCCGCCCGGTCTGTCCGAATGAATTCTTGTTCTCACCTCGCATCGAGTCCCCTTCGTGACACCAACGCCCGGCTACCACGGCTGTTATCGACGCATCGACATGACGCACGGCGTGATGAGCGATGTTCCGCTCGACGCGTCGACGTTGCGTCGTTTCGTGGGAGGTGTGGGGCTGGGAGCCTACATCTTGCTCGCCGAAGATGCGGCCGCGGCCGACGCCCTGGCGGCGGAAGCTCCGCTGATCTACATCTTTAGCCCGTTGGTCGGCAGCCCGCTGACCACGTCGGCCAAGTTCGCGGTTGTCTCCAAGAGTCCGCTGACCGAGCGGATTAACGATTCACTGGCCAGCAGCGCCTTTGCCATCGCCGGCAAACGAGCCGGCTGCGACGCCTTGGTCTTGGTCGGACGCGCCGCGGAACCGTCGATCGCCATCGTCGATGATGATCGCCTGCGAATCGAACCGGCCGGCGATCTGTGGGGACTCAGTTCCCGGGAGTGCGAAACCCGGCTGCGCGCGCGGCTCGGTGCCGATTACCAGATCGCCAGCATCGGCCCGTCCGGAGAACAGCAGGTTCACTACGCCACGATTTCCCACGATGGTCGCCACGCTGGCCGCGGTGGCAGCGGGGCGGTCATGGGGGCCAAGAATCTCAAGGCCCTGGCGATTCGCGGCAGCCGACCGGTCAAGTGGCACGACCCGGCACAGCTGATCGCCATTTCCAAGTCGCTCTCGAAAAAATCATTCGGCCCGGCCACGGCCAAGTATCGCGAACTCGGCACCGCGAGCAATTTACTCACGTTCAACCGACTCGGAACCTTGCCGACGCGCAACTTTCAGCAGGCCAGCTTCGAGGGAGCTCAAGAAATCTCGCCGGAGCAAATGATCGCCACGCGAGAGAAGACCCGCGCTTCTTGTGCTGCCTGCACAATCGGTTGTGAGCATATCTATTCGCTGCAGAGTTCGGACAAGAGCGATGCGAACCAAGGCGACAAGCAACCGGGTGTGCGCCTGGAGTACGAGAATCTGTTCGCCCTAGGATCGTTGTGCGGAGTTAGCGACGCCGAGGCGGTTCTTTCCGCGTCAAAGAAATGTGATGAGTTGGGTCTCGATACGATTTCCGCGGGGGGCACGATTGCCTTCGCCATGGAATGTGTCGAACAGGGTCTGCTCGACGCGCCCTGGCTTAAGTTCGGCGACGGGGCGGCCCTCTTGCGCGCGCTCGATCAAATTGTTGACGGCAGCGGGCTCGGTCCACTGCTGGCCCTCGGTAGTCGACGATTGGCCTGGCAGCTGGGCGAAGGCGCCATCGACTTCGCGCCCCAGGTGAAGGGCTTGGAGATTCCCGGCTACGAACCCCGCGCGCTGCAGACCATGGCACTTGGGTTCGCGGTCGGTTCGCGGGGTGCCGATCACAACCGCTCCAGCGCGTACGATGTCGATTTTTCGGACGCCGTCGATCGCCGAGACGTGCAGCCTGCCGAGGCGCGGCTGGCGGTTGAAACCGAAGACAAGGCCGCGCTACTCGACTCGCTGATCCTCTGCAAATTCCTACGACGCGCAATCGACGACTTCTATGGAGAGTCGGCCGAGATGCTGCGGGCCGTCACCGGCTGGGATGTTACCACGGAAGAACTCGAACAGACCGCCGCGCGAATCGTGGCCGCCAAGAAGCTCTTCAACATTCGGGCTGGCTGGCAGCCGGAGGAGGATACCCTACCGGCACGATTCCTCGAAGAGTCTGTGCCGGAAGACGATCGAGCGACACTCAGCCGCCACCGACTGACCGATCTTGTGAAGGCCTACAACGTCACGCGGGGTTGGACCGAGCAGGGCTGGATTGAACCGGCTCGACAGGAAGCGCTGGGGCTAGGCAACTTGTAACGCGCCGCCCGTGACCTACTTGCCCGTGACCTACTTGCCGATACACCACAGGTGTTTCTCGCCGCGAATGAAGATCTGGCCATCGCTGACCGCCGGAGAGGCGTAACAGGCTTCGCCAAGCCGATTCTCGGCCACCTGATCGAGCGACGGTCCCGGACGAATCACGTGGGTGGTGCCCGCTTCGTCCAGGAAGTAGACCAACCCGGCGATGACCACCGGCGAGGCGCTGAAGCTCTCGTTGCCAAGACGTTCTTTCCATAGTCGCTGGCCCGTGGTCGCTTCGAAACAACTCCCGACGCCACGATCGGTGACAACCACGAAATACTTGTCGACCGCCGCCGGCGAGGGAACATAGGCGCAGGCGTTTCGCGTTCGCCAGGCGATGTGGGTATCGGTCACGTTGCCATGGCCGTCGGGACGAATGGCCAGCATGTGGCGCTCGGGAAACCCGGCCGTGATGAAGATCAGACCACTGCCGTAAACGGCCGAAGCGACGAACTGATCGGTCGGTCCGTCGATGATCCAATGTCGTTGGCCGTTGTTGGGATCGTAACTGGCGACACACATGCTGCCCGCTAGGATCATCTGTTCGCGGCCGTCAATGGTGCGAATGATGGGTGTCGTGTAGCTGCGTTTCTTGTTCTCGCGGTCGATCTTCCAGACGATATCGCCGGTCTTGTTGTCGAGGGCCACAAGATAAGCCTCTCCGTCGTGGTCCCCGTTAATTATCACCAGATTGCGATAGAGGATCGGATTGCTGCTAAAACCATGCAGGCTGGCGAAGGGACCGGGACGGACCTTCCAAAGTTCTTTGCCTTCGAAGTCGTAAGCGGCAACGACAATCGAACCGGGAGAGCGATCGCGGTTGGTCTCGACCGGATCCTTGTCCGTATCCCCTGACGCCTCGAAGAAACAAACGTAGACTCTTTGGCCGTCCGTCACGGGAGTTCCCGAAGCGTGGGAGTTGAGTCGATGCAAGATTTCTAGGTCCGCGCGGAGCACTTCCTGCTGCCAGAGCAGTTTTCCCGTCTGACGATCGAGACAGAGCAACATCCGCCGTTGATCCTCTTCCAGGCAGGTGGTTACAAACACTCGATCCCCCCACACCACGGGCGAACTGTGTCCTTTGCCGGGGATGGGAATCTTCCAGACGATGTTCTCTCCCGTCTCGCCGTTCCAGGTAAGCGGGATGTCGGTCTCGTTGCTGGAGCCGTCACCACGCGGGCCGCGCCAGCCGGGCCAAGGTTCGGCCAAGAGCGACGAACACTGACAGAGTATCAGCATCAGGGCAAAGCCGACGGCCAGACCTCGCCGGAACCAGTGAGTCCCGCGGGAGAACGTTCGCCCTGATCGCGCGTCGTCATTTCGCATGCCGGCTCTCGTGCGGTCGATGGGCCCGTGCGGTCGATGGAATGGATCAGGCCAACAGTTCGTGCAACTTGAAATGGTGCTTGCCAAGCTTGCCACCGTAGTTGCCAGCGCCGATGGCCAGCACGCCGTCACCCGCCGCGGCGCGAACGGCGGCGCGGGTTGCCTCGGCCACCGCGGCTTCACTGATGCCGTCAATGACGATTTCCAGCGCCGTCTGACAGCCTTCGGCGAGTTGCGTCTCGACGCGACCGATCAGCGTGGGACAGTAACCGTCAGAAGTGCTGGCCACCAGGCCCTTGTAGATCGATCCCACCTTACTACCGCTGCGGGCGACTCCGCCAGGAAAGGGCGTGATCACTCCGTCGAGCGCGTCGATGGCCTCGGTGCCACGACGGGCCGCGGCCAAGGCGGACTCGAGCGAGGCGGCCTGCAAGATGATATTTCCGCCGGCGATTCCTTTGGCCACCCCGAGTGACTCTTGCACCAGAAATTCGCCGTCCATCACCGGAATCCGCCAGTAGCGCTTGCCGGCGATTTGTTTGCTCTTTTGAAATCCGTCACCGAAATAGCGGATCGACTTGCCGAGTGCGATCTTCGTCGGCTTGCCATCTTTCTCGACGAGATTCTCCGCCTCGTAGTCCGCGCCATCAAAAACCGCCGTGGTGGGACAGGTCATCACGCACTGCCCGACACGATTCGGCACCGCCTTGGCCAGTCCGTCGGTGGAGAAGGCAAAAGCCAAGACCACCGCGCCCACGCGGCCGTCGGGCGTCTCGTCGGTCGAGAGCCGTCGCTCGACGCCGGTCTCCGCATCGCAGGAAATCACCGAGGAACTGTAGCCGGTGAACTCTTTCAACGCCGCATCGAGCCAGTAGTCGTCGTGGGCCGTGATGATCAGCCGGGCGTATCGCATGCCGAACGCTTCGGCGAAGGTATCGATGATTTGAGTGTCTTGAATCTTCACGGCCGCTGAGGTCCTCGCACTTCCGAGCCAGAATTGGGCGAATGGAAACCCTCCATGATGACAGCCCGATCAGTCGATGCAAGGGGCACAGCAATGGGGAAACGAGCACGTTTGTCGCCCGCCGGCAGCGCCTCGCCCCGATATTCCAACTTCGCTCCCAGACGCGCCCCACGCCAGCGGCGTCCGCGACGGCTATCCCAGCAGCGGCAAGGCGCGCTTTTCCCGGGCGCTGGCGATGGCCGTGTCGACGATTTGCTGACCGGCCCGCGAAATCTCGATCGACAGCGGCCCCTCGATCGGTCGATTGTGATCGAGGCAGTCGATCACGTACTGAACCGGATTCTCGTAAGGAGCCTTGGGCGGGTCGACCGCCACATCCTGACCCTCCGGGCAGTCGGCCGTCTGCAGCCTAACGGTCGATTCGAAGTCGTAGCTGCTGATGGTGCCGGCGGTGCCCACCACCACAAAACCACATTTCGGTTGGGGTTGGTGAATCCAGGGGTCGGTGAAGGTTCCCCAGCGGGTCTCGAACTTAGAGAGCCCGGTTTCGTAACGGGCCACGACGATGGCATGCTCGTCGACTTCCAGCCCGGCCGGTTCGTCGACCAGGCACATGACTTCGATCGGCTTGCGTCCCTGCATCATCCAGGTGCCAAGCGTGGTGCCATAGGCGAGATAGTCGAGCAGCGAACCTCCGCCGGCTTGCTTCGAGTAGAACCAACTATGCGGTTTCTCGGCGGCCACCTCTTCGGCGGTTCGTTCAATCTTGTCGGCCACATGCCAAAGCGGGCCGCGGTTGCCATCGTAGAAATGGACTTCGATCACTTCCCCGATCGTCCCGTCGTCAATGAGTCGCTTGCAAGTGCGATGGGAAGGATACCAAGCGAGTGGCCAATTGATGGCCAACTGCTTGTCGCTGCCGCGCATCGCTTCGATCATGCGATCGGCCTCGGCCAGCGACGCGGCAAAGGGCTTTTCCATGATGATGTGAACGCCGGCCGGCGCGACTTCCTCCACCGCCGTGGCGTGATCGGCCGTGGCCGGACAGAGCAACACCAACTCAGGCTCCGTCTCGGCGAGAACTCGAGAGACATCGGTGTAGACGAGCGACTCGGGAATCGAAAAATTCCGCCTGGCATCTTCCATCCGCGCGGGCTGGGCGTCGCAAATGCCGACGATCTCTACCTGCGGATGCTCGTGGGCCATCCGCAAGTTGTCGCCCATGTGAAAGTGATCGAAGTTAATCGCCGCCAATTTCCATTTAGCCACGGACGTATCCTACTTCTGTGTCGGGGGAGTCTTGCTTTCGACGGGCATTTCCAAGGCCAACGCCGAAGTGAGCCTACCGAGGCGCTCAATAGATTTTCAAGTCGGGATATTTCCAACGGAGCATCCAACGCCGCAGCTTGCCGAGCCGGGTGCCGCCCAGGCGAATGATCCGCAACTTGGGTAACGACTCCAGAACACTCAGACCGCGAGAGGAGATGTTGGTGTTCTCCAGGTCGAGGTACTTGAGGGCTCCGAAAGACTTGAGCGACGAGAGCCCCTGATCGGTAATGCTGCTGTTCGCCAGATGCAACTGGTGTAGGCCACTGAGCATCGCGGAATGCTCGGCGAGCCAGGCGAGATCGGCGTCGGCGAATTCTTTTCCTTGCAGGTGGATACTGGAGATGGTGTCGGCGACCTGAGCGAAATCATCGCCAAACGAGACCTTAATCCACTCGATCGATTCGGTTTCGACCCGTCCCCCGCGGCCCTCGATTTCGGCCACAAAAAGTTCCTGGTCGACGTATCGCTCGACCTGACGGGAGAGCCACTTGCGGCGGCTCGACTGCAGACCGTCAAATTCCTTCGCCTGCTCATAAGCCTTTTCCAGCTCGGCGATCGCCTGGGGTGAGGCGGACTGCGATTTCAAATCGGCCAGTTTGGTTTTGTACGCTTCTTCAACGTCTTCTTCGCTCGAAGGCGGAGAGAGTCCCAGCGCCGTCATATAATCCGGCCAGGGATGCAGCTTCATATAAGCTTCTTCAGGAGACATATGTTTTGTCATGAGGGGGTGGCTCCCGTTACGTGGCGTTGTTCATTCTGGAGAGTTGCCGGCGCCCCACTTCAAGGACTCGGCCGTCCGCCCACTTTTCGAGCGGTGAATAGGCCGGATGCCGAGAAGGCCGAAAGGGGCTGTTGCTACGTGTATTGTAACAACAGATCAGTGACCAGCGGGGATCGGCACTGCGATTTTGGTCCGATCGGTGCAGCAAATTGCCGTGAAAGAAGATCGTGTCACCCGGGTCCATCTCCACGTATTCCAGCGGCATCTGTTTGAGCGCTTCTTCAACGCGCTCCAGATCGGCGCCGGTTTGTCGGCCGGTCGTGACATGCTCGACCCGACCGAGGTGATGCGATCCGCGAATGACCTGCAGGCAACCATTCTCGCGCGAAGCGCGATCGACCGCGAGATAGCAACTAGCCAGCGTCGGCTTCAGGCAGGCATCGTTGTACCAGTAGCCATAGTCTTGATGCCATTCCCAGGCGCCTCCGACGCGCGGTTCCTTGAGCATCATCTTGTGATGCCAGTGGTAAACCTCTTCGCCGAGTAGTCGCTCCATCGTGTCGACCAGCCGGTGGCACCGCACGATGGCGCTGTAGATATCGTCGCCAAGATCGTCGCGCACGCACAGCTTGGTGCTCGCGCCGGAAGCGTCGACACGATCGCTGGCGTCTTCGCCCAACCGGGAGTCGGCCCGGGCGATGTTCAACAGCAACTCCATCTCTTCGCCGTCGAAGAGTCGCGGCAGGTACAAATATCCGTCGGCCTCGAATCGCGCGACATCGTCGTCGGTAATGGGGTGCTCGGCGCGGGTTGCGGAAAGAGACATAACCTGGCGAGTTCTCGAGGAACGAAATGTACGGATCGGCGAATCGTCGTCGGCTGTCGACTCTGACAGCCGAGCAGCGACTCGCCTCCGCATTTTCGTCGCTCCGAGCCGGTTACGCAACGGCCGGATCAATCACCGGTTCACCCGAAGAAGCGGGATCGTCAGAGTCGTGCGATCGATCCTCCTGGCCACTCGCGGCGGCTTCACAGCTCTCGACCGCCGCCGTCTGACTTAGCTTGCCCAGGGCTTCGGCCAGCGGCGCGTTCGACTCGTCCTCCCCCAGGAGACCGGGCTCGATGACCCGCATCGTGCGCCAGCGGCCTTGTAGAAAGCGGGCCATGTAGATCAGCGCCGCCGCCACGATCCACAACGTAATCACGATCCAGCACCAAATCAGTCCGCCACCGAACCAGCGCAGTCCGACCCAGCCGGCGATAACCGGCAGCGGTGACAGGATAACCGTGGTCAGCAGAATGAATCGTGTATCGCCGGCACCTTTGATGGCGCTGGCGAACATGATCTGCAACATGTCGAACAGACAAAATATGGCCACATACCGCAATAGAATCACGGTCGTATCGCGCAAACTTTCGAAGTCGTGGGCGTTGGAGCCCCAGGCGTGCGCGAACAGGAACCACTGGGGCACGGCGACGTACATAATCGCCAACGTACCGACGTAGATCGACGTCAGCCACAGCGCCGTCCAGGTGGCCTTGGCGGCCAGATCGGGGCGATTGCGACCCAGCTGTTGGCCCACCATCGTGCTCACCGCCAGACCCATGCCCATCATCGGCAGAAAGGCAACACTATTCACATTGAACGCCAGGTTCGTCGCCTGCATCGCCTCGGAACCGAGTTGGCCAACCAAGATGATGAACAGAGTCACCGCGCCCATCTCGACGAGCATCTGCAATCCGTTGGGGCCTCCAAAACGAAACAGCCTCCGCATCAGCTTCATGTCGAGATATCGACCGGTATCGAAGTGATAGGTTTCGCGATGCTGACGCTGATTCATCAGACACCAGAAGATGCCGACTTTGAGCCATTGGCTGAAGACGGTCGCCCATGCCGCGCCCGCGATGCCGAGCTGGGGAAACCCCCAGACACCAAAGATCAGGGCGTAGTCGAGCACGATGTTCAGCCCGTTGGCGGTGACGTCGACCAACATGACCGTTCCGGTCTGGCCACGTCCGGTGTAAAAGGCGGTCATGGCCGCGCTCATCACGGCGGCTCCCGCCCCCAGCGCGAGCACCTGGAAGTAGACTGTCTCATGAGCGGCCACGACCGCTTCGTGACCCGCGGCTTGAAAGATGGAGGGGGCCAGCGGAATGGCAAGCAAGAACAACGGCGTGCAGTAGAGCCCGATCCGCATCCCTTGCCAAACCGCCACGCCGATCCGCTCCGGCTGTCGGGAACCGTGATATTGAGCCACAAACGTATTGACATAACTCGCCAAGCCGAGCGGGAAACAGAGCAGCGTGAAGTGCAAGATTCCCGCCGGCATGGCGGCCGCAAATTCCTCGGGCGAGTGCCACAACAGGAACATGCGGTCGACGAAGTTCATCACCGTCAGCGACGCGGTGGAGGCGATCAACGGCATCGCCAACATCAAGACATCGCGCGGCCCGCACGGATTCGAGGATTCTCTCGTAGCGCTTTCCATCGCCTTCGATGCCTCGTCCTGCGATTTTCTGGAATCACGACTCATCGATGTCTGGGAGGATGTCTGGGGGAAAGCAGGCGTGCGGAATGAACAAATCGACTTCGCGGGGGGGCCACCATTATCTACAGGAGACCAACCTGGCGTCCCAGGTTCGCGCATCGACGCAAAGCAGGGATGTCGGGGCCGGATCGCGTTCCGACACCCGTGTGCTACGAGAAGGCAACAAGCCAGGGTCGTGGGGAGATGTTATTGTGACCGATTCTGAGGCGCGGGGCTAGCACAAGGCCGGGGAGCGCCAGCAGGGGGGTTATGCCCGCGGGTCGGTCTTGCGAATGATCTGGCTGATGCCGGTCTGATTGAATCCCTTGAACCCGTCGTTCCGCTCCAGGACCTCAAGATGCGATCCGATCGCTCCGGCAGCGCGGAATTGATCCGCTTGATCGGCGTCGATCGATCCTTCGGCAAGCGCTTGTTGAAGGTGTCTTGGCTGGACAGGCCACGTCTCGCCGACCGTGAAGGCCTGTTTCAAATAGGGCATGTCGGTAAACGGCGCCATCGTCTCGATCCCTTCACTGGCCAGCTGCTCGCGTACCGCGTTGAAATCGAACTGACATTCCAGGTGGTGGAGACCTGCTTCCAGAAACGCCTCGCCGTGCAGCGTACACCACAGGCCGATCGTGCCGAGCTGTTCCTCGGCCGCCAGCGGTTCATGCGCGAAGTCGTCCGCCAGTTCTTCCGGCGTCAGATCGACGTCGGCAAAGATAGCGATGCCACAGGTCGGTTGTTCGAGGACCTGGGCGCCCCAGCCCGCCTCTTCTCCGGCGTAAAATCGCTCGCGGCAATCGAACCCCAACAGTTCGAGTGTGGCGATCAGTTCGCGGAAGTGAATTCGGCTGGAGCGATAGGTGTGGTGGTCATGATTTCCCCAGCCGATCCCCAAGGCGTCTTGCCGCGCTTTCTGTACCTGGCCGGCGCGATTCTTGGCTTGCCAATAGTGGCGCTCCGTGGCACAGAACAGATCGCAGGTCCAATCAACACCCAAATCGTCAATCGCCGCGGCGATCAACTCGCGGGCCTGCTGAAATCCGTCGGACCGATTGTCGAACTCGCGCTGGCGCGATTCAAAGATTGTTTGGTGCTCGGCAGCGGCGGAGATTTGCTGTGATGAATTTTCGACGGGGGCAAATCCTCGATATCCGTGGCGCTCCACGGCCATCAGTTCCACATCCCCTTCGTCGGCAAACACGACCGCGCGAAATTGCCCTCCCGCCTCGCCCGCGATGTGCGCGTCGCCAAGTCGCTGCGCTGTCACAAAGTCGTCGACCGAATCGACCTTGATCGCCAGGCGTCGCGGTGTGGGGGAGGTCGAGGCGCCGTCATCCACGACGATGGCGGGAAACATGCCGCCGGAGTGTCGCCAGGCGACCTGTCCTGTCGTGACATCGGCTTCGTCCGATTCAAACCCGGCCGCGGCCAAGTCCATCGACCCGTTCGCCGCCGAAGCGGGAATGACCAAATGGTCGATCCAATCGACCAGTCGGGTACCGGTTTCGTTCAACAGCCGGGAGGCCAGTTTCACCACGGCTGGCGAGTCCGTGGCCAGCTGAGTGAGTTGACGTTGAACCAGGCTGGCCGCCTCGGGTTGCACCTTCCAGGCGAATTCGTCGTGACGGGTATCGGCTCTCGCGTTCATGACACAAACTCCCGTCGGATGAGAGGCGCAGGGTCGTTGCTACAGCGCGGGATGATGCACCGGGTGGCAAACATTGACGTTTTCGTCACACGGTCAACACGCAATAATTCAGATGTGCGGATGGAGGTGCCGGCTTCGGGGAGACGCAGGCACCTCTCCATTATATCCACTGCGCTCGACATCCGTCACGACGAAAACATATCGAGAAACGATTCGTAGGAGTCATGATGCATCGCGTTCTGTTGTTGGGTGCTGGAAAGATCGGCCGCATGATCGCCAAGCTGCTGCACGACAGCGGCGATTATGAAATCGCGGTCGCCGATAGCGAGCCGGCCGCGCTCGAGAGACTCAAGACCCAGACGCCGGTCGAAACCCTCGTGGTCGATGCCGACGATGTCGGACAATTGACCTCCGCGATCGCCGACCGCCAGAGTGTGCTCTCGGCGCTCAGCTTTCACTACAATCCCCGCGTGGCCGAGGTGGCGCTCGCCGCCGGGGCAAGTTATTTCGACCTGACCGAGGATATCGAAACCACACGCCAGGTTCGCGCTGTCTCGCAAAAGGCCGCGGCGGGACAAATCTTCATGCCGCAATGCGGCCTGGCCCCCGGCTTCATTTCCATTGCCGCGCACGATCTGGCCGGACAGTTCGACAAACTCGACACCGTACGGATGCGAGTTGGCGCACTGCCCCAGTTTCCCTCCAATCAACTCAAATACAATCTCACCTGGTCGACCGACGGATTGATCAATGAGTACTGCAATTCGTGCGAGGCGATCCACGACGGCCGCCGGGTGGAGGTCTTACCGCTGGAGGGGCTGGAACTCTTCTCCCTCGACGGCGTGCGGTACGAGGCGTTCAACACATCCGGCGGATTGGGCACGCTCTGCGAAACCCTCGACGGCGCGGTGCGAGAGCTGAACTATCGCACGATTCGCTATGTGGGACATCGCGATCAGGCGGCGCTGCTCGTCAATGAATTGCGGCTGAGCGAGCGCCGCGAGTTGCTGAAAGATCTGCTGGAGAATGCACTGCCGGTGACTTACCAGGATGTGGTGATTACGTTTTGCACGGTGACCGGCTGGCGACAAAATCAACTCGTTCAAATCACCGATGCCCGCAAGGTCTATCAAGAGACGATCGATGGCGAACCGTGGAGCGCGATCCAACTCACCACCGCCGCGGGAATTTGCGCGGTACTCGACTTGCACGTGGCCGGCAAGCTACCGGAGTCCGGGTTCGTCAAACAGGAACAAGTCACACTGGAAGATTTCCTGGCCAATCGTTTCGGAAGTCGATATCAAAGTACCGTGGCGACCAGGTTCAGCGCGGCCTCGCCGGATGTCTAATGTGCGCGAGGGATCTTGGACGCGGTTTCCGTCGCAACAGGAGCGAAGCGATCGATGAGCAACAACCTTGATGAAATTCTAGCCCGGCTCGGCCTGACCGAGCCGGCCGCGATCGCCGTGGGAGGTACCTGGCGCGCCGGTACGGGCGCCACGGTGGTCTCTTCCTCGCCGATCGACCGATCGACCTTGGCCAGTTTTTCCGCCGCCGGGCCGACGGACGTCGAAGAGGTGGTCGGCGCAGCGCACGAGGCCTTTCTCACCTGGCGCACCGTGCCGGCTCCCGTGCGAGGAGAACTCGTTCGCCGCATCGGCGATCGTCTACGACAACACAAAGAAGACCTGGCCGCGATTGTCACTCTGGAAGCGGGCAAGATCATCCAGGAATCGCTCGGCGAAGTCCAAGAAATGATCGACATCTGCGATTTCGCCGTCGGGCAGAGTCGCCAACTCTACGGACTTTCCATCGCCAGCGAACGTCCCGAACATCGGCTGACGGAGCAATGGCATCCGCTCGGCCCGATCGGGGTGATCTCGGCGTTCAATTTTCCCGTCGCCGTGTGGGCTTGGAACGCCATGCTGGCCTTGGTCTGTGGAGACACGGTGATCTGGAAGCCTTCGGAGAAGACGCCGCTCTCGGCAATGGCCACACACGCGCTGGTCCAGGCGACGGTTGAAGAAATGCCCGAGGTGCCTTCGCAAGTTATGAGTCTTATTGTGGGTGATGCCGCCGTCGGCGAAGCACTGGCCGCCCATCACCAGCTACCGCTCATCTCCGCGACCGGCAGCGTGCCGATGGGACGCGCCGTGGCCCAGACCGTGGCCGCCCGACTTGGTCGTTCGCTTTTGGAACTCGGCGGCAACAACGCCATGATCCTCGCCCCGTCCGCCGATCTCGACGCCGCGGTGCGGGCGATTGTGTTCAGTGCGGTGGGGACCTGCGGCCAGCGCTGCACTTCGCTGAGGCGTCTGATCGTGCACGAGACGATTGCGGAGGAGGTGCTCACTCGGATCTTGAAGGTCTACAACAATCTTCCCATCGGCGACCCTCGCGACGCCGCGACGCTCGTCGGTCCGCTGGTCGATGAACAGGCGGCCTCGGCCATGGAGGCGGCGCTCGAGACGGCCGTCGCGCAGGGAGGTCAGGTGCACGGCCTCAGCGATGAAGGCAGCGTACGCGCAACCACCGCGGTTCCCTCGGGCGGTTGTTATGTGCGACCGGTCGTTGTCGAAATCGATCGCGCGGCTCCGATTGTGCAACAGGAAACTTTCGCGCCGATCTTGTACGTCCTTCGTTACAGCGAACTGACCGAGGCGATCGACATTCAGAACGATGTGCCTCAGGGTCTCTCTTCGGCCATATTTACCGCCGACGTCCGCGAAGCGGAGCGGTTCTGTTCGCCGGTCGGCAGCGACTGTGGTATCGCCAACGTGAATATCGGCACCAGCGGAGCGGAAATCGGTGGCGCCTTCGGCGGCGAGAAGGAGACCGGGGGCGGCCGCGAGTCGGGCAGCGACGCCTGGCGAAACTACATGCGACGCCAGACAAATACCATCAACTACGGCACCGAACTCCCGCTGGCGCAGGGCATCCAGTTCGATATCTAACGTTCGCCGGATCCGAACCGACGACGCTGTTGCTGTCAGGGTTGGGTTTCATAGGGTCGGGCGTGATCGCCTATCGGCGTCCGCGGCACTCAGGCTTCTACCGTGTTGCGGCTCGTCCCGTTGCAGAAGGACGCTCCTTGCAGCAGGATACGGAGGGCGCCACTGCTGGCTCGTCGTCGTGACGGGATCTCAAGACGCATGGATAACAAGTAGCCTTACCCGATCGTGTGTTGGGTGTTTAAGCGATCGAAAGCCGGCGAATACTGAATTGACGAAACTCTCGATGTAACCTAAACTACTGATAGCTAATCGTTTAGTAGAAACGACTTAGGACGCATCCGGTGCTCGAAATCGAATCAGCAAACATCGTCTTGTTCGGCAATTTCAACCCGTACCTCATCACACCGCAGTGGTTGAAAGAGCAGAGTATTTGGGCTGCTGACGATGTTCAGCTTGCCTTGGGCGCAATGCAGCAGGACGGAGTTCAGTTTCACGGAGACGGTTCTGCCTGGTATGTTTCGTCTGACAGCCTCGTAATTTCTTCAACAAAACTTGATTGTGGCAGTGTGGCTGTGAAGATACTTGAAAAGTTGCCGCATACTCCTTTGACGGCTGTCGGTTCAAACTTTGAATTTCAGGATTCATCTGACAGTACACAGTACCCTGTGTTCGACGAAATTCGTAGGACAATTCCGAGCGAACTAAACTCTCAGTTATTACGTTGGGGTACGGTTATCCACGAAGACGATGTAAGAATTGAAGTGACGTTTCTGTCAGGTGAGCAGGGAACAACGATCGCACTAGGGTATCGTCGTTCTGCGTCTTCGATTGAAATGGCGCGACGTGCTGCCAGCCGTTATGGAGTTGATAGAGACAAGAGCGATCTCTTAATCGATCAAATTCTTGGCCGAAAGAGCGGACAATGTTAATCAATGAACTGTCTAGAAATGCTCCATTTGGACTGAGTTCCACGGACTCATCTTTGATGGGCGAAAGAACTCGATTCCAGAGCATTCTTGCTCGTCATCTTGGAGCATGTGGAGATGAACGTAAGAAGTTTCGCGCCGTTTTAGTGGAGTATCTTCAATATAGTCCACAGTCACGGACGTTAATTAACGATCTAATAATGGATTGCGTTAGTCTGAAGAAGCCCGATCGCTCGGACGTAGCTATTGACGTGTTGTCGCAGCTTGATCGCGCGATTTATGACTATGCATACGATTTTTTTGTTCAGGATGTAAGCAACTGGTCCCATATGTCCATGGGACGCGCTTATGAGCCCAATGATGACTATTGGTATATATTGCTCCGATCGGTAGCGCAATCCGGTGTACCCGATGAGATAAAGCTTGAATTAGTCCGAGGGTGTAGAACCGCGGCCAGTCGCGGTGTTCTCGAAGGTGTTGTCGAAGCACTTGGTGATATCGACTCGCATGCATCGCGAGCTTGTTTGCTCGAGTTTACGACTTATAGTGATCCCTTCATTGCGGATCTTGCGAAAGACATCCTTGAGTAACAGCAAGATAGCACAATATGGCCAAGGACTCTTTCTCCGACAGGTTCGGCACAAGTGGCTATCCTGTTTTCGTTCGCAAGCTTGACAAGAAAAGCGTCTGGGGACATGTATCGGATGACATCGGCGACCGCATACCTCGTGTGTCGTCAGACGTGTTTTCGGAGAACGAGAATCGGTTCAGTCTTTATTCGGTGACCTCGGACGATGAACTGATGCGCGTCGTTATCGGATTGAATAGCTTTCGGCGCAGACTCAACGATCAAATGGATCTCGTGGCTTTTACAAGGGCGGAGATCGAAGAGGCCGGAATTGTGGTTGTAGAGACGCCCGGAAACACCGAATGTGAGTCCGCGAACCGGCTCCATGTCGACATACATGCGGCAGACCACACGGCATATTATCAACTCTGTGAATCGGCTATTACGCGACAACGGCCTGCATTTCGAGTGTCAAAATCAGAGGCCAAGAGTATCGCGCGACAGCTAAATGTCTTTGGTTGTCACGCGTTTGATGGCAACGATGCATGTCCGTGCGTCGACGTTTGATCTCGGACGTGAGAGTCATTCAAGGCCACGGCGCCAACACCGATGTCTCCCCTTGGCAGGTGGGTTGTGCATGTGGCAATTTGGCGCTCGATTATCCCCCAGCACTCTATCGACGCTGGCGGTGCCGCGCTTAGACTCAGGATTCGAACGTGCTGCGGCTTGTCCCTTTGCAGAAGGACGCTCCTTGCAGCTCTGCCACTCCCCTCTCCCTGCAAATTCCGCTATTGAGGAGGCTCATTTTTGTGCCTAAAGCATGGTATAATGGGTAGTCTGGTCGATCCTTGCGGCCACCTCCTGCGGCGATTTTGAGCCGTCGGCACCCCGAATTTGGCCCCAAAATCCGACCAACCCGCCTGACCTGTCCCACCTAGACCTGTCCACGGTTACCACATTCTCAAGAGCCGTCGGACAATCATGCCCGCAAGATCGGCCCGCCTGCGGAAACAGCCTTACCAGGGGACATCGGCGAACCGACCCGAAAACGACCATCCAGACGCTTTTCGAGCGAACTAGATAGACACGATAACCGACACCAGATAACGGAACCGAATTCCTGATGAGAATCACCAGCCGCCTGCGGACGTTCTTTTTTGGACTTGCCACTCTTTCGCTTGCCGCGACCGCCTGGGTTGCCGGCGGAGACGCCACGTTGCTGGCCGACGACGCCACCAAACCGGCCGCCAAAGACTGGATGCGTTATCCGGCGATTTCACCCGATGGCAAGCAAATCGCTTTTTCCTTTCTGGGCGATCTGTGGATCGTTAGCAGCGAAGGGGGCGACGCGCGTCTACTGACCACCCACGACCAGCATGAGCGTTCGCCGATTTGGTCGCCCGACGGCAAGACCATCGCCTTCGCTTCCGATCGCCATGGCAACTTCGACGTCTTTCTCATCTCACCCGAAGGTGGCCGCGCGCGACGTCTCACCCATCACTCCGGCACCGATACACCCACGTCGTTCACCCCCGACGGAAAGCGCGTGTTGTTCACCAGCTATCGCCAGGACGCTCCCGAGGCGATGATCGGTTCGCCGCGGATGAGCGAGTTGTATTCGATTAGCGTGGAAGGCGGACGACCGAAGCAGCTGCTCACCACCCCGGCCGAGAACGCCAACTACAACGCCGATCAATCGACTTTGGTCTTTCACGATTACAAAGGCTCGGAAGATCCCTGGCGCAAACATCATACCTCGTCGATTACCCGAGACATTTGGAAAGTCGACGCCAAGACCGGCAAGTACACCCAGCTGAGCAGCTACAACGGCGAGGATCGCAACCCGATCTGGACCGGCGACGGCGAAAAGATTGTCTATCTCACCGAAGAAGGCGGCACCTTCAACGTTTGGGAGCTGGACTCCGCCAACCCGGAAGATCGTCGTCAGATCACGCGGCATGAAACGCATCCGGTACGTTTCCTGACCCGCGCCGACGACGGCACGCTGGCCTACGGATTCAACGGCGAGATTTGGATCAAGCCGCCCGCGGGCGAACCGCGCCGGGTGAAGATCAAGGCCGTGGCGGACGAGCGCTCGAACGATTTCACCCACAGCGTCAAGAGCAGCGGCGCCTCAGGCATGGCTGTTTCGCCGAACGAAGAAGAGATCGCTTTCATTCTCCGCGGCAACGTCTACGTCACCTCGGTCGAGTTCGGCACCACCAAGCAAATCACCAACACGCCCGAGCAGGAACGAACCGTGACCTGGGGTAAAGACGGTCGCACGCTCTATTACGACGGCGAGCGCAACGGTTCCTGGAATCTCTACCAGAGCGTGATTGCCTTGGAAGAGGACGAGTCGTTCGCCGACGCCGCGATCGTCACTGAAACACCGCTGTTGGTGACCGAAGACGAAACCTTCCAACCGCTCGCTTCGCCCGATGGTAAGAAGATCGCTTACTTGAAGAACCGTTACGAGATCATGGTTCTCGACGTCGAGTCGAAGAAGTCGGAATCGTTGATCCCGGCGCGACAGAATCATTCCTATGCCGACGGCGACATCGGTTACGCTTGGGCACCCGACAGCCGCTGGCTGACGGCCACCTATCATGGTCATCGGATTTGGACGCCTGAAGTGGCCGCCGTGAAATTGGCCACGGGTGAGATTATCAATGTGACCAACAGCGGCTACGCCGAGGGCGCGCCGATGTTCAGCTCCAACGGCAAGATATTGCTGTACATTTCGAGCCGCTATGGCATGCGTCATCATGGCGGTTTTGGCGGTGCCCAGGGCGATATCTTCGGTCAGTACTTGACCCAGGACGCCTACGACGAGGCGGTGCTCTCCAAGGCGGAGCTGGCCCTCAAGAAGAAACGCGAGAAGAAAAAGAAGAAGCAGGATAAAAAGAAGAAGAAAGACGACGAGAACGGCGACGGCAAGAAAAAGGACGACGCCGACAAGAAAGACGACGAGTCGGACAAGAAAAAGGAAGAAGACAAACAGGACGACAAAACGGACGACGCCGAAAAGAAGAAAGACGGCGACAAGCAGGACGGCGACAAGCAGGACGACGACAAGCAGGACGACGATAAGAAGGCCGACAAGAAAGACGACGAGAACGGCGAAGACAAGAAAAAGGACGACACCGACAAAAAAGACAAGGACGACGACAAGGACAAGGTCGACCCGGTCAAGTTCGAAACCGAAGATCGTGAGAAGCGGCTGCGTCGTTTAACGCTCATGTCCGCCTCCGTCGGCGCCTTCGATGTCTCGCCCGATGGCGAACATCTGATCTACGTAGCCAAAATCGACCGTGACTGGACGCTGTGGGTCGTCAACCTCCGCACGCGTTCGACCACCAAGGCGATGTCGCTCGGCGGTTGGGTGGGACAACTTCAGTTCACCAAGGACGGCAAGAACGCCTTCATGTTGCAGGGCGGAAATATCAAGAAGCTCAGCCTCGGCGGAGCCCTGGGCGGCGGCAGCGCCTCGGCCAAGCCGGTCGGTTTTAGTGCCGAGCAGGAGATCGATCGTTCGGCCGAACGCGAATACATGTTCGAGCATATCTGGCGACAGACGCTGCGAAAGTTCTACGACCCCAAACTGCATGGCACCGATTGGGCCGCCATGAAGACCAACTACCAGGCCTTCCTGCCGACGATCACCAACAACTACGACTTCCGTGAACTGTTGAGCGAAATGCTCGGCGAACTGAACGCTTCGCACACCGGGGCGCGCTACTTCGCCCACGGCGGCGGCGACAGCACGGCCGAACTCGGGCTGCTCTACGACGTCAAGCACGAAGGTGTCGGACTAAAGATCGCCGAGGTCCTCAAGCGAGGCCCCGCCGACAAAGTCGACTCCAAGCTGCGGGCGGGGCACATCATCACACATATCGATGGCGATAAGTTGATGCCCGATACCAATCCCTGGCCACTCTTGAATCGCAAGTCGGGCAAGCTCGTGCGACTTACAGTTCACGATCCCAAGGAAGATAGCGAGTATCACGAGACCATTCGGGCCACCAGCAGCGGCGCGATTCGCAATCTGATGTACGAACGTTGGATTGGCACGCGGCGCGAACTGTGTGAAAAGCTCTCCGATGGAAAGGTCGGCTACGTCCATGTGCGTGGCATGGATGACCACAGCTTCCGTCAGGTCTACTCCCAGGTGCTCGGTCTCAACAATGGAAAAGACGCGCTGATCGTCGATACTCGCTTCAACGGTGGCGGCTGGTTGCACGAAGCCTTGGCGACGTTCCTCGACGGCGAACTCTACTGTTACTTCCTGCCTCGGGGCCACAAACAGGGTGACCTTGGCGGCGAGCCGATCGACAAGTGGACCAAGCCGGTCTGCGTCTTGCAGAGTGAAGGCAACTACAGCGACGCCCACTTCTTCCCTTGGGCTTTCAAGACCAAGGGCATTGGCAAGCTGGTCGGTGCTCCGGTAGCCGGCACATCGACCGCCGTCTGGTGGGAAGGCCAGATCGACCCGACCTTGATCTTCGGCATTCCCCAGGTCGGCATCACCACGCTCGACGGCCGTTATCTGGAGAACTTCCAGCTGGAGCCGGACGTGTTGGTGATCAACGATCCCGAGTCGGCCGCTCGCGGTCAGGATAAGCAGCTGGAGAAGGCGGTCGAGGTGATGCTCGAAGAAGCCAAAGCGGCCAAGAAGAAGTAGGCGCTGCGGGTGGCCGCGGCGCGGCGGCTGCCTGCCGACCGATCGCCATGCATCCGGCCGTACCGCTCCCGCCGTGTCGACCTGCCCGGTACGACCCGCATATTGCTGGCTCTTTCACAATTTCAAAGGGATTTGTGTCGATCTATTGACCCACCCTTTTGGGTGCCCGATAATCGAACTCGTGGCCGCTTCTTCTTGCGACGGGGTAAAATCGATGGGTCGACGGGTCAGCTATTTTGTCGTTGTCTATTTCGCCGCCACGCTTGCGGTGAATATCTCAGCCGCTGCGGAGCTGCGCACTTGGACCAGTGCCGGGGGCAAGTTCACAGTCGAGGCGACGTACGTCAAGCTGGAGACCAACGATAAAGGGGACGTTGTCGTCGTCATTCGGCTGTCCGATGGAAAAGAGATTCCGGTCCAGCTCGACAAGCTGAGCGAGGCGGATCAGGAGTACGTCGATCGGCAGCGACTGGCGTCGGCTCGCTCTTCGTCCGAGTCCGAATCGATTGACGAATCATTCGACGAAACAGCGGATCCGCCGGCGGGAAAAAGTTCGCCATTGAAGAAGAGCCTCAAGAGGCAATCGGCGAACATCCCCAAGAAGGCAGCGGCCACAAGAAAAGTGCCGGCAGCTCCGCCAGCTAGACCGGCCGAGCCCGCTCGACCACTTGGCCCGGTCGATCTGTTGTTGAGCCAGGGTCTTGTACAGCGTGGGTCGCTCTGGATCGCTACGGAAGAGGAGGAGTTGTCGAGTCTTCTGGAGAAGGTTCGACAACAGCAAGCGGAGGTCCAGCAGGCCAAGGCGGCCGTTTCAACTCGCCAACGAAGTAAGGCCAAGAAACTGTTGCGCGAATTGGCCAAGCGCGAGCGAGAGTACGGAGATTACGAGGCCGTTTATAGATACTCAACCCGATACTCCACGCAGCGGAAGACACTCAAGGAAAAACTCGATACGTTTCGGGAAGAGGTCGAAGAGAAGACCAAAGATGTGAAGGCTGCCAATCGCAATCTGGAGCGCGATCAACAGAACCTCGACCAAGCCATTCGAATGGTCGATGAACAGCTTGCTCAAATCGGTGAGAAGTACAACGAGACGGCTCGCCAGGAGGCGGTCTTGGCGGCTATCGAAAAAGTCGGCGGATCTCTGGGCCCCGATCCGGAGTATTCAGCCACCGTGGCTGAGTCGATTGCTCTGATCGACAAGCACATTCCCCTGGCGAGTCGGCGGTATCGCCGCGCTGCCGCGATGAACCTCGGCCGTTCTCCCACGGCGGAGAATCTTCCTGATCCGCTCGAATCATCCGAAGCCTTTTTGCGAGCTCTCGATTTGCGAGTCTTTGAGAATCGCTGGCATTTAGAATCCGAGAGTCAAGTCATCGAAGACGTGGAACTCGCGGAGTCCTTGAGTCGGGAGCGCGCCAAACTGGCCCGTGAATCGGCCTCCTCCAAGAGCGTCGAACTGGCGAAATCTAAGAAGGACGTGTCCACCAAACTGACCGCGCTGACCAGCCGCATCAGTCGCTCGGAATCTTACCGGAATGTGAGCAAACGAGAGTTGGAAGAGATGCGACAAGAGAAGTTCCGACTGCTAGGCGTGCAGCGCAGCCTGATAAGCCAGGGCGCGAGTCTGGATCGCGCGCGGCAAGAGAAGGGGATCGCCTCCTCGTCCTTTAGTCGAGTGATCAGTCGAGCCAGAGCCAAGGCGCGGCTCATCGACCAGCGCTACACCGAGTTGCAAGATTCACCCCGAGTTAGCTCGGCCCTGCAAAAGTTGGACGGGGAAGTCGGTCCCTCCAATCGATACTTGAAGAGTTTGCGTCGCGCTGAATCTCTGGAAGAAAAGAGCCGATCTTCCAAAGATTAGTCAGCGGGCCGAGACGGAGTGACTCGCCTCTACCAGTACTTCTCGTAATGGACGTTGCCCGGTTGATGGCGTTCGTCCGCCTTAAACCCCATCGACTCGAGCACCTCGATCATCCCTGGGGGAGTCGGGTAACGCCCGGCCCCCGTCTGACGTGGATCGGGGGCGCCAATCATCTGCGGATTACCACAGAGAAAAATCCGCGTTCGCCGCGGGTCGAGTTCCAGGCTCGCCTCTTTCTCGAAGTCGCCCGACGCGAAGTAGTCTTGTAGATAGCGCTTGCCAACGTAGCCTGGCGCGTGGCGGTCGATGTTCTCCACCTCGCGAGTGGTTAACGTGAGATAGCGAAACTGCGGATAGCGTTGTTCCAGCTCGCGCTGCTTCTCAAGGTACCCCAGATCGCGGCGGAGCCGGGTGCAGGTCACCGACACCAATCGACCCGCATGCCCGATGTCGAGCAGATGCGCGACCATGGTGTTGTGCGGCGCTTCGCCGGTGCCGGTGGCGACGAACACCACATCGTTATCCGAGGTCACCGACTCCAAAGTGTAGTGACCGGTCGTCTTGGGACCGACAAACAGGCGGTCGCCCGTGGAAAGTCCAAACAGTCGCGGCGTTAGTCCGGGCGGATGCTCCTCGGCATGGCGGATCAGCGTGATATAAAACTCCAGAAAGTCGCACCGCTCCGGCGCGATCAGTTCGCCCGCCTCGTCGAGCAGTGAGCAGGAGAACGAATAGGCCCGTCGCACCAGCTTGTGCTCTTCGGCCTCGGTGAGCGACTCGGGATCGGTCCCCACCACACGCTCTTCCCAGTTGCCGAGGCCGAGAATCGTGTACTGCCCCGGTAGAAAACCGGGCGGCTCGCCATCGGGTCGGACGCGCAGAATCATCAGATCTTCGTGCAATCGCCGCACCTCGACCACTTCGGCGTTGTAGTACTTCTCTCGCAGGGCGTCGATCTCATCCGTCTGCATGGTCCGAGTTCCTCGAGGTCAGGATGGCGAGCTGGGCGATGTTGATCGCCCCAGTCGGAGCAAGCGCTACCGGTCGATCACTCCTTGAGCACCATGTCGATGCACATCACCGCCGCCATAATCAGCACACGGACGGGATTGTCGGGTGGTACATCGTCGGAGATGGTGAGCACGTAGTTGTCGGCGCTGGTGAAGAGTTCCTTGCCGACGCCGGTCCATTTCTTGGTGACCTTGGCCAGCTCCTTCTCTCCGGCCAGAAAGCGAAAATTCCAGCCGGTCCACTTCCCTTTGAGAGTGCAGAGCACGGAGCCCTTCGGCCCCAGCACGTCGAAGGCCCCACCGATGGAGAAGAATTTCTGTTTGAACCCGCCGACGCGTTGTCCATTCTCGTCCGTGACGTCGACGTTGGAGAGAAAGATCGACACACCTCGTCGAACTTCGAGCACCGGCTGGCCGTCGGGCGTGGTCATCTCGATATGAAACGGCGTCATCCGCTTGTAATCGCTGAAGCGGAGCATCTTGGTGAACATGCCCAACCGTTCTTCGCGACAGTGAATGACCTTTTCGCCCGACTCGGGATCGTAGATATCGAAGTTATTGGCGGCCTTGAACATGGCCACATGTTCTTTGACCAAATACAGATTCTTTTGCAGAACCGGATGCATGGCGATTGCCCCCTGTGCGTGTCCGTGATGGAAAATCCGATCAATCAAATACCCAAAGATGTTCGCACCACCGGTGCGGAGAGACCTTCCAGATCTCGCCATCCAGGCAAACTTTCCTAGGTCGTTCAGTCAATCACAATAGCAAGTTCCGCAGGTCATAAACAGGAGGAGTTGGCGCCGATCGATGTCGCTTTTCGTCAGCTCAACGATACCAAAGCAAATCGTGATGAAAGTCGTACGTCCAGCCGAACAGCCAAATGGCATAGACCTGGCTGCCGCCACAGTAATTCTCCCCCTTCATGGCACCGTACTCGACCGTCACGACAAACGGCATCGGTGCGTAAGGTTGGCCCACGTAATACCAGGGTGGCGGGCGATCGCGAAGCAGTTGTTCGATCTTTTCCAGATCGTACGAATCGTAGGCGATCCGTCGTTCGACCGGGATTTCCAAGCCCGGGCAGTATTTCTGCGGGACATCGGACGTCAGCGCGGTGCGATAGCGCTCGGCGATCCCTGACAGTCCGAACATCGCCGTGACGAACCACATCACGAGGAACAGCAGTCCACCCAGCAGGCAGGCCCACAGCAGCTGCCTTCGCCAGTTCAGATCACGGAGGCGATGTTTCCCCAACACAGCTGGTCCTTGCTTCTCAGTCTCTGCCCGCTGGCCAGAGAGCACGCGGCCCGGTGAAGAGTACTCGACCCATCAAGAATAATCCCGCCGGAGGTTCATGACCTCGCTCTCGATTACTATTATAGGCGGAGCATTCCAAATCGCTAAACGAATGGAGGAGGAGGCGGAATTGACGACACGTTTCGTTCCCGCCTCCTTAGATTACGAAGAGGACCAATTCTTGATGCTGTTCGAAGAACCAATGTCATCCACCTCACCTGATGTGAGACCGAGTCGGCCCGGCCGCTCGGTGGCCGCCCAGCGACTCGCAGTATTGATCGCCTTCTCCGTCTTGCTACCGGCCATCTCGGCCGCCGACGATTCGGCGAACTCCCCAACCACGATCGAGTCGCCGCGCGAAATCGCTACCGAAGAACTAACGAGGAATGCCCTCGCAAAACAAATCGAAGAGTGGCTTGATGCTCCGCCGAAGAAACGTCGCGCCGGAGAGCTGATTGCCGAAGCGGACGCCGGAGACAAGGAGATTCTTCGCAGACTACTGGGCTTTTCGCAGAACTTCGATGATGAGCAGCAACGGCAACTTTACTTCAATTGGTGCCAAGCGAAAGCCCAAGAGGGCGATCTGCGAGCGATGAGTCGGCTGGCTGAGATCTTTCAAATTGGTAGAGAAGCCCCTCAAGATTCTCAGAAGTCGATGCAATGGTATCGGCGCGGGGCCGATCTTGGAGATGCGAGCTGCATGACGGGTGTTGGTTTTCTCTTTTTCTACGGTTTTGGCGTCGACAAAAACCAAGAAGAAGCGATTCGCTGGTATCGACGCGCGGCCGACGGTGGGGATCATCAAGCCATGTACAACCTGGGTGACATCTACTATCGAGGCGTTGGCGTCGAAAAGAATCTGAAGACGGCCTACCGCTGGTATCGTCAGGCCGCCGATCAAGAAAATCCACTTGCTCTCTATCGGCTCTCCCACATGCAGGGTCGCGGGGAGGGTGTGGAACGTGATCATCGTAAAGCCCTCGAGCTGATGGAACAGTCTGCCGAAAAGGGCTTCCCAATCGCCATCATGCAGATCGCCAAGTACAAGCTGCTCGATAAGAATGATGCTCAGCAAACTAAAGCTGCCCATTGGTACTTTCGCGCGTCGCAGATGGGTCATCTCGATGCCACACGTATCTTGGGCGTCTTATTGTCGGCAGGTAGAGGCGTAGAAGTGAATGAGACACTCGCGGTACGTTGTTTCAATAAGGCGGCGCAACAGGGAGGACGGCCGGAAGGCGACGATCTCTTCCGTACGTACGCCTGGTGTTTTGGTGTGGACCCTGCTTCGCCAAGGGGTTTGGCAGTTCTCGAAAGCGGTGCCGCGTCGAAGGATCCGGTCCCCAGTCTGATTCTCGCCGAACTCTGTCTTCATGGGGGGCGAGTCGACAGAGATCTGCCAAGAGCACAAGAACTCTTCCAAGTAGCAGCCGACGCCGGAATGTCGGATGCGATGATGTCGCAAGCCGGCCTGATCTTGCAAGCTGAGGGCAGTGAAAAAATCAACGACCACGCTCGAAGGCTCATTAATCAGGCCGCCGCAAAGGGTCACCAGTTCGCACAAAAGGTACTCGATGAGGCCCCGAGCATGCGGCTCGAAGTCGACGCCCAGCGCGACAAAGCGGAGTCGCAACAGACGAAGCAGAGCTCCCAGCCCCGTACCGCTGACAACCGCTCATGCCAAAGTAGTCGTCAAAGGCGATGCCGGAATCGCCGGCGCTGTCGATGTACATGTCGCGGCGGCGGCCTCGCTCTCCGCGGCCATTAAAGATGACTTTTCGCGAGGCTATCAAGAAAACGTTACACTAGTGGGACCGCCGCGAAACAGACGCGAGAGTCGTGGTGCGTGATCACCGAGAAGGGGGCAAGTCTTATGCCGCGTGAACGTCGTTACCTAGGGACTTCCAGTCGAGCTGGCCGCTGCCGATCTGCCCGTCCATCTCGATCCACGTTTCCCGTCGTCGGCATCACAACAGCCTTGCTGTTGTTGACCTTTCTCGGGCCGTCGATGACTGGCAGTGCGTCGGCCGACGATTCCGCCAAGGGTGATCGCGATGGCTCGAAGCTGCCCTCTGAGACGAACGCGGAATCGCCGTACGAGATAATCAGACAGGTCCGCCTTAACCTCAAAGAAAACCTCCAGAAAAGGTCGGCGATCACGAAGCAGATCGAAGCTGCGGAAGCCGGTGACAAAGAGGCCAAGGCCTTTCTGCTGGAGTTTGTCGTCGTGCCCAAGAACGATGCGGAATCGAAGCGTCTTGTCGACTGGCTAACCAAGGAGATCGACGCCGGAAACACCGCCGCCATGTGTCGGATGGGCGAGCTGTTTCAGATGGGCATCGCCCAGCCGCTTGACTATGTCGAGACAATGAAGTGGTACAAGAAGGCAGCTGCTGCAGGCAATACAAAAGGGATGTCGGGAGTCGGTTGGCTGCACTTCAACGGTATGGGCGTGAAGGCTGACGTCGACGAGGCGATTCGCTGGTACCGCCAGGCGGCCGATCTTGGCGGTCACGAGGGCCTCAACAATCTCGGTCACGTTTATCGTGATGGTATAGGCGTCGAAAAGGATCTCGACAAGGCTCGCGAGTTGTTTGAAAGATCGGCTGCACAGGGAAACGTGTGGGCGCTCGACAATCTTGCCCAGTTGTATGCTCTCGGTGAGGGTGTCGAGCGAGATCGAGCCAAAGCGATCGAGTTTTATGAAAGAGCCGCCGTGAGACTTCATCCTCCCTCGATGATGAACTTGGCGGGGATCTATCTGGGGGTGCCGGGGCAGGAGCCCGATCATGACCGAGCGATCGCGTGGTTCCAGACAGCCGCCCGTGCGGGAGAATCGGAAGGCTTACGGCAGATTGCTTTGATGTATGCTCACGGGATCGGCGTCGACCAGGATGATCGTCAGGCGGCCATGCTACTTCACTTGGCCGCCAACGCGGGAAATCCCGACGCCCCGCTCGACCTCGCTGCCTCCTTCAAGAACGGTCGTGGTGTCGCACCGTCGATCAAAAAAAGCGATTGAATATCTCGAGATGGCCGCCAATCGAGGGAATTTTACCGCAATGAGACTTCTCGGCGATGAGCACTACGAAGGTCGCCATGTCGAACAGAACTTCAAACGTGCCCACCAGCTTTACGAGACGGCCGCCGCGGGAGGGAACGCCACGGCCATGACCTCGCTGGCGGCGATGTACATGACGGGCAAGGGCGTTGAAGAGGACATGGCGACGGCCGCCCAGCTCCTTCAGCGGGCCGCCGCCTCGGGCGAACCAAACGCCATCGAACTTCTCAAGATCAACCCGGCGCTACGCGGCGAGGCAAAGGACCCGATGGCTACCGACGAAGTGGATAAGACTGACACTCCGGGCCGCGATCCCTAAATCGCTTGGCGAATGCGACTCTGACAAGCGGCTGAGCGCCACCCGCGTTCTTCTTTGTCGCTGAGAGCTTCGCATGCAGCCGGCTGCTGAAGAGCGGAGAGTTCCGCGACAAGCTAGGCCCCCAGCGCGGGAAGATCCGACCATAACGCGTCCATCGCATAACAATGACTTGCCCAAATTAGTCGGTAGGGTGCGTGCTCGTCACGCACCAACCCCAAAGTGGGACGCGGGCAACACGGCTCCGGCCGGCCGCTGTGTGAGCATACTACCCTGACGAGCTGTCGATGGTGCCCGGCGTCACCGTCGCGCACCATGCATCCATAGATTCGGGGCGGAAGGAACCGGTGCGTGCTAGCACGCACCCTTCTATGAAAGCTCCGTTGCTGTCCAGGGTGGTAAACTATTGCCAACCTGAGGATCCCATTCTTCTATCCGAGCATCTCCGCGTTGGCGGATAGCCCAAGTGGGTTGATTCG
>Ga0180437_10000109_pt1 | contig 177884 bp, 174 predicted proteins | sample SS_ome_4_FD_132410 | JGI IMG/M metagenome (GOLD analysis project Ga0180437, IMG submission 132410) | Hypersaline lake sediment archaeal communities from the Salton Sea, California, USA - SS_3_D_1 metaG | ecosystem: Environmental > Aquatic > Non-marine Saline and Alkaline > Hypersaline >...
GGAACTCATACGTCCTCCATCCTTGAACCGATGACATCGATTGCGCGCAAGAATGACGTCACTGACGGACTTCCCTCACCGCGATCACCGGCCGGCCGAAAACCTACTGATTTCAAAAAAACCTGATTTCCCGCCCCACCGCGCATATTTCCGGCCAGAGACAATGTGCCAGGCCACAAAACGGTCCCCCTTGTAACCACTTGCTGCGAATCTCAGAATCTCAGCGCCACTTGCCGAGGCAACCGCGTCTACCCGACCGCCGCCCCCTTCATCACGCGACCTGCGAGCCAAACTGAACCGCACACCACTCAAGGTCCCTGCCGAAGCGCATTGGCCAGGGATGCCGCGTCGAAGTTCTCCCCCACGATTCTCTTTGTCAGGTCGATTCTCGCCGCATCGTCCGGTTGGATCTTGTACGTCGCATTACGAATGGCCGTAGCCACCGAATATGTGTCCGAATCACACTGCACAACTGGAATCCCTGACGCCCTGGCCAGGTTGTAAACACTGTCTGGCAGCGCGAACCCCCCAGTCAGAATCAGCCCGCTGACCGTCTTGCCCGACCCCGCCAACTCCGACCGTTTCGACAGGGCGAGCGAAATGTTGTCCAGACGATCCCCTGGCGTAATCACCAGCGTGTTCTCTTGGATGTACGGCAGCACGTCCTTCGCCTTCATGGCGGCGATTACAGTGTGATCCACTCGACCGGTGAGTCCTTCCTCCCCGCAGAGCACGTGGCCTTTGAGTTTGTCTACGACTTCCTCCATCCGTGGGTTCCCCAGGTCCGCGCAGTGTGGAATAACGCCCAGAAGTCGCGTGCCTATGTTTTCCAGCCCCTGCCGAAGGGCCCCTTCAATGCTCATGATCTTTTCCGGCCAGACCTTGTTTAGAATCACCCCCAGAACCCTCGCGCCGTGTCTTTCGAACAGGTTCAGGCTCAGCGATATCTCGTCGATGGCCTTGCCGATCCCCCCGTCCGTAACGATCACCACTGCCGCCCTCAAAAGCTCGGCCACGTGCGCGTTGGACATGTCAAAGCACGAGCCCACCCCCGCATGGCCCGTGCCTTCCACCAGCAGCATCCCGTGAGTCGCCGCAAGCTTCCCGTACGAATCCTGTACCTTCCGCTCCAGCGGCGCCGGATCCCGGTTAGCGATATACTCGCGCGTAAAATTGCGGGGAACTGTCACAGGGTTCATGTCCGCTGGATTGTCACGAAGATCGAATGCCTCACGCATCAAAACCACGTCTTCATCGACATCACACCCCTCGAGCGAAACGTAATGCTGCCCAACCGGCTTCATGTATCCCACATCCCGCCCAAGCTCGCGCAACGCATGCAGCAGACCCAGTGTAACAGCGGTCTTGCCCATGTCCTGCTTCGTGGCGGCCACAAACAACGGTTCCAACGGCATCTTTTCTCCTTGGATATCTCAGCCGGCTCGGCGCTTGCAATCAAGCCGACCTCTAGCCTAAGCCCCCCGCACCACACACGCAATACACAATGGACCCACGTGTGATATCTTCAACCCCCCGCCACCCCAGCTTCGACAGCGCCGTATTCCCCGCAGTCTCATTCTATTGACGCCAGCATCCTCCGCACCAGTTCCACAGGAAGGCCGACAACGTTGGATAAACTGCCGTCCACCTCCTCCACGTAACGGTCCGCCGTCTCCTGAATCGCATACGCCCCGGCCTTGCCCTTCCACTCACCGCTCTCGATGTAATCCGATATCTCCTCTGCCGTCAGTTCGCGCATCTTAATGTGCGTGACCTCACTGGATATCAGCCGCCTCCCCCCCGGCAAACAGATAGCTACGCCTGTAATCACGCGGTGCCTCGTGCCCGACAGCCGGCCCAGTATCGCCCGGGCGCCTTCGGCGTCTTCCGCCTTGCCGACAATCTCCCCGTCCAGCTCACAAATCGTATCAGCAGCAAGGATTATGTCGTCCGGGTATTGTTCGGCCACCCCGCGAGCCTTGAAGTACGCCAGTGCTTCCGCTTGCTGGCAAGGCGTCAGTGTAGGGTCGGTTACCTTTGGCTCCGCGACAGGCGGCTCGGCCGGGGTGTATTTAATCCCCGCCTCATCCAGCAGCGCGCGGCGACGCGGCGAAGTCGATGCAAGTACAAGCCTTGTATTCATAACGTCTTGCGCCATAAGTAGCGTCCTTTCCCTCTGTGGATGTCGCGAGCGTTTCCCGGAATTCAGCGTCCGTACCCTTTTTCGTCGGCCGCCTGAAAGGAGTTCATTTTGCCTATTGAGTCCCCGCAAAGCCAGAGGGGACCTGAATGTCCCGTGGATGTTACATAATCCAGCTGCCGTCTGCCAATACTAATTCCGTAACCTGCTGACAAAACTCGCCCAATCGCCCGTTTTGTCTTGATTTCCGCCCCAGATGTCCATGTTTCTGCGATTTAGCACCTAGACCGACTCCGAATCTTATGCTATAATCTACTAAAGAGCACTGACAATCCCCGTAGCTGGATGGGGGTAATTTTTTTTTGAACCGAGTGCTCGGAAGGTGGCTGCCATGAAGGAGGCGGCAATCAAACAATGCCTGAAAGAACTTACGCAGGCCCTGTCTAGCCTGGAGACCGGAAAGACCCCCAAGGGCAGCCCTCTGGGCATATACGAGCCCGAGGGCGGCACAGATGAGGCCGCCATCGTTGAGTACCTCGCCCAACTGCGTCTGAAGCTCAAGTACCTGCTTTTCGATCTCGAAGCCACCCGCCGGGAAAACCGCTATCTCCGTCAGATGCTCGACGTCCATCGTAAGCGCAGATCCGACAGGGATGACGATAGCAACGGCAAGTCCGGCTGGTAAGCAGTAAACCATCCCCTTGCCTCACGCCGACCGACAACATCTAGGGCACGCCCCTTATGCTGGGTTCCTTGCGTCTCTTCCTGCTGGCCGTGCTACCCTTGTTGAAACACGCGTGGTGGATTTCCTGTCCCGGCGCCATGAATGAATCTATCGTGAGCAGCCTACTCCGCCCTATTTTTTGTAGAAGCTCACCATCTTCTTGCACGTCACCGGCTTGATCTTCCCTGCGTTGCCCGCCTGACCGAACGCGACCATCCGCTCTTTGCACACTTCCGCCATCGCCTCCCGCGCCGGCCCGAGGTAATCCCGCGGGTCGAACTTCTCCGGCGACTCGGCCAGCACCTTTCGGATCGCCCCCGTTATCGCCAGCCGGTTGTCCGTGTCCACGTTCACCTTCCGCACCCCGCTGCGGATGCCCCGCTGTATCTCCGCCAGCGGCACCCCATACGTCTGCTTCAGCTCGCCGCCGTACTTGTTGATGATGTCCTGAAGCTTCTGCGGCACGCTCGATGAGCCGTGCATCACAAGGTGAGTGTTGGGCAGCCGGCGGTGAATCTCCTCGATCAGTTCCATCTTCAGCACGTCGCCCGTCGGTTTATGCGAGAACTTGTACGCCCCGTGGCTGGTTCCGATCGCCACCGCCAGCGCATCCACCCCCGTGTCCGCCACGAACTGCTCCGCTTGGTCGGGGTCGGTCAGGTGGACCTTGACCTCTTCCTCGCTCAGCCCCGCCCCGTGCCCGTCTTCGATGCCGCCCAGCGCGCCAAGCTCGCCTTCCACGCTAACCCCCACCGCGTGCGCCTGCTCGACGACCGTGCGCGTCACCTCAACGTTGTATTCATAGCTGCTGGGCGTCTTGCCGTCTTCCGTCAGCGACCCGTCCATCATCACCGACGTAAATCCCTGCTCCACCGCGCTCATGCAAGTGGCCACGCTGTTGCCGTGGTCCTGGTGCATCGCGATCGGCAGCGACGGGTTAAGCTCTGCCGCCGCCAGCATCAGGTGGCGAAGGTACGCGTCGTTGCTGTATTTCCGCGCCCCGCGGGACGCCTGCACGATCACAGGCGAATCCGTCTCCGTCGCCGCCATCATGATCGCCTGGATCTGCTCCATGTTGTTCACGTTCAGCGCCGCGATTCCGTAGCCGTTCTCGGCCGCGTGGTCCAGTAGTATTCTCATCGGTACCAGTGGCATGATCTTCCTTTCGTTCTGCCGGGCCTGCAAAGCACCAACTCGATGGACCGGGAATTATACCACGCCCCGCCGCCCGACCAAGAAGATTCACAAAACCTACTGCCACCGGCTCCCGCAATCCCGCCGCCTGCCCTGACACTTCATAAAGATTGCCTATCATCCTGCCTCCACCTTACGCCGACAGCGACATGCACTTCGCTATCGCACGGCGGAACTCCCCCGCGTCAAAGTTGAACCGCCCCACAGCCTGATCGACCAGGCCGAGTCGCCTGGGTTCATTTTCCCTTTTTGTCCAGCCGATTTCCACCTGGGCAGGATTGGCCAACCCCTTCGACTCATGCATTTCCAACTGGTCCACGTCCTTTAGCAATACGAACGCCGACCGAGGACTGGCTGCCGAATCCAGTATTTCCTCAAGTGTGTCCAGCCGGTGCTTGCGCTTGGGGAGGTAAAGGACGAAACTCCCAATCCCCAGCCCCCCAAGAATTGACAGCATCCACGGGGCGTGCCTGCGATCGATAAGCGGGGCGCTTGCAATAGTGAGGACCAGCAGGCCAAGCGGTATCAGCAGCCATGCCCATGTCCGCATCCACCTTCTGTTGTGAAGGAACACAAGCGCATCAGACCACAGCATAACCGTCCCGGGAACTACGATGTTTCCTTTGCGCTTTCCCTTCTTGGTAGTCCTGATCAATGTCCCATACGCACGCTGGCTCCGCAGCGGAGGCACCTTCTTGGCCTTCTCGTACCAGGTCCGAAATTGCTCGAGCTCTTCCTGTGTCTGCATGAGCTGTTCTCCTGCAGTCCTGCTTTCCCATGAAAATAACTCTATGACACTCCCGGTGATTGTCAATCGTTGTCTCGGCCAGGCGCCAAGCCCCCGCGCCCTCTGCCCGCAAGCCCCAGCCCTCAGACCTCACACCTGCCGTGCTCCTACTTCCCCGGCAGCTTGTTGGGGTCCACCGCCGGAACGGTGATGCTCGGGACCGGCACCTTTTCCTCCGCCGGGCCCACCTTGCTCGGGCCGATCACTTTCCCACTATTTGGGTCGGCCCTGCCGCTGGGATCGGGCTTCCCGGGCCCAGCATCCATCGGAAGAGAGAATCTCTGGAATGAAAAGCTCCCGCCAAGCCCCTGTGCCGTGCCCCCGCCTTCGCCACGGTTGAACATCCGCAGAATCTCCGCCAGATGACTCAGCCGGCGGGAGTCCTTCCGGTCGCGACATTCGGTGGCAATGGCCTCGACCATCTTCTTGCCCTGCTGGTCCTGCAGTTCGTCGAGTATGTAAAGGCCCACCGCGCTGGCGCCCCCGGACTCGCAGACGGCAAGCTCGATCCCCAGCGCCGCTGCCGCTTCGGCATCCTCGGCCCTGGTCAGCACCACTATCGCCCTGGCTGTGCGGTCGACAACCTGCTCCCGCTCGCCGGGGCTGTGGTCGTCTGCCGTCATGATTACGTTGGCGGCGTGTTCCATGTCCTTGTCGATGGGCGCGCCGACAAGCTGCCGATGAAAACGAAACGCCAGCAGGTATTCGTCGAGGCTGTTAGGCTTGGCCAGCACGTCCCTAACTCCACCTGCGGCATCTCTGGCGTCGACCGCCATGCACGCCGCCAGTTCTGCCGTAACGTCAGCCTTGCCCGCCCCGTCAGTCAGCCACTTCACGTATAGGTCGGCCGCGCCCTGGCGAGGAGTTTTCAGCAGCGCCCACCGCGCCGCTGCGGCGACCTTCGCATCCGGCGAGTCCGCCACTCCAATGAGCCACTCGGTGACCTCATCATCCCCGACAGTGTGCATCGCGCGGATTATCGCCGAGCGGTGGATCGATCCGTCGAAGATTAGGCCGTTAATGGAAGCCACGGCCCGCTCGCGGCCATAGTCGGCAATGGCCGTGTAGCAGCGGCACGCTGTGGGCACGTCCGGCCTGAGGCCGGCCAATCTGGCAAGCGCCATTCCGATTACGTCGTCCCCGCCGGTCAAATCCAGGCGCCGCTGGAGCTCAGGCCACTGCATCACCCCCACCGCCGCATACCACGCGAACTGCTCATCGTTGCCAAGGTGGATGATTTCGCGCGGCGTATCATCCGCAAAGACCAGGGGTTTTAATTCTCTGCGGACCTGCATGCCCGGCGCGGGGTGATTGGCCAGCGGCACCCACCATACCTGCATAGTGTGGGTCGTGATCTGCTGGACCGCCTGACGCCGCTGGCCGGCAGGTAGTTCAGCCGCACTACGTTGCGCGCGATCTGATATGCGGTCTTCTTCCCCCGGCACGAGGCTCGTCCACGGCACGCGAAGCACGCAAACGTCACCGCGGACATCACTTGCCAGCTCTACATCCTGCTGTATCCGCTCGACCGTCACCGCGCCGCTGCCGCCAGCCGCATCGACGAGGCGCTGCACATGTTCTGGCCTGGCCAGTGGTTCGGCCGCGACTGTTACGCCCGCCAGAATCAGCGAAGACGCAATGATGGCGTGCACTTTAACCATTGGTCGTAGCGAGCTTTCCTCTTTTTTCAGCATGTCCCAAATCCGTTCCGTCGGATTACGACCTTGGTATCTGTCAGTCCTGCAATACTTTGCCGCTTTCCACTCCTATATCGGCTAACACGATTCGCCCGGTATAGTCCGATGCGCAACCCGCGTCAAATCCCTTCTTGGGAGCAACGAAAGTCACCGTCATGTCGGCTCTTACGGTCGGCCCGAGGGCCTCGCCCGTGTCACAGTCCAGCCCGGTGGGGATATCCACTGCCACCACGGGCCTGCCCGCGGCGTTGATCTGCTCGACAGCGACCGCAGCTGGTCCCTGCAGCCGGCCGTGAACGCCTGTGCCGCCCACTGCATCCACAACGACATCGAACTCCCTTAGCCTCTCGCCCAGTTTCGCAAGTGTCTCGTCCGTCAACTCCTGAACATCGTAGGCGAACCGCCGCAATACCTCCAGGTTCACAAGCGCGTCGCCGGCCACCTTTTCGGCCGATGCCGTCAGGAATGTCGTAACCGACGCGCCACGCAGCGACAGGTGCCGGGCGATTACAAACCCATCGCCTCCGTTGTTGCCCGCGCCGGCCACTATCGCAACTGACTTGCCCGCCGCCTGCCCGCCGAGGAACTCCACGATGGCATCGGCGGCATTTCGGCCGGCATTTTCCATCAACACAATTCCCGGCACACCAAGTTTATCGATCGCCGTGCGATCGACCTTGCGAACCTCATGCCGGGACAGAGATCGCATGATCCTTGCCCTCCCCAGGCAGCGTCAACCAGCTACTTTTTCGAGTGCGGCCTTGAGTTCGGTCTTCTGTTGGAGGCCTACGAACTTTTTTTCTACCTGGCCTGCCTTGAAAAGTATGAGAGTCGGAATCGCACTGATGTTGAACTTCATGGCGGTATCGCGTGCGGAATCCGTATCCAGCCTGGCAACCTTCACTCGGCCGGCGAACTCCTCGGCGAGCTCTTCGATGGCCGGGGCGAGCATCTTGCAGGGCATGCACCATTCCGCCCAAAAATCCACCAGCACGGGCAGGTCCGAGTTGACTACTTCGGCCTCGAAGTTGCCGTCGGTCAGTTCGACTACGTATTCGCTGCTCATGGGCTTCCTTTCATGCAGGCTGTGGTGAGCCAATGCACCTATTGGTTGTGAATCCTAGGGAGGCTCCGGAACAATGTCAACATCCGGCGGAGAAAAAGCGAAAACCACCGGATGGCGGAGCAAATGCCGTGCCTGGCGGCAGACAGGTGGCGAGTGATGCCGCCATCGGGTACAATCGGGCTGCCAAGAACGAGGCGAGGAATGAGTGGACGACCAAAGATAATCGTGGCGGTGGTGTTCGGCATCTTCGTATTGGCGGTGTCCGGCGGGATCACGGCTGAGCAGATGGGGATCCATTGGACGCAATCCGTCCTCGGCTGGTTTGAAAAGGACGGGGAGACAGTTGACGAGCAGCCGCAGGCGAAACGGGTTATCACGCTTTACGTCAACGGCGCGAATAATACAGTGTTCTTTAACTCCGGAGAGTGCGCGGAAGATGAGCTGCGGATTGAAGGGAGCGATCAGGAGGTCCCGGTCAACATACCCCCCGACGCGGTGATTGTGGTCAAGGGAGATACGACTTCCTCGCAATTCCACGCCTATAAAGACCTTCGAGAACGGATCATCGACCAACTCTCCCAGACAGGGAACAAGTGGTATTTGTATGACCGGCCAGGTGAATGACGTGGCGCGCAGGTTGCTCCTACTGTGGGGCGAACGTTACTCAAGCGGATCGCTGTGATAACTGGACTCGCGCCAACTTAGTCGCACAAGACTTCCGTATTAGGCACCGGCTTGCCGCTTTCCCAGTTAAAGACGTCGACACTTCCATCCGGTTCTATCCGCACGAAGTTGTTGCCGCTTGTCGCCCAACTGCCAGTGTTGAAATACCACCCGGACTCAGCGCGGCCGGGTATGTGCGTATGGCCGACAATGGCGATGTCGTAGCCTTCAGCTTCTCGGTCGGTGGCATACATCTTCAACATCTCCTCAGCGCGGGTCTTGTTTTGTGCGGGCGTTAGTTCGTTCTTGGGGCGGGGAGAATCGCCGCCACTTACAGACTTTTTCAATTTGTTTACCAGCCAATTCCAGAGGTCGAGAACGCACTCGCCAAACTTGGACAATTCTTCCTCAACGCTTTGCCCATCAGGAAGCATAGGCGAGTTGTTCCTTTCTTCAAAGATACCGGCAAAGATCGCCAGCATTCGACCCCATCCTGGTGCATCGCCTTTGTTGAAGTCATCAACCTCATGCCCGTGCATGAACTTGAACTTCTTGTCACCGATGTTTCGGGTGAAATGCTCCCGCATGTTCTTGAAGAAGGGATGTATCAACATGTTCTTACCGATAAAATCCTTCAGATCGACATCGTGGTTCCCTAACACGTATGTTGCGCCCATGTCGGCAAATCGTTCCAAAAGAGAAATGTTCTTCATGATCACTTTGCTAAGACTCGCCTGCCAGAACTCGAACAGGTCGCCCACAATGATTAGTTCGCCCTTCTCGATCTGTACATAATCGAGAAATTTCGTAAGCTCCGCAGGCTTGGCACTATCCTCGTAACCAAAGTTATCGCGCGCGCTACCATCACCCATGTGCAAATCACTAATAACGAAGATTGATTTGTCGTTTGACATGGCTGTGCCCCTTTCTGCTATGTCATTAGCCCTTCACTCAACTTCTTCCCTAGATTTTATGTCCCTGGCACCAGTTACTGCATACAGTCGAATTCTGTGACGCAGAATGTTTTTACTCCACCAATGGGCCCCCTTCTGCTTCCTTTGGGTTGTGTCTTGCCGGCTTGGAGAACTTGGCAGCGGGTCCGCCGGCTTGGAAGAGGACCGCCAGACGGCTGACCAAGGCACCGAGCAGGACGTAACCGAGTATTACCTGCACCATCAACAGCGACTGACCGAGAGCGCTGCCCCGGGATGCGTGGATATCGCCGAAACCCAGCGTCGTCATCGTAACCACGGAAAAGTAGACCGCGTGCCAGAATCCGGCTATAGGTTTGCCGTCGCTACAAACCACGAGGGTGGGCAGGAATCGGTACGCAACTGCAAACAAGACCGACAACACCGCAAACACCGCTGCTATCCTGCCCGCGGATCGGCCGTAGTCGGATGTCCACCAAAACAGGCGGGCAAGCTGCCTGATCGCCCACTTCCATTTGGTTCCGCCGGCGTACCATTCGTGCCATCGCCTGCGGCGTACGTTGTATTCCAGCGTCTGCTTCAGACCAGGGTCGATGCGGCACGCACCGAGGCCTACACCTGTGAAGTCGGTGTCTCGGTCTACTGTGCATTCGGCAAAGAGTGTCTCACCGTCGACCGCAGCGTACCCGAACTTAGCACCTACCATTTTGGTCTTGTGGAAGCGCGCACCTTGAAGCTGGGAGTCTACAAAGATTGCACCTGCCAGGTCCGCTTTGAGGAACTCCGTGCCTCTTGCGCTGGCTCCGTTGAGTACCGCGCCTTCAAGATCGGCGTCGCGGAGAAACGCCTCATCTAGGATTGCCTTTCGCAATTCAGCGTCCTTTAAGACGGCACCTTGAAGATCTGTTCGTAGAAGGGTGGCCCCATCTAACCCGGTCCCTTCGAGGCGAGCGTAGGCGGCGTGCGCGTCGATGAGGGTGGCGGAATATAGTTTAGCTCCTTCCAAGTGGGCACCATCGAGATTCGCCCCTTCGAAGTGGGCGCACGAAAGAACCGCCCCCTTCAAATTGGCCTCTTCGAGTTCTACCCCTTGGAGCCAGATCTCTTCGTTGGGTTTGTCTTTGCGCCAGTCGTTCCACTCGCGGATGTCCTTTGCTTCGCTGCAGCGGCGGAGCATGGCGAGTTGGGCTTCGTCGCAGCGGGGATTGGTCTTCCAGGACGGGTGGTTAGTGTCGGCCATTCGTCGGTGTCCCTTCTTGCCCACGTGTGTGCCTGCGGTGCTTGGTGAAGAAGTGGGCCCCGTTTACAGTATTAGTGTCACACGCAGAGCACGCTTGTGCAAGCCCCTCGCTCCCGCCACGACAAGGCTGGGCGTTACGGCTGGGGGGCCCAGAATTGTTGCTCGGTGTCGTGTAGTTCGGGGTTGATGGCGTCTGGGGCCATGAGGGCGACGCCGCCATCTGCGAAGAGGACGTTGCACCTGCCCCGGTGGCGCGGAGCCTGGAGGGCGCCCCAGCCGTCGTCGATTTCCAGGTCCGGGCCGACGTTGACGACCTCCTGTTCGTAGTCCAGGACGGCGATTTTTTTTGCGGCCTTGTCCATGGTCTTGATGTAGCGGCTCATCCCGTAGCTGGTGTCGCCCATGGGGAAGTAATACGGGCCTGAGGTCCCGCTGTCGCCGACGGAGGCCCAGTAGTTGTCGGTCTTGCTCTTTGTGCCGCTGGGCCACCACGTTCCGTCGGGACCGACGAGGCAGTAGGCCTGGCCACCCCAGATGCGAATGGGCGAGATCTCCAGCCGCCGGGCCGTGCGATTCTCGACGACGCGGATGACGAAGTCATCGTAGTCCAGGTCGCCGCCGGCGTGCAGGTCGTCTCCATAGCGGGCCGTTTCAAAGAGATACCAGTACACCTTCGGGTCCGGGCCGGGGTGGTATACGCCGAGCACGGCGGTATTGTTGTGTCCGCCGGCGAAGCCTTCAATTCCGAAGGATTCACCGTAGTATCCGCCGCTGTAGAGGTTGACTTCGGGCACTTTCCATATACCCGGGGGCGGATCGACGGCGCTGCAGGGCATCTCCAGCCAATAGGGATAGGAGGTGGTGATGTCCAGGAAATAGTCGGCGACCTGCGCCCCGCCGGAGCCCCAGACGAACAGCTTAACGTCCGGGACGGAGAGGGTGTTTTCCTCGTCGGCTGGGCAGACGAGCGTCGAGGCATTCTCGCCGAGATAGGGACTAATGGTGACCGTCCAACCGGGCGCCAGCAGCGGGGTGCGGTTTGCGGAGCTTTCGTCAGCCCTGCGTGCGGCGCAGGCGGCACCGATATGGTGAAGGTTACCTGCGCACTTGACTGTACGGGTGAAGCCGACTGCCAGCCCGAAGTTCGGCGCCAATATGGCCAGCAGCAGACCGACAGCCACCAAGACCGTCAGGAGTTCAGTCAGCGTGAAGGCTTTGCTGTCGGCGCGGTGTTTCGTCGGTGTAGCCATGCGGGCGGGGCGTCCGTTACGTCTTGTCAGCGCGGAATATCATCCACCGACTGGCCCGGGCGGGACTCGAACCCGCACGTCCCGAAGGACAAGGGATTTTAAATCCCTAGCGTCTGCCAATTCCGCCACCAGGCCATGATAGCTGCTCGTATTATGTGTTGCGCCCGGCGGTGAGGGGCAAAGAATCCCTAGCGTCTGCCAATTCCGCCACCAGGCCTTGCTGTTGTCTATAGGTATTATGCTTATCGGTGGGCCGCGGAGGACAGAAAATTCCGCGCGCCCCTGAACTCACGGACGTGCGGTCGCAACCGAACAAGGCTATGCGTGTCCGGAGAGCTTTACGAGCGCCTTGACGCAATCACGCCGGCGGACGGCGTCAAAAGCGGCGTTGATCTCGTCCAGCTGGAATGGATTTTCCAGGTCCAGCCAGATGGTCGCGTCCAGCTTGCCTGCCCGCATGAGGGTGACAACGCGGTCGTGCGTTTCGGCTTCGTCGTAGCCGCCGTCACACTTGGTGAACTCGCCCCGGGCGAGGCTGGGGTCTACGGTGGTCTTGCCGAACTCTCCGATGCCGTAGACAGCCAGCGATCCGCCGACGGCGACGGCGGCGAGGGCTAGGTTGATGCTCGCCTGCGAGCCGACGGCGTCGATGACGTAGTGGAATCCGTTGCCGGCAGCATGGGCGAGCCGGTCGGCGTGGTCGGGGGCTTTGTAGTCCAGGTGGGCGGCGGCACCGGCGCGGAGGGCAAGTTGAGCGCGGGCGGGATTGCCTGTCATGACGATCTCGGCTGCGCCGAGGTTGGCGGCGTGTGCGGAAAAGGCAAGCCCCACGCCGCCGGAGCCCAGAATGAGCACGCGGCTGCCGGGTGAGACGCCCATGCGAGTGATGCAGCTAAGCGTTTCGCGCCATGTCGTGAGCATCGCGCACGCGCGGGGGTCAAAGTCTGGCGGGATGACCTGGTTTACGCGGTTCATATCCCACTGCTCGCGCGGCAGGCCGTCCTCGGCCATCACCCAGTGGTCCTTGGCGACGCCCATGCTTGCGAAGCCACCCCATGTGCTATGATAGCTGCCGTCGGCGGCTGGCGGAGCGCCGACGCGCGAAACCAGGTCGCCCACCTTGAAGTTACGGACCTTTGGACCCACAGCAACGACCCGGCCGACACTCTCGTGGCCGATTATTGTCGGCGCGCAGTCTATGGCCCATCGCACGCGCCCCTCAATGAGATGCAGGTCCGTGCCGCTGCAGGTCGCCCCGTACAGCAGCTCGCACAGGGCTTCGTATGGCCCGATCTGCGGATCGGGGACCTGGCGAACCGTGAGTGAACCGAGTTCTTCCAGAAATGCCGCTTTCATAATACCGTCCTCGTGTCAATTGCCTTCGGGCAGGCGCAGGTTATTCATCATTCATGTCATATGCCCGCGCTGGGGTGGGCACGTCCATTTATCGTATCTTGTTCGTCAGTCCAGTTGGATTATTCGCGCGCTGTTCGGCTGCATGTAGACTGTACCCACGCATGCGGCCTCGGTGAGCAGGTCCGCGCCGCCGCGGAGGCCGCGGTCGACCACGTGGGCCGAGGCGAGAATGCCAGTGCGGGCGAGGTTGACTTTGGCAGGCTGCATCAGACGAACGTCGTCTATGCAAGTTTGCTCGTCCCATTGGTCGGGGTTGTAATCGCCGCGGTGATATAGTTTCCCCAAGGCGGGGATGATCGGCCCGGTTGAACGCATCTGCAGACTCCTTGGTGCCGCTGATACAGGTCCGAAAGGTTAACACAACGGGAGTGGCTTGTCCAAAAAACGCATATCAAGGCGGGAATTTACCGGACGGGTCCGTTAGAATCGTTCGGCGGCGCGGGCAATTGAGCGGGCGTTTGTGTGAATGCAACGGAGAGGAGAAATGGCGAAATTGCGATTGAGTGCTGCTGAATGGGCCTGTTTTAGAGACGGCGACATGGAAGCTGCGGAAGTTTACGGGCGACTGGTGGCGGCGGGTTACACCGGTGTGGAGATGGTCGCCAAGGAGCGTCACTCGGCGGCAAAGGCGGCGGGTCTTGAGATAGTGAACGCCTGCGGGCCGGGCATGTACGAGGGTCTGAACCGGCTTGAGAATCACGCCAAGCTCGTGCCTGAGCTTCGCGATTTGACAGCACAATGCCAGGCCGACGGTGTGGGGCAACTAATAGTCTTTTCCGGCGCCCGCGGCGGGCAGAGCGACGCCGCGGGCGCCGCCAACTGCGCGGTGGGGCTGAGTCAGCTTGTCGACGACGCCAAGAAGGCAGGCGTTGTGCTGGCGTTCGAGATGCTTAATGCAGCCGACCACGGCGACTACGCCGCCACCTCCAGCAGCTACGGTTACGCCGTCGTCAAGGCCGTGAACTCGCCGAACGTTCGCGTCCTTTACGATATCTATCACCAGCAGCGGACGGGCGAGGACCTGCTGTCAACGCTGGTGGACAACATCGACCTGGTCTGTCATCTGCATGTTGCAGGCAGCCCACGGCGCGACTTCCCCGGCCCGGACCAGGAAATCGACTACGCTTCTCTGATTCGGGCTGTGGGGACGACGGGCTACTGCGGCTACTGGGGGATGGAGTTTGTCCCGCCGGAGGATCCACTGGGCAATCTGGAAAGAGCGGCGGCGTTGTTCCAGAGCTACGTGTAGGAACTCACCAGCCGGGCTCAATGTACGCCCAGGGCGAAAAGGCTGCGCCGCGTCTTGGGATAGTCCTGCAGGATGATCAGTTCCAAGAGCTGATCGCGCAGGCCCAGGCGGATGCTGGCAAAGGCCGGATCGCCGGCGAGATTGTTCTGCTCCTGCGGGTCAGCCTGCACATCAAACAATTGCTCGCCGTTGTCGCAGGCGTAGAGCGTGTAGCGATACTGATCGGTGCGAATCGTCCTGGCCCAGTCGGCGGGATCGACCGACCAGACAGCGTTATAGCTTTCGATGTAGGCAGCCGGCCGCCAGTCGTCAACGGTTTCGCCCCGGGCAAGCGGCAGAAGCGACCGGCCGGGGAGGACGGCAACCGTGTCGGCCTTGTCGCCCAAGTCCGGCCCCAGCGTCGGCATCAGCGGCAACTGCTGCCCGGTTGCCTCGAGGATGGTCGGGCAGATGTCTTCGAGCTGAACCATCTCGTCGCGCACGTGCCCCCCGCTCAGGCCGCATCCGGCGACCATCAGCGGAATGCGGATACAGGCGTCGTAGTGGTGCTCCTCCTTGCCCTGCAGGCCGTGGTCGCCCAGCATCTCGCCGTGATCGGCTGTGAAGATGAGCAGCGTGTTGTCGGCGCGGCCGGTTTCGGCCAGCACATCCAGCACGTGCCCGAGCTGGTCGTCCAGGTGGGCAATATCGGCGAAGTAATACTTGCGGCGGCCGGTCCTGGTATCCGGCGGGCTGTGCCGGCGATAGTACGCCGGGGCGTCGGGGTTTTCGAACCACTCGGCCGGGGCGGTTCCTGGAATCTTGGACTCATCAACGCGGTCGACGCAATCGGCCGGCGGGTGGAACGGGCTGTGCGGCTGAACGTAGCTGACCTGGGCGAATAGCGGCTGATCGGTCGGCGTCTGACGAATGAAGTCTTCGGCGTGACGCGTGATCCACTCGGTCTGCGACAGTTCCGTTGGAAACGGCAGGGGGTACCAGTTCTCCGTCGCATCCGGGCAGGAAGCCGTAGTGTAATCGAAGCCCTCGCGGACGCGCCAAATACGCTCAGCGAGGTTGACCTTCTCCGGCCCATACTGACTGAACCACGGAATGTGGGCCGCCCAGATGGTCGCCAGCACGTTATCCAGCTGATCGGGGTGTTCAGCCGCCACCCAGTCCAGCCATTCGCCGCCGCAGGAGTCTTCGGTGTTGTGGACCACGTCGAAGCCGTAGGCGCGGTAGGCGTCGTTGAGGTGCGAATCGCGATAGTGGCTGCGGAAGTGCAGCTTGCCCAAAGCGCCTGTCCTCCAGCCGGCTTGCTGGAGTGTGCGGATGAAGTTGGGGAGTTTGGGCGACAGTTCGTAGCCGTTCTCCAGCACGCCATGGCCGCGCGTGGTCAAACCGGTGGCGATGGTCGACCTTGCCGGCATGCACACTGGATTGGCCGTGAAGGCGTTGGGGAAGGTGACCCCGCGCGCCGCCAGACGCTCGATGTTCGGTACTTGGCAGGCCCCTGCCCTGGCGGCCTCGAGCCAGCGGGCAGAAAGCTGATCCACCATGAACAAAACGATGTTGGGGCACTTGTGTGATTTATCTTTCATCGCTAATGACTCCGCGCGGCGGGGAAGAACCATATCGTACTGTCGGCGGTTAACTATCGAACCTTACGCCGAGCTTCACCGACTCGTTGGGATGGCTGATGATTCGCGGGTAGGCGGTCATCAGGCCGTCAAATGTCACTACCGGGTCAACGACCGGCTCGCCGGTCAGTCGGCCGTCGGCCAGCATGTCCCAGCAGAGATCGACAATGCGGTTTTCGTCCCATCGTGGATGGTCGCGGCTGGGGTCGCTGCAGGCCCGGGCGAAGATTAGGTTAGGACGATTCCAATGGGCCTCGGTGCCGAGGTCGAGGGGCTTGTCGTACGGCGGCGGCCAGGAACCGGCGACGACGTTTCCGCCGAAGGCCACGGCCCGCAGGGCGGCCTGGAGGCCATCGACGCTGGAGCTGAAGTCTATGGCCACATCGATGCCGCGTTTGGCGGTGGCCTTTTTGATCTCGACGCCGACGTCGCATTGTGTTGGGTCGAAGACGATGTGTGCCCCGCAGTCGGTGGCTGCCCGGCGGCGACGCGGGAGCGGATCGACGGATATTACAGGCGACGCCCCGGAGAGCCCGGCGAGCTGGACGGTCATCAGGCCGATGGCGCCGGCGCCGAAGACGGCGACAGCGTCGCCCACGCGGACGTTGCCGTCCCGCACGGCCGCCATTGCGAAGTCGGCCGGGTCCAGGCAGACGGCGGACTTCCAGCTCATGTTCGCGGGCATGGGTTTTACCCACTCAGCCGAGAAGGTATGGATTTCGCGAAAATCACCATGCGAGCAGACCCGGTCGCCGATCTGGAACCGCGTGACGTCGTCCGCCTTTTCTATCACCGAGCCGACGACCATGTTGCCCACGTAAGTATACTCCGGGCGCTGGCTCGGCCCGCCGTGCATGAAGACCTTCAACTCCCAGTCGATGGGATTGCGGTCGTAGCCGTAGCCTTTGACCATGGCCACTTCCGTGCCATGCTTTGGCGCGGCGAACTCGGACTTCACGCGAATCTGGCCGGCCTGGAGGGGCTCCAACTTGTATTCCCGAATTTCCATCTGCGTTGGTGATAGAGCGACGATGTATCTTGGCATGATGTGCTCCTCTAAGCCTGGATGATCTCAATATCCTGCATGCTTCCGATCACACCATCGGCCCACTTGATGTATTTGATCTTCTCGGGCTTGTGGCCGAGCATTTGTGAGCCGACCGCATCTACGGCGACAGGATCGGCGCCGGCGAGAATCGCTTCGAACTTCTTGGGCGTGCCGTGAAGATGCGCACCGACGAGGGCGACCGACGCATCGACCACACACAGGTCCGGCCGCTTGTACCGGCAAACGTCCACCACTGAGCTGTGCGTCGACGGCGAATGCAGGGCGGACTTGTTCCACGAGCCGCGATAGTGCGGGGCCGACGCCAGGCCGAAGAAGTTCTTCATCGCGATAGTAGTCGTGGTCATACTGTGATCCTTTAGTACCGGCAGGGAAATAATAAAGGCATCCTCACACACGGCCGGCATGAAAAACTCCTTGAGCTGCAGCGCATCCTCGCGCGTGAGCCGCACTTCCGGCGCGGTGTTGAAGTCGATAAGTCTCAGGCCTTTCCGCTCGGCGAGCGCCTTGTAGCCTCGCGCCGCGAAGACATCGGCGGTGTCCCCCTGTCCGCAGCCTTCGCCGATGGCAACCTCGGCGCTGCAATGGGCGCGAACGTAGTCGATCACCGCCTCAGCCGCTTCGACGTTGGTCGTCACCGGCGGGGGACGATCGATGGTGAGGTTCGGCTTGATGATAATCAGTCGGTCGCTGGGCAGCAGGTCAGCCGCCCCGATGGCGTCCAACGCCTGGGCAACTGACGTATCGTAAGCACGGAATTTCACCTTCGCGACAGTGCTCATCCATTGCCTCCGGTGCAAGGTCAATTGTATCGTCCGAACTCCTGGACGGTCTGGACCATTGCCTTGAGATTGTCCAGCCTGGCGTTGGCGGGAACTTCGTCGGCGGTCGCCAGCACATAGCCCCCGCCGGCCATGCCTTCCTTAAGGCAGCGCCGGGTCTCCCGACGGGCATCGTCGATGCTGCCGAAGGCCAGCACGACGCAATCAAAGTTACCCATTATGCACATCTTGTCGCCGTAGAGCTTCTTGGCCTCTCGGAGGGTGATATTGCCCTGGTTCGGTTCGAAGGTCTCCACGAAGTGCACCCCTGAGTCGGCCAACATCGGGAGGTACTCGCGAATCGGCCCGAGGGTATACAGGCCTGCGTATTTGCCGGGCGTTTGGCGGACCTTCGCCATCATGAGGACGATATCGGGCAGGACCCACTTTTCGAACCAGGCTGGCGACAGCTGCGAGCCTGTCGCCCAGCAGACGTCCAGCCACCCCACCTCGGCCCGTGAGGCACAGAATGCGTCGACATGCTGGGCAAGCCGCTCGCGCTCCAGTGCGAACAGCTCCGCCATGAGGTCTGGCTGGTCAAAGAGGTCGAGCATCAGCCCCTGCATGCTGCGGCTATTGCCCAGAATTCCGTAGGCGCAGTTCATTCCCACACCGGCCACGCCGTCGTCGCCCATGGCGGCGAGAGCATCGTCCACGGTCGAGAAATCCGGCTTACCGGCGCCTTCGATGTGCTTTTCGAGAAGGTCCTTGTAGTTGAGCCAATCGTCGCGATCCTTCACGGGGTATTCGATCACCTTTCCCACCAGCGGGTCGTTGGGAATCATCCCGTAAACGCCCTTGCCCGTCATGGTCCGTGCGGGGGTGCGGACGATGACGTCGTACTCCGCGCCGCCGCCGGCCCGCGGACGGTCCTCGCCCATTTCGTAGGCGTAGCCGTCCGGTAAGGTGACCGGAATGTCGATCGCGAGCGGCCCGCGGTGGCAGCACGAGCCGATCATCTGATGAACCTCGAAGATCGCTTTCCAGTCGCTGCGGCCAAGCATCTTGTGGGCGAATCGCGCATGAATCAGCGGCGTGACCGGGACCACGTCCGGTTGTTCTCCACGAACAGCAGCGAGGAATGCTTCCTTCTTAGTCATGACGCATCCATTCAAAATGAAGCTCGAAGCCAAAAACGCCAAACCGGAAAAATCGAAGGGCAAATGCTCCAAAGGCGAACATCACCTTCGCAGCCAATCGTTTCGCCCATTTGGATTTCGTGCTTGTTCTGAACCTCGATATTCGTATTTCGGACTTAGACTTCCTGCTTAGGCTCGCCCGACCTCGTAGCTCTCGCCGGCAGCGGTATCGAAGCAGACGACATTGCCATCCTCGACGGTCGCCTTTACGGCTTTGCCGTCGGCGCCCGTGACCTTGGCGTCGCCGGCGAACGGATTGGCTATGCGACATCGCTTGCCGGCCTCGCTGACTATACTGACCGGACCGACTCGACCGGCCTTCTGGGCGGCGCTAACCAGGAAGCCCCCTTCCGCGCGAAACGTGCGGAATGCGCAGTCAACCTTCTTGGGCCAAGCCGGAAAGACACGAATCGCCCCATCCCAGCTCTGCAGCATCATCTCTATCAGCGGCATGATCATGCCTGTGCCTTCGACGTACAGCCCGCAGTACCCCATATCGTCTGTGCCCATACCTCGGCAGGTCCCGTTATCCTGCAGTTCCCGGCGGATCGTCTCGCGAATGCCGTTTATGGCCTTGTCCGGGTTTATCAGTCCTTCGCGGATGCAGGCCGTCCACGGCCTGGGTGTCCCGCCCGTCCCACCGGCCCAGTTGCCGCTGAGCTCGCCGGTGGCCATCAGCTTCAAGGTGTGCTGTGATAGGCCCTGACCGTCAGGGCGGCAGAACTCAGGAAAGTTCATATCCTGCCTGGCCCGCTCGCCCTCGCTGAAACTCGACAGGTCCACGCCTGCCGGCGGAGCGAGGTTCTGCAGTATATCTGCCCACTGCGTGCGGAGGCCCTCATCCACGCTTAGAATTCTCGCCGCCTTCGTCGCATAGCGGAGACAGTAGGCGGCGTGGCGAATGACCTGCGGCTGGTCGAGGTAGGTTTCGATCTTGCCGGTGAAGTGGCTCTCGCCCTGCGGGGAAGGGAAGGCGTGGTACAGTCCGTCGTCCCACTTTTGGAGCGTGTCGGTGTAGAAGAGCGCTGCGTCGCGGATGACGGGGTACGCCTCATCGCGCAGCCAGTGGAGGTCCTGTGTGTAGAGATACCGCCACCACCAATAGCTGGCGACCCATCCGGTCATGTACATCATGCGGCAGATGCCGCCTGTTCCGTAGGGATCCTCTAAATACGGGAACGGATAGCCCAACAGGTGAATGAAGGTGCCGCGGGCGTTCCAATACTTGCGAGCGAAGAGGCGCCCGGCCTCGACCAGGTGCTTCATGCCCACGAAGAACGCATCGGCCATCTCCACGTGGTTGGTGGCGAGGTTGCCCCAGAAAGGCTGCTGGTAGTTGTAGTTGGTGTGATAGTCGCCGTGCCACAGCGAGTAGTCCTGCACGGTCGAGGGGAACGCCAGACCCGGAGCGACCGCGTCCGGGCGATAAGCACAGCGGCGGGCGTGGAGAATGCCGTACCACATTCTCTCCAGTACGGGATCGTCGATCTCAACGGCCGAGCGGGCCCAGAAGTCCGCCGCGTCGGCGTGGGTTTCGTCGCGCCACTGCATGAGCATACCGGGCAGGTCATCTGCGAGCATGCCGGTGATGCGATTTAGCTCCGCCTTCAGGCCGCCGTCGTCGCTGCTGGCGGGCACTGCCACCGTCAGCCAACCGGTCGGCACGTCGTCCTTGCTGCGGATGTGAATTACGCCGTCGCCTTTGCTGAACGGCTGCTGAGGGGCGATCTCTAGCCCAGTCACGTAAGGCACGAGGGCGTAACTGTAGCCGTTGGGAAACTCAATGTCCGGATAGAAAAGCTGCTCAATCGCCAGGCGACCTTCGATCTTGCGGACAGCCGGTGGAGGCAGCGGCGTAACCTTGGGCGACTGGATCGCCCCTTCCCACATCCAGTAGCCGGCCTTGATCTCATACTCGCATGCGAATTCTTCAACATCCGGGTCAGCCCAGCGGCGCAGCACGAAACGCACTGGAGGTTGGCTGCGGCTGCGCGTCTCCTCGGTGAGGTTTTCCACCTGCCAATGGACCACCAGCGCGTTGGTGTGCGGCGGAATGAAGCAGGTGAAGCGATACGTCAGCCCGCTTTCCCAGGTGAGGGTGATCTCGGCTTCGCCTTTCTCGATGAGGACCTTCTGGGTGATTTTCTCATCAAGCTGATCTATTGGCAGGCGGGCCATCAATTCACCAACCGGCTTTGGGCACGGGTAGGGCCGATTGGCATAGGAAGGAGCGCCGCGTACGAGCTCGTGCATGCGTTTTTCGTCGGCAGGTGGGCCCTTGGTGGCCCGGCCTCGGGCCCGTTCGTCGGCGGTGTAACGTTCCGAGACCCATCCTTCGTCGCGAATGCCGCGGATGAGTTCAGCTATGTGGGCCGGCTCGGCGTCGTCGGAGGTGTCCAGCCGGCGGTCCCACACGTCGCCCTTCCCGAACCGCCAGACGATGGTGTTGGCCTTCTGATAAATGCTGACTGACAGATCGCCGTTGCCGAGAAGCAGCCCCTGTTCGGGCTCCAAGACCAGGTGATCAATTTCAATTGTGTGCATTTGTTTCCGCCTGTGTGTTTCCTTATCGCCTCGGTGCGCACGAGACGGGCTGAACTAGTACTTCGTCGCCCTATGCAGCGACTGCTCCACGGCTTTCATGAGCGCCTTGCTGGTGGTCGTTGCGCCGGTCACGGCGTCCACATTGGGGGTCTGGGCCTCTATTATCCGAGGAATGACTTGCTCGGCCTTGCGAGCATGCCACTCATTGCGGTTAGCCAGCACGTCAATGCCGGTTATGCGCTGGCGGTCAATAGTCGTCATCACCACGTATTTGAACTTGCCGTAAGTGAACTCCCCGGGATAGGAACCGTCGGCGGCGCCGGTGAGGTCGACGTCGCTAATCTGCATCGCTCGCACTCGCGCCAGCTCTTCACTGTCTGCGCAGCCGGCCGACATGACGGTTAGCACAACCATCATCACAAAACCTGATAGTATAATGCTCTCACGCGGGGGAGGCATCGCTGTCCCTTCGTATTCCGATGAAAGTTCCCATTATCCGCCCAGCGGGCGTCAATGCAAGGCAACGGTCAACCGGCAAAATGGCATGTTCGCTTGGCCTGCTGCTGGTGTGAATCATATGTTGTTTGTGGACAGTGCGTGGACAGCAGGCCTTCTACGCCTGCACGATGAAATAGCACACCTGAGGACCTTCTCCCAGAAGCTCCACTGGATTGGGCGGGCCGCGTAGGCCCGTCCTTTTTTCCCACGCACAGGGATCTCTTGCTGAAGTTCGGTGCTTCCGGCCGGTCTAGATCGGCAGGAATTCCGTGCTTGAAATCGCAACAGCAACCCCTAAGATGGCGTCCCAGTCGTCTTTCCCGTCGCAAATCAAAGGAAGAACCTGACAATGGCAAACGCGGACATAGGACTGATCGGTCTGGCTGTTATGGGCCAGAACCTCGTGCTGAACATGGAAGAGAAAGGTTTCACCGTGGCGGTTTTCAACCGCACGGTGGCCAAGGTAGACACGTTCATCGAGGGCGAAGCCAAGGGCAAGAACATCATCGGTACTCACAGCCTGGAAGAACTGGTCAGCGGGCTGAAAACTCCTCGACGCGTCATGCTGCTGGTGAAGGCCGGCGAAGCCGTTGACACGTTTATAGACGCCCTGATTCCACTTCTTAGCAAGGGCGACATCATCATCGACGGAGGCAACAGCAACTTCAATGATACAATCCGTCGCTGCAAGCGTGTGGAATCCAGTGGGCTGTTGTACATCGGCACGGGTGTTTCCGGAGGCGAAGAAGGCGCCCGTCACGGGCCAAGCATTATGCCCGGCGGCTCTCCGGACGCCTGGCCGCATGTCAAAAACATCTTCCAGGCCATCGCCGCCAAGGTCGAAGGCAATGTCCCCTGCTGTGACTGGGTCGGCTCCAACGGCGCGGGGCATTTCGTGAAGATGGTGCACAACGGCATCGAATATGGGGACATGCAGCTTATCTGCGAAGCCTATAACCTGATGAAGGCCAGCGGCCTGTCGGCTCGTGAGATGGGCAAGGTGTTCGCTGAATGGAACAAGGGCGAATTGGACAGCTACCTGATCGAGATCACCAGCGAGATACTCACCAAGACCGACGATCTCACGGGCAAGCCCATGGTTGACGTGATCCTCGACACGGCCGGGCAGAAAGGCACGGGCAAGTGGACGGGCATCACGGCTCTGGAGCTCGGCCAGCCGCTGACACTTATTGGCGAGGCGGTTTTTTCGCGGTGCCTGTCGGCTCTGAAGGATGAGCGAGTGGCCGCGAGCAAGAAGCTTCGCGGGCCCAAGGTCAAACCGATCACCCGCCCGGAGAAGAAGGCGAAGTTTATCGAGGACATTCGCCAGGCCCTTTACGCCAGCAAGATCATCTCCTACGCCCAGGGGTTCCAACTGCTGCGGGCGGCGGCGAAGGAATACAAGTGGAAGCTGGATTACGGCAATATCGCAATGATGTGGCGCGGGGGATGCATCATCCGCAGCCAGTTCTTGGGCAAGATCAAAGAGGCCTTCGACAAGCGAAAACGCCTGGTCAACCTGCTTCTGGACCCGTACTTCAAGGCGGCTTTGCGCCGAGGGCAGGCATCTTGGCGGCGAACGACAGTGCGCGCGGTCAAGTGGGGCGTGCCCGCGCCGGCATTCGCGTCGGCACTGGCTTACTACGACGGCTACCGCAGCGAGCGGCTGCCTGCCAACCTGTTGCAGGCCCAGCGGGATTACTTCGGCGCTCACACCTACGAGCGGCTGGACAAGGAAAGAGGCGAGTTCTTCCACACAAACTGGACCGGCACCGGCGGCGACACCACCGCAGGCACCTACACCGCATAGATGCGCGGAGGCATAACAATGGCCGAAGTCGGCAAGCTGTTCGACATTCGAGGCAAGTGCGTCGCTATTACCGGCGGCGCGGGTGTATTGGGCGGCGCGATGGCTAAGTCCCTGGCGGCCCTTGGCGCGAAGGTTTGCGTGATTGATTACGATGCTTTGCGGGGCAACGACGTGTGCAAAGCCATCGAAGCCGACGGCGGGTTCGCAGTCCCGGTGCAGGCTAATGTCCTTGACCGCGCCGAGGTGCAGGAAGCGTTCAGTTGCGCCGTGCAGTCCATGGGAAAGGTGGACGTGCTGATCAATGCTGCCGGCGGCAATAAACGCGAAGCCACATGCAACGTCGACACGAGCTTCTTCGAATTGCCCGCCGACGCCCTGCGGTGGGTGTTCGATCTCAACTGCCTGGGCACAATGCTGCCGAGCCAGGTTTTCGGTCGCCATATGGCTGAGCGCGAAAGTGGCGTGATTATCAATATCTCCTCGATGAACGCCTTTCGGCCGCTGACGAACATCGCAGCGTATTCGGCGGCGAAGGCGGCTGTCAGCAATTTCACGCAGTGGCTGAGCACGTACATGTGCCAGCGCCATTCGACGAACATTCGGGTCAACGCGATTGCCCCGGGGTTCTTTTTGACCGATCAGAATCGCTTCCTTCTGGTTGATGAACAGACGGGCAATCTTACCCCGCGGGGCAGGCAGATTCTTGACCACACGCCGCAAGGACGATTCGGCGAACCAGACGATCTGATCGGCACGCTGGTATGGCTAATTTCGGACGCCGCCAAGTTCATCACTGGAATTGTCGTTCCGGTGGATGGCGGATTCAGCGCGTATAGCGGAGTTTGAAATGGTGGATCATGTTGAGACACTGAAGTCCCTCAAGCCGGAGAAATCGTTCTTTGTCGGCATCGATTCCGACGGCTGTGCGTTTGACACCATGGAGATAAAGCACAAGGAGTGTTTTATCCCCAACATCATCAACTACTGGGGCCTGCAGCCGGTCTCCCGGTTCGCCCGCGAGGCGGCGGAGTTTGTGAACCTCTACAGCCAGTGGCGCGGCATCAACCGCTTCCCCGCGCTGACGATGACGTTCGACTTACTGGCTGAACGAGCAGAAGCTGTGGAACGCGGTTATAAATCGCCACGGGTGGATTCGCTGCGGAAGTGGATCGAGCAGGAAACGCGGTTGGGCAATCCCGCCCTCGAAGCGAAAGTGGCTGAGACCAAGGACCCGGTACTGACCCAGGCGCTTGCATGGTCCAAGGCTGTCAACGAGGCGGTCGGCCAGATCGTCCGCGACGTGCCCCCGTTTCCGCACGTTCGCGAAAGCCTGGTCAGGCTATTTGACGTGGCGGACATCATGGTTGTGTCGGCCACGCCGGGCGAAGCACTCCAGCGGGAGTGGGATGAGCACGACATCGCCAAGTACGCGCGCCTGATCTGCGGGCAGGAGATGGGCAGCAAGAAAGAGCACCTGCAATACGGGGCCGGCGGCAAGTACGCCAAGGGCAATGTGTTGATGATCGGCGACGCCCCCGGCGACATGAAGGCGGCCAAGGCCAACGATATGCTGTTCTATCCCGTCATTCCGGGCCAGGAGTCACACTCCTGGCAGCGTTTCGCCGAAGAGGCCGCGGAGAAATTCCTGGCGGGCCAATATGCCGGAAACTACGAGAAGTCGCTGATCGACGAGTTCATGGGGCACCTGCCTGCCACCCCGCCATGGAAGGCGTAACGCCGGCAATACTGCAAGACAAGCGCGAGTACTCCATCACAACGGACAGGTCGTAGCCCCTCCAGAGCGGCAGCCCCAGCGAATTGGTAGACGTGTAACCCAGGCCTGGGGTTATTTCATCCCAAACATTTCTTCCTTCAGGTCGAGGTAGAAGATGTAATCGTCGGGGTCCACATCCGGCGGGCAGCGGTGGTCGCAGAATGGTATGAACCCGCCCTTGGCGACGTACGGGGCGATCGACTCCAGGTAGGCTTTGATCGCGTCTCTGCCCTTGGCCAGTTCGAGTTTATCCACGCCGCCCATGATTCGCAGGTCCGGCCCGTACGTGTCCAGCATTTCACCTGGATGGCCGGAGGAATTGACCTCAAAGGGAAACATCGTGTTTAGCCCGGCCTCCAGAAACAATGGAATCAGCGGGCGAACATCGCCATCGCAGTCGGTGTACCAAATATCTACCCCCGCGGCTTTAAGTTTATCGCCGATGCGCTTGTAACGAGGCAGGATCACATCACGGAAGAACGGCACGGAGACTATAGGCCCCTGCTTAAAGCAGATGTCCTCCCAGCCGGTGGCGAAGTCGAAGGCGAACTCGCCAAGCACCTGGTCCAGGAAGTTCTCGATGAGCCGGCATCGCGTCTCGACCATGTCCTCGACCATCTCCGGGTAATCGTACGTTGCGAACGCCAGCCCCTCGAAGGTCAGCATGTCCCTCACATGGCCTATCAGCGAGCCGCAATGAACCGACAGCGGATAGTCGCGGCCAGGCGAATGTTGCTTCTTGTAGGCCTCCACATCGACGACCCTCACCGGGTCGTCAAAGCGGAACCGTTCTTCTTTGACCTTCTTCCAGTCATCGGGAGTCTTGACGGTCCAGTCGAGGATGTGCGGGATAGTCGAATGCCCATCCTTGGGGCCCTCGCAGATAAGACCGTTCCAGTCGCGGTAGATGATGGTCTGGCCTTTGTCTTCGAGTTGCTCGTAGTCGAAGGCAGGATTCATATCACAGTGGCCCCACACGCCGTGGAGAACGTCGAAATTGAAGAACTCGTCAACCTGACCGTTGTCGGTGATGCCGTTGTCCTTGAAGATCGGCCAGACCTCGAAGTTCTCGTGCCAGTAGCCGAACTCGATATTCACGGATCGGTCGAATGGTCTGTGGTGCATTTGCGCGTTGAAACGCTCACGACCTGACATAGTTCCGGCCCAGGGCTCGCGACATGGTTTGATGGGCGCTTTCTCTTCCATGCAAATATCTCCTTGTGGGAAAACAGCCAAAGCGAAACAATGACCGGCCGAAATCAGAATTAAAGGCTGGAGTCTATACGCCCGCCGTTTCGACCACAAGACCGTGTTCGCCGCGCCGTAGTAATTGATGCTTTCGCCAGGCCGGGTCGGTCTCGGGAAAATCCACCCTGTAGTGCACCCCGCGTGTTTCCGTCCGGCGGAGCGCGCAAGTGCTGACGAGATAGGCGGACACGAGCATGTTCTGCACTTCCCAGCCGGCCGGATCGTAGAACTCCTTGTCGAGAATGTAGTGCGCCCAGAAGCTGACTATCTCCAGCGTTTCCGTCAGCCGTTGGCCGTTGCGGGCAATGCCGACATTGCGCCACATGAGTGAGCGCAGCGAGTTGCGGATGTCCGCCAGGTCCAGCACCGTGCGATCGGACTTCGGGTTTCGCCAATCTATCATACGCGACGGCATATTGCCGGTGTCATGTGCGAGGGCCTCGCCGGCTATTCGTCCGCATCGGCTGCCCAGAACCAGCGTCTCGGTCAGGCTGTTGGACGCCAGCCTGTTGGCGCCGTGCAGACCGGTGCATGCCGCCTCCCCGCAGGCCAGCAGGCCATCAAGCGACGTTCGGCCATCAATGTCTACGCGCACCCCTCCGATCATGTAGTGTGCCGCTGGGTGAACGGGGATCAGGTCCTTATCGGGCGCAATACCGAACTCGCGACATTGATGGTCGATGCTGGGAAAACGCCGAGCGAACCGCTCCGCGCCCAGGCCCCGCACGTCCAGATAGACGTTCGTAGCCCCCGTGGCAGCCATGCGATCGAGAATCGCCCGGCTGACGATGTCTCGCGGCGCCAAATCGCCCATTTCGTGGTAATCGGTCATGAACCGTCGACCCGACCGATCGACCAGGTAGCCGCCCTCTCCCCGCACGGCTTCGGAAATCAGCGAGCGCGTCGAGCCAGCCACATAGAGAGTCGTCGGATGGAATTGCATCATCTCCGCGTCGGCGATAACAGCTCCCGCTCTTAGAGCCATTGCTATGCCGTCGGCGGTCGCCACCGGCGGGTTAGTCGTTTCGCGCCAAAGCATGCCTGCCCCGCCGGCGGCAAGAATGGTCCATCTCGCACGGATAATCTGTAAGCCGTAACGGGAATGATAAGTGATCGCTCCAACACATCGTGCGTCGGGTCGGCCGACGGGTGGGTCAGTAAGCAAATCGATAACGAAGCAGTTTTCGAATATCTTCAGATGAACGTTTCCCTGAGCGCGTACGAGCAACCCGTCGGAGAGTATCCTTCCCGTCGCGTCCCCTGCTGCGTGGATTATGCGGTTGGCGCTGTGGCCGCCCTCTCTGCCTAGCTCTAAACCGCCGTCGTCCTCGTCGAAGTGCACCCCCCACTTCCGCATCTGGCGGATGTGGGCCGGAGCGGAGGCAAGCGTTTCCCGAATGACCGCTTCGTCGCCAAGCCCGCAACCTGTCCGCAGTGTGTCAGCCACGTGCGCCTCAAGTGAGTCGGCGGCGCCCACCACCGCAGCCAGCCCCCCTTGGGCGCAGTAGCTGTTGGAGTCCGTCAGACCAGCCTTTGTGATGACGATTACCTCCCCGAATTGCGCCGCCTCTATAGCCGCACGCAGCCCGGCTGCGCCGCCGCCGATCACCAGCACGTCCGTAAAAATATGTCCAAGCCGGCGGCTTTCAAAACTGATGAGGTAACGTTTGTCAACTACTGGGGTGTCGGTTGGCGGCATGGTTCCTTCGCGTTCCTTTTGGGCGAGGGCGTCACACACCATCGCAGCAATTGCGGATCTTCTGTCTCAGATAGACATGCTCCGTCAGCAGGCCCGACTGCTGCCAGGCTATGTTGATGGCCTTTGCGACAGATGCGTTGTGTTCCTTGAGCTCCTCCAGCATGTCATAGTCCTCAGAGCCCGGGGGAGCCTTTAGCATGGCGTCATGTGTATCAACGCTGAAGACAAAGACCGTATCGTTGGGCGGCCTGGACAGGCGCAGCTTCATGTGCGGGTACAGTCTGTTGCCCATTCGCAGGGCGAACGACCTGACCTGATTAATCTGCGACGCGTCGGGGGATCGTTCAACCAGGTCGCTCATAAGCCATGCCGCTACGTCGGCGCCCGCTGGTATCTGGAACAGTTCACTGGCCGGCGTGGGGTGCCCCTCGTAAGCCTTCGCAAGATATATCTCCACCGCCCTGGCGACATCTTCCGCCGAAGGCAGATGGAGGGTATTATTCTCCGGATTGTTCATCATTATATTTTATTGGCCGATAGCCGATATGTTAGTATACGGTTATCATCCGAATAATGCATCTTGCTACTTCCGGAGCTGCAACTCGACACGGAGTTCAGACTGGACGGGGCTGTTGAGGTTTAGATGGCTGATCGACCCATTGTTATGGTCGTCGAAGACGACAAGGAAATGAATAGTCTGGAGTGTGAACTCCTCCAGATTCACGGTATGGACACCGTGCCCGCCTATACGGGCACCGAGGCGATCGATGTGGCCTCCAAGTGTCGGGCCGACGCGATCTTGCTGGATATCATGCTGCCCGAGATGGACGGCTTCGAGTGCTGCCGCAACCTTCGCATCAGGAATTGCTCCAAAGTGCCCATCGTCATCATAACTGCTCTGGACAGCGAAGAGAGCCGCCAAGCCGGCGTCGACGTCGGTGCCGATGCCTACTTCACCAAGCCGTTCGACCCGTTCGAAATCGTCGACACTCTCCGAATGCTCATCGACAAGTCCTGCCCAAAAGACGACTGATGAAACCCGGCTGACTAGATAGCGTCGCCAGCCACCCCTCTGTCTTCGTCCCGCTTGGGACGAATCGGCAACGTAACCGTAAAAATGCTGCCTCCCGGGCCTGTGGTCACGTCAACCGTTCCCCTGTGCATGTTCACAAAATGCTTCACGACCGCCAGCCCCAGGCCCATGCCGTATTTCGTCGCGCCGATGGAACCGCTGCTGTGCTTCATGACATCCCCTGTGCTGAAGAACGGGTTAAAGATGTTGGGCAGGTCGTCATCTGAAATTCCCGGGCCCTGATCTTCCACGGCAATACTGACATTATCCGCGTCCTGAATGGCCGCACTTACGTGAATCGTACCCCCCACGGGCGTGAACTTGATGGCATTGCCGACAAGATTCTCAATCACGTCATGGATCTTGTCAGGGTCGGCTCGCAGGACCGGCATGTTATCACAAGGAGCCATCACCAATGTCTGATTCCGCTCCTCCACAAAAGGCTGCACGTCGCTGCGGACCTCCTGGAGGATCTGCGACAGTTCGACGTCTTGAAGATTCAGGTGCTCACTGTACTCCTGTTCCGGCATTAGCTTGAACATTGACTGGACTATGTCGTTCAAACGCCGCCCTTTCGCCTCCATCGTGCGAATCGCATAGTGAAGCTTCTCGAGGTCATCAACATGCTCCATCAGTTTCGGCATCGCCATGATATAACTAAGTGGCGTGCGGAGCTCATGACCGGCCACTTTGATGAAGCCCGACTTAAGGGCATTGGCCTGAGTCAGTTCGGCCTCGATCTGTTTGAGCCCGGTTATGTCGCGCCCATAGATGTTAACGTAGCCGCTCTCGACCACCGGTGCGAATACGAAGCTGACCACCCGCCCGTCAAACTCCTCCTCAAGCTCTTCCTGCATTCCGGATGCAAGCACCCGCTTGACTACGGGCAGCCACCGCGAGAATGTCGCATCAAGCCTCCCCACCTGTCCCGAACCCGTCAAGTTCTTGGCGGCGGTGTTGGCATAGAGAACATCCCCGTCTGACCTGATGCGCAGGACAGGGCTGGGGTTCTCTTCCGGAAACTTCGCCAGGTTAACCGCCTCCTCTTCGGCGAGCTTGCGAGCGGTTATGTCCTGAAAAGTCCCCGACAATTTCACTGTCTTGCCGTTAACAAGCTTGGGTGTGCAGGATGTATGGATCCACAGACTTCTGCCCTTGGTGCTTGTGAACTTAAGTTCCAGGTCGTATGGCTCTCCGTAATCCAGCGCCCGCCGGATCGCGCCTTCCAACCTCGGGCGGTCGTCCGGATGGAAGTAATTCAGCGCTTCCTCCAGTGGGGGGACCTTGCCCTCCGGCAATTCGTAGATGTGTGATATCTCGTCCGTCCACCGCATCTGCAGTGTGTTTGCATCCAGCTCCCAGCCACCTACTTTCGCCATGTGCCCGGTAGACCTTATCAGTTCGTCACTCTTGCGAAGCTCTTCCTGCGATTGGGCAATTCGATCCATCATATCGTTGATCGACATTGCCAGGTCGTCTATCTCGTCGGTTCCTATATGGCTGGACTTCTCGTTCGCACGCTGCATGAAGTCCCCGCGACCGATGCGACCGGTCACCGACTGAAGCCGGCGTATGCGTCGACCGATGCTGCGGTCCACCAGCACCACGCCGCTGACGAACACCATGAGAATTGCCGTCGTGCCCCCCGAGATGATGCTCCACATCATCCTGTTCACTTCCGCTAGCACAGCGGCCTTGGGTTGTTGAAGAACCAATGTCCATACGGGCGCACTAACGGGTATACCCCCGATCACATCCGGCAGAGACACCGGCGCATAGCTTCGAATCACGTCTTCATCGCCGGCAGTCCACCCGGCTGATCCTGACCGGCTTATAGCGACAGCCCAGTCAAGAGGCGCCTCTTGGCCGGTCGGGTCGATATGCGGGTACACTATCTGCCCGGAGGCGTTCAGCAACAATCCTTTGGCTTCTTCCGTGCCGACCGGCAGACCGGCGGCCTCGAGCCAACGCGATACGGCCAGCACAGCCTTACCTACTCCGATGGCCTGCCCGTTCAATCGCAGTGGAATGCATAGCTCTATACTCCATACATTGGCGCTTCGGTCATAGCGTATGTATGAAACGTAAGCTTTTCCCTTTCCATCAGCGTACGCCGCCTGCCACCATTCCTCGTCAGCTTGGTAGTAATCGGTGGTCCGACCAGACGCCGCCACCAGCGCGCCGAAGCGATCTGTGACCAGAAGCTCGGCGATCCCTTCGGAGTTGGCAATAATTGAATGAAGATGGTCTGAAATATGGTTCTTCAATACCATCGTTACGATCGGATTGTCGACGGGAAAAGGTTCCATTTTCCAGAGCGAGTCCAGCTCCAGCATCTCCTTCAGAGACCGTTCCGAAGACATTGCCCCCAGATCGTTTATCACATCGGGGTCGTCCTGCAGAGACAACAGGACCTTTTCAAGGTTTGCCTGAAGTGAGTTCTCCAGAGATTCTGCTTGCGCAACGGCAATTGCCATCTGGTCTTGCCCAGCGGATCGAAACCGAAAATTACGGCTCTGGATGGCCACTGCGATCAGCCCCGCAACCAAAGGAAGCAGCGCCACTATCGTCAGCAGCAGGACTAGTTTAATTCGGATTCGCAATCCCATCGGCAACACGCTCGTTAGGAATCGCCGATCAAGGCTATCCGGCATGGATCAACGCAAGATGCTGATAGGCCGGAAACATTTTTGCAAGTGAATATTAGGGCTCACACGTCGAAATTCCGCCATTTTTCCAGCCCAGGTCGAATGCCCTTGCGTGTCTTTCGCCCCTGAGCTATTGTGCTCACTTCTTATTTTATGCTCGCGAAAGGACCGAACAAAATGCGAAAGCAATCTTTCGACTTTCTGAAGCAGCTTCTTTCCTGCCCCACTCCCAGCGGCCACGAGGCGCCGGGCCAGAAGATTTGGTGCCAATACGCCAGGCAGTTTGCCGACAAGGTCACCACCGATAGCTACGGCAACGCCATCGCCGTGCTGAATCCCAAAGGCAGTCCCAAGATCATGCTTGACGGCCACATCGATGAGATCGGCCTGATGATCAAGCATATCAATGATAACGGCTTCCTGTCATTCCAGACTATCGGCGGCGTGGACGCTTCGCTGCTTCGGGGCAAACGAGTGAACATACACACTGCCAAGGGAGTCGTTCGCGGCGTCATCGGCGCCATTGCGCCGCATCTTACCCGCGGCGAGGGCGAGCCCAAGCCCCCGAAAATTCATGACATGACCATAGACATTGGCGCCAAGGACGCCAAGGCTGCCCGAAAACGCGTCGCCGTGGGTGATCCGATAACTTTTGTCGACGACTTCGAGATGCTCACGGATGATCTCGCCGTGGCACGAGCGCTTGACAACCGGGTCGGCACGTGGGCGGCCATTGAAGCGCTGCGAATGGCGGCGGAAAAACGTGACGACCTGCACTGCGCCGTCTATGCATGCAGCAGTATTCAGGAGGAAGTCGGTTCGCGCGGTGCGAGCATGAACGTGTTCAACGTCAGGCCGGACGCCGCGTTCGTGCTGGAGGTCACCCACGCTACCGACTCCCCGGGCATAAACGCTGCTCAGCATGGGCAGGTCAAGCTCGGTGAGGGCCCCACGATCAGCATAGGCCGCGAAAACCACCCCGCCCTGCTCGCCAGGCTCCGCGACGCAGCCAAGGCTCGGAAAATCAAGCTGCAAACCGAGGCCTTCAGCGCATCCGGTGGGACAGACGCCATGGCCATTTACTCCGCCGTTGGCGGCGTCCCATCGGCAGTGATCGGAGTGCCCACCCGTTACATGCACTCCACCGTGGAAATGATAAGCCTGAGGGACCTGCAGGCCGCTGCCGACTTGCTCACCGAGGCGTGCCTGACCATCAAGGCCGGTGACACTTTCCGCATGAAGATATGACCTCACGAGACGCGCAGATGCGAAGACAATCATTTGAGTTTCTGCGGGCGCTGATGAACGCCCCCACGCCCAGCAGCTTCGAAACGGCCGGCCAGCGAGTCTGGTGCGACTACGTCCGTTGCTTCGCCGACAGGGTCACTACCGACAGTTACGGCAACGTCGCCGCCGTGCTGAACCCGTCCGGAAGGCCGGTTGTCCTCCTGGATGGCCACATCGACGAAATCGGCCTGATGGTGAAGTACATCAATGACAAGGGCTTCATCTATTTCCAGGCCATTGGCCTTGTGAGTCCCAAAATCCTGCCAGCCCAGCGCGTTCAGATACACACCGCAAAGGGCCCTATCCTCGGCGTTATCGGCGCCATTCCCCCGCACCAGACCATGGACGATGAGAAAAAAGATCTCGCGCTGCACGACCTGGCCATCGACATCGGCGCCGCCGACGGCAAAGCCGCCGCCCGGCGTGTGAGCGTCGGCGATCCGATCACGCTGATCAGCCAGTTTGCAATGCTCAGCGAGGATGTCGCTGTCGCCAGGGCGTTCGACGATCGCGCCGGGGCATGGGCGGCCGCCGAGGCCCTTCGCCTCGTAGCGGCCCGCCGCCGAGAGCTCCACTGCTGTGTCGTCGCCTGTAGCACCGTGCAGGAGGAGTATGGCATCCGCGGAGCGATGATGAACGTTTTCAATATCCGCCCCGACGCTGCTGTCGTGATAGAAACGGGCATCGCCACCGATTCACCGGGCTTGGATCAGTCGCGATGGGGACGAATGGCCGTCGGCGATGGCCCTGTGATAATGATCGGACGCGAGAACCATCCTGCTCTCGTCCGACGCCTGCGAAAGGTGGCCAAGGGCCGGAAAATAAAGCTACAGGAAAACGCTTTCTTCTTCCAGCAGGACGGCACGAATGCCTCCGCAATCTACCCCGCCGTGGGCGGAGTGCCAACTGCTTTAGTGAGCGTATGCACCCGCTACATCCACTCCCCGGTCGAGGTGCTGAGCATTAAAGACCTTCGACAGACCGCTGAACTGATTGCAGCCGTCTGCCTGGATATCAAGAAAGACGAAGCCTTCCGCGTCGAAGTCTGACGCCGCCGGGCCGAAAGGATAAGAGAATGCAGCGAGGACCTTTGACGTTTCTCAAGAAGCTGTTGACTACGCCCACCGTGAGCGGCCACGAAACGACCGGGCAGCGGCTGTGGATCGACTACGTCCGCAAGTTCGCGGATGAGGTCACCGTAGACAGCTACGGCAACGCGATCGCCGTTCTCAAACCGCAATCAAAGACAAAGGTCGTCATCGACGGCCACATCGACGAAATAGGCATGGTCGTCAAGCACATAACCGATGGCGGGTTCATTCACGTCCAGCAGGTCGGAGGGGTCAACCCGGCGCTGCTGCGAGCCAAGCGCGTCGACATCCACACCGCACGTGGGCCGGTGAGAGGCGTCTTTGGCCATTCCGGCATCGGAAACGCCAAAAACGACCCCAAGATGCACGAACTGTTCATCGACATCGCCGCCAAAGACAGCAAAGAAGCCAATCGCAAAGTCGCCGTCGGCGACCCAGTGACGTTGGTGGACGATTTCGAGATCATCAACCGCCAGGTGGCCGTCGCCCGGGCATTCGACGACCGCATTGGCGCATGGGTGGCGGCTGAGACTATCCGCCGCCTTGCCTCCGCCCGAGCCCGACTGCGGTGTTCAGTCATCGCTACCAGCAGCGTCCAGGAAGAGGTGGGCCTGCGCGGGGCGAGCATGAACGTCTTCAACATCCGTCCGCACGTGTTCTTCGCCGTCGACGTCACGCATGCCACCGACACGCCGGGCATCAACCGACAGCAGCACGGCAAGACGGCCATCGGCGACGGGCCGACTATCCAACTTGGCCGGGAGAACCACCCTGTGTTGACGAAGATGCTCCGCAACATAGCCAAGCGAAAGAAGATTCCCGTGCAGGTCGAAGCGTTCCTCACCATCGGCGCCACCAACGCCATCCCCGCATACTCCACCGCGGGCGACACGCCCTCTGCCGTTGTGAGCATTGCGACGCGCTATATACACACTGCTACCGAAATGATCGACCTGCGAGACGCCGACCGTGCAGCAGACCTCCTGAAGGAATTCTGCCTATCGGTCAAGGCCGGGCAGAAATTCAAAGTCCGTGTGTAGTCGCCGCTATAAGCGGACCTCTGTCGCGGGTTGATTGTCAATAGAGTGCGATAATGGATTTAAGTGGGAAAAACGCTCTTGTGACAGGCGGCGCACGGCGGCTTGGCCGGGCCATCACCTCGGCCCTGGCGGGCGCTGGGGCCGACATCGCTCTGCACTTCGGTAGATCGGGCGATGACGCCGAGAAGACAGCCGGTGACCTTCGCCGCGACACAGGTGTGCGTGTGGAGCTTTTCCAGGCCGACTTGGCCGACCCCGCTGCGATTGCCCAAATGTTCATCGACATTGGCGAACGTTTCGGCCGGCTGGATATCCTTGTCAATAACGCCGCTGTGTACCACTGCACGCCGATTGAACAATTGACGGCTGAGCAGTGGGACGCCGAATTCGCCGTAAATGCCCGAGCACCGGCCCTGTGCATCCGCCACGTGCTGCCTCTTATGCCCGACGGAGGCGCTATAGTTAACATCGCCGATGCCCGCGCCGAGAGCGCTCGTGCTGACTGGCCGGCTTACTCGGCCTCCAAAGCCGCCCTGCTTGCTCTCACCAAAAGCGCCGCAAAGGCACTGGCAAAGCGAAACATCCACGTCAACGCCGTCGGGCCCGGCGCAATAATGTGGGAAGAAGACATTTCCGAGCATGCCAAAGCCGCCGTCCTTGCGCGGGTACCCATGAAGAGAATGGGCAGCCCAGAGGATGTCGCCAAGGCCGTCCTGTTCCTGCTGCGCAATGACTACATCACCGGTCAACACCTCCGCGTCGACGGCGGTTGGCACACCGGTTAACCGCTTCCCCCCGCGGCCAACATAGAGCCTGCGAGATGAAAAATCCGTGCGTTAGTCCCTCGCGGACTTGACCTCTCCTGGCAAAGGGATTATTGTCATTAGATCGGGCGACGCCCGACCCGCGGCCGTGGCGGAATTGGCAGACGCGCAGGCTTCAGGTGCCTGTCTCCTTATGGAGGTGGACCTGCCTGCCGGCAGGCAGGGGTTCGACTCGCAACTCACATCGACAGGGATTTCTTCATGTGGCACGTTTACGTGTTGATCTGTGCGGACGGGAGCATTTATGTCGGTCTATCCAATGACGTGCGGAGAAGGTTGCGGGAACATGAAAGAGGCTGCGTTTCTTGGACGCGCCCGCGCCGACCGGTCCAACTGGTCTACTATGAGTCCATGCCGAGTAGAACCGAGGCCCGTTTGCGAGAGAAGCAACTCAAGAGCGGCTCGGGCAAAGAATGGTTGCGAAGAGATGTCCTTCGGGGGCTGCGCCTGGGCGCCTCAAGCAGACTTGGTCGTACGAAAAGGCAAATTTCATCCTGACGCCTTGTTCCGGACTTGACCTCTCCTGGCAAAGGGATTATTGTCATTAGATCGGGCGACGCCCGACCCGCGGCCGTGGCGGAATTGGCAGACGCGCAGGCTTCAGGTGCCTGTCTCCTTATGGAGGTGGAGGTTCGACTCCTCTCGGCCGCATTTGTGTGTGCGCATACCTGACCGGGACAACACCCATCCCTTCGTTGAATATCACGCTCTAACTGCTACAATGGCTTGATGCTGAGTTCGACCGAATTCTTCAAGCTTTCAGCGTCCGGCAACGATTTCATCTGTATCGAAAATCTGGACGGACGACTCGATGACCTCATGAACGACCCCGACAGCATTGCCCGAGCAGCCCGCGTGCTGTGCGAGCGCGGGCGCGGTATCGGCGCCGACGGGGTGCTGTTCGCCTGCAAGCCCGATATCGACGGTGTTGCCGATATCGCCGCACGGATATTCGAGCCCGACGGCTCGGAGGTGGAGCTTTGCGGCAACGGAACGGCGTGCTTCCTGCACTGCATCATCACCTGCGGCCTGGTTCCGCCGGGTGAAGTCCGGATACTTACACAGGCCGGCGTCGTGCGCGGGCGAAACGGCCAAGGCAAGTACATCCGCGTTTGCATCCCTCTGCCGGAAGACGTTCAGACCGACTTCAACATCACCGCAGCCGGTCAGAAGCTGCGATGCGACTTTGTGGTGATGGGCGTTCCTCATGTCATCACCTATGTCGATGACGTGGCCGCTGTAGATGTCGACCGCCTGGGCCGAGCAATACGGCATCATGCGCGGTTCAGTCCACGGGGAGTGAATGCCAATTTCGTCCAGGTTATAGGCAAAGGCGAGATCGCCTTGCGCACCTTCGAGTTCGGCGTCGAGGCAGAGACACTGGCCTGCGGCACGGGCTCGGCGGCAGCAGCCATCCTGGCAGCCAAGCGCTTCGACTGGGGGACGCAGTTCACCACCGGTGAACAGCCCGTTCGGATTCGCAGCCGTGGCGGAAAGATCCTGCAGGTATATTTCTCCCTCAATGACGCCGGGCAGGTCGACGACCTTTGCCTTGAATCCATCGTGGAACTGATCTATCGCGCAACGATCGGCCCGGACCTTCTCGCGGAAATCCGCCACCCCACATTCCGATGACCCCATCCGTAATGTTCTCTATCGACCAGAACTGCCACAGCCTGTGGGACGTCATTCCAAAGCTCCAGGCGCTGGTCGTCCGGGGCCATCGTGTGCGGCACTTCGTAGAGGACGTAGATGTCGCATTCACGGCTGTCGGAGCCTCCACCGATGACAACAGTCTTCACTTCGCCCGGGAACGCTTTTACGGATCGGGCGGCGGAGACTGGGGCGCCGCCATGTTCTATAGCGAGTTTCTCAGTCGCCTTCCGGTCGAGCTGCGGCACTGGGAGCGCATGCTCGGAATGAAAATCGCCGCCGTCGCCCGCCGGCTTGGACGGTCCGTCGGCGACCTCTATGACGAGTTCTCCCCAGGCGACAATTGGCAGCTCATCGGCCCAAGCTACGTCGGCGACCGTCACCATCACCGACTCATCGGCGACCTGACCGTCGCCGAAGTACAGCCGTTTATCCGTGAGTTAATCGCCATTGCCGAGCGCGACATGCTGGAGCGTTTTCCTGCCAGGGCGTCGCAGTTGCGCCTGGCGGATTGGTTCGCCAACGAACGACGCCGCCTGGATTCGCTTCTTGCCCGAAGCCGCGAAGGTTGCCTTGTAGATCTGTACCGGCTGTGGATCAAGGAGATACTGGGTACTTCGGTAGACCTGGACCTCACCAGTTCGCTCACAGCCGCTGGCGCCTGCCCCGATCACACCGCCCTGCTCGATGTCTTCGTCAGCCGATACGACCTGGCCGCCGGACTTTACGCCGAGGCAATCGCCCACACCGACAGCGACGTGCATCCGTTGCACACTGAAGAAGGCGAGCTGCCTATCTTCGCCGTTTTTCTCCGCGACGGTCGACTCGTCCGCGCAGGCGCCGCGCTCGATGGCGACGCCGTTCGCATCGCAGATCGCCGGTTTCCGTTGGCTCATGGTAGGCTGCCCATGGAGGCCCTGAAACAAGCCGGCATCCGCTGCCTGGCGGGCAAGGCCTTGTTGCTGGCCATTCAGGCCCGCTTGGGCGAGTGCGGGGCGCCGTTGGCACTGCCGCACTGCGGCTCGTTTTATATGCCGGCCGCAATAGCGCTCCAGCAAAAGCTTTCAGCGCACAACCTGTTACCGGCTCCCGTTCACCCCGTTGTCCGTGTGCGACTGCGCCTGCTCGACCGCATGGCTTCCCTCGACACGCCGATCCGTCTGCCGGCTCACTTGGCTGCGGCCATGGGCTGCGAGGAACTGCCTGCTTGTCGGCTCGCCGCCGCCTGCCCCGACATCGCCGCCGAAGCGACAGCCAGACTCGATTCCATGACAACCGACGCCGGCCGGCAGCAGTGGCAGCGGGACGCCTTGCCCGAAACGTTCCACGAAATCTCCGCGTTGAACCATCGCCGCCGAAAGCTCGCCCGGGAGGATCCCAAGTCGGCCGACATTCGCCACTTGTCCCACAGTGTCCGCCGGCTCGAAGCCGATATCTTAGCTGCGACACTTCAGCAAATTGCCTCCGACTGGCAGGTGAGTCACCTGGAATACTGGGATTCGCGCGGTGCCATTATGCCCTGGTGCATTGCTCTGGATGGTGAGCATTTCTACGATGAAGTGATAGCCCGCGCCGACATATATGAAGAAACCCCGCCGATGTAAGTAATGAGCAAGAAGAAGATCCGCCGACATTACGAACTCCGCATCCGCGATGACGCCCCCGGTTATCGGGCGGCCGATTGGTCCGACCGTCGGGCGCAAGAGCTGCGGTTTGAGGTGCTCGTCAACAACGTCGCGCTCAACGGCCGCAGTCTGCTTGACGTCGGTTGTGGAACCGGGGATCTGTGGGATTTCCTGCGCAAAAGAGGCATCCAGGCTGATTACCTCGGTGTGGACCTGCTGGACAAGATGATCGAGGCCGCCTGCAAGCGGCATCCGGACGCCAGGTTCCTCGCCATTGACATTTTCCAGCCCGATAGCCTTCCGGGTGAACTGTTCGATGTGGTGTTCGCCTCGGGCGTGTTCAACCTCGATGTGGGCAATAACCGCGATTTCCTGCCTCGCGCCATTGCACGCCTTATCGAGCTTTCCGCCGACACGACCGTATTCAATTTGCTGCATGCCCGCGCTGATGTCCGACACGGCCACTGCGTTTACTGGCAGCCCGAGGATATCCGCGCAATGCTTACTGACTTCCCCGGCGACGTGAAAGCCCTGGACGATTACCTGCTGAACGATTTTACGGTTATCTGTCGGAAGCGCTAACGGCTTACTTACACGCTCCTCCCATCCCCTGACACGACCACGGGCCCGCCACGACATCGTCGCGACACGCGATCATTAGAAGTGCTTCTTGGCGAATGCTCGTCCGGAGTGAGATTTCAGGTATTTCTCGAAGGCAACCGCTTTCTCCTTGCTGCGGAACGCCACGGCCGCTTCGACCTGCCATGGGCCGAACTTCGACGTGTGGCGGACCTGCCCGACATTGTGCTGCTCAAGCCTGGCCGAGAGGTACTGAGTCATCCCGACGTAGAATCTCTCGGGACACCGAACACTCTGAAGTATGTAGAAATACCAGAATACACTGCCCACGAGCGCCCCTGTTGCCGGCTTGCCAAGGCGTAGTTCGCCGCGTTTGCAGGTCTAAGGAAAGCCCGGCTTCGTCCCTTCGGGACTACGCCGAGGGAGCCTTCGTCCGCCTGAGCGGCGAACGAAGACTGGAGCTGCAGGGATTCGAACCCTGGACCTTCTGCATGCCATGCAGACGCGCTCCCAACTGCGCCACAGCCCCAGGCATTTCACGGAATCAACCGCGGTCCGTCCTTTTACAATATACCGTCGACCCGGTCAAGCGCCGCCTGAGAAACGTCGCACGGCGCGCCGGGGCCCGTCGCGGGTTTTACCATGGGTTGTTTTCAGCCAACACGCACATGGCCCGCAGATCCTCCGGTAACCCCTCACGAAACGCCCTCGCATCAGCGGCGCTGTCGAACAACGCAAATAGCCCGCTGCCGCTGCCTGTCAGGTGAATCGCCGCCGGACTGTGGGCCTGGACCCGGTCCCAAAGCTCTGCAAGCTTCGTGCAGATCGCTCTTGCCGGCGCCGCCAGGTCGTTGGTCAACCGGTCCCGCCAGGCCGAAGGGGGCCGATTCGCGAGCAATTCGAAATCAACCTGCGGACCGATCGGAGAAGCTGCTCGGTCGTAGGCTGCGTACACCGGCGGCGTGCTGCATTCGAAACCCGGCAGGATTATCGCAACGTAGAACGCATGCACCGCCATTGGCTCAAGTATGTCGCCGCGTCCGGTCATTCGCACACACGCAGGTGCAAGAAACAGCGGCACGTCGCTGCCAAGCCGGCATGCAAGGGCGTGCAGGGCGCTCTCGCTGAGATGGAGTTGCCAAAGCTCATTAAGGCCCGTCAGCGCCGCCGCCGCATCGGAAGACCCCCCGCCCAGCCCCATGCCCGGCGGAATCGCCTTCTTGAGAAGCATGTCCGCCCCCTTGACGTCGCGCCCCTCAGCCAGCAGTCTCGCCGCACGAAACGCCAGGTTTCTTTCCGGCGGCCCGTATTCAAAGCCGCGGCAATCGAGCGTAATCCGCCCGTCGTTGCGTGTCTGCAACTCCAGCGTGTCGTACAGCGATATCTTGGCGACAATGGAATCCAGCGGATGGTATCCATCCGCGCGCACAGGCCCGACAAGCAGGTTGAGGTTAATCTTGGCCGGCGCTGCCGCCGTCACCCCGCTCCGACCCGAGACTTGGATGCGCTGGGGCCTTGGTGTAGACATTCCGGAGGCGTCGGCCCAGGCAGCCATTTCGAATCACTTGTCCTTATTGCCCTTGTGGCCGCGCTCGGCGACAACAACCACGTTCATGTCGCATTCAGCCGCGATGTCCAGAAACTCGCTATGCTCCAGCGACTCCAGTTCCTTGCCCCGGTCGTGGAGCTTCTCGTTGAACTTCATGCACTTTTCCTGCATGCCTTCATGCGTATCTTGCGACCCGCCAAAAAGATGGAAGTTCTCGCTGCGGGTTATGCGAATGTGCCCGTCATCGTTGTCCAGGCCTAGGCCCAGTATCTTTGCTTTCTTCCGCTTCGCTCTCACACCAGACTCCTGTCACAGTCGGATACGCATCTGACATATATAAGTCTATCACAACTGCGCCGTCTGGCAAGCCGACTTGCACCCCCTGAACCCCTGCCTGTTGACTTATACCTCATGCCGGCTAATATACCCGGGTTGTACGTTGACGACCACCCGTGTTAAGCCGGAAAGTGACCGTAAATGCAGACTAGCAACATAGCCGTGGTAGGCTTGTAATGGGGGGATGAAGGCAAAGGCAAGATCGTGGACGCCGTAGCTCGGCTCTGCCGATACGTCGTACGATACTGCGGCGGTGCCAACGCGGGGCACAGCGTGCAGGTCGGTGATGAGAAGTTCGCTCTTCACCTCATTCCTTGCGGCATTCTTCATGACCGCGTGCTTAACATCGTAGGCAACGGTGTCGTATTTGACCCGCAGGTCGCTCTGGAGGAGCTCGCTGCCCTCACCCAGCGCGGCGTGCTCGTCGGGCCCGAAAAACTCCTGATAAGCTCGTCGGCCCACGTGGTCATGCCATGGCACAAGCTGCAGGACAGTCTCAGCGAACAAGCCCTGGGGGCTAGAAGAATCGGCACAACGATTCGCGGAATAGGCCCCTGCTACGCCGACAAGGCACTGCGGTCGGTGGCCATCCGTGTTGGCAACCTTACCGACCCCGACTCTCTGCGCGGACGCATCGCTGGGATCGCCCGCACTAAGAACGCCATGTTCGCCGCCACCTACGACGCCAAGTCCCTCGACCCCGAGGCCATCGCCGACGAATACATTCAATACGGTCGGCAGCTTGCACCCATGATCGCCAATACCGGCGCCATTCTCCGTAATGCCTGCCGAACAGGTGAGCGGATAATGTTTGAGGGTGGCCAGGGAAGCATGTTGGACATCGATCACGGCACATACCCGTTCGTCACCAGCTCGACGGTCACCGCTTGTGGCGTACCTAGCGGCGCAGGTGTGCCTCCGGCAGCCGTAGGCACGGTAGTCGGTGTGATGAAGGCTTATTCCTCGCGAGTTGGAGCCGGCCCCTTCCCCAGCGAACAGGATAACGACACGGGCGACAGCCTCCGTAAGAGAGGTCATGAATACGGAACGACCACCGGCAGGCCAAGGCGCTGCGGATGGCTCGACGCCTTCGCCGTGCGCTATGCCGCGGACTTGTCGGGAGTGGACGAACTCGCCCTGACTTTGCTGGATGTGCTTGGCGGACAGAGCCAATTGAGCATCTGTACCGGCTACCGCGTTGACGGCCGGCGGATCACCGACTACGACCCAGCCGTGTTGGATCGCGCTCAGCCCATTTACGAGACAATGCCCGGTTGGTCGCAAGATATAAGCCAGTGCCGAAGCTTCGACACCCTCCCCGTTGAGGCCAAGGCATATGTCACCCGCGTCGCAGCTCTGATCGGGCGCCCAGTAGGCATCATCAGCGTCGGGCCCGGCCGCAACCAGACAATAATACGACAGACGAATATCGAAGGGCTTTCATGACACCCTTCACCGATAACCTGACTCCAGAACAGGCCGCTGATTTTCTTGGCGTCCACGTAGAGTCGATGCCAAAGTCGATCGCCATCATAATGGACGGCAATGGTCGATGGGCGACCAGCCGAGGTCTGCCGCGTTCCCACGGCCACGAGCACGGTGCTCGCAACGTCCGGACAATAGTCACCGAGGCTGCCAGGCTGGGCTTGGATGCGCTCACTTTGTACAGCTTCTCCATCGAGAACTGGCGCCGTCCCGCCGATGAGGTAGACGCGCTGATGCACATCTACGCCGAATATCTTCGCCGCGAACGAGAAACCATCATGTCAAACAACCTCCGTTTGCGCCACTTCGGCCGGCGCGACAGGCTTCCCCGGCAAGTGCTCGACGAGTTGGACGAGAGCATTCGAGTTTCCGCCGACAATACCGGCATGTTTCTTGGGCTGGCGCTTAATTACGGCTCCCGGGCAGAAATCGTCGACGGTGTGCGCCGTATCGCCCGGCGCGTCGCAGACGGCGACCTGGTGCCGGACCAGATCACCGACGAGACGGTCACTGACGCCCTGGACACAGCTGGTGTGCCGGACCCGGACCTCGTCATCCGGACCTCCGGCGAGATGCGGGTGAGCAACTTCCTGCTGTGGCAGATTTCCTATGCGGAGTTCTACGTCACTGACGTATACTGGCCCGACTTCCATGTTGAGCAGTTCCACGACGCGATTCGAGCCTGCGCACACAGGAACCGCCGGTTCGGCGATGTGGGTCGGGCGCCGGAATAAGGTTTCACAGCGATGGCTTTTGACTAGGGAGCAAGCGTGCGCCGCAGAATAAAGACGGCATCCATGTCCGTGAGAATCAGTTTCGGGGTCCTCATGGCTTTTGCGCTTATCACGCTCCTGTGGCTGGACCACAGCTTCAAGTACACCGCCCTCCCGCTTACAAGTGTCATCCTGTTGCTCGTGCTGGCGTCCTTCGTCGAGCTGTTGGCAATGCTCAAGACGAAGGGCGTGGAAATGCTGTGGTTCTCCGGCATGATCGGCTGTGCCGCCATGGCGACATGCCCCTTCTGGTGGAAGTACCTGGAGTTCGGCGCCAATCCCGACGGCCTGCAGATGCTCATGCTGATGGCGCTGATTCTTATGATGATTTTTGTCGATCAGATGTTCCAGCAAGCCCCGGAAATGGCGCTGCTGCGAATTGCCGGCACTGCCCTGGCTGTACTGTACCTGGGTGTGGGCAGCGCCTTGGTGCTCACTATTCGAATCGCTTACGACGTTCCAATGTTCGTCTTGTTTCTGTCGGCCGTCAAGTTCACCGACATCGGCGCCTACTTCGTCGGTTCACTGATAGGCCGGCACAAGCTCGTACCAAGATTGTCGGCACGCAAGACATGGGAGGGACTGTTCGGCGGGTTGGTATGTTCGGCCGTCGGCAGTGTGATCGTGTTACTCCTGCTCAAACACATAACGCCCGAAGACGCCCCCAGGATGATGATATTCCAGGCGGCCGTCTTTGGCGTCATCGTCGGCCTTGCCGGCCAGTTCAGCGACCTCTGCGAGAGCCTCCTCAAGCGTTCAGCCCACGTCAAGGACAGCGGCGCCGTCGTGCCCGAGTTCGGCGGTGTGCTGGACATAGTCGACTCGCTCTTCTTCGCTGCGCCGGTTGGGATTGTTTTCCTGTCAGTCATGGACTGACTCATATGGCTAAGACGCTGTTCATAATCGACGGCCACGCGCAGATATACCGGGCCTACTATGCGCCGTTTCGCGATCTCACCAGTCCCACCGGCGAGCCCACGCGCGCCGTGTATGTATTCTGCTCGATGCTCCTGAAGCTCCTCGCCGACGCCAAGCCCGACTACCTTGTTATGGCTGTCGACGGCCCAGCCGAGAAGCTGCACCGCCGAAAGGACTACCCTGACTACAAGGTTACGCGCAAACCCACCCCGGATGACTTCCACCCCCAGGCCCAACGCATCATCGAAATCGTACGAGCCATGGGCATCCCCGTCCTGGCCGCTGACGGATATGAAGCCGATGACATCATGGCCACCGCCGCCGCAAAGTTCGCCGACAAAGGTCTCCGCGTCGTCCTGGTCAGCCGCGACAAGGACCTCGACCAGTTGGTCTCCGATCACGTCGTGCTCTACGACCCCATGAAGGATGAAACGCTGGACGCCGCCGCGATCGAGAAGGCAAAGGGCTATCCACCGTCAAAGGCTGTTGAGGTCCAGACCCTCACCGGGGACAGCACCGACAACATTCCCGGCGTCGCCGGAATCGGGCCCAAAACCGCCGCTAAGCTCATAGCGCAGTACGGCTCAGCCGACGAAGTGCTCGCCCACGCCGATGAGCTTACGCCCAAACAGTGCGAAAACGTCAAGGCTGCCGCCGAGACAATGCAGCTCTCCCGCAAACTCGTAACGCTCGATTCGCACGTGCCGATTGAGCTTGACCTGCCGCAAATGGAGTTCGGCCGAATCAACGGGGCCGCTGTTCGCCCGATATTCGCCGAATTGGGCTTCAACCGCCTGCTGGAGCAGTTGGACAACCTCGGCGTCGGCGGCGCCAGCGGTATGGACGTCTCCGCCATCGCCGCCCACGCCGGCCGCACCGCCGCCGCTGACTTCGACTATCAGTGCGTGAACACAGCGGAAGCCCTCACCTCGTTGACAAGGCAACTGGCGGAGGTAAAACAACTGGCGGTCGATACCGAGACGACAAGCCTGCACCCGATGTCCGCCGAGCTCGTCGGCGTGTCGCTGGCGTGGCAGCCGGGCCGGGCTTACTACCTGCCTGTAAGGGGCCCCCTCGGTGCACAGACCCTTGACCTGCAGGCCGTCCGCGACGCACTCCAGCCGGTTCTGGCCGACCCGAAAATTCGCAAAATCGGGCACAACTTCAAATTCGACCGCATCGTCCTCATGAACGCCGGGTTCCAACTCGCCGGTGATGTCTTCGACACGATGATCGCCGCACACGTGCTCGATTCCTCCAGAGCTTCCTACAAAATGGACGCCCTGGCCGCCGAACTGTTAAACCACCAGTGCATTCCCATCGAAGAGATAATCGGCCGCGGACGCGACCAGATCACCATGGACGCCGCGCCACTGGAGGCCGTCGTCCCCTACGCCGCCGAGGACGCCGACATCGCCCTTCGTTTGGCAGACGTCCTCGAGCCGCAACTTGCCGACGAGGGCCTGACCGAGCTGTTCACCGGGCTGGAAATGCCGCTCATGCCCGTCCTGGCCGAGATGGAACGCCACGGTATATGCGTCGACCCAAAGCGGCTCAAGGCAATGGAGACGAAGCTGTCGGCAAGGGCCGATGAGCTCCGCCGGCAGATAATCGACGCAGCCGGCGAACAGTTCAACCCCGACTCACCAAAACAACTGGCTTCTATCCTCTTTGAAAAGCTCAAACTCCCGATCATCAAGAGCACAAAGACCGGCCCCTCAACGGATGCTTCCGTGCTCGAAGTACTCGCAGTCGACCATGAGATGCCCGGGCTGCTGCTAGACTATCGCAAACTCACCAAGCTGCTCGGCACGTACCTCAAGGCCCTCGCTGCCTGCATTGACCCACAGACTCACCGGGTGCATACTTCCTTCCACCAGGCCGGCACGGAAACCGGACGCCTTTCCAGCAGCGACCCTAACCTCCAGAATATCCCCATTCGCAGTGATGAAGGCAGGCAGATTCGCTCTGCTTTCGTTGCGCCCAAAGGCTGCATGTTACTGTCGGCCGATTACTCGCAGGTCGAACTGCGCGTCATGGCTCACTTGAGCCAGGACGAAACGCTCACGGCAGCCTTCGCCGACAACCTGGACATTCACCGCATCGTCGCGGCGGAAGTCTTCCGCGTGCCCGCCCAAGCCGTCACCGATTCCCAGCGGGCCGCCGCAAAGGGCGTGAACTTCGGCATCATCTACGGACAGACCCCCTTTGGCTTGTCGCGGGCCCTGAGAATACCTCGCGCCGAGGCAACGGAGTTCATCGACCGCTACCACCACCGTTTCCCGCGAATCACCGAGTTCCTTCGGACCTGTATTATACAGGCAAAAGAGCAGGGCTACGTCGAGACCATTCTGGGCCGCCGTCGCCGCGTCGCAAATATAGACTCCCGAAATTCCCAGCAGCGTGCCGCGGCTGAAAGGCTGGCGATCAACTCCGTCGTCCAAGGCTCAGCCGCTGACTTGATAAAGCGCGCCATGGTCAACATCGACCGACGAATCAACAAAGAACGCCGATCCGCCAAGCTCCTGCTGCAAATTCACGACGAACTGTTGTTTGAAGTCCCTGCCGGCGACGTCGAAACCGATTCCGCGATGGTTGTCGAGGAAATGTCCGGCGCAATCGCCATGTCAGTGCCCCTAAAGGTCGATGTCGGCGTCGGAGAAAGCTGGCTCCAGGCCAAGTGAACTCCTACGGCAGGAAGTTCTTGGCGTCTTTCAGCTTCTGCGGAAGATAGCTCTTGGCGACGAAGTCCAGCCCATGCTTGGCAAGGGCCTGCTGCTCCACACGGACCCCCATTTTCAGCAGTTTCTCGACCGCAGCCTGCCACTCCTTATGGTGGCGGATGAACGGGTCATTGCTCATCGCGTCTTTCGCCCGCTTGATATCCACTTCCTTAAGCTGGTGGGTCGGCAGTTCATACTCCTCGATATCCTCCGGCGTCACGCCGATGAACCGCGCCTGCGGTACGCAGAAGTATTCGTTCAGGTGCGCTGCGTTGCCCGAGCCTACCTTCAGCGTGCGGTAAATGTTGAAGTACCCGTAGGGGTCGCCGTCGGTAAACACGTAGACCGGCAGCTTCTTGTCGTCGGCCAGACGGCGGATGAACCTCCGACACGCCCGGCTGGGAACGCCAGCCATAGACACCAGTATGCAGTGGTGCTTGTCGAAAAAATCCTCCTCAACCAGCCGCTCGAACATGCCTTTGGTTTCGATAGCCAGTATGAACTTCGCGCCCGTCTTGAACCTCAGGTCCTCTACGACCGTCGGAACGCTGTAGGCCCCGCTGCCAAACTTCGTACAGTCTATCTCAATCAGCTTGCCCGTCCGCCGGTCGCGATCGATCACCACCAGTTCGCCCGCCACTTCGCCGCCGTGCTCATCCGCGCGGAAGTGCAGCTTCTCCCGGTTGACGCCCAGCATCGCCTCCGCGTCGTCCATGACCGTATCGGACTCCTCCTGCGAGCCGAACGCCGCCTGCCCCCAGTTGTATGCCTGGTAGTACGCCTCCCGCTTTGTCGAGTTCCGCCCGGTGCTGATCAGCTCCTTGCTCATCGCCAGCATCTTTAGTGTCTGAGCAAACGTACGAACCGTTGATACCGTCAGCGTGCGGACCTTGTTCTTGCCGGAAAGCTGGAAGTAGCCTTCCTTCGGCCTGTACTTCACGTTTGAAAGCGACCGGATCGGCAGCCGCATCTGCGGTTTCTGCCTCCGGTTGATCCGGTCGTACACGCTCTTTGCTTCGGCGTCTATGCGATCTATGACTTCGTCGCTCTTCTTTCCCATCCGACTCTCACCGCCCTAGGAAGCAGGATACTTGCCGCTTATCGGCACCGCGTCGGCAAGGCCGAACTCCGCAACCAGCCCGTTCAGCATATCGATTATATCCTCTCGCGACGCCCACCGGCCGGGCTCGGAAAGCAACCTGTCTTCTACGTGACTGGCAAGTATGCGCGCCGTCCGCGGCGTCAGCTGCCAGCTCTGTGCGCCAAGCCTCGCCAGCCACGACTTGTCCCACATCGTCACATGCCCGTTGCTGTGAACCACGCGGAACTGCTTCCGACGGTACTTGCGGACGTGGCTGATCGTCTCATAAGCCCGGGCAGATTCATCGAAATGGACCCGGCGGAGGATCTTCAGCGTCATCTCGAAAATCGCCGCGCTCGAAACAGTCGGCCAGCCGATCCGCTCGACGTACATCTGCACCGACCTGGCCAGTTCGACCGCGTCGAAGTACGCCCCCTGCCGCGAACGCATGGCCGCCCATATGCTGGCGGCGAGCTTGCGCAGATCGAACGGCTCACTGCTGCCGTCACGCTTGATCACTTGGATCGTCCCTGATCCGTTCACCTAAGTGCTCCGTCAAATAGTGCGTGTCGTTATTACACTCAGCCGTCTTTTTCGAACAGGCCGTGTTGGTCCGGTCCGATGACGGGGGTGTCCTTCACTTCGCTGGCTTCGTTGATGAACTCCCCCACGTCCTGAAAATTCCGGTATACGCTCGCGAAACGTATGTAGGCCACCTTGTCCACGCCGCGAAGATGTCCGCATACCAGGTCGCCGATGAATCGCGCTGGCACTTCCTTCTCATAGCGGCGAAATACCTCTTCTTCGGTCGCCTCGACAATCTGCCGTATCCGCAGTTCCGACACCGGCCTCTTGTAGCACGCCCGCTGCAGGCCAAGTATCAGCTTCTCACGTTCATAAGGCACCCGAGAGCCGTCTTTCTTCACCACCGTCATCCGTAGCGCCTCTTCCAGACGCTCGTAAGTCGTGTACCGGCGACCACAAGCCAGACACTCCCGCCGCCTGCGGATCACCCGCCCACCTTCGCTGCTGCGAGAGTCAACGACCTTGTCGTCGTCATGTCCACAAGACGGGCATTGCATCCAACTGGTTCCTCATGGTGTACAGAAGCCCTATATCTTGCACAGTTATGATTATACTTCCCAATATATTGGGTGTCAATCCACAATACAAGCCCTCGACTCACTTTCGGGCTTCTCTGCACCGGGTCGGCGGGGCCACTGCTGCATCCGCCGTTGCCCCATCTGGACCGTCCCTGCCCCTCCCCCGCCCGCGGGAAATCACTTGCCGGTGTTCACGTTTACGCTAAACTTGCCTTGCGCCCTTGCCGCAATGCCGGGGCTGCGGGAGCAACTCATGATTAGGCTGGGTATGATAGGTTGCGGCAGCATGGGCAAGTACCATGCTCAAGTGATAAAGGACTTGCCTAACGTAAAGGTAGTGAGCTGCTGTGATCTAATCGAGGAAAAGGCCAAGGCCCTTGCCGACATATTGCGCTGTAAGCACTGCATTGATTACCGCCAGGCGTTCGAGGGTGTCGAGGCCGTCTGGGTCTGCACCGAGCCTTTCAACCGCCTGGACATCGTCACCGCCGCCGCAGCCGCCGGTAAGCATATTTTCACCGAGAAGCCCATCGCCCTGACGCTCGAAGAGGCCGATACGATGATCGCCGCTGCCCGCAAGGCCGGCGTAAAGTACATGCTCGGCTACTGCCTGCAATTTTGGCAGCCTTACAGTATAATGCGTGATATATTCGCCTCCGGCCAGTTAGGCACGCTTGTGAACTGCTGGACCAGGCGCTACATGCCAACGGACATGAGGCCATACTGGTATGGAAAGCAGCACCTCAGCGGCGGAGTGCTCCTGGACTTCGGCAGCCATGACATCGACTGGCTCATGACTCTCGGCGGGCCTGTAAAGACTGTCTTCGGCAAGACCTTCCGCATACGCCGGAACATCGACGCCGATGAACACGGACAGTGCATGCTGGTATTCGCTGGCGGCGGAATGGGCGCATCGGACATTACGTGGTGGGACTCGGTCCCCGAAAGCTCCCTGGGAATCGTCGGGACCAAGGGCAGCCTTGTGGCCAACCGGAGCGGAGTGCTCACCAAGAAGCTCGTCGGACAGCAGGAAACCACCATCGACGTCGAAAGCGCAATGGCAGTCGATATGTCCGGCAACGTCGGCAGGCGCGATGAATCCGGTGAAATAAAACGCGTCGACACGAAGAACGAGACGATCCAACAGCACTTCTTCCGTTGCATCGAAGAGGACATCCCCCCGATTACCGACGCGCAGACCGGCCGGGACGTGCTGGAGGTCGTCATTGCGCTTCGCCGCTCTGACGAGACGGGCCGATCGGTTGACCTGTGATGACTTGCGGACGCTTCGCCTTGAGGCAGACAGGATGTGAAACATGCTGGCGACCACCGACATGACCATATTGACAGCCATAGGCCGACTGGCTTTGGCGGCCCTGCTCGGCTCGCTGATCGGGGCCGAGCGGGAGTACCACGGCAGAAGTGCCGGTTTCCGTACACAGTTGCTTGTAGCGCTGGGCTCGGCGCTGGCGATGGTAGTCAGCCTGCACTTCGGCCAGCAGTACGGTGGTATCGATGTCAACTCTTCTGTGATCCGCGTGGATCCGGCACGCGTCGCCTACGGCGTAATGACGGGCGTGGGGTTTCTCGGCGCCGGTGCGGTCATTCGCTTCGGGGTGAACGTTCGCGGCCTGACCACAGCAGCCAGTTTGTGGTGCACCGCCGCGGTTGGGTTGGCGGCGGGCTTCGGTATGTATGCAATAGCAACCGCCACCACCATACTGGTCATATTCACCCTGTTGGTTCTGCCGAAACTCGATCACTTGATCCCTTCGCGAAAATACAAGAGCATCGTTATCGCGGCATCGGCAGATGCGGGCATAACTATAGATTCCCTCGCAAAGCTTCTGCAAGCCAGAAACGTTAAGGTATTGGATGTGGAATACCGCAGCGATTATCTGCACAACCTGGAGCGTTTCACCTTGCACGTTGCCCTTCTGCCCCGCGCCAAGGCCGACGATGTGCTGACCATCGCCGATGACCTGCCCGCACTTGTCAGTTTGACGATAAGCTAGCCTGCGCCGCAAGGCTGTCTGGATCATGCGCCATATTCTTCCAGCCCTACACATTCCTCGCATACGGTCACAGTCTCGCGACGCACCATCCTCCGGGCGTTACTTCAGCACCGCGCACACCTTCGCAGCTCTGCTGCCAAGTCCCCCGCCTTGACGCTCGGCCGATAGATATGTAAAGTTGGAACAGCAAACTGCCTCGCAATAGAAACTAGTTTGAGGTGCCACGGATGGCCAAGAGCAGATCATCCAAGCCAGCCAGGAAGGCCGGAACCAGGGTCAAAGCGGCCAAAGCGCCAAAGGCCGCCGGAAAGTACCACGCAAGAAAGCCCGCCAAACCCAAAGCCTCCCGCAAATCCAAGACGGTTAAGGCTCCTAGGTTCACCCAGTTGGAAACGCCCCTTTTCGCTGAAGTCGCTGAAGCTCCCACCGAGCAGGCTCCGCCGGCCGCTCAGCCTTCCAGGCCAGCGAAGGGGCCCGGAAAGCCGCCTGTCTACGCCACCGCAGAGAGCATGGCCAAGAGCCAGCGAAGCATCTCGGTAAGCGAGTTTTTCGCAAAGAACCGTCATCTCCTCGGGTTTGACAACCCCCGAAAGGCCCTGCTGACGACAGTTAAGGAAGCGGTCGATAACGCATTGGACGCATGCGAGGAGGCCGGCATTCTCCCGGTCGTTCAGATCACTATCGAACAGATATCAGAAACGCATTTCCGTGTGATGGTGGAAGACAATGGTCCGGGAATCGTCCGCAAACAGATCCCCAGCATCTTCGGCCAGCTCCTCTACGGCAGCAAGTTCCACCGCCTGCGTATGAGCCGCGGACAGCAGGGAATTGGAATATCAGCCGCAGGGATGTACGGGCTGTTGACGACCGGCAGGCCCGTGAAGATCACCTCTCGCACATCCTCTCGCAGCAGCGCCCATCACTACGAGCTCCAGATCGACACGCGAAAGAACCGACCGGACATCATCGTCGACGAAGTCGTTAACTGGGATGTTCCTCACGGCACGCGCGTAGAGATAGAGCTCGAGGCCAAGTACCAGCGAGGCCGCCAGAGCGTGGACGACTACCTGCAGCAGACCGCCATCGCCAACCCGCACGTAACACTCATCTATAATGCACCCGACGGAAGATGCGACCGCTACGAGTCCTCCGTGCAGTCCCTGCCGGCTGTGCCGAAAGCGATACGCCCGCACCCACATGGAATCGAACTCGGTGTGCTGCTCAAGATGGCAGCCGACGCACGCGGCAAGACGATACAGCAATTCCTAACCAGCGAATTCTCCCGCGTCTCGCCGCGTGTGGCCGGGGAGATACTCACAGCCGCCGGAATCAGTCCCCGAACACGGGCCATTAAACTAACCGGCGAAGACGTCAAGCGCGTTTATCTAGCCATCCAGAACACCAAGATAATGGCACCTGCTACGGATTGCGTCGTGCCGATCGGCCAGGAACAGCTTATCGCCGGCCTCAGGCAGGTCGTCGATGCGGAGTTCTACATCGCCTCCTCGAGAAGCCCGGCCGTGTACCGCGGGAATCCGTTCATCATCGAGGCAGCTCTTGCCTATGGCAGGCCCGAAAACGGCGCCAACGAGGACGATAACGGCGGCCCGCCCCAGGACGACACGCCGGCGGAAGACGATGAAGGCCCTGCCCCCGATACGCAGCAGGCCAGGGTCATCCGTTTCGCCAATCGCGTGCCGCTTCAATACCAGCAAGGGGCTTGCGCTATTACCAAAAGCGCGCTCGCCCTGAACTGGAAATCCTATGGCCTGACCCAGTCACGCGGTTCTCTGCCGACCGGGCCTCTGACGATTGTCGTGCACATGGCCTCCGTGTGGGTGCCGTTCACCAGCGAATCGAAAGAGGCAATCGCGTCCTATCCCGAAATCCTCAAGGAAATACGCCTCGCCCTGCAGGACTGCGGGCGACGCCTCGGAATCCACATTCGAAAGACCGCCCGAGTAAAGCAGGAACTCCGCAAACGAAGCTACATCGAGAAGTACATCCCCGCCATCGGAGAAGCCTTGCAGGATATTCTCCAGCTGAAGGACCGTCAGGTCACCAAGTGGTGCGCCACCTGCGAGGAAGTCCTGCACCGAAGTCGAAAGCTGTAAAAAGCCTTACGCTGGGCCGGTAGCGGCCGCCCCTACGCCCCGGCTGCGACCGGCTCGGATACAGGCAGCCTCTCGATGGGTTGGCGGCCGGCATCGCCGGCGTCATACTCGTGCCAATACATGATCCGCGGCTCGCCGAACTGCCAGCACAGATAAACCTCGCGGCCGTCCGCCATGGCCGGGAAATCCACAACCCCAAGCGCCCAGTCGCGAATCTCCACACCCATCGTGTTCAGTTCGTCAAGACAGTTCTGAAGTCTATCAACAGCATACTGAAGTTTCGCCCGACAAGCCTGAATCTGCACTGTGCGACCGCTGGCCTCGGCGGCCTCCAGCACCTCCTGAAGATCGAACAGCAGCTGGTAACCCAGGATGATGTCGGCAACTATACGTCGCAGCAGCACCAGCGAATGGTCGGCCTGTTCGACGGTGAAGTAGCGACGGTGCGTGGGCCGACGTACTCGCAGGCCCAAGTTTGCGTGGCTCATCAACGACTCCTGGCGGGCTTAGGATCAGAAAGCGGTGCCTGAGACGAGCTGGCAACAATCAACAGAAACCGTTATCGGCCAGAGATTCCTGAGACCATGAAGGAATTGCCCGGGAGGCTTAGAATTGTTCCTGTTTTGCAACAATCAACGGCGTTCGCGACGCTTACATCCATCGAAAAGACTGCTTGCCTCCCATTTCCCCCACAGACTCTTAAATCGCCACGCCAGCGCCCACGCAGACTTCCTCCACAGGATGCCGGCGAGCGGCACGCCGCGCCGCCTAGCAGCAGCCAGCGCACAGCGGCGCCGAGCCGCGTAGAGCCGGCGCCGCTGCCGCCAGGACTTGGCGCCCGAATGCACCTTGCAGACCGCCAGCGTCTCATCCAGCACATGCAGGTCCGCAAGCTCCTGAAACTTCAGCCAAAGCTCGAAGTCCATCGCCAGGTGATTACCAACTGTCAGGCCGGCCACCTTTTGCCACAAACTCCTGCGCCAGAAGCACGCCGCCTGCGGCACCGCATGGCCGGGCATGCCCCACCGCCAGTAATCCAGCAGCGCCATGTCGCTATCGAGGCAGCCTTGGGAGCGGTCAAGCTTTGCACCGGTCAGGTCGACAAAATCCGCCGCTCCGACCAGCCACTGACACTCCGGGCGCTCGGCGAAGTACCGGCCAACCGTCAGAAGCGCGCCTGGCGTCAGGACATCATCGCTGCACAGCCAGCCGCAGATTTCCCCTGTGCCCATGGCCATGCCGCGATTTATGGCGTCGGACTGCCCCGCGTCAGGCGCGCTCTGCCAATCCGTAAGCCAGCGCGAATACCTGGCGATGATCCCGGGCGATTCATCTGACGACCCGCCATCCATCACGATGTACTGCAGCGCGGGGTAGCCCTGGGCGAGCACAGACCGGATCGTTTCCTCCAAAAACGCGCCCTGGTTGAGCGAAGGCGTCACGAGAGTGAACGTAGCCAAACCGCCCGATCCTGCAGTTGCCGCCAGCTGCCGACCGTTGCCAGCCATTGCCCATGGCCAACCTCCGCGGCCGGGCGGCGGATCGGGAAGGTCGCTTATCGATATCGGATTCATCGTCCCGGTCACCTCACTCACTGGGGTCCCGGCCGGTCGCGCAGAACCGTTCGATGAACGATTCCAACTGCTCGACTCGATTGGCCCAACTGTTCCGCCGTGCCAGGGCCAGCCGCGCATCGCGCTTTTCCGCGGTGTCGTCTTTCATGGCCGCCCGACACGCACGGATGAGCCCGTCGGCGGTGCCGTCGGTCACTTGGAGGCAATTGGCCAGCTCGACCGCTCGCGGCAGCGGCACGCTCACCACCGGCCGACCGCTTGCCAGATACTCATACAGCTTGATGCAGTCCCGGCCCATCACGCGCTCGGTCAGACGGTACGGTATCCAGCACACGTCAGCCCCCGCGAGATAACTCGGCAGCTCATCGTAAGGCCGCTGGCTCAGCAGATACACGTTGGGCTCGCTCCGCAGCGCATCCTGTGGTTTGATTTCCGGCCCGATGATGACAAACGACGTGTCGCGCATATGCCGGGCGACTTGCAACACGGCATCGGTATTGAACGATTCTTCCAGTCCGCCGATAAATGTGATGCGGGGGCGCGGAATGTCCGCCAGCTCTTTGGCCTGGCATTCGGTAAGCGCTTGGGCAAAGTGGTCGGGATCGCAGGCATTGGGCATAGGGTGCGTCTGCCGGCCCAGGGCGGCGAAGTTTCGGCTGGTGGCGTCGGAGGCGGCGAGAATGATATCAGCCGAGCGAGCGTGGGCTGCCTCCAGCCTCTCTGTGAGCCGCCGCGGGTTGCGGGGCATAGCCCGCCAGTTGTCGTGGGCATCGTACACCGTCACGTCGGGCCGAAGACCTGCAGCCGCCCGCTCCCAGACCGGCAGCATGTGCAGGCACACACGCACGCCGCGCGAACCCCAGTCGCACCGGCGCAACACCTTGCGGACATCCGCCAGCCACCGCACTTCATTGAGCAAATGGACAGGCGCCAGCATCCGCCCAGGCAGTCCGGCTGACAGCACCACGTGCACGATTCCATCTTCGGACATTTCGGCAGTTGTAGCTAGTCGCCGACATCCAAGCAGGCTGGCCAGCGGGTCTACGAAAAACACGCGGTGCCGCCTCGCTAGATGCCGGGCGAAGTGGTGGGCCCTGCCCACGCGCCCGTGTAACTTATCGAATGAGAACAACACGATGTCCATGGGCGAATCCTTGGCGGCATTGTACTAATCCGGGCCGAAAAGCTCTTGCCTATTTCCCCCCGATGCGGACACTTGCCGGAATGGCAAGCAGAATAGTCCATCTCTGTTACGCCGGGACGAGCGGCTCGACGCGCGCGGCGATCAACATCTCGGCCGGTTCGGCCGGGCCGTCGCGACATGCCTATGTCTTCTACGGCACGTGCCCGATGCGGAGGGACTACGGCGGACAGCTCGACGAGCTCGGCTGTGCGTGGCGATACGTCCACAAGCCGCGCGGCTGGTTGAACGCGGCGTACGGTCGAGTCGCAAAGGCGATTGTCGATCTTTCACCGGCCGCAGCGGTGCTGCACGGGTCGAGGTCGCTACCGGTTGGCATGTGGCTGCGATGGATGGGGCGCGGCGTAGCAATAGTCGCGGTCCAGCACGGCCCGTCGCGGGAGCTGACGAGCTGGTGGCGCCGCCGGGTGTGCCTTCGGTTCAGCCGACTTGCCGACCGGACGGTGACGGTATCGGCCGGCATGGCGTCGCTGATAGGCAACCGGCCTGCCCTTGCGTCGGCGGCTGCGCCCCTGGCGGTAATACCGAACGGCATAGACGTAGACTACTGGTGGACGAACGCGAGTGAAATGCGCACTGATGGCCCGGTGCGACTGGTCATGGTCGCGACGCTGGATCGCCATAAGGGCCACGCCGTTCTGCTCCGGGCTGTCGGACGCATACGCGAAGCGGGAGTGGATGTCCGTTGCGAGCTTGCAGGTGCGGGCCACCAGGAGAAGCATCTTCGATCGCTGGCGGAAAAGCTTGGTATCGGCGAGAGGATAATGTTTCTCGGCGACCTTGACCGGCGCGGTGTGCGGCAGGCTCTGAGCAGGGCGCACATCGTCTGTCACGCCGCGCAGAGCGAATCATTTGGCATGAGCGTTCTAGAGGCTATGGCGGCTGGGAGACCCATAGTGGCAACTGATGTGGTCGGCGTCGGCGAGCTGATTGAAGACGGGCGGACGGGCCTGTTGGTTCGGCCTGGCGAGCCGGCGGCACTTGCCGATGCGGTGCGGTGGCTGATTGACAATCCCACCGACGCGGCGGCGATGGCGGAGGCGGCTCGCCGGGAGGCACGCGCGCGCTACTCCATGGCGGCTATGGCGTCGGCGTATGAAGTCTTGATCGACCGTATTCTCTCGGACAAGGCACAACGGGACGGACGGTGAGCTACTTCGGCTTCTACAACATCAACAAGCCCCCCGGGCCGACGAGCCATGACATCGTGGCCCAAGTCAGGTCAAGTTTGGGGCGAAAGGTCAAGGTGGGCCACGCCGGCACGCTCGACCCATTCGCCAGCGGGGTGCTTGTCGTCGCCGTGGGCCCTGCCACCCGGCTGACGCATTATGTGCAGGCATCGCGGAAGTGTTACACGGCTGAGGTGACGCTCGGAGCCTGCAGCACCACCGATGACATTGCGGGCGACATTACGCCGACGTCGGCTGTTGCCCAGCCGACAGGCGAGCAGATCCGCCGGACCCTTGCGCGATTCGTTGGTGAGATTATGCAGGAGCCGCCGGCCTATTCCGCCGTGCACATAGACGGCGAGCGGGCCTACGGGCTCGCCCGCCGGGGTAAGAGTGTGCGGGCGCCGGCGCGGGCGGTGAGGGTATACCGACTCGATTTGTTGGGGTATGAGTATCCTCGGGTGGAACTCGACGTTCAGTGCGGGGCGGGCGTGTATATCCGCTCGCTGGCGCGGGATATTGGGGCGTCGCTGGGGGTGGGCGGCTACTGCAGCAGGCTCATTCGCCGGGCCGTTGGACCGTTCACCATTGACCGCGCCGTGGAGGTAGAGATGTTCGACGCCGAGGGCGACCTCATTCCGCCCGTGTCGGCGGTGGCGAGGATGGCGGTCTTTGAAGTCCCGGCCAGTCTGACGGCGCCGCTCGTTCAGGGCAAGACACTGGATGTTGCGGCGCTGAGACATGTCGCCAGGCCTGCTGACGCCGTGGAATTGGACGAGCCGGCAGGCGGCACCGGTGAAGTGGCGCTCGTGGATGTGGCCGGTGGATTGTTGGCGATCGGTGAGTTAAGGGCACATGGCCGAAAGGTCCATCCGCAAAAGGTGTTCGTCCAGCCTTAGTGGGATGGGCGAGGCACGCTAGCCCGGTGCGTCTATCTTGTCGACTCGCCGCTTATGCCGACCCCCTTTGAAGTCCGTGGTCAGCCATATGTCGACAATCGGCAGGAGCAGTTCGGATCGAATCATCCGCTGGCCTAGCGAGATAATGTTGGAGTCGTTGTGGCTTCGGGCGAAGCGGGCACTATCTAGGTTCCAGCATACCGTCGCGCGGATACCGGGTATGCGGTTCGCGACAATCGCTTCGCCGTTGCCCGAGCCGCCCAAGATGATTCCGCGCTCGCAGAGGCCCTGTGCGACGGCCAGTGCGGCTGGGCGGATGAAGTCTGGGTAGTCGCAGCTTTGGTCGCTGTCGGTGCCGAAGTCCTGCACGTCATGGCCGGCGTCGAACAGATGCTGTTTGATTCTCTGCTTGTACTCGAAGCCCGCGTGGTCGGAGGCAATGGCGATTTTCATTGTTTCTCTCTAGATCGTGTAGTCACCTCGGTAGCGCGGCGCGGTCAACTTTTCCCACTTGGGGTCGAGCTTCGCCACGCCGTACCAGCCGCGCGCCATGAACAGGGCATCGGTAACGGCGATAGCGGCCATCGCTTCGGTGACGGGGTAAATCCGCGGGCACAGGGAGATGTCGCGCCGTGTGATGGCGGCGAGTGTTTCTTCCTTTAGCGTGGTCATGTCGACGGTGTCCTGCGGTTTGGAGATCGTGGGCGTCGGTTTGACAGCCATGCGGACGACAATGTCCTCGCCGTTGCTCATGCCGCCGAGGAACCCGCCGCAGTTGTTGGTCCGGAAGCGGACGCAGCCGTTCTCAACGAATGGCTGGTCGTTCCATTCGCTGCCCAGCATTGCGGCAGCCTTGTTTCCGGCGCCGAACTCCATGCTCGTCAGAGCGGCGATACTCATCAGTGCGTGTGCGAGCGTGGCCTTGAGCTTGTCGAAGACGGGCTCGCCGAGCCCGCCCGGCACGCCGCGAATGACCAGCTCGATCGCGCCGCCACAGGTATCGCCTTTCTCGCGGATGCGGAGGATTTCTGCAATCATCTGCGGGGCGGCCTCCTCGTCGCAGCAATTTAGGTCGTTTGAGCGGTAGTTGGCCTTCATCTCCTCGAAAGTCATCGTGCCGTCTGCGATGCATCTGCCCTTGATGCCGTTGGACTCGATGACGTGGCAGAGGATTTCGATGCCTTCGCGGGCGAGGATCTGCTTGGCGACGGCGCCGCCGGCAACGCGGACGACGGTTTCTCGCCCGCTGGCCCGGCCCGCGCCGCACCAGTCGCCGTGCTCGCCGTACTTGTAGAAAAAGTTCAGCTCCGCGTGGGCGGGACGGATGACGTCCTTCACCTGGCGGTACTGATTGATGTGTATGTCCTGTGTGTCGACGTTGCGAATGAGCAGACCCACTGGCGCGCCGGTGGTGACGCCCTCGAACAGTCCGCTGACGACCTCCACGCGGTCGGTTTCGAGGCGCGGCGAGTCGAGCTTGCTGCGCCCCGGACGGCGCTTGTCGAGCTCGTTCTGTATTTTTTCAACGTCGAGGGTAATGCCCGCAGGCACGCCGTTGACGATCGCCATCAGAGCCCCGCCGTAACCGGCGCCTTTGTCGATATGGTGGTGCCAGCCGTACGATTCGCCGCACGTGGTCACTTGAAAAACTCTTCCGAATGTGTTGCCCAGCATTTTCGTTCTCCGTATCTACGTTCGCGGCCCGCTGCGATAAGCGCCAAACGGCCCGACGCCCCGGGGCCGGCGCCTAACGTGAAACGCCGCCTTCATAGTCGCTGCATATCGCAGCCCACATGTCGCATTTGGTCTATGAAGTGTGGGAATGTCTTTTTCACGCAGTCGGTGCCGTTAATCCTGCTGACGCCTTGTGCGCCCAGTGCGCCGACGGCCATGGTCATTACCATTCGATGATCGTTGCGGCTGTCGATCTCGACGCCCTTCAGCCTGCCTCCGCGAATCACCATGCCGTCGGGGCGGGTCTGAACGTTCGCGCCCATGGCCTTGAGGGCGTCGGCCATCGCCTCGATCCTGTCGCACTCCTTGTGGCGGCACATCTCGGCGTTGGTCAGCACGGTTTCGCCTTCAGCGTACGCGCCGACAATCGCCAGCAGCATGAACTGGTCGATGAAGTCGTTGCAGTCGATCGTCATGCCCTTGAGCCTGCTGTACCGCGCGACGACGCCGCTGTCGGTGACTTCGATGTCGGCCCCCATCTTCTGCAGGACCGTCACGACCTCCTTGTCGCCCTGAAAGTCGTTGAAGTCCAGGCCCGGCAGGCGAAGCTCGCTGCCGGGGGTGATGACCGCCGCCACTATCGCGTACATCGCCGCCGACCAGTCCAGTGGTATGGACACATCGAAGGCGGGCCAGCGCGAATTGCCCCGCACGCGATACCGCTCGAAGTTCTCGTTGCTGAACTCCACACCGCATCGCTCCAGCCAGTTGAGCGTCAGCTGCACCCAGGGCTTTTCGCCCGGGCGGACGGCGACGATTTCGCTGGGCGCCTCAGCCAAAGCGGCGGCGATGAGGATGGCCGAGACGGGCTGGGAGTCCATGGCGTCTATTTCGGTCCGGCCTCCCTTGAGCTTGCCGCGGACGACGACCGGCGCGTGCCCGTCGCCCTTGGTGCACACCCCCCACGCCCCCAGGCCGTGCAGGGCGTCCACAACGGGCTGACACAGGCGGATGTGCCGCAGGGAGTGATCCCCGGTCAGCACCGTGTAGCCCTCGCAGCATGCGCTCAGGGCGGTGAAGAACCGCAGGATTAGGCCGCTGTTGCCGCAGTCGACGACGTCGTCGGGCGTCTTTAGGCTGCCCCCCACGCCGCGGACCTCCCACTGTTCGCCTGCCTTGGGGTGGACCTCGGCCCCGAACATCTCGAGGGCCTCGATGCCCCGCATCCAGTCGTTTGAGATAGCGGGCGATTGGATGTGGCTGACGCCTTCGGCCAGGCCCGCCATTATCAGGGCGCGGAATGAGTGGCTCTTGTTGGGTGGCAGGTGGATCTCACCGCGCAAGTGTTCGGATGGCCCAACAGATAGATTCATTCCGGGCTCCTTTCGGATTGGTCATGCTAAGCGCAACCGCCCCGTTTTGCAAGACCCATGCACGCCAGCACGGTTCGTCGTACAGGCAAACAAAGCTCCGAGATGTGAGCGACGATTCTGCGAGCCCAGAAGAAGCAGATGTTATAGGAAGCCCCTGCGCAGCCCGAGGGGGCAGGAAGTCCCCCTGTTGTTTCCGTCCAGGAGCCCAGGATGCTCTGGTCTTGACGCCGGATCGCCCAGCCGTAGAATTGTATGGTAATTGGGGCGCACCGCTGCTAGCGTGGGCCCGAGGTTGTGGACGCCACATCGAGAGGACGGTGGCAGGCGGCCACTGAGCACAAACCCCCGCGTCCAGTACTAGACACGGAGCCTTACGGAAAGCGTTGGGAGTATCCAGTGAGAAGCAGACGCACTGCATTTATGCCTTCGGCACAGGGGTGCCAACAAAGCCTATGGGAGGACGACCCCGTAGCTGAGAATCCGGAGTATCTGACTAGGCAACTAATAACCTATCTCGGCAACAAACGTGCCCTTCTAGGCCCAATCGGCCTTGCAGTCGAGCGCGTGAAGCATCGGGTGGGGAAAAGTCACCTTCGCGTATTCGACGCTTTTAGCGGATCGGGCGCAGTTTCTCGCTTTTTGAAGGCGCATGCGTCTCTCGTTGTGAGCAACGATATTGAGCCCTACGCTGCCGTCACGGCGCGCTGTTATCTCCGTAACAGAAGCACCGTTGACCTTGCGGCCATCTCTAGGGTTGTCGCTGATTTAAACGCCAAGGTCGAGACCGAACCACTGTCTGCGGGGTTCATCGAGGAGATGTACGCTCCACGAGACGAGGCTCGAATCACCAAAGAAGACCGTGTGTTCTACACGCGCCGCAACGCTCGTCGTCTTGATAACTATCGGCGCCTCATAGATTCTGCCCCTGGTGACATGAGAGATATGCTCCTGGGGCCCCTCCTCAGCGAGGCTTCCGTTCATGCGAATACGGCAGGGGTCTTTAAGGGGTTCTACAAGAATCGTCGGACAAAGGTCGGTCAGTTCGGCGGGAGCGGTTCCGACGCCTTAGTTCGCATTCTGGGCGAGATCACGCTCGATCGCCCCATCTTGAGCAACTTCGAATGTGAATACGAGGTCCTTCAGGAAGATGCGAATGTTGCCGCACGCCGAGTGAAAGGGCTTGACCTCGCATATCTTGACCCCCCCTACAATCAACACCCCTACGGGTCGAATTACTTCATGCTCAACCTGCTGGTTGAGTATCAGCGGCCGAAAGAAGTGAGTCGCGTTTCCGGCATCCCTACTGACTGGCGACGCTCCGGGTATAACATGCGAGCAAAGTCGCTCCCCCTTCTGAGGGACCTTTTGTGCACAATTGACGCTCCGTTCCTTCTAGTCTCATTCAACAATGAGGGTTTTGTTGCCCCGGACGCCATGCGGACCATGCTGAGTCATATCGGCACGGTCGAAACTTTTGAGATACGATACAACGCATTCCGGGGAAGCCGGAACTTCAACAATCGCCCCTTGCATGTTACCGAGCAGCTATTCCTCGTCGAGAGGAGTTGATTCGTCATGGCACGGAAGCACCAATTGCGAGTCCAGCGTGCAGGCACGGTGATCAACGTCACGTCCAAGCAGCAGGAATCCGACGTAATCAAGGCCCTCGTTCAGGTCATTGACTACCTCGGCGATAAATTCGAGAAGAAGGTATCCCTCGTCCACGAGAAGCAGTGGTATCTCAGGGACATTGTGGCGGGGCTTCGCCTGACCTACCCTGATACTGAGTTTCACTATTACTTCGATAGCAGCTCGATTCGCCCCGACGGCGGAATCCTCTACATTCAGGGAAAACCCAGCGACAAGCTTAGGTATCCGATTCTCATTGCCGAAGTGAAGAACCAGGGCACCAATGTCTTGCGTCTTCAGGAGGGGTTGCCGAAACAGGCAAAGGGAAATGCCATTGAGCGGCTCGGCAAGAACCTCATCGGTCTTCGCGCCGCACTTATGCGGGAGAGTATATTCCCCTTCGTCTGCTTCGGGTATGGTTGCGATTTTGAGGCGGATTCATCGATTCTTGACCGCGTTACTACCATGGGGATGTTCGGGAAGCTGAACACCACCTATCTGCACAACGAAGAGGGAGGCAAGTTCAACCGGGGGAGCTTCTACTTTCGGCCCGAGAGGTGGTCAGTTAGCGAGATGGTCGGGGTCATGCAAGACATTGCCGAACGTGCCATCCTGTATTACTTTTCGAAGTACAGCGAAGCCCACTTCCAGGGGTCCTGAGGTGCTGGGCGGATGCACTTGTAGTAGGCCTGGTGGTCGAGCCGCCCGTAGGTGTAATTGTAGCCCGACGAGTTCCCTAGCGCGACGTTGTAGGCATGTTTAGGCAGCGGGCGATCTCGCTGAGAATCTCCTTCTTGCAACCGCGGCGCGACTACTCTTCCTCGGCGGCGCCATCGGCGGCCTCGCTGCGGGGGCCGGCGGAGGGTTTGGGGGCAGGCTGATCGGGAGCAACCTTGGCAAGGACGGCCTGGCGGATTTCTTCCATGATGTCGGGGTTTTCGGCGAGGAAGGTCTTGGAGTTCTCCCTGCCCTGGCCGAGGCGGGTGTCCTCGTAGCTGAACCACGCCCCCTGCTTTGCGATGACGTCGTGGGCGACGGCGAGGTCGATCAGGTCGCCGGTTGCGCTTATGCCGGAGTCGAACATGATGTCGAACTCGGCCGTCTTGAAAGGCGGGGCGACTTTGTTCTTGACGACTCGCGTGCGGACGCGCGTGCCGACGGCCTGCTCGCCTTCCTTGATGGTGCTGATGCGGCGGATATCGAGGCGGACGGAACTGTAGAACTTCAGTGCGTTGCCGCCGGGTGTGGTTTCGGGGTTGCCGAACATCACGCCGATCTTCATGCGGATCTGGTTGATGAAGATGACACAGGTGCGGCTCTTGCTGATTGCGCCGGTGAGCTTTCGCATGGCCTGGCTCATGAGGCGCGCCTGCAGGCCGACATGCGTGTCGCCCATTTCGCCTTCGATTTCCGCCTTAGGTATGAGGGCCGCAACGGAGTCGATGACGATCACGTCGATGGCGTTGGAGCGGACGAGCATCTCGCATATTTCCAGCGCCTGCTCGCCGGTGTCAGGCTGGCTGATGAGGAGCTGCTCGAGGTTCACCCCGAGCTTCCGCGCCCAGGTGGGGTCCATGGCGTGCTCTGCGTCGATGAAGGCGGCCACGCCGCCGGTCTTCTGGGCGTTGGCGACGATGTGCAGGGCGAGCGTGGTCTTGCCGGAGCCTTCCGGCCCGAACAGCTCGCATACCCGCCCCCGCGGGATGCCCTTGCCGCCGAGGGCGAGGTCCAGGCTCAACGCGCCCGTCGAGATGCCCTTGAAGTCGACGATGTGGTCGGCTGACAGCTTCATTATGCTGCCGGTGCCGAAGCTCTTTTCGATCTGCTTCATCGCGGCGTCCAGGGCGTCCTCCCGCTTTTTGCTGGTGGCGTCGGGGTCCCTGGGCTCGTTGATTACGGCGGCGGCTTTCGTTGAACTGGTCTTGGTCTTGGCCATCTTCATGTCTCCATGTGTGCTAAGTCTGAACGTCCTTGTTGCCACACTGTATGGTGTCTGTTCGGTATCCTGCAATCAAAAAACATTCGCAAAAGTGAATTTTTTTTCACCCTTGCCCGGTGCCCATTGCGGCCGGTGCCCGGTCGTCCAGACCCATCAACCCGCAAGAGCCGCCCTGCCCATAGGGAGGTAAATGGGCCCTTTCTTGGTCAATTGGCTCGAATATACAACAATTTCCTCGGCCCGACAAGTGCCGAAGAGCACGGTTTCCTGGGCTGCGGTGGCCGCCCGGATGGCTTCAGCGTTGCGTGCGGACTTGACCCGCGCGAGTGTCAGGTGCGGGTTGAACGGCCGCGTTTCCGTGGTGAACCCCGCCTGCTGGAGGGCGTGCCCCACCGCCTTGTGCAGGGCGGCCAGGCGCCCGGTGGGCTCGGTGACGCCCGCCCAGATCATACGCAGCCTGCCCGTAGGCGGCACGGCCCGCAGGCCCACAACGTCGAACTCCAAGGCCCCTGCCCCGGCGGCGGCCTGCTCAACGGCCCGGTGAACGTCCATCAGCCGCTCATCTTCAACCTCGCCCAGAAAGTGCAGCGTGAGGTGGATGTTGTCGGCTGCGACGAAGTTGACGCTGGCGTCCCCCACCGGCAGCCCGCCCGCGGCGGCGTGCACCTTCCGCTGCACGGCGGGGTCAATATCAACGGCTGTGAATATGCGGTAGGACATAACGGACTACCCGCGGGCAACAGTCGGCCAACAGCGGGCACAAATCCACTTGCTTGCCGGCGGCCCGCTACAAGATACAAAGAACAACTCATCGCGCACAGGGCGGTGTTACGGACTTTAGAATCTCGTCAGTTCGGCGAAGTCGGCGAGGCGGGCGTCGATGTCGGCGCGGGTGATGGCGAGGAGTTTGTCCAGCGAGAAGCCTTCCAGCTCCAGCCCGGCCACGACGGCGCCGTAAGCGATGGCCTTGCGGACGTCGGGGACCTGGCAGCTATCGACGGCGGCAAGGTGCCCCATCATCGCACCGGCGAAGCAGTCGCCCGCGCCGGTGGGGTCGACGACGTTGGCTGAGGGGTAGCTCGGCAGTGCGTAGACGCGTCCCCCGGCGAAGAGCAGGCTGCCGTGCTCGCCCTTTTTCACGACGACGAATCGGCGGACGACGTCGGCTAGTGCGAGCCCGGCGGTGACGACGTTGGCGCGGCCGGTCAGGAGCCTGGCCTCAGAATCGTTGAGGATGATGGCGTCGATGCGCCTCAGCAGCTTCATCAGGACCTCACGCTCATTGTTGATCCACAGATCCATCGTGTCGGCAGCGACAAGCTTGGGCCCCTCGAGCTGGCCCAGCAGCTCCAGTTGAAGCGCGGGATGCGTGTTGGCAAGGAAAACGAAATCGCTGTCGCGGAAGGCCTGCGGGATGGTCGGGCCTGCCTCGGCGAGGACGTTTAGCTGCACATCGACGGTGTCACGCTCGTTGACGTCCTCGTGGTATCGGCCGTGCCAGCGGAATGTCCTGCTGCCGGGGCGGACCTCAAGCCCCGCGGTGTCGATGGCGGGGTTCTCATGGATCGGCTTGAGGAAGTCCGGCGGGCAGTCGTCGCCGACGACGCCGACCAGCCGAACCGGCGTAAAGAAGCTGGCGGCCTGTGCGAAGTAGATGCTCGAACCGCCGAGGGCGTCGACGACCTTGCCGGCTGGGGATTCGACCGTGTCTATTCCGATGCTCCCGGTTACCAGCAGACTCATTGCATGTCCTTTTCTCAGGCGGCGGGCGCGGCAATCGCCCGACGGGTCAGTTCGCCCCGCGCAGGGCCAGGCAACGATCGATACGTGCAAGCGCCCTGTCCTTGCCGAGCATCGTAAGCGTTTCGAATATTCCGGGCGACACCACGCCGCCCGTGACGGCTACGCGAATGGGCTGGGCGACCTTGCCCATGGCCAGCTCGCGCGACCGGCAGAAGTCGGCGATCACCGTTTCCAGCGCATCGGCGGACCAGTCGCACTCGGCCAGCTCGCTGCGGACGTTAGCCAGCACAGCGTAGCCGGCGCCGTTGTTCTTCTCGAGCACCTTGGTCACCGCCTTGGGATCGTAGTCGAATGCGTCATCGGGCCCGAACAGCACGCCGCACTTCGTGATGATATCCACGAACGTTCGCATCCCGCTGCTGCAGGCCAGCAGTGCCCGAAGCAGCGCCTCGTCGCCGGCGGGGATATTCGTGTCGCCCAGCGACAGGAAATCCTTGAAGCCGGCCAGCAGGCGACCCTCCCCTGCTGCGGCGAGGGCGCTGGTGTTGAAGGCAAGCAGCTTGTCGCGGTCGAACTTCGCATTGCTTTTGCCGACGCGGTCGAGGCTGAACGCCTCCGCAAGTTCATCGAGCGTGAACTTCTCCCGGTCGTCTCCGGGGTTCCAGCCCAAAAGGGCCAGGAAGTTCACCATCGTCTCGGGCAGATAGCCCGCCCGGCGAAAGGCGTGCACCTCCACGTCGCCGTCCCGCTTGGAGAGCTTCCGCCCCTGCATGTCCATGATCAGCGGCAGATGCCCGTACCGCGGCTCGGCCAAGCCCAGCGCCTCTCGCAGGGCCTTTTGCCGCCAGGTCTGGCCGAGGAACTCCTGGCCGCGGCAAATGAGCGTTACGCCCATGAGGTGGTCGTCGATGACATTGGCGAGGTGATAGACGGGGTAGCCGTCGTCTTTCATGATGACGAAGTCGTCCAGTTCATCGGCGGGCATGGTGACGTCGCCAAACACTTCGTCATGGATCGTCACGTCGCACGCGGGGCAGACGAAGCGCACGACCACCGGCCTGCCCTCGGCGCGCGCGCGGTCCGCATCAGCGGCAGCAAGGGGGAGCTTGGCGGGCCGGGAGTAGTGAAAGCTCTTCTTCTCGGCCTCGGCTTGTCGGCGCATGGCCTCCAGTTCATCGGCGGTTTCGAAAGCGTAATACGCCTTGCCTTCTGCCAGCAGGCGGTCGACATACCCACGATAAATGTCCAGCCGCTCGGACTGGCGGTACGGGCCATTGTCACCCCTGGCCGTGAGATTGCCAGACGGGCCCACTTCGACGCCCTCATCCCACTGTATGCCCAGCCACTTCAGGTCGTCGATGATCTTGCCGACGGCGGACTCGTCGTGGCGGGCGAGATCTGTGTCTTCGATCCGCAGCAGGAACGTGCCTCCCCTCCGGCGGGCGAGCAGGTAGTTGAACAGGGCTGTCCTCGCCCCGCCCACGTGCAGCCAGCCGGTGGGCGAGGGGGCAAAACGTGTCTTGATAGTCACCATGACCCAGAAGGTAGCGGCCCGGGCGACAACTTTCAACATCCCGTCAATAGACAACGGGCGGACCTTACAGGGCCCGCCCGTTATTTGTGTATGCAGCTTGTCGGAGGTTGCGCCTTACTTCCTGCGACGGATCAGAGCAGCGATCCCGCCGAAGGCCAGCAGGCCCATCGTGGCCGGCTCGGGGACGTCAAAGTAGTATTCGTTGAGCGTCACACCACTACGGTCGCCCGACAGGGTCAGGCTCATCCAGCCGTCGATGCCGTCCATCTGGAAACCAACGGTCGTGAAGGTTCCAGAGTCGCCGGCGTAACCCCAGCCATTAAACGCACCAACGTAGCCATAGACCACGCTGGTGGCGCTGCCGGGAACCAGGAAGCCGCTGGCGCCGATAACGTCGCCGACTGAATGGCTTTGGCCATAGTAGTCATCGATGCCCGCAAACGTCCCATCGCTCCCCGCGGAGTAAATGCCGCCGTCGGAGGAGGTCTGGATGAATGCGCCGAAATAGGCCCAGCTGCCATCCGGCTGAAACTCAGCGGTGATGAAGATGCAATCTTCACTCAGGCCGGTCGCCGAGGGCGTCAGGTTAAGCAGCGGCGTTCCGGTCAAGCTACTTGCATGCCCTTCGTAGTTGCCGCCAACGCCACCGACTGCCTGCTGGTCGTTGGGGATGGTAGTCCACACTTCGCCCGTATAGGGGTTCAGAGCCAGCAGGACGTAGCCGTCATGGCCAGTCACGGTGCTGGGGTCCGTTGTGGGGAAGTTCCAATCCCAACTGTAATCGACCCACCAGTCGTACGACTCGGACGAAATGTTGGGCGCAGCATAAATGCCGCCACCAACAACCCCGTACTGCACGGTGCCGGCGGAAGCAACTGACACAGCCGCTAGTACCAATACTGCTGCCAATAGTTTTCTCATCTTGCTCTCTCCTTGCTAAACATGGGCGCTGCCCACAGCACCTCACTCGAAATGATAACTCCACATAACAGTTAAAACCTAAGACTAATTACCAGCTCCAATTATGGTTGCCGGACAATTCGCCACCCGGCCGCCACCAACGACAGGGACCTGCTCCAGGTAAACGGCAAACAAATGACGGATATGTTCCACAGCTCCCTACAACACTCGGATTATACTGGCTCCGTGACGGCCAACGCAAGAACTTTCTCAAAAATTGTGTCGGAAATCACAGTCTTCCATCGCTCTACCCATATATATAATCTGCTCTTGCCACAGGTCTTATACACCAGGACCTGCAATTGACCATTTTTTCCTGACGCGGCCAAGATGTTCCTTGGGCGGTTCGACCGGAGTTACATCCCGAGGAGCAAACAAGAGATCGATGCAACCGTGAGCATAGAGGGCTTGATTACAGAGCTTGGCGAGGCCGAGGAGGCCCCGGAAACATACCCGGCTCTGGCCCGCCTGCGACTGAGCAACAGAACCAGGCAGCCGCCGAAACGGGAAAAGCGCCCTTGACGCCCCGGTGATAGTCTGCGCCGCCTCTCCGGCGAGGCGGGGATTGATTCTGAGGTTGTGAGGCTATCCCCTCCTGTGGCGTAGCACAGCCAGCCCGCCCAGGGCCAGCAGGCTCAGCGTGGCCGGTTCGGGGACGGGGCCTATGATCTGTCCCGTGCTGCCGCCTTGCGACGTAATGTACGTTATCATGCCCGGACCATAGGGGTGGACGATACGAAACGTATTGGACAGCCCCTCGGCCATCCAACCAGCCCACCAGAACGAGTTCGTGTTTTCCCAAACAATCCCATACTCAATCACTTGACCGCGAGTCCAAATATGCTCGCCAATTGTGTATTCCGTGCCATCGTGCCACCGGTTCAGCATGGCCCAATCATTAGTCGTGGGCACCCACGCATCGGCAACAGCGTCGCCATCCGTGTCTTCCCAGTTAGACGGCCATATTTCAGGATAAGTGTATCCTGAAGCATGCAGTAAGCCACCCACGCCAGCACTCATCGCCGTCCAGTTCTGCCTCAGTCTCGTCCCATCCCATACGTTGACCGTCAAATCGCTGTCTTCGAACACCAGGGTTATGTATCTCAGCCAGCTGTTCGACCCGCCCCACACATCATAGATGTATTCATAGTTGCCGGCCTCGGGCCCCGAGGAAATGAAGCTGCACTCAACGAGCTCCACCCACGATGCCCCCACCGGTACGCCGGGCGGATAGTAGTCAGCCTTGGCGATAGATATCCCAATGGCCAGAATAGCTAGAATGAATACTCTCTCCAGTTTCACCTCTCTTCTCCTTGTTATTCGCCCTTGGTGGACGATCCGAGTACGATGCCCTTAGCGCCCATTAGCCGCCAAAAAATACCTATCCCGACGTATCCCCATGGTCATGAGTTGCCTCTCTTAGGGGAGCATCCCTATAATCCCCTCATTCCCTTTCAATTGCAAGCAAAGTCTACAAGCAAATTCGGTCTCGCTCTTCGGGTCTCCTCGCTGCGCCCGGGCCGACCGCATAGCCGCCCCCGGCGATGATTGAATAGTCCGCGCGGCGGCGATAAAATCACCGCCTTGCTGCATCTTCCGCGACATGAGCAAAGCGGACTGACCATGACTACACCGAACGACATCAACAACGCTCCTGATGAAAGCGCCTCTGCCGAGGATGCCCCTCAGCGGCTGGACTTCGTCCGCCAGATCGTCGCCGACGACCTGGCAAGCGGCAAGCACACCGCCATAGTGACGCGCTTTCCGCCAGAGCCGAATGGCTACCTGCACATAGGCCACGCCAAGAGCATCTGCCTGAACTTCGGTATCGCAGCGGAATTCGGCGGGCGGTGCCACCTGCGATTCGACGACACCAACCCCATCGCCGAGGAGCAGGAGTACATTGACGCGATCATCGAGGATGTCCGCTGGCTGGGCTGGGACTGGGGCGAGCACCTGTACTACGCCTCGGACTACTTCCACCAGCTCTACGAGTGGGCGGTGCAGCTCATAAAGGCGGGCAAGGCCTACGTGGACGATCTGTCGGCTGAGGAAATAAGCGCCGGGCGAGGCACGTTGACTTCAGCGGGGAAAAAGAGCCCCTACCGTGATCGATCGGTGGATGAGAACTTCGACCTGTTCGAGCGGATGAAGGTCGGCGAGTTTCCTGACGGCAGCAAGGTGCTGCGAGCCAAGATAGACATGGCCTCAGCGAACCTCAACATGCGCGACCCGGTGATGTACCGCATACTTCACGCGCCCCATCATCGCACCGGCGACGAGTGGTGCATCTACCCGATGTACGACTGGGCCCACGGTGAGAGTGATTCCGTCGAGAACATCACTCACTCGATCTGCACGCTGGAGTTCGAGAACCACAGGCCGCTGTACGACTGGTTCCTTGACGAGCTGGGCGTGTACCATCCACGGCAGATCGAGTTCGCAAGGCTTAACCTCACGTACACGGTGATGAGCAAGCGGATGCTGCTGCGGCTGGTCACCGAGGGGCTGGTTGGCGGCTGGGACGATCCGCGGCTGCCGACAATTCAGGGACTGCGGCGGCGGGGCTACACGCCGGAGGCGATCCGCGAGTTCTGCAGGACAGTCGGAGTGGCCAAGTTTAACAGCACGGTGGACATCGCCCTGCTGGAGCACTGTCTCAGGCAGGACCTCAACAGACGCGCCCCGCGCGTCATGGGCGTGCTGGACCCGCTGAAGGTGGTCATCACCAACTATCCCAAAGGCCAGCGCGAGGAACTCGAGGCGGTGAATAACCCCGAGGACGCCTCGGCCGGCACGCGGCCGGTGCCGTTTGGTCGGGAAATCTACATCGAGCGGGAAGATTTCATGGAGAATCCGCCGGGCAAGTTCTTCCGGCTGGCGCCGGGGCGTGAGGTGCGGCTGCGCTACGCGTACTTCATCACGTGCAACGACGTGGTGAAAGACGCCGACGGCAACATAGTCGAGCTGCACTGCACGTACGACCCGGCTACGCGCGGCGGGGATTCACCCGACGGGCGGAAGGTCAAGAGCACGCTGCACTGGGTGTCGGCGCCGGATGCGATCGAGGCCGATGTGCGCCTTTACGACCACCTGTTCACGAAGGATGACCCCGGCGACGTGGGCGAAGGCCAAGACTTCACCGCCAATCTGAACCCAGGCTCGCTGGTGACTGTTACCGGGGGCAAGCTGGAGCCATCGCTCGCCGCTGCGGCCGCGGGGAGCACGTACCAGTTCGAGCGGAAGGGATACTTCTGCGTCGATCCGGACTCGACGCCCGGGCGGCTGGTGTTCAACCGGACGGTAACGCTCAAGGACACCTGGGCCAAGGTGCGGAAGAGAACGTAGGGCGGGGCCATTGCCCCGCCGCAATCGCTTGCGGAAAGTGATGGTTTATGCAGATCGTTATCGACATTTCGCCGAGGCGTGTAGTGCGATGGCTGATCTGCACCCTCGTGGTGCTGGGCGTCATCGGCGCGGGCGTCTGGTGGCATCGCAACTTCGGCAAGTCACGCGAGGTTAGGCTGGACATGATCTCGCCGGACGGCGCCGCCCGCTGCGAGATCGTCGACGTTATGGAGGGCGGAAGCTGCCAGGCAGTCGTTACCGTCTACGTCCCGCAAGGCCCGGGCGGGTGGCGGCAACTGCGGCAGGAAACATTGGACGGCGACAGCGTGATGGTTGGCGACCTAGCGGTCGATTGGCAACTCGACGATCAGAACAGGACGCAGGCTGTGCGGGTATTCAGACCGGCCGGCCCGCCCAAGGAGCCGGACATCATTCTGCAAGTCCGAGTTTCACCGTAGAAAGAACGTTCCGCGAGGGAACGCCAGCCTTTATTCCGCACTCCCCACTCCGCAATCCGCAATCGCCGCTACTCCGGATCTTCGGTTATTTCGTTGTAAAAAGCGACAATGTCGTCCTTGCGGGGAGAGTCCATCCATTTCATGCCCGCCAGCGGATGCTGGTTGAGTATGCCGGTCAGCATGTAGGGGATGTGGTAGCCCCAGTCGATCTCGTTTCTCAGCGGCAGGATGACTTTGGCGATAACGTCCAGCACCGGCACGATGTTGAACTTGGGGTTCTTGAGGAACCCAAGGAGCAGTTCCAGCGGGCAGTTGCCGGCCGACCTGCCCAGACCGTACAGCGTGCCATCGAGGAAATTCGCCCCGCGGATGATGCCTTCGATGGTGTTGGCGAATGCCAACTGCTGGTTGTTGTGGGCGTGGACGCCGACTTCTTTGGTCTTGATGTACTTCTGGTACTTCTCGACGAGAAACTGGATCTCTTCGCTGTAAAGCGCACCGAAGCTGTCGACGACATAGACGGCCTTGGCGTCGGTCTCTTCCTCCAGCTGCTGAAGGGCCTCATCCAGGAACGGCGCACCCTCGATGGAGATGGCCATTATGTTGATGGTGCACTCATAGCCCTTTGCGGTGGCGTTTTGGGCGAGGTGGATCGCCTTGTCGACGTCCTTGACGTAGGTGGCCACGCGAATCATGTCCACCACGGATTCATCCGCCGGCAGGATGTCCTCAGCCACAGCCTTGTGGGCGTCCTGCATGACAGCCACTTTCGTCTCGCCCGAGTCGATGCCGTCGGTCACCTTCCGCAGCATCTCCTCGTCGCAGAAACGCCACGGCCCGAAATCTGCAGGCGAGAACATTTTCTTGCTGTTGCGGTAGCCCAGTTCGACATAGTCCACGCCGGAGGCACAGATCGCCTGGTAGACCGCCCGAACCGTATCGAGGGTAAACTTCGAGTCGTTCGCCAGCCCGCCGTCGCGTATGGTGCAGTCCACAACTTTGATCTCAGGTCGAAACATATTGCACTCCAGTATGGGCTACGATGTGTAGTCCAGGTATTTGTCGAATCCCACAGCGGCCACGGGTAAGGCGCCGGCCATGGTGAATTTAGTATTCTACTGTAAATCGGCCATTTTGTGGCCCAAAAAGAGCCGACTTGGATTTGTGCTTGCGAAATAATGACGCGATAGTAGCCTTACGGCCCGGCGGGCAATAAAATGCCTCCACTCCAACGGAAAGGAGAATATCGTGAATGGAACATTACGGGCCTTGGTTTTGATGGCGGTTGCGGCCGTCCTTGCCGGCTGTGAAGAAACACCATACTGGCAGCAGCCCATGGCCGAGAATGGGCTGGTCGTCATTCTTCCGGGCATACAGGGAGTGGACGATTCCGTCTACAGCATTAACAGAGGCCTGGACCAAGCGGGCCTCAGACAGGCTGTCGTCATACAGACCTGGGGCAAGCCGGTCCCGATTGCCGGCATGCTGCTGAACCAGGTCGACAAGCTCGGTTGCCGGCTGGACGCTGTGGCGATCGCGGGCAAGATCATGGCCTATCAGAACCACTTCCCCGACAAGCCTGTGCATATCATAGGCCACAGCGCAGGAGGGGCGGTGGCGGTGTTCGTAACAGAAGGCCTCTCCGACCAGGCCCCCGCCGGCGCAAAGCCTATCGAAGGACTTGTCCTGTTGTCGCCGAGCATATCGAATATTTACGACCTTACAAAGTCGCTGAGCATGTGCAACAAGGGCATACTCAACTGCTACAATCCCAACGACGTCGCCCTGCTGGGAGTCGGCACGACCGTCCTGGGCAACCTTGACGGCCTGCCGGGCCCATCGGCAGGGCTGGACGGCTTCGCCCCGCTCAGCGAACTCGACCGCGCCGATAAAAAGGCGGTCTATGAAAACAAGCTCACCCAGTTGCTGGTGTCGTCTTACGGGGAAGCTCATTTTGCCTCGACCAATTCATCATTTATCGCCGGCGAGCCGGCTGCGTGGATAATGGGACTGCGCCGGCGGCGATAGGCTCTGCACAGGCGGCTGAAAGCTGGTAAAATACAGGTCGCATGCGTCGTGAGAGATCACAAGATCTGAAGGTCACGCAGGACCATCGCCGCCAGTGGCAAGACTGCATATACGTGTACCCGGTGGTCAGCCGTCGCTCGCGGGGGGTGAGCATCGGAATAAATCTCAGCCTCGATAAGCAATGCAACTTCGACTGCGTTTACTGCCAGGTGAATCGCAGCATATCTCGAACGGGCCAGCCCATAGACCTGGGCATTCTGGCCGGTGAACTCCGCCGGGCACTCCAGGCAGTTATAAGCGGCGGGCTATGGGCCGAGCAGCGATTCGCCGCCACCCCCCTACAGCTTCGGCGCGTCAACGACATCGCCCTCAGCGGCGACGGCGAGCCCACCTGCTGCCCTGCCTTCGGGGATGTCGTCCGCCTGGCGGCCGACGCTCGCCGCGAGAACTCCGCGGGCGATGTTAAGATCGTCGTCATCACAAACGCCACGCGGCTGTCCGACGCCGGCGTCCGAGATGCGCTGCCCGTGCTGACGGACAACAACGGCGAAATATGGGCCAAGCTCGACGCCGGTACTGAGGAAATGTTCCAGCGAATCAACCGGCCGCGCGAGGCCATCACGCTGCCCGACATCTGCCGCAACATCGCCGCAGCGGCGAGGATCATGCCGGTGGTCATCCAAACGCTGCTGTTTCGCCTGGACGATCAACCGCCGTCCCCGACAGAGATTGACGCATACTGCGACAGGCTGCGTGAGCTGTTGGCGGCCGGCGGGCGGATACGGCAGGTCCAGTTGCACACAATTGCCCGCGCCCCGGCCCAGGCCTGCGTCAAGCGGCTGGCGGATGACGAACTGAACGCCATCGCCGAGATTGTCCGTCAGGCCTTGCCGGCCGTCGACGTAACTGTCACCTACGGCGCTGATATCCCGCCGCAGTAGCGCGACAGTCGGCGGCAGCCGAGCGCCCATTACTCACCGTCGACTTTTATCAGCGACATCACATCCAGGTCGGGCAACATTTCCCTCCCCTTCAGGAAGCATAACTCTATCAGGAACGCCGCCCCGACGATCTCGCCGCCCAGCTTCCGCACCAGCGCACAGGCCGCCGCCATCGTGCCGCCCGTGGCAATAAGGTCATCAACCATGAGCACCTTCTGGCCGGGCTTGATCGAATCTGCATGAATCTCCAGCGCGTCCGTGCCGTATTCGAGCTGATATTCGTGGCGGATCGCCTCGGCAGGCAGTTTGCCCGGCTTGCGGGTGGGAACGAAGCCCGCTCCAAGTTCGCACGCCACAGCCGGGGCGAAAATGAAACCGCGGCTTTCCATCCCGACGACCACGTCGACGCCCTTGTCGCGGTAAGGATCGCTGAGTCGGCGGACGGCTTCCTTCAGCGCACCTGCGTCGGCCAGCAGCGGGGTGATATCCTTGAAGATAATGCCGTTCTTGGGGAAGTCGGGCACATCGCGGATGAAATCCTGCAGTGATGGCATGTTTTCTCCTTCCAAGTCGCCGGTAATAGAATACGCGCCTGGACCGACGGGTCAAGGCGGGATACGCCGCCGATGCAAGCGGAAAGAATTTTCCCAGCGGCAATAATACACAACCCGAGCCCCGTGGGGCCCGGGTTGGTTCGAGATCAGGACGGAAGGTCGCAATTAACCCGGTCCAGATGATCTTCTATTTCACGATAGGTTTCAAATTCCGCGAAGCCAAATTTTGGCAGAAAAATGTGGAGGGAAAAACAGCAACCCGGGCCTCGCACAAAGGTCCGGGTTGCTTTAATCGGGACGTCGAGTCGGCTTATGCGACCCCGTCTCCGAGTTGCCGCAACTCCGCTAGGGCTTCTTTTTCAAGCTGGCGGGTTCGCTCACGTGTCAGCCCGATGATCTTGCCGATTTCCTTGTAGGTCCGTTGCGGGCCCTCGTGTCCGTCGAAGCCGAACCGCAGTTCCAGTATGCGGCGCTTGCGTGGCTCGAGCTTGGCAAGCAGCGACATGACTATCGGTTTGTTGGACGCATCGAGCAGGTTCTGATCCGGCCCGGGGGAGTTCTCGTCGGCCAGCATCGCCGACACCGCGTCGGCCTCATCGCTGTCGACCTGGCTGGGGGCGTTGACGGCCCGAAGGCCCTGAGTGACCATTTCGACTTGTTTGTCGGTAAGGCGGAGCTTTCGGGCAATCTCTTCGTTTGTGGCGGGCCGGCCAAGTTTGGCTTCCATCTGCGCTGACGTGCGCCGCCATTTGCTTATCAGCTTGGACATGTACGCCGGTATGTGAACCGGCTGACCGGAATTGATGAGCGCTCGTTTGATCGCCTGCTTGATCCACCATGCCGCGTACGTGCTGAAACGCGTGCCTGCGTCCGGGTCGAACTCCTCCACCGCCCGCATAAGGCCCAGGTTCCCTTCAGCCACCAGGTCTGAGAGCGTCATACCGCTATTGGTGTAATCCGAGGCTATCTTCACCACCAGGCGAAGATTCGCCTCGATCATCGCCTCGCGGGCGATTATATCGCTGTGTTCCCTTATTCGGCGGGCAAGCTGCTTCTCTTCGTCGGCAGACAGCAGTCGGCCGGATTTGATCTGATCGAGGTACCACCCCAATTCGGTTTGCTGCATAGCCATATGCGTTCCTCACTTCGTTGGAGCGTCCGTGGCTGTCCTGCGGACGTCAAACGACTGTCATTACAGGTTTTCGACCAAAACTGGAGGCCACTTAAGCAACCTGCAGAACTTTGCGGCAGGGCCACGCCATTGATGCTGCGATCTGCAATGCCAAGGAGATCACGCCGCGAGGGACATCGTCAGCGTCTGCCTGGAAAATATACACGTTCGCCGGCGCCCCGGAACGAATTGCTGCCTTCTCTATATATGACTTGCAGCGCAAAGAAACGGGCCTCGGCCGGTTTGACCGAGGCCCATAATGGAACTGTGCGGAAATGTTAGCCTGGAATGCTACTCGGCATCTTTATTTTTTTCTTCTTCATTCTCGCCGCCAACCTGAGGCCCTTCTGCTTTCGGCCGAGTCGTCGGGATGATTCGATCGCTCAGATCTGCAAGGGCGCCGCTCTCGCCCGCAAGACCACCGCGCCGTTTTACCGGAGCTTCGGCCTCCTCGTCGACCTCCTCCTGCTGGGCGTCTTCCTCACTGCGAGTCACCGCACGTTTGAGGCTTAGCCCGATCTTGCGATCGTCAACGTCGACACGAAGAATCTTGACCTCCAGTATCTCGTCGGCCTTCACCACGTCTAACGGGTCCTCGACCTTGTCGTGCGACAGTTCGCTCACGTGCAGCAGGCCTTCCAGGTCCTCTTCCAGCTCAACAAACACGCCGAAATTGGTGATCTTGGTCACTTTGCCCCGGACGATTTGTCCCGGCAGGTAATGCTCGGGGATAATGCGCAGCCAGGGGTCTTCCGTCAGCTGCTTCAGGCCCAGGGAAACGCGCATTTTCTCCTCGTCCACCGCCAGCACGACGCATTTCAACTGCTCGCCCTTGGTGAGCATCTCGGAGGGATGGCTTATCTTGCGAGTCCACGACAGGTCCGACACGTGCAGCATGCCGTCGATGCCCGGCTCGATCTCCACGAACGCCCCGAAGCTGGTCATATTCCGGACCATGCCCGTGATAACTGTGCCGGGGGGGTATTTCTCTTTGACGACGTTCCAGGGGTTTGTCTCCGCCTGCTTCATCCCAAGAGAAATTTCCTGCTTGTCCTTGTTGATGTCCAGTACAACAACATCCACCTTGTCTCCGGCACTGACAATCTCGCTGGGATGGCTGATGCGGCGCGTCCAGCTCATCTCTGAGATGTGCACCAGACCTTCCAGCCCGTCCTCGATCTTCACGAACGCCCCGTAGCTCATGATAGAAACCACCTCGCCGTGGATCTTTGTGCCGACGGGGTATTTCTTTGAGACCGATTCCCACGGATTCTCTGTCAGCTGCTTCAAGCCCAGAGCGATCTTCTCCTTTTCGCGGTCGACGTTGAGAATTTTCACTTCCAATTCCTGGTCTACCTTGACCATCTCCGAGGGATGCCCGATTCGGCCCCAGCTCATGTCGGTGATATGCAGCAGCCCGTCCAGCCCGCCGAGGTCCACAAATACGCCGAAGTCGGCAACGTTCTTGGCGATGCCCTTGCGGACCTGGCCTTCCTCAATGTCGGCCAGCAGACTGCTCTTGGCTTCGCTGCGCCGTTCCTCGACAAGTTTTCGCCGAGAGATAACTATGTTGTGACGTTCCTCGTCAATCTTGAGGATCTTCGCTTCGATCTCCTTGCCGATGAACTCAGCAATGTCCCTGGGCCTGCGGATATCCACCTGGCTGGCCGGCAGGAATGCCGGAACCCCTATGTCCACAAGAAGCCCGCCCTTGATCTTGCGAGTCACCCGGCCGGTTACGTCGTCATCTTCCTTCTTATTGGCCAGGATCCACTGCCAGCCGCGAATGCGGTCCGCCTTTCGCTTAGAAAGCACGACCAGTCCCCCGTCCGATTCCACTTCCTCCAACAACACCTCAACTTCCTGACCGATTTCGATCTTGCTCGGGTCGTCGAACTCGTCGAGGTAGACGCCGCCCTCGCTCTTCAAGCCGACCTCCACAATCGCCTGGTCGCCCACCACCGCGACGATGCGCCCCTTCATGACGCTCCCCACATTGTGCGTCGTCGTTTCAGCCATCATCTCGCCGAATGTATCGTCCGTGAATTCACGGCCGAGCGATTCGGCAAGCTGCTTCTTTACTTCTTCATCAGAGATCTTGAGGGATTGAATTAGATTGTAGTCAACCATTGTCTGCTGTTTTCCTGTTTGTTCGATTACCGCGCCGACACTCCGAAATTCCGCTAATTCCGGCGACGCACCCGCCGACTGCCTGACGGGAAGGCGGCTGGACCGTCCAGCCTTCAGTTTGCCGGGACGATCTGATTCACATCTGGTACCGGGCCGCAATAAGCTGAATTTTAAATATTACCGCTCAGCAGACCGTCCTGCAATACATTTGTGCCTGGTGCCCTTCGGGCCTTACCCAGCGGAAGCCTGCTTCACCGACATTTTGATGATGTGCTCATTGTCGATCTTTGCCAGCAGGTCGGCCGCCGGTTCGGCGTCCAGACGCAGCGCGCAGCAGGCGGTCTTGCCGCCCTCGAAGATCGTGTTTTCCATCTCCTCGATGTTGATGCCCTCATTCTTAAGCTCGCGGAGCACGTCGGCCAGCACGCCCACGCGGTTGTAGTGACGCACGACCAGGTCCACCTTGGCGGGGCTTTTCCGCTGGATGTTCACAGTATTGACCGGTTTGCCCGTCTGAACGTAGCTGGCGACGATCCGCACAGTCTCTTCGGCGATGGCTTCGGCGGCCTGGTCCGTCGATGCGCCGATATGCGGCGTGCAGGTGGCCAGTTCCGCAAGCTCCCTGTCACCGAAGTCCGCCTCGCCGCCGCTCGGCTCGTTTTCGTACACGTCCAACCCGACGCGCAGGCGTTTGCGTTGGATGGCCTCCTTGAGTGCGGCGGTGTCCACGACCTCGCCACGGGCACAGCTGATGAATATCGCTCCGTCTCGCATTGCAGCCAGGAACTTCCGCCCGACGAAGTGCTTGGTCTCCGCGGCCGCTGCAAGGTGAACGCTCACCGCGTCGGATTTACCGGCGAGGTCCAGCGGCGTCGCGCAAAAACCTATGTCGAGCTCCTCCGCCCGCTGCGGTGTAAGGCTCCGCGACCAGGCGATGACTCTCATGCCAAGCCCGCTTGCCCGCTCCGCGACGGCCAGGCCTATCGCGCCAAGACCAAGGATGCCCAGCGTCCTGCCCTTCAGCCCCGCCGATTTGCCGTACTCCTTTTTGCGCCACCGCCCCGCCAGCAGATCTCGCCACGCCGGTGCGATCCGCCTGTCGCAGGCGATCAACAGCCCCAAGGTCAGTTCCGCCACCGCATCGGTGTTCTTGCCCGGACAGTTCGCCACGTGTATGCCGCGACCGCTGGCGGCAGGCAGGTCGATCGTGTTCACCCCCGCCCCCGCTCGTACAATCAGCGAAAGCGACGGCGCCGACTCAATGGCCACGGCAGACACTTTCGTCGATCGCACGATCAGTACCTCCGCATCGCCCAGCGCGCCGGGCAGGTCTTCTGCGGTCAGGTCCGGCCTGGATATGACCTCACAGCCAAGCTCTTCAAGGGCACTTATGGCTTTGCCCGAAAGCTTGTCGGCTATCAATACCTTCATCATATGGTCTTTCGGATGATTGTTTCGCTGTGTCTCCGCCGGCCGAGCCGACAATAACCCATTAGAATAGCCCCTCACCGTCAAAGCTGCAATCCCCACAGTCCTCATCCAGCGCCCGCTCGCCCCCGCAGATGGAACCACACGAGAAACCACGGGCGGATTCACGTGCGAAGAATGCCTTTTTGAGTCCCTTTTGGCGATTTTTCGCGCTTATTTGCCAACTTCCTGTATAATCTCGTTATGGGGCCGCCCCTGCCGGGGCGCTTGACTGCGCCGTGGTTAGGGTATGGAGTGGGCGTGCCCATCGCTAACCGCTGATGAGAGGAGAAGAATATGAAGCGCATCGCATGTCTGTTGCTGCTGGGCTTGACAGTAGGCAATGCTGCTGGCGGCACGCTCAGCCAAGACGATCAGGCGTACTATCGCAGCCTCGCGCCCGATGGCGCCTTGTTCGGATGGTGTCAGCAAGTCACCCAGACACCCGAAGGCTGGGAGTACTGGATCGATTTCTATACCAGCGGCGGCCAGAACGACGGGTGGGGTTATTGGATCGGCGGCTTCGACGTCAGCGGTGTTCAGAACTATGCCGATATGCCCTACGTTCGCGATATCTGGAGCTATGAGAATTTCGGCCGCGGCACGGACTTCGTCATGCCCGACAGCGTCCACGTGTTCGAGGACTACGGCACCGACGGTATGTCAGCCTACCGGACGGCCACTTACGATGGTACGGTCATGGGCGGGCCGCCAGGCGGCGCTGTCGAGACGGATCGCATGTGGATGCTCAACTGGCGCGGCGCGACGGGCGGTATGGACCCCGGCCTCCTGATGACCTGGCGCTTCGTCCTGGATCAGCCCGTTTATCAGGGCGAGATGTGGGTGTCAACTTCCATGTGGGCAGAAGGCCTGCCTGTTTTCAACATGCCTATTGAGATCGTCCCCGACCCGGGCGATTTTGATGACGACGGCGACGTGGATGTCGACGACATCAATGCGCTCTGTGCAAATATGACGGGCGACGGCATACCGCTGCCGCCCGGCTTTGAGCAGTACGACCTCGACGGCGACGGCGACGCCGACAGCGAGGACATGAACATCCTCATCCACGACCTGGTCGAGACGACAGTCGGCGTCGGCACCGAGTACGGCGACTTCAACCTGGACGGTAAGATCGATACCGTCGACCTGACGATCCTGGGCACGTATTTCGGCGTCGGCACAAGCTGGAGCCAGGGCAACGCCAACTGCGACACGACGGTCGACACCGTTGACCTGACGATCCTCGGCACGTACTTTGGGTTTGTCGCCTCCAGCCCTATCCCCGAGCCGGCCACGCTTGCTCTGCTGGGCTGCGGGGCTTGCCTGCCCCTCTTCCGCAGGGAAAAGCGGTAGGCGGTGGTTATTCGTAAACGCCGGAAGATGTAAACTGAAATTCGCAATGCGGGCTTTGGCAGGCTGTGGTAGCCGCCGGGCTCGGAGCTGTGCTCCGCGTTGACATCATGGAGCTCTTGGAAGAAGCGGACCTACGACAGATCCTGCAGTGAGAAAGGAACCATCATGAACAGACAACTCTTGGCACTGTTGGTCGTGGCGATTCTGGGCGTCGCAGGCAGTGCGGTTCTTGGCGCCGCTCCTGTCATGCAATTGGCTGCGGACCCGAGGCAATTGGGGCCCAGCGACGACTTCCCCGGGATGTGGGAGTACGTCTACGACGTCATCGGCAACGCAACGCCGTACATCGTGGACTGTGGGCTGAACGGCTTTGACGCCACCCTCATCGCCAATCAGTGGACCTATACGTACAGCCCCATAACTGGGACGCTCGTACAGAACTGGGACTGGAATGCCGCCCATGGCGGTGGCGGGGGGGCCGTCGGCTCATACTCGTACGACGGGACAACTTGGACGTTGCACGCCGAGCCCTGGGCTATCGATAATCCCTGGCACGCCCCCGGTGACTACATCAAAGGCGCAAGCTCCATGGCCGTTCCGGGGTGGTACTGCCCGGGAGTCGTCTCCGGCGAGAGCCTCATGTACACGGCCAAGATTGCCGCAGGCAACAAGTTGACTGGCCTGACCAAGACGTTCCGTATCGTCCACCCCAACGCGCCGGGGACGATCAACTACTGGATCCACAGCTACTATGGCCCTGAAGAACAGGGCAGCGGCACCATCCTCGGGCCGGGCAGTGGGCCGCCGCCTGGCGACTTCGACAATGACGGCGACGTTGATGTCGACGACATCAATGCGCTCTGTGCAAATATGACGGGCGACGGCATACCGCTGCCGCCCGGCTTTGAGCAGTACGACCTCGACAACGACGGCGACGCCGACAGCGCCGACATGGATATCCTCATCCACGACCTGGTCGAGACGACAGTCGGCCTCGGCACCGAGTACGGCGATTTCAACCTGGACGGCAAGATCGATACCGTCGACCTGACGATCCTGGGCACGTATTTCGGCGTCGGCACAAGCTGGAGCCAGGGCAACGCCAACTGCGACACGACGGTCGACACCGTGGACCTGACGATCCTCGGCACGTATTTCGGCTTCGTCGCCTCCAGCCCTATCCCCGAGCCGGTCACCATAAGCCTGTTGGGCTTCGGTGGTTTGGCGATGTTGCGTCGAAAGAAGTAAGCCCCAGGTAGGCCGTTTGCCTAGCGTGCTGTAAGGATCTATTGTGCCGCGAGATAGGCACGTAGCATCAGCGGCTGCCAGCAATCCGAGAGGCCATTTTATCTTACTTAATTTCGCCCTTTACTGAAGCTGTAGCTTGACAGCGGAATCGGGGTGGGGTATGTTCAGTTTATTCGGATAAAGAGAGGCGAAAACCCCCGACTTGCGGGGTTTCACTTCTTAGGCCATTTTAGAAAGTCCAGGCGGCAGGTGGTCTGTCGCCGTGAGGATCGGAGTTGCTTCGGCTGCATTTTGCCCCCGCAACAGTAACGGAAGTTTTAACCATTAAGACGGTTCCATCCTTCTTCAGGAGGAATCTGCACAGAGCATGGAGACAAGCTGAGTTTAAAGGAGATGTATTATGAGTCTATCAAAGACGATGTGTGCGCTGGTTTGTGCGGGGGTTTTGGCTGTTGGCTCGACAGCCCTTGGCGGTGTTGAGGCGGCCGACAGTTACGAACTGACGTGGCTGGGATTGGCGGGCTCGCAGTTCGTTGACGCCACCGGAAAGGTTTACGCCGAGGGCTATGAGATCGCCGATAACGGCCTGGTTCTGGGCCGGAACCGTATTTATTACGGCGGCACGACCAACCTCGGCGACGCCTGGTGGGTCTCCGACGGTGAGACCACCACTCGGGTGGGTCTCCTCGACGCGGCCCACACCAAGTCCACCGGTTACCAGATGACGTACGTCTTGGGTTTTTACGGCGGCGGGCAGTTCGTCGGCGGCGAATCGCAGAAGTATCGCGCCGACGACAGCACGATTTCCAACACGCCGTGGATTTTCGACGGCACCCAGACGATTGCTCTCGGCCTGACCGGTGCGGCATACACCCACGCCGACGGCTACACCCAGCCAAGCCGCTGGGAAGGCGGGGACAACGGTAACTTCGCCGGCATGAACGTCATTTACAACGGCGGAACCACCAACATGGGCACCGCCGGATGGGTGTACGACTACTCCACGGATACGCACACCCGCGTGGGGCTGACCGGCGCGCAGTACGTCCGGGACGACGGATATGAGCGGGTTGCCATCGGTCGTGTGTCGCCGGACGGCAATTACATCTTCGGCCGGTCGTACCTCTACTCCGGAATGAGCGCTCTGGGCACGCACGGTTTCCGGTATGACGTCTCCACGGACACGACCGTTCAGATCGGCCTGATCACGCCGGACTACGTCCGCGCTGACGGCTACATGGAAGTTGAAATTCGCCGGGCCAACACCTCCGGGCAGCTCAACGGCCTGAGCCGCCGTTACAGCGGCGCAACGGATATGGGTCGTGTGGCCTGGCTATTTGACGGGACCGGCACCGTCGCCATCAGCCCCGCCGGCGCCGAATTCGTCCGTTCGGACGGCTACAGTGACAGCGACACCTGGTACATCAACTCCTCCGGTCAGGTCGCCGGCGAGGCCACGACTTACGTTGGCGCGTCCACCGGCGGCAAGCGGGCCTGGTTCTACAACGGCTCGACCACCCAGGTTCTGGACGGCCTGCAGGGCGGGTATTTCGTGAACGCCAACGGTCAGTATCAGGCCTTGCCCAACGCACTCAACGACGCCGGTCAGGTCACCGGCACGAGTTACCGTTACAATGGCGGCACGGGCATCGGGCTGCAGGGCTGGTTCTATGACAGCACTACCGACACCACTGTCGCCCTCGGCCTGACGGACCCGGCCTACACGCGGGAGTCGGACAACAAGCAGTATCACTTCCCCTCGGCCCTGAGTGAGACCGGCATGGTCCTCGGCGCGAGTGATCGGTATGACGGCCTGTTTAGCAAGGGCTATTGGGTCTACGACTGGCAGACGGACGCGACCTATGAACTGGCCTTTTCGACCCGCTCGGACGGTTACTACAACACCGCCCGCCGCAGCTTCACAAACGACGGCGACGGCGTGGTCGGCTACTACGAGCTCTTCGACGAGTTCGATGTTTCGCTGGGCTACAGTTTGTATTACTGGACCATCGACCGAGGCACCAGCCTGCCGGTGTGGGTCGACCTGTCGGACCTTACGACGCTGGGTGGCGCCGAAAGCCTCTACAACGCGTACACGGCAAGTTGCGACATGAATACCAGCGCCTGGTTTACCGGCACCGGAACCATGGCCGACGGCTCACGGGGCGCATATATGTTGACCCCCGACGGCTCCGGTCCAGTGGGCGACTTCGACGGCGACAGCGACGTGGATGCCGACGACATCGACCTGCTGTGTGCGAACATGACCGGCGACGGCGTCCTGCTGCCGGGCGGTTCGGAACAATATGACCTCGACGGTGACGGCGACGCCGATAGTGATGACATGGACATCCTCATCCACGACCTGGTCGAGACGTCCGTCGGCGTCGGCACGGAGTACGGCGACTTCAATCTCGACGGTACGATTGATACTGTCGACCTGACAATACTGGGTACGTATTTCGGCATCGGCACAAGCTGGAACCAGGGCAACGCCAACTGCGACACGACAGTCGATACGGTGGACTTGACGATCCTGGGCACCTACTTCGGTTTCGTTTCTGCGGGCGCCATACCCGAACCGGCTACCCTTGCCCTCCTGAGCTTGGGTGCTGTTGGCCTGTTTCGAAAGCGCTCCAGGGCGTAGCCAGCGGAGCACCGTCAGGCGTATTGCTGCATGAGCTGCTGGACCATGTCGGTCCATTGGTCGTAGCGGTGCGGCTCGCCGCGGCACGTGAGCGTCCCGTTCAGGATGAACTCAAGCTGGCAATCGTTGGCTTTGCAGGCCTCAAGAATAGTGACTATCTGGCGGCGCGGGACGTCGATGTCCCAGCCCATGCCCTGCAGGAAAGCCGGGTTCGGCTTGGCTGAGTATATAAACTCTCGGCCGAGGTTCTCCGCACCCACTACCCAATCGACCCACGGGCTCATCGACACCCGCCGCATGCGAGGCAGCTTGCGCACAATGTGAATCTTGTTGTGCAGCGGCTCGCAGCAGCCGTAGTGCGTCAGCCCGAACATATTAAGGAGGCGAGCCTCGTACGGCGTAGCGAACTCCTCGTGCATCGCCGGCGACACTTCCGAGAATGTCTGCGCCGCACCCAGCGCCCACATATCCACGAGCCGCGGGTGCTTTCCGTCGTAGCCTTCGCCCGGCAGCTCGTCGGTAAAGTTCTCAGGCCCGCCCGCCAGGCCCCGTTGGCCGCTGTTCAGGTCGACTGCGCCCTCTTGCTCCGCGCGCCGGGCGTAGTGAATGTCGCTTTCGGTCATCCGGTCCAGAAGCGCATGCACCCACCTGGGATCATCCAGCATGTCCAAGAAGAACTGCTCCAGCCCTCGCAGCATCGCCAGTGTATCCACCGGCGTAAACCAGAAGCCCTGCTTGCCGCGGATACTGACCGGTATGATGTCGCCCAAGACGTCACACATGAGCTCATACTCGCACTCAGTGCCGCCGCGGTCGATTATCAGCTCCCGATCACGGATCCACTTCTCCGGGTCCGCCCCGTCGGGGATGACTTTGTAGTACTTCGCCCCCGTCCGCCCCCACCCGCCCGGGGCCACCTGCCGGCAGTCCTCGGCGAACCCGTAGCCCGGGTCGGCCAACCGCAGGCACACGTCCCACCCACCGTCGACCGGCGTGTCGTCCCGGATGTGCTTCGCGGCGTAAAGACGCTGCCGAAGTATACGCTCAGCCCTGCGTAAACATTCATTCTCGCACGCCAGCGATGAAACGGGAACGAACTCGTCCCACACGTCCTCCAGGCGCACCACGAGCAAAGCCCTGCCGCGTTCAAAACGATTGTGCCGCTTCCACTCCGCTATTTTCGCCGCCTCGCTCGGCCGCGCGGCCAGCTCCGACACCTGCCTGGCAAGCCCGCGCACAATATTCCGGTCGCGTCGGCTTATGCCCGCCTTGCTCGTCATGGATACTCCCTCACCAGCTCCTGTACCGTGTCCGTCCACTGGTGGTAACGCCATGGCTCGCCCCGACTGGCGAGCGCTGAGTTGAGAATGAACTCCACCGTGCAACCGTTGGCTTTGCAGGCGTCCAGGATGGTCTTTATCTCTCGCCGTACGGGGTCGATGTCCCAGATTTCGGCCGCCAGAAACGCCGGCTGAGGCTTGGCCGAGTAAATGAAGTCCCCGTCTATCGCCTCCGCCCCCGCCACCCAATCCACGAACGGGCTCATCGACAGCCGCCGTACCCGCGGCAGCTTGCGGACAAGGTCCACCTTCTTGTGCAGCGGCTCGCAGCACCCGTAGCAGTTCAGCCCGAACAAATCCAGGAACCGCGACTCGTAAGTGATAGCGAACTCATCGTGCATCGCCGGCGACACCTCAGAGAATATCTGCGTCGTAGCGAACCCCCACTGGTCGCGCAGCCGCACATGCTTGCCGTCAAAACCCTCCATCGGCAATTCGTCCGTAACACCCAGGCCGCCCGAGCCCACACCGTCCGCCCCGTTGTTGCATTCCAGCACCCCCATCGCTTCTAGCTGCCTAGCCGCGTCGATCTGGCTTTCGGTCATCAGACTGAAAAACTGGTGCAGCCATTTCGGCCGGTCGACCATGTCTCGCATCGTTTGCTCGATGCCGCGCCACTGGATGAACGTGTCTATCGCCGCGATCCCAAACCCCAATACGCCTCGCTTTCGCACCTCTAGAATATCCCCCAGCAGTTCGCTCATCCGTGCGTAGTGCCTCTCGGTAGCGTCGAAGTCCACCGTTACCGTGCGCTTGTGAACAAGCTCCTCAGGCTCCGCGTCGTCCTTGATGACACAATCAAACTCCTCCGTGCGACGGTGCCCGTCTACGTCGTGGCGGCTGTAGTTCCACCCGAGCCCGCAACCAGGATCGTTCACCACCAGCTCCACGTCCCAGCTGCCTGAAACCGGCCGGTCGTCCCGAATGTTCTCGGCCAGGTAAAGCCTCGCCCGCAGCGACCATTCGGTCGCCCTGGCTTCCTTGTTTTCGCACTGCATGACGTTATCAGGGAGCAATTCGTCCCAGACGTCCTCCGGGTAGACCAGAACCATCGGTTTACCCGGCTTGAGGCTGTTGTGCCTGCCCCACTCGGCTATTTTGCCCTGCTGTGCGGGGTCAGAGGCATACTCCGCCAGACGCTTCGCGAGGTCCCGAAGAATATTACGTTCTTTGTCTGTAATGGAAATCATCTCGGTATTCTCCCCGCAGAGCTGTTTCTACGCAACCGCCGGCCCGCACGATCGTCCCACCGTGCCTATCATTGTTTGTCCGCCGGGCCACGGGGACACCACTGCCGCAAAACTGCCGAAGGAACAGATCATGAGCTCAGTCCTATATATCCAGGCCTCCCCCCGAGACGACCGTTCCAAGTCCATCGCCATCGCCGACGCCTTCCTGGCCGACTACAAAGAAGTTAATCCCGGCGACACCGTCAGGAAGATCAACCTCTTCCAGGCCGATCTCATCCCCTTCGACGGGCTTGCGGTAGCCGCCAAGTACACCATCCTACACGGCAAGGAGCCATCGGCCGAAGAAGCAGATGCTTGGAACGTCGTTCAAGCCGTCATCAAAGAGTTTGCCTCCGCCGACAAGTATATCCTGGCTGTGCCAATGTGGAACTTCTCCATCCCCTACCGCCTGAAGCAGTATATCGACATCCTCGTGCAACCAGCCTGCACGTTCTCTTACTCCCCCGAAAAGGGCTACATCGGGCTGGTCACAGGCAAGCGCGCCTTCATCGCCTATGCACGCGGCGGCGAATACTCCGACTCCAAGTTCCAGTCGCTCGATCACCAGAAATCATATCTGGAGACTATTCTCGGCTTCATTGGGATAGAGGACATCCGATCAGTAGTGGCCGAACCGATGCTGATGGCCGGCCCGCAAGTCGCCGCCCAGCGCCTCGACGCCGCCATCGCCGCCGCCAGAAAACTCGCCCGTGAGTTCTGATCGGCTTTCCAGCACCACCTGCCGCCCGCCTTGCGAAAAGACCCGGCATCCGCCAGCCCTAAATCAGGAATCGGCAGTCGGTAATCTTTACAGCCTTTCCGCCGCGTCGCTGACCACACGGAAAAGCTCCATCTGCCCCGGCGCCAGCGGCACACAGGTCTGCAGCGCGGGGTTCTCAGGCCAGTCATCGTCAAAGTACTTCCGTGGCCGGAACTCCGCCCCGTCCCACCCGATCTGCCAAAGCTCCGCTTTCCCGTGCCACGTAATCAGGGCATTGCCCATCCGGTCCGAGGAGTTATTCACTATCGAAACGTAGTCGCCGCCGTCGGGGGCCTTGAACTCAGAGACAATCACGGGGTATTCGTTGCCGAAGACTTTCACCGCCTTCACCAGCTCGCTGTCGATAGTGCTCGGCCAGCCGCCCCACGACCCGCCGATGAAGTACGCCTCCCGGAACGTCAGCTTAACCAGCGTCGAGCCGTGCATGCGGTTGAACTCCCGTTGCTGGTCGGACAATATCCAATACATGTCGCTCTTTCGGCCGTGGATGTTGTACGGCGCGTTGCGGTAGTTCTGGAACCGGCTCATGTAGAGCAGGTACCACGCGATCCCCTTGAAGCCGCACGCAGCCGCCGTGTTGATCTGCCGGCGGATGTCGTCGCAGGTCAGGTCCGGGATGTAACCGTGCGGCGTGCAGCAAAGCGTCACCCACGTCCAGATGCCTCCGGTCTCCCGGGCCTTGTCCGCGTACATCTTCAGCGCCAGAAAATACCCCTCCGTCGAATCCGTGGAATTCTTGAATGCCAGCCCATAGTTATTATGAAAGAACACGTTGCTTCCGCCCACTTCCACCAGCTCCTCAAGATACCGCCCGTAGCTTCGCAACCCCATCCACTCGATTGCGCCGGGCGAGTAAGCCCCCAGGCTCAGGAACGGCGTAAGCTGCGGGGCCATTTCCTTCTGTATGCCGTGCGTGCGGAACACTGGTTGAATCTTCTTCTGGGCCGGTTCGTCGCCGACCTCGAACCCCATCAGCGCCGGGTGGTCCCCATAATCCTTCATCGCCGCCGCAAAGCCTCTGCGAAGTTCATCCTCACTGCCCCCTCCCAGCAGCACCTGCCCACTGCACCGGCTGTCGTTCACGAAGCACTTCATCCCCAGCTCGCTGCAGCGGTCCAGCATCGCCCGCACCAGCGGCATGGCTTGCCCGCCGGATTGCGGAGGCGTCTTGCCCACCGTTATCCCAAGCTCGTGCCAGTCGTCCACCGTTTCCACTGTCCCGCCCGTCCCGCCGAGCCCCACGTAGTTGTGTAGCGTTACGGGATACAGCCCCTCGCGTGCGCATTGCTCAAGCGTATTCACGAATATCTCCTTTCATGGACAACCGCGAAACATAGCGCCTCTGCGACGCGGTTGTCAATATTCGCCTTTCCCTCTCCCCCCGAAAATAGCCGCACGCTCGAAAAACACAGCCCCCTGTTGCCTCTTGGGCAACAGGGGGCCGGCATGTCATGCTATTAAATGTATTAACTTTCGCAACTTACCAGCGCCGGTCGCCGCCGCCGCGGCTACCGCCCCGGCCTCGACCGCCGCCGCCGCGACTGCCGCCTTCTTTCGGGCGGGCTTCGTTGACGTTCAGCGCTCGGTTATCCACCTCAGTACCGTTCACTGCCTCAATCGCCGCCTTAGCTTCATTGTCATTCGGCATGGTGACAAACCCGAAGCCCCTAGGCCGACCGGTTTCCCGGTCCGTCACGATATGCACCTCTTCGACTTCGCCGTGCTCGGCAAACAAACTTTTGAGTGTTTCCTCGGTGGTGTCAAAACTCAGATTGCCCACGTAAATCTTCATGCTCTGATCGCTCCTTCTCCGTGAGCTCACGAAGTGCACAGAGCCTGCGTGGGCGTCATGGAACAGTAAAGGTACATCCGGCCTTTGCCAGATAAGATTCATAATTTACTCCCGGCCCGTGGCAAAGGCAAGTCTAATAAAAGCAAATTGTTCTTTCCCTCGACGGCCACCCGATCAGCCGCCCGCCACACCTCAAGCCTACAACCTTTCCGGCGCATCCGATTCCACCCGGTACAGTACCACCTGCCCAGGCCCCATCCACGGGCCCGTCTGCTTGGCGGGGTTTTCAGGCCAGTTGTCATCAAAGTACCGCCGGTATTCACTCTCCTTGCCCTCCCAGCTGATCTTCAGCACCTTCGGCTGACCGTGCCACGTGATCACCACCTGCCCGTACCCCGTCTTCGTGTTGGCCAGAAGCATTACGTAATCCCGCCCCGTGGGATCCTTGAACTCCGACACCATAAGAGGGAAGTCCATTGTCCGCGCCTCGACTTTTTTGACCAGCTCACTGTCAATCGTATTGGGGTACCCGCCCAGCCGTTCGTTGCCGATGTGGTAGGCCTTCTGGAACTGAAGCTTCAGCAGCGTCGGGCCTATTGTCTTCTGAAGCCGCCGCAGCTCATAGCTCAGCCACTCAAACGTGTGCGTCCGTTCGCCGAACTCGTTAATCGGAGGCCAGCGGTAGTTCTCCTCAGGTCGGTACGTATAAACGTTGAACCACGCCAGCCCCTTGTGGCCTAGCGCAGTTGAAATGCCGATCTGCCAGGCGATGTCCTCCTGGTCGGGGCACCTCAGCGTGTAATGGCCCGTGCAGCACAGCGTAATCCACACCGGCAGGCGATGGCGGATCATCGCGTCGGTATACATCTTGTGCGTGAGAAAATGGTTCTCGACCGCATCGGGCGATTCGTGCAGCATGTAGTAGCTGCCTTGGAACAGCAGCAGCGGGTCAGCCACCTCCACCAGCTCATCAATGTACCTCTTGTAGCTCCGAAGCCCCATCCACGAAGCTCCGCCCGGTGTGTACCCGGCGCAGCTCATGAACGGCGTTAGGTGAGGGGCCATCTCGCGCTGAATCGCATACGTGCGGTACGTTGGCGCGATCGACTCCCGCGCCGGCTCGTCAGCCACGTCGTACCCGAACGTCGCCGGGTGATGACCGAAATCCTTTAGCGATGCGGCGAAATCGCGGCGGTAGGAGTCCTCATCGTTCATAACGTCCCTGCCCCCGGCTGAGCAGCGAGCGTCGTTGACGAAGCACATGATCCCCGCCTCTGCGCAGGCGTCCAGCAGCGCCAGCATGTCCTCTTTTTTGTCGCGAGCCGGGTCGAACCTCGGCGAACGACCTACGGTGATCCCCAGGTCCACCCAGTCCTTCACGGCCTCCGGCCTGCCCGCGGGCGACCCCCACGTGCTGTAGTTGTGGAACGTGACGGGGAATACGCCTTTGTCCATTAAGCTCTGCAGCGTGTTCACTGAACCATTTCCTTATACCTAAAGGCTTACGGGTTGAGGCTTGAGGAAGACGTCACAGCGCCCTTTTGCCAGCCTCGCACCTCAAACCTGATCACAGCATCTCTGGCGCGTCCGACTCTATGCGATACAGCTCCATCTGACCCGGGCCCATCCACGGGCCCGTCTCCATCGCCGGGTTCGCAGGCCAGTTGTCATCGAAATACTTTCGCGGCTCGCTCTCCTCGCCCTGCCAGCCCACCTTGTAAACCTTCGGCTGACCATGCCAGGTAATCCTTACCTGCCCGTAGCCTTCTCGGGAGTTATTCAGCACAGCCACGTAAGGCCGCCCCTGCTTGTCAGTGAACTCCGAGACCAGCACCGGGAATTTCTCCCCCACCTGCACGCGGACGTCTTTGACGTATTCGCTGTCGATCGTGTTGGGAAAGCCCCCCCACCGCGCTACCCCCACGTGGTAGGCCTGCTGCCAGTCCAGCTTCAGCAGCGTCGGGCCGAATGTGTTCTGAAGCCGCCGAAGATGATAACTCAGCCACTCGAACGTATGCGTTCGCTCTCCAAACTCGTTGATCGGAGGCCAGCGATAGTTCTCTTCGGGTCGATACGTATAAACGTTGAACCACGCCAGGCCCTTCTGGCCAAGCGCCGCTGAGATGTTGATCTGCCAGCCAAGTTCGTCGGCCGACGGGCACCAATAATTGTAATGCCCCGTGCACAACAGCGTCGTCCACAGCGGCAACCGATGACGCAGCATCGCGTCGTTGTACATCTTGTAGGTCAGGAAGTGCATGTCCAGTGCGTTGGGTTCGCCGCAGCACAGCGCGTAGCTCCCATGGAATAGCAGCACCGGGTCCGCCTCCTCCACAAGCCGGTCTATGTACCGCCGGTAACTTCGCAGACCCATCCATGCCGCCCCGCCCGGAGAATACCCGGCGCAGCTCATGAACGGTGTGAGGTGCGGGGCCATTTCCCGTTGAATGGCATACGTGCGATAGGCCATCATGATCTTGTCATGCGCGGGCTCATCGCCCACGTCATACCCGAACAGCGCAGGATGATCGCCGAAGTCCTTCAGCGACCGCTCCAACCCGCGCCGATATGCGCCCTCGTCGCCTTTAAGCTCGAACATCCGCCCCATCGAACACATCCGGTCCGTCACAAAGCACATCATCCCTGCCTCTGCGCAAGCGTCCAGGATCGCCAGTACGTCTTTTTTCTTATCTTTTGCCGGGTCGTAAACCGGCATTCGGCCCACCGTTATACCAAGGTCCAACCAATCCCTCACCGCCTCCGGCCTGCCCGCCGGCGACCCCCATGGGCTGTAGTTGTGGAACGTGACGGGGAATACGCCCCGTTCCATAATTGCTTTTAGTGTATTCATCTCCACGCATCCTTTTTTCTTCAGCACGGACCACACAAACATCACGAAGGCTCAGACAACAGTGCAGTCAGCCTTTTTGCTTTTTCTTGGTGTTCTACGACGAGAACTCCGTGGCAGGTAGTTTCTACAGCTGCTGTGGCGCATCCGACTCTATGCGATACAGCTCCATTTGGCCCGGCGCCAGCCACGGGCCGGTCTCCAGGTACGGGTTCTCAGGCCAGTCGTCGTCGAAGTACGCCCGCGACTCCCGCTCCCCCTCCCAGTCCACGTGAAACACCTTAAGCCGCCCGTGCCAGCGGATGATCGCCTGCCCGAAGCCCTTCAGCGAGCGGTTGACTATCGCCACGTAGTCCCGGCCCTCAGCGTCCTTAAACTCCGAAATAATCACCGGAAACTTGTCGTCCCGCACACGCACGCCCTTAACCACCTCGCTGTCTATCGTCGTCGGATACCCGCCTGAACTCCCCCCGCCGAGGCAGAAAAAGCACTTCTGGAACGTCAGCTTCATCAGCGTCGCCCCGTGCTTCTTCTGAAAGGTCCGCAATTGCCGGCTCAGCCAGCCGAACGTCTCGGTTCGCTCCCAATGCTCGTCGATCGGGTTCAGCCGGTAGTTCATGTGCGGCTGCGTGATATAAACCAGGAACCACGCAAAACCCTTCGCTCCCAGCGCAGCCGAGGTGTTGATCTGCCACCGCAGATCGTCCTCGCTGGGGCACCGCATGTTCATGTGCCCCGAGCAGCACAACGTCACCCAATACGGAATGTCGCCGTTGCGCTTGCACGCGTCGGTGAACATCTTGTGGCTGCGGAAGTACGCCTCCTCGGCGTACTCGCCGTCGTGCAGAATGTAGTAGTTGTTCTGGAAAAGCATCCGGGGCTGGGCGATCTCAACGTACTCATCCAGGTACCGCCCGTAGCTGCGGATGCCCATCCAGTCCAGTGCGCCCGGGTCGTACGCCCCCATCGACAGAAACGGCGTTAGCTGCGGGGCCATCTCCCGCTGAATGGCCGCCGTGCGAAACGCCGGCCCTATCGCATCCCGCGCCGGCTCATCGCCGACGTCGAACCCGAACGTCGCCGGGCGCCCGCCGAAATCCTTGATCGCCGCCTCCAGGGCGCAGCGATACTCCCCTTCGTCCTTCGCCGCCCGGTACGCCCCCGCCGATGCCCGACGATCCGGGACGAAACACTTAATCCCCGCCTCCGCGCACGCATCCAGCATCGCCAGCATGTCGGCCTTGTCCACCCTCTCCGGATCGTACCCCGGCGTGCGGCCTACCGTGATGCCGAGATCGACCCACGTTTTTATTGCGGCCGGAACTGCCGCGGGCGAGCCCCACGGACTGTAATTGTGAAACGTAACCGGGAAAACCCCGTCCGCCACGCACTTATCCAACGTATTCATTCAATCTTTTCCTTATTGACCCACGCTTGTGGCCTAAGGCTTGCGGCTTGAGGAAGACATGCCCGAGCCATTCTCAGACCTCACACCTCAAACCTCACACCTCCTACCTCCCAATTCACATACACCGCCGCGCTGAACGCCCGCAAATCGTCACCTGCCGTCGCTTCCACCCGGAAGTAAGTGCGCTTGGCTGTTGCTTTGCGGACCAGCGTTTCGTCGACCAGTTTGGCGCCTTTGGCGTGTATTTCGTTGATCGCCTTGCCGTCGGAGACAAGGCGAACTGTGTTGAGCCCGAACGAATCCGCCGCCCGCAGCCGCAGCTTCAGCCCCGTCCCCTTCTTCGCTCGCACCTTCGAACCCATCAGCTTCCCGTTGCAGCTCAGTTCAACCAGCGGCCCCTCCGTGGCGAAGCACCGCCCCTCCTGCAGGCCCTTGATGATCGACGCCGCGCTCTTCGTCGCCCCGATCACGCCCGTGAAGCTGTTGCCGATCTCCACCAGAAAGTGCGCGTCGCTCACGCCCACAGGCGTCACCGTCCGCCCCGCGCAAAGCAGTGCGTCCATCATCCTCACGCCGTCAACGCCCGTGCGATAGTACGACCGCGTCGCGTCGAACCCGTTAAGCACCTCCATCGCAAGGTCATCTATCGTGCACAGCTTTTCGAAGCTGATCTTGAACCACGCCTTGTTCACCCCGCTGAACCCCACCGGGTGCGCCGCCCACACAAAAGGCGCCAGCGCCCTGCCCTTGGCGAAACCCTCCGCGGCTGGTTCGTTTAACATGTACTTGTGCACCTTCCGCGGCTGCAGCAGGCCCATGTCGAACCCGCCGCAGTGCGATTCCTCCCCCCACGTCGCCCCGGGCAGCTTCGCAACGTCCCGCTTCTGTATAATCGTCCCGTGGTCCGTCGCGAACAGCATGTCTATCCCCACCAGCTTCGCGCGCTCGGCATTTTCCTCCACCGAGCTCTGCCCGTCGGAGTATTTCGAGTGGCTGTGTAGGTCCGCCGTCGCGAGCTTCGTCTTAAAAAGCTTTCGGCTCGCCGCGATCCGAAGTCCTTTGTCACGCTTGTCCCTGCCCGTAAGTTGTTCCAGATACGCTCGCCGCTGCTCCTGAAGCTCCTTCAGTGACTTGGCCATGGTTCTTCCTTTGCATTGATAAACTGGGCCCGTCTCTCCCGGCCGGCGCCTGCCGGTCGTTCACGCTCGCCCGCTCAAAACTCGCTGCCCGACGCAATCGCCGCTGGGCGCGAAAACTATACCACCCCAGCCTCGCCACGCAAACACATACCACCTGCCGCCTCCGCCTTTTCAACCGAGAGAATCCCTGTTAAACTGACTGCACACCCGCGCCAATGCATACTCGCCTCGCAATGAAAGGCCGTTGACATGTTCAAACACACACTTATCATCCTCGCCGTCGTGCTTCTGCTGATCCTGCTGCTTCTGGTCTTCGCACGCCCCACCGGCCGCTCCGCCGACCGTCCACCCCAGCCCGACACCGTCGACAAAGCCATCCACACTACTTTCGACGCCATGGAAAAAACCGAGCTTATCAGCCTCCAGCGAACAATCGCAGCCGCCGAGCTCCGGACCAACCAGCCCGCCCCAATAACGCTGCCCGAGCTCACCGATTGGCTCGCCGCCTCAGGCCTGGTCGCCCCCGGCGACCTGCGAATCGACACCGACGCCCGCACTATCCGTGACCGGTGGGACCGGCCCATCGTTCTGATTTCCGAAGACAGCCGCCTCAAGGCCATCGCCAGCAGCGGCTCAGACGGCCTATTCCAGGACGGCCAAGGCGACGACATCATCATCCCACACCAAGGCCTCCCCGCCCCATTGCCCTAACCTCATCTCTCTCCGCTGGACACGCCGCCTTCGCACCGCTAATATACCACCGGGTCTCAACACTGACGGGAGCATTATCATGCTATCTAGGGCATTCCTGACCTTCATCGTCATCCTCTCACTCGCCGCAATCACCCTCGCCGCCGACCCCGCCGCACCGGTTGAACTCCCCCCACCGTCGGACGAACAGGCCGAGATTTCCGCTGAATCGCCGTCGGCCGCTGACAAGCCAGCCGAACTCACATTCAACCAGGCCCAAAGCATCGCCGCCGATTGGCCCCAAGACCCACCCGACATGTCCATCGACCAGTTGCTCCAGGTCGACCCCGTCGGCAAAGCCCTCCAAGCAAGGCTCCAGCAAGCACCCACCGACGCCGAGGCACTCGCCCTTCAAGCGGATGTCAGCGAACGAATAGCATATCTGGATGAACTGAAGGTCTTGCTGCGCGACGATGTCGAGCAGATTTCCTCAGCATACTGGGACTCGGACTTGGTTTCCCGCCTGGAAGCCATGTATCAGGAGCGGGGCGAGTTGTGGCAAAAGGCCGCGACTATGGGCTGGCCGGATGGCCTGTGGCTTGTTGGTACGTGCGCTCAGTTCGGTGCCGGCATGGAGTCGGACTTGGACCTGGCCAGGCAGCTCTTCGTCCGGGCCGCCGATGCCAGGCTTCCACGGGCGATGTTCAGCCTTGGGTTCCTGTACTCTAACGGCTTGGGAGTTGATGAAGATGACTCCGTCGCAGCGGGCTGGTACCTCAAAGCCGCCGAAGCCGGTGATGTGGACAGCATGTCTGTAATAGCCGGCATGTACCGCCGGGGAGAAGGTGTCGAGCAGGATTATGCCAAGGCCGTCGAATGGAACAGCAAGGCCGCCGATGCGGGAAATACCTGGGCTATGATCGGCCTGGCCGACATGTATATGGCTGGCCAAGGCGTTACCACCGACGAAGCGGGGGCCGCCAAGCTCTATCGGAGGGCCGCAGAGCTCGGCGACACGTGGGCAATGAATAGTCTCGCGGACATGCTTGCCGGCGGAATCGGCGTCGCACAGGACGAAGCTGCCGCGGCGCAATGGTATCGCAAGTCTGCCGAAGCGGGTGACGATACCGGCATGTGGATGCTCGGCCGCATGTACATGAATGGCCGAGGCGTTCCGCAGGATGACGCCGAAGCAGTCAAGTGGTTCCAGAAGTCATCAGCCCAGGGCATTCTTGGAATGATGGACCTTGGCTACATGTACGAAAAGGGGCGCGGCGTAGAGCAGGACTACGCCAAATCGTTTGAGTACTATGAGAAAGTTGCCGCAACAGACTATCCTCCCGCGATGGCCAAGGTTGGTAGCATGTACTGCCAAGGCCAAGGAGTCGAGCAGGATTATTCCAAGGCTCTGGAGTGGTCCACCAAGGCTGCCGAAGCGGGAAACGCTGATGCTATGGTGAATATAGGCTTCCTTTACCGTAATGGTTACGGCGTCGAGCAGGATTATTCCAAGGCCATTCAATGGTACACCAGGGCCGCTGATGTCGGTAATGCTGCAGGGATGGCCAAGGTCGGAGAGTTCTATTATGCAGGCCTAGGCGTTGACCAAGACTACGCCAAGGCCCTCCAGTGGTACACGAAAGCCGCCGAAGCTGGAGATCCGGCTTCAATGTGCTCCGTTGGTTTGTTCTATCAAAAGGGTCAGGGGGTCGATCAGGACTACGTCAAGGCCCTCGAGTGGTACACCAAGGCCGCTGACGCCGGCGACTCAGATGCTATGTTCCGCATCGCTCAGATCCACTACTTCGGCCTTGGAATCGAAAAGGACTACACCCAGTCCTTCCCGTGGTGCACCAAGGCCGCCGAAGCCGGCAACGTCAGGGCGATGTCCTTCCTCGGCCTGCTCTATTTCAATGGCCAAGGCGTTAAAGGCGACCGCGTCATGGCCCTTCAGTGGTATACCAAGGCCGGTGACGCCGGAGACGTTTCGGCCATGCTTAGCGCGGCTCTGCAACATAAGAACGGAATGGGGGTAGAACCTGACTCCCTGGAAGCCATCCGCTGGTACTCCAAAGCCGCCGATACCGGAGATGTCGAGGCCATGATCTGTATCGCGCACATTTACGAATACGGCGAGAACGTCGAACAGGATAACGAAGAGGCGATGCGGTGGTACCTCAGGGCGGCCGATCTGGGAGAGCCCTCCGTGATGTGCCGGATCGGGTCCTTCTACAGGGACGGACATTTGGTCGAGCAGGACTACACTGAGGCCTTCCTGTGGTTCCGCCGAGCCGCCGTTTCCGGCAGCCTGCCGGCAATGAACGAACTTGCCAACTTGTACCTCACCGGTCAGGGAATCGCACAGGACACGGCACAGGCCGTCCAGTGGTACACCAAGGCCGCTGACGCCGGCGACCCCAACGCCGCACGTACGCTCGCCGAGATGTACGAACTTGGCCGCAGCGTCGAAGTAGATAAGAGACAGGCCTTCCTGTGGTACACCAAGGCTGCCGAATCCGCCAAAGCCAGAAACTGGGCCGCACTCGCCAAGGAGTTCCAGGCAAAGGCCAACGCCCTCCAGCCGCCCCCCAGCACATCAACAGACCAGTAGCCCATGCCCGTCTGAGGACTGAAATGAAGCAGTTTGTGCCCAAGGTTAGAATGCAAGTTGCCTCTCTTGCTCTGGTGCTTCTTTGGATGAGCATCTTCGTGGGAATGATCTTTCTGTTTGTGAAGCTAGGAGTCTTACTTGTTCAACTGGGTATTCTTCCGAGAAGAGGCGCAAGATACGTTATCGTTGTGTCCGCCGTTGTGTTAGCGATGGTCAACATGATTGTTCTCTTGTCTTGGAAATGGTCTCCCGTCGCTTGGCTAGAAAAGTTACTCCGCAGGTGGGCCACATAGGATGCGACCAAGCAGATTGGACCCGGGGGCAACAGCCTCCCCTGCTGTCACGGGGCGATGAGAGATGATGAGCGGACGGTTGGAGAGGCAGGTCGAACGGTATGAGTACGACCTGCCTGCCGGTAGGCAGGGCAGGCAGGTCCGTACGGCCAGGTGGCGGTCCTGCAAGGCGTACGGAACTTAGCCGCGGTTAGTTTTTCACGGACGATCCCATTTCGCAAGCCGAATGCCCGTCGCCCGAGGGCGAATTTGACCGCCGTAGGATGTCAAATCGGCAAGCCCGGGCCCAACCGGATGTTTCCAGAATCATCCCGGCAACAGTCGGCAGGCTACGGCGCCCTGCTCACTGCTCGACATTCCCGCCCGCATCGCTATAGAATGAAGTGATGGCTATGTACGAAGTCAACGTTCAGCGGACATTCTCGGCCGTGCATGCCCTGCCCCTGCCTGACGGCACGAAGGAAGAGGCACACGGCCACGAGTGGGTCGTTACGGCGACTTTTCGCTCCCGCCGGCTGGATGACACCATGGGTGCCGTGATCGATTTCCTCGCGGTCCAGGCCTACTTGCGGGAGATATTCGAACCTCTGGACGGGGCGGACCTTAACGAACTGCCGGCCTTTGGCGATGGCCGGCCGTCAACGGAACGCGTGGCCGAGCACATCACCCAGCGGCTGGCGGCGGCAATGGCCGGCGAGCTATGCCCCCCCGGCGGCGACGGCGTGTGGCTGCGATGCGTGAATGTCACCGAAGCACCGGGCTGCAGCGCAACGTACTACGCAGACGACAGCGGACCTTGACGGCCGGGCCGACCAGGCCTAAAGTGGCATCGGACCTATGGCGCACAAGTGCGACAAATGCGGCAAGCCCGCCACGGTGCATCTGACGGAAATCTTCGGTGATCAGAAGGTTGAGAAGCACCTGTGCGACCACTGTGCGGCCGAGGAAGGCGGCATAGCCAAGTCGAACGTGCCTATCAGTCAACTGCTGGAGGACTTCATCCTCCGCGGCGACAGCGACTACGATGATATAACCTGCGACGTGTGCGGCATCACGTATGCCGAGTATCGCAAGCAGCATCGCCTGGGCTGCCCGCACGACTATGAGGCCTTCGCCGAGCAACTTGTCCCCCAGTTGCAGGATAATCATGAAGGTGCGTCCGAGCATATCGGTAAAGTGCCCCACCGCGCCGGCGGCGACCAGGAAAAGCAAACGGCCCTTCTGAGGTTGCGGGCGGAGCTGAAGCGAGCGATCGCCATTGAAGACTACGAACGTGCTGCAGCGCTGCGAGACCAGATTCGTGAAACGGAAGACTCATGACCCTGACGGAACTTAGTCGGCACACAGGTGAATGGCTTCGCGGCGACGGGCCTGAGGGCGATGTGGTTATCTCCTCTCGCGTCCGTTTGGCGCGGAACCTGGCGGGGCTGCCGTTCCTCGGCAGGTGCACTCCCGATCACCAACAGGAGCTCGAACAACGACTGTGCCGGGAGATTCTCGACAGCGGCGTGCTGGGCGAGGGCGGTTTCTACGTGGATGTCGCCGCTGCCGGAGAACTCGACCGCAGACTGCTGGTCGAGCGCCACCTGATCAGCCAGCACCATGCCGAGGCGAACTGCCCACGCGGCGTGGCCATCAGCGCCGACGAATCCGTCGCGATTATGGTCAACGAGGAAGACCACATTCGCATGCAGGTCCTGCGCAGCGGACAGCGGCTTGACGAGGCCATTGGCAGGATCAATACGATCGACGATAAGCTCGACCAGCGCCTGGACTTCGCATTTCACGGCCGGTTCGGGTATCTGACGGCATGTCCCACAAATGTGGGCACGGGCCTGCGGGTGAGCGTCATGCTGCATATGCCTGCGCTGACACTTTCGGGAGCGATAGAGAAGGCCCTCCGCGCGGCAGGCGACATGCACCTTGCCATCCGCGGAATGCACGGTGAAGGCACAGCCGCGATGGGCGACTTCTTCCAACTGTCCAATCAGACCACCCTCGGCAAGACCGAGCAACAGATCGTCGAGGAGTTCACCGGCGAGGTGCTGGGGGCGTTCATCGCTTATGAGCTTGCTGCCCGTGACGGCCTGGCGCGCAGCCAACGGGCCGTGCTGGACGACAGGATATCGCGCGCATTGGCCGTCCTGAAGGCCGCCCGCGTCATGAGCACCAGCGAAATGATGTATATGCTGTCGATGGTGCGCCTCGGCGTCAATACAGGTCGGATAAAGGACATTTCACTGGACACGATCAACGACATGTTCCTGCTCACTCAGCCGGCTCACCTACAGAAGATTCTGGGCAAGACCATGACTCCCACGGAGCGCGGCGTCGCCCGGGCCGACTACATCCGTAAGCGTCTGGGGGTGAAGTAGTATTCTGAAATGGGGACTGCCGCAGCGGGGAAATAGGTTTTCCGAGAACGCATAAATTTCCAAAAGTAAGGTGTTCACCTGATTGACACGGGGATTCCGTTTGGGGTAGACTGACGCCGTTGGTAAGGAGTAGCGGTTTTCAAAGAAGGAAGGCTGCTTTCTTGCGGGCCGCTTGTCAGCAGGGGTATGCAGCACGGTATTCTGCCGCTGCCGGAAGGGAAGGATCGCCACTGCCAAGTTATTCGCTGGGCTGCTTCATTGGCATCATTGAAGGAGAGAAAGGATGAAACGGGCAATTATCGTTGCAGGCGTGGTCTTCTTATCCGCCGGTATCGTGCAAGCGGGGACACGCGCCGACCTGTCGGGCGATGCGGTGGTGGACTTTGCCACGACGATGGACATGCCGTTTATGACGGTGGGTAATCCAGGCAACGCTGCCGACATGCGGTATGATCCGTTCAGCCCGAATGGTTTCGGCCGGGTGGACTATGTGTACCGCATCGGCAAGTTCGAGGTAACGGCCGGTCAGTATTGTGAGTTCCTTAACGCCATTGCGACCACGGACACGTATGGGCTGTATAACACGAACATGTGGTCAGATAGCTATGGGTGCAAGATTCAGCGTAGCGGTTCATCGGGCGGCTATAGCTACTCCGTGGCGGCCGACTGGGCCGATCGTCCGGTCAACTACGTTAGTTGGGGAGACGCAGCACGGTTCGCCAACTGGCTGACCAACGGTATGCCGACGGGGGACCAAGATTTGACCAGGACAGAGGACGGCTCGTACTTCCTCAACGGTGCGACAAGCGATGCCACCCTACAGACGGTGACGCGCAAGGCCGAGGCCAGGTGGGCTATCACTACCGAGGACGAATGGCACAAGGCAGCCTACTACGATTCCAGCAAGGCGGGCGGCGCGGGCTACTGGGACTACCCTACGGGCTGCGATACCGTCCCAAGCAACGTTGTGACGGACCCGGATGGCGGGAACAACGCAAACTATTACGACTACTATGGAATCGGCAACGGAACTTGGAGTATCGGCAGTCCGTATTATCAGACCGAGGTCGGGCAGTTTGAGACGTCCGAAACCCAGTATGGTACCTTCGACCAAGGTGGCAACGTCTGGGAATGGATTGAAGGAAACGCCTACGGGACAACCCGAGAGCTACGGGGCGGATCGTTTTATACCGACGGGATCTACGGCCATTACGACACCATGCACGCGTCACACCGCAACGGCGTTCACCCCGCGTTCGAAGGTCCTCATATCGGGTTCCGTGTGGCAGAAGTTCCCGAACCCGCCACACTCGGCCTGCTGGCTGTGGGCGGGCTGGCTGTGCTGCGGAGAAGGCCTGCTTAATTGAACTCTTGCGAGATAAGCCAAGGAGAAGGGATATGTCATCACGTCCGACGTCGCTCATAGTGAACATCGTCTTGGTTTTGTTGCTGATGGGGCCGCCGGTCGCTGGTGCAGCCCCTTTTGCGCTGATCGACCACCAACGGAGCGTCTCCGCATATCAAGCGGGGTGGAACCCGTACCCTCCATACGAATGGCTGACAGCTTCGGAGTCGGTAACTGCGTCGGATGCAGGGCCCTTCAATGAATCGGTATTTGCGGACCTGCTTGACTTTGATTTGGGCAGCGCGTACGCCCGGCAAACCTCCACGATCGGTTGGTGGGAGCTGTCGGCGTCGTCCGGCGTCTTCACAGACAGGCTCTGCGCAGACACATCGAACGCCATGTCCTACTACATGGTGTTGTTCGAGCTCTCTGGGACAACCGAGGTAAGAATCATGGGGGATGTATGGGAAGAAGAAGCGGCGGCCTTGGTGCGGCTTTACGAAGACGGCGGAGGGACAGTCTTCGAATTTTGTGGCGCGTTGCGGGAAAGCTTTGACGAAACGCATACGTTGGCCCCAGGTACGTACAGGTTTACCGTGCATACTGAGAGCTTGGGGAGCTCCGGATTTGCAAGCGCAAACGCCACGTTGACCGCCATCCCCGAACCCGCCACGTTGGGGCTGCTGGCGTTGGGCGCCTGCCTGCCGCTTTTCCGTAGGAAAAGCCGGTAGGCCCTGGTGCTGTTTAAACAAAGATGGAAGTAAGTCGGCTGCGTGTTTGAACTACATGTTGCGAAACGGTCGCGATTAACAGGAGAACGAAAATGAAGAACACAGGTATTCTCGTAGGGGCCATCTTCGTCTTAGCCTGCGGCACAGCCGCGATGGCCAGCACGTACGATGTGGGCAAGGTCCAGGTCGCCGGCTGCTATGTCGAATTGGCCCAACAGCCAGTACCGGTGGCCGGTGGATATGAGTACATCATCGATTTTTATACCCAAGGCGCAGCGTTTGGCAGCCAGGACTATGGAATATGGGGCTTTGAGAACGACAGGATCGCCAACTTCTACGACATCACTTCCTACGAAGGAGTTGGCTGGGAACGCACTTTGATGGAGTTCTGGACACACCCGCCCGGCACGGGGTCGGTGCATCAGTACCTGCCTGCAGCCGTTGATGATGGGCAAGGAGGCTGGGCTCTGACCGCGTACCCGTGGTCCATGGACAATCCATGGCATACGCCTTCGGAGTACGCCTGGGGGTGGGAAGCCTACCATGTGCTGCCGGCAGTGGATGCCGGGAACACCTATTGGTGGAACTACGACTCGGGCATGGGCCCGGCCGGGGCGGACATGATCCACATGGCCAACGATGCGCCGTCTGCCGTTTTTGGCCACGGCGAGGGGCTCCTGTTTACGCTTCGACTTGTCGTGCCCGACACGTTCGACTTTGGGGATGTTACGTGGTCTATGCCCACATACTACGTTACAGGCGACGGCGATCATACCGCAGGCGGCCTGTTCCCGGTGCTTGGCAACTGGGAGCCCATCCCCGAGCCGGCTACGCTGGGGCTGCTGGCGTTGGGCGCCTGCCTGCCCCTGCTGCGCAAGCGATGGTAGGCTATTGCTGCAGGTCAACCGGGGCGGCGGGCGGTGCGGGGCGACGGCCGATTTTGTTTTCGGTGCCGGCCAGAAGGCGAGAGATATTGCTTCGGTGGCGGAGGATTATCATCGCGGGCAGGGCCAGTGCGAACAGGCCCATCGGCCAGAGCGATAGCAGTTTTTGCCAGTCGCCCAGCCACAGCCAGTTCAGCACGGCAAAGAAGGGGAAGAACAGAGCAGCGGCGACTATGCTGCCCAGCGAGACGTACCGGCTGATGACGGTGACGATGATCCACACGGCCAGGGCGGCCAGGCCCGCCTGGGTGAGGTAGGGCCAAACGCCGCAGACGGCCCCCAGCCCGGTCGCCACGCCTTTGCCGCCGCGAAAGCCCAGCCAGAACGACAGCATGTGGCCGCATATCGCGCCGACTGCAACCAGGAGCCACGCCGCCTGCAGGCCGGGTGAAGGCGGGACGGCGGCGCCGGCGGAGAGGAGCCGGCCGGCGATGAAAACCGGCAGGAATCCCTTGGCGACATCGAGGGCGAAGCAGGCGTAGCCCCACCGCTTACCCAGCAGCCTGCCAACATTGGTGGCGCCGGTGTTGCCGCTGCCGTGCCTGCGGATATCAACGCCGTGGGCGGCGCCGATGATGACGCCGAATGGGGTCGCGCCGATAAGGTACGCGGCGGCGGGAAAGGCGGCGAACAGGATGAGGGGGTGCATCATCGTTTCTCCCTGCAAATGCCTTCATAGACGTTCAAGAGTTCATCGACGTGGCGGTCGATGGTCAGGGCCGGGGCGAGTTGGCGGCACAGGTCGGCGCAGCGGCTTCGTTCGGCGGGGTCGGCGAGCTGTTCGTAAGCGGCCATGACGGCTTGCCTGTCGTCGGGCGAAGGCACGACGATGCCGCCCCCGTGGGCGAGGATTTCCGACGCCCCGTTGTAGGCAGTCGTTATCGATGGGATGCCCCAGCGGGTGGCCTCCAGGACGACCCGGCTGCAGGGGTCGTACCAGCTCAGCAGGACGCAGGCGTCGGCGGCGGCGTAATAGCGGAAGACATCGTCAGTGGGCGGCATGAACACGACGTGCCTGCCGGCCTGTCGCATGCCTGCTATTCGCTGGTATCCTTCCACGTGATCGCGCCCGACGACAACGAGCCTGGCGTTGGTGCGGAAACGCGTGCGGTCCAGCCACTCGGCGAAGGCGATGATTGCTTCGTTGACGCCCTTGAGCGGAAAGTTCCTGGCGATGGTGACAAATACCGGATCATCCGGCGAGACGCGCAGCACAAAACGGATTTTTTGACGCCAGTCGGCGCGCTGCTGATCGTCGACGGGGGGCAGATCGACAGCATTGTAAACGACCCGGACGCGGTCACGGCGCGAGTAGTAATCCTGAAATTCATCGGCCACCATTGCGCTGACGGCGAGGCATGTCACCGACTCGTCGGCGAGCACTCGCCGTTCGAGCTTTCCCATGTGGGTTCGACATCGGTTCAGCGGCTCGAACATGCCGGACAGGGCCGCGCCCAGGCTCGACCGGCGGCGCCGGCTTGCGGCGATCTGAGCGGGCACGGTGCCGCCGCGCGGCTGGTATACATTCGCGCCCGGCACGGGCAGTGTGGCGTGGACGATATCCCACCGCCCGGGGGTAAGCTCGCGCTCGATGTCGGCGATAAAGTTCCGCAGGCGAGCGGTGCGCGTCGCGCCGCGGGCGCCGAGAGCTATGACGCTGACGCCGGGATGCTCCCACAGGGCCTTCTGACAGATGATCGACACGTCGCAACCGCGCCCGGTGAGCGCAACAGCCATTTGGGCGGTGGATGTTTCTTTGCCGCCGTATGATGGCGCCATTCGCTCAATGACAAGGGCTACTCTCATTGGCCAGTTCCCCGCGCGGCCGAGATGGCCTTGCGCTCGCTTCGGCTGCGCATCCACGCGACCTTGGCATCGATGGCCTGCTGCCAGAGTTCCGGCGGCTCGTCGGCCGCAGCGGCGGCGAAATAGACCTTCAGGAAGCCTTGCCAGTACTCGGCAACCCAGCGGCCCGGCATGGAGTACTTCAGCTGGGCGAGATCTTTCACCCGCCAGCGGAATTTTCGCCACCTGGGGCGGAACATCCTGGCCAGGTCGATCAGATACAGCTCTCCCCTGCCGGACAACTCCTCCAGAAAGACATGCGAAGCGTACAGGTCGCGGTGCACATACCCGGCCTTATGCAATGAAGCGACCAGGCCGGCCAGCCTACCGGTCAAGGCCGCTACCACTTCGGGCGTGTTGGTATTGCGCGCCAGGAAGTCATCGAAGCATCGCTCCAGGGCGTCGCCCGGCACCTCAGAAGCCAGCAGGAAGCTCCGTTTAGCGCGGAGGATGGCCATTTCATCACCGCAGGCAAGGGCCTGCATGGTCGCTATTCCCGCTGCCCTGGCGGCATTGATGTTGTCGAACTCAACGCCAGCCTGGCTTGTCCGCCGGCCGTGCTCCCACCACCGGCGAAGAGACGCAAGCAGGCCGTCAGCTTCGTATCGTTTGAGGTACATGACGTAGGTGTTCCCGTCGGCGTCACTGAGTTGGACCCGCGTCCGGCGGCGGCGGTTCAGGCCGGGCTTGAGCAGGTCCTTGCCCACCTCATGGGCGAATGCCCCGGCCACGGTGTCCAGCCGCTGGTACCGCAGCATCGTAAGCAGAGCCCCATCGCATTGAATACGCACGGTCACGATGTTTGCCTTTCGTCTGCTGCGGCTGGCTCGGCGAGTAGCTCCCCGGCGGCAGCAAGCACCATCCCGACGTCAATGGCGGTCATGCACTGGTGGAACTGGGGGCCGGGCGGGAGCGGGCATTGTTTTTTCTGGCACGGCCCGCAGGGAACGTCCACCCGCACGATCCGTTCGCGCTGGCAGTTGATCGTCGTCCAGCCCGGGTCGGTGCTGCCGAATATCGTAACCACATCTGCGCCCATTGCCGCGGCGATGTGCCGCGCCCCGGTGTCGTTGGTTATCACGAGCCTGCATCGAGCCATAAGGCTCTTGAGAATCGCCAGGGAGTTATCGTGATCTGCGAGGTTGACAAGAGGGACGGCGGTCATGGCCGAGGCCACCTGCCGGGCAATAGGCCGCTCGCCGGGGGCAGCGTTGATGACTATCTGCGCGCCGTGGCGGCCGATGAGCTCATCGGCAAGTGCGGCATAGCGCTGTGCGGGCCAGAGCTTGCTGGGGCCAAACGCCCCGCCGGGGTTGAGCATAATTAAGGGACGAGTCGGGTCCCAGCCTGCGGCGGTGAGCATCCGCTGGGCGGCCGATTCGCCGTCGGGCGTGACGGCGAGCATCATGCGACGATCGTCGACAGAAACACCCAGCGGCGCCAGCAGGTCGATGTAGTAGTCCATCGCCGGGATCGTGCGCAGCTTACCGCGGTCGTCGCGCGGCGGGTCGAGCCTGTCGGTGAGCAGCCACCCCCGGGCATCTCTGGCATAGCCGAGGCGGCGCCGCACCCCCGCCAGGCGCACCAGCAAGGCCGAGCGAAAGCTGTTCGGCAGCAGCACCGCCAGATCGAATCTACGTCGGCGCATGCGGTGGGCCATGATCGACAAGTGGACTATGGCTGGTGTTCGGGTGGAAGTATCGGCCAACTGCTGGTCGGCGAGGCCTGCCCCAGTCAGCACCGCGAGGGGAGCCGGTCTGCCGAAATGGGTAATTTCTGCATCGCAGAAACATTGTCGCAGTGCCCGGAGGGCGGGCGTAGCCATGACAGCGTCGCCTATCCAGTTGGGCAACAGCACAACAACAGTTTCAGGAGAATGGTAAGATTTCCACGGCATAGCGGACATTGTAACGGCTGCCGCGACAAATGCCACGCCGCGGCTGGCGTCGCGGGCAGACAACGTTTTGGAGGATCGGTCGCTAGGGCAGTCCCCTGGTGAGTTCCGCCCACGTTGTTCGGCGGAATTGGCCGATCGACGGCGCCCTGGCATTTCCGATGATAACGGCCTGGAGGTCCGCATCGACAAAGGCTTCAGCGGCGAGGGTGGAATCGCATATCCCATACTTCATGAGCGGAAAGATTTCTCTCATCTCGGCAAGCTGACTAACCATGCGCTTCTCGACGATGAGCTTCTTGAGTTTGAACCGCCACGGTTCGGTGCGGTACCGCTGCCTCTGCCACATGAGCAATGGCCCGGGCGGGTAGCCACCGGCTCGGAGCATGTCGTGAACGAGGTAGTGATCGTCCGGCTGGCGGCTGGTGAGGTAGGCGATGTTTATATTGTCGGCTCTGATTTTATTAACGGCCGCCACAGCCGCCACGCCGACACTGCCGACCGGCAGTGCATCGGCATCTACAACGACTACAGGCAGGGATGGGTCAAAGACGTAGAGGTTGGCCAGCCCGTTGACTTGCTCTCCTTCGGTGTCCGTAAGGCTGACGGTCATCAGGTACCGGCCGGGTCTGTCGGGAATCGGCACGAAGTCGCCGGCGTAGCCGTTTTCGTCGGTGTGGGCGATTCTCTCCGGCCCGCCACGGACGCGAAACCGCATGGGCCTATCCTTTGCAGGCGAGCGCACCATCCAGAAGTCGCGGATCTGCAGGCGGACGACCACGGGAGCATCCTCTCCAAGCGGGCCGACCTGGTCCGGCGTTGTAAGGATGTAGTATCCTCCCCCGCAGCCGGCACATATCAGCAGGAGAATAACCGTGGTCACAATCTTCGACAGGTCAATCATGGCAGAGATTAGGCACTACAGCATGGGGTTTGTCAAACGTTTAGGCCGTTGTCGGCGCCGGCAGCACCGTTTACCTGGGCGGATCGTAGCCGCCCCGGCTGAGCGGGTGGCAGCGCATGATGCGCCACACGCCCATCGCCCCACCGACGATCGCGCCGCGGGTGTGAACAGCTTCGATGAAATAGGCGCTGCACGTGGGTCTAAACCGGCAGTGCCCGCCAATAATCGGCGAAAGTGTTGTGCGGTAGAGCGTGACCAGCCAGATAATCGCCCTAGCGGGGTAACTTGCCCGACGGTTACTCGACTGCTCGGTGCTCATGGGCGATCCTCGGGGTGGTCGGCGGTCGCTTTCGGGGCCAGCTCTCGCAAGGATTGCTGCACGCCTGCGAGAGTTATGTCGACCCCGACGCGCGGAACGATGACATAGTCCCACCCGGCGGGCAGTTCCGGGCCGATCAGGCGAAAGGCCTCGCGGCAGAGGCGCTTCAGGCGGTTCCTGGCAACCGCCTTGCCGTGGAGACTTCCGACCGCCACACACAGACGGGCGTGCGTGAGACAATTGTGGGCGGCTATGAGCAGGATTTGGGAATCCCGCACTCGCCGGCCGACGTCAAACACCCGCGAGATGTCCTTTCGCCGCGCCAGGCGCCGGGCTTTTCCGGCACTTTTTCGCAATACAGCCACTAGAGTTCTCCGCGTTTCGGCCTTGTGAGGTTCATTTTATAGCAAGGCGGGCGATTTGACAAAAGGTCTTCACAAAGGGGCACTTGGCCGATATACTTCCAGCACGCGAACATGGGGCCGTAGCTCAGCTGGGAGAGCGATTGGTTCGCAATCAATAGGTCAGGGGTTCGATCCCCCTCGGCTCCATTAGGGAACCGCATGCCGTTTGCGCATGCGGCCTTTTTAACTCTCAAGGGGCTATATACTTGCGTTCCGGGTATGCCCACGAAAAAAAACTTTCATCGTCGGGATTTTTTTCTTGCAGGAGCTTCCGGTGACTAGCCTGGCACGCAGAATCACTGGTCTGCCCGCACGGTCGGAGGCGACGGGCCACGCACCTCGCGGCCCTTTTGCGTCCTTCGCTGGCAAGCCGATCGAGACTACGATCAGAGATTTTCGCGCGTCAGTTACATTGGCCGCGGGCGCTTCTTACGCTCGCCGCACCGCCAGCGCCGCGGCCAGATTGATGTGGTGGACTGGCATCACCGATCCCGTAGAGATCGCCGTCAGGCTCACAAGGCTCTTGATCGAACGATATATCGGATCCATCCTCACGACCGGCCGATCGCGCAAGACCGCCGCGAATCATGTCGCTGCGATCAATGTATTCTGCCGGTGGCTGGCGGCCGTAGGACTGATCGGTGACAATCCCTCCGCAGGCATCCACATTGCCGCCGGCGATGTTGCAGTCCCACGCTACCTTGAACCTGATGAGATCGTTCGTGTCATGGAGATTGCCCGGTCGACCGGCACCTGGCCCGAGGTCGCCCTAGCACTTGCCACGGGCCTTCGGCTCGGCGAACTTATACGGCTCCAGTGGACTGACGTCCACACCGAGGGCCGCTGGCTGCTCGTGCGGCAGAGCAAATCGCATCGGCCGCGAACGGTACCCCTGAGCGTTGCGGCGCTAGATGCCTTGGCCGTCCAGTGGCAAAAGTCGGGGAACCTTAGCTACGTCTTTCCCGCCCGCCGTACCTATCGGGGAGGCTGGAAATATATCGACGCGGCCCGCCATTCCTCGTGGTGGCTTCGGGCGATGAGGCCGGTCCAAGATGCGATCCCGAAGTTCCGCCAATCCGCCGGCACGGGCCGGGCATGGCACTTATTCCGCCACACCTTCGCCTCCCGGCTTGCACAAGCGGGCGTGAGCCTGTACAAAATCGCTCAATGGATGGGGCACTCGGATATTCGAACAACTCAGATTTACGCCCACCTTCAGGCGGGCTTCGATCCGGACATCGAGGCAGGCGCCACGGGCCTTACCAAGGAGCCCATGCTATGATCCACCACGAATGCACGAATTGCGGCGAACCGCTCGTTTCCGAGCGATCGTCGTTTGGTCTTCTGGTCAGATGTCCCGCCTGCAAGACCCACCTCCGCGCCGTGCCACCCGGCGTCGACGGCGATGACTATGCCGCCGTCCTCGCCGAGCGCCGATGGTCCCGGACACGCAGCCAGTACCGATGGTCGGTCGCCCTGCTTGTCGTCCTGGGCCTGGGTGCGACGGTCTTCCTGATATGGAGATTCGCTTATCTGCCTGCCCATGAGATGAACATGGCCAGGCGAGTATGGGCCGCCGAAGCCGAGGCGAAAGCCCGCCAGCACCTGGCCGTTCACGGCGACGCCGATGGCGCATGGAGCGCCGCAAAAGGCTATGTCACTCAGCGTCTGATCTCTCCCGGCAGCGTCCGATTTCCCTGGCCGGAAAGTCTGGATCAAGTAGCCGTCGAAACTTCCACCGGCCGCTGGCGCGTCGTCGGCTGGGTCGATTCGCAGAATCGCTTCGGCGCGGTCATCCGCAGCAATTTCACATGCCAATTGCAGTATGACACCGGAAAGTGGCGATTGATCTCGCTGGAGATGGCGGAACGTTAATGGCGCTTCGGCAAAGGTCGGGTCTGATCGCGTTCCTCGCCGCTATCGGGCTGCCGATCATGCCTGCCCCCCCGGCCTGCTTGCCGCATACCGGCAGGTCCGGTAGATAGGCGGGCTGTCGCCAGGTCGTGCCAATAACCGGCGGGGCGGTTACTTTTTCTCGAACTGGCAGCCCTGCCCCTCCAGCGTCGCCTCCCAGCAGAATAATTTCCCCTCGCCCGTGGCATTGTTAAGACTCATGGAGGCAATCGTCCCGGTAACGGCCAGCTTGTCGCCCGGCGAGTAGTTCGGCCGCACATCGGCGAAAGCGCGGATGTGGATGACCTGTTTTCGCGTCTCGCTTAGAATTGGGCCCGGATAGATGATGCTGGAATTCGCCCCGGTGCCTCGCTGGCCCGGGCCGCGCTTGACCACAATCCTGTCGCTCTGGTATTCCATTTCGACCACGTATACCGTCTGCGGTTCACCCGCATCGCCCCTGGGTGGCGTTATCACCTCGCTGCCGACGCAGATCACCTTGCCGGTCAGCTGAAATCCGTTTCCAGCGATGATCCCCAGGCCCGCCGTCTGCCGCCCCCGTCCCTGCGAAGCGACCTTTCGGACGAATGCATCGAGCTCCTTCACCCCATAACACGTCACGGGCGCCGCCGTCTCGGCGCTTTCGGCGCCTTCAGGGCCTTCGCCGTCCTGCGTGCCCTCCTCCGGCGTGGGGTCATTCGCGGCCTCATCCTGCTCATCGCCGCCGACGACTTCGACGCTGTCGCCCAGCTCCATCATCGGCTCGTCGGGCCCGCCGCCGCTCTCGGCCGCCGAAAGCTTGCCCTCGAGGTCCTCGATCTGCCGCTCGAGCTCGGCGATTCTGTCGTCCCGCTGCCTGATTGTCGCCTCCAGCAGCTTCACCTTGGCTTCGAGCTGCCGGATTTGTTCTTTCTCGCCGTCGGCGGCCGCGGGCCGGCAAAGCACCCCCATGGCGCATATGGCGATTGCGATCATTGCATTCTTCACGGCATGCTCCTTCCCATTTAATTTCCCGAATTGCGCCACCCACGACCCCGAGGTCGGCGATATTATTCTACCACGCCGCCGGCGGCGTGCAACGAAATTGCGGCCCCTCACCGGCGCCGCGCCCAGTTCGGCCGGTTCAATTTCTTGCCATAGGTCTGCCGCATCTCCTCGCGAAGCTCGGATTGCGGCCCGCCGGGCTCTTCTGTCATGCGGATGTCCCACGCCTCCAGCTCCTCCAGCGGCGTCATGTGCCGCAGAGGGAAATATTCCAGCGGATACCATTTGGCATGCGGATAATCGATGATCTCCCCGTCGATCCGCTCGTCCACCATCGGCGCGGCCTGGCGGCGCGGCATGCCGTAGACCGGGACCTTGATCGTCTTGGGAATGTAGCACAGCAGCGACCCCTCGCACCATATCCGATTGCAGTGAAGGTCTGCCGGCAGCTCGGTGATGTCGGTGTGTTCGATGTGCAGATCGCCCCACCCGAGCCACAGCCCGGCTGGTAGCTTTGCCATCTTCCGGCAGCCGTACAGGTCCAGCCGGCCGTTGATGTTCATGTCGTCGCGCAATCGCTCGAGCTGGGAATATTGCAGGTACAGGTTGTGCCGCACCCGCATACGCGGGATCGTCGCCTCTGGCCAGCGGTCAAGGCGCAGTTCCTGGCTGACTGGTATCTCCTCCATTGCCAGCCGCCGCCGCAGCTCTCGGTCGAGTTGATCCGCCGCTTCTGCCAGCATGTCCGGATACTGGCGTATCCATCCGCTCTGTTGGTCGGTAACGCGCAACTCATAAGTCTCTGGCGTGAAATAGTCCAGCCCCCTCCGCGTGGAGTAGTTGACCGCCGCCAGCATATCGATGTCGCTCTGGCCGGGCCTGGGCGTGCGGAGCCTAAAAGCGCGCTCGATCTTCGAATGCATACTAGAGTCTTCGAGATACCAGACCCTGCCATCCCTGGTAATCATGGCGGCGATATCGCGTCCCATCAGTTAACCCTCTTTCGCGGTGCGAGGTACAGCGTCTCTTTGTCGCTCCCATCCTCAAGCTCGTCGTACATTTCCATCATCCCCTCGGCGCTGTCGGCGATGGTGCCAGGGTCGTGGGGGCGTGGCAATATCTCCCAGCCCGCCGCTGACGGCGAGGGGTGGGTCGCGTTGGTGCCGCTGGTGGCTAGGTAGACCTGGCGGTAGTCCGGCAGGTTATAAGCAACGCCGGCGTCATCCACGCTCGTGCTCTGCCTCCGCGGCGCCGACCCGCCGCTGCGGCCGTCGCAGTAGTACCACCCCCGCCAGTCGGCGGTCGAATCGTCCTTAAAGTCCAGCGAGTCGATCGGCCGATCGTAGAACCCGTCGCCGTCGATCCAGTACTTCCCCCCCTGCTGCCGGCACGGCACGATGTCGCCCGCGCGGACGTTGCCGCCGATTCCCGGCAGCCACACCTGGCAGTACTGGTCGGCCGTCGTGCTGTCCAGCGTCTCGGGCGGGGTGCCTATGAGTGTTCCATCCTCCAGGCAAGGCCAGCCATAGAAATGCGACATAACCTCCGGGTCGTAGTTCGGAGGCCCCCCTGCCGGGCAATAGATCACCGCGCAGTCATCGCTCCTTGCCGACGGCGGGAATGCCTTGACCCACCTCTTTATCTCCGGCACGGCGATCAGCGTCACCCACTCCCCATTGCTGTGCACCTTCCAGCCGGGCACGATGTCGGCCGGCCGCCCGTCGGTCCGCCCGCTACAGTCAAAGCCGATGACGTCCAAGTCGTATTCCGGGTCGTCCGTGTCGGCGACCTCCGCCAGTTCGCCGGCCTCATCGTCCCATGCCAGTTTGCGGAGGGTATACTCTTCGGTGTCGGGATCGTACTCCTTGATCTTATACCACAGCTTCTTGTAGACCGGCCGGCGGCCGCTGCCGCGCTTGCCGCCCGGCGGGCCAGACCCGCCTCCCTCGATCTTCCTGACGGCACGGGCGATCCGCCGCGCCGCCCGGCCAGAGAATTGGTATGCCTCGTCGCTCACGGACCAAGTCCCAGCGCCGCCCAGCTTACGTCGGCGTACTCCCTGAAGTACAACCAGTGCGGCGGATCGCCCAGCGGGATCCTCGTGCCATCGGCGGCCAGCAGAACCAGCTCCCCATTGGGCGTCAGCTGCACGTTCCCGTCGGCATCCTTGTACTTGACGCCCTGATCAAGTATGCATCGCCACCATGCCTTTTCGTCCGGCACGTCGGCAGGGGTGTTCATTCGGAACTGCACCTCGTAACGCGCCCGCCAGTACGCCACGGCCGCATAGACGCTACGGGCCTTGATCTTGCCCATCTTCGCTCGCCCGACCGCTGCCCCGTAGAACACCTCGGCGCAGATCGTATCCTGATACGTCAATTTCGTCGTTGGGCTGAACGACGCCTGATTGCGCTCGATGATCAGCACCGGGTCGGAAATATCTCTCATCAAGGGCGGGTCGAACGGCTCGCCCATGGAATTGACGACCTCTTCGCCGTCGATGTCCATGTCATACAGCACGCTGTATTCGCCGTCGTCCCATGAGATATCTGCCGGCTCGCTGAGGGGATCCTCTTCCTGCGGAAAGGTCACAAGCCCGCCAGTGACATAGACGATCTTCACGTCCCAGAGCGTCGGCCCCCGCCGGTTTATCTGCGGCACCCCGCTGTAGAAGTTCGCCGCATCCGGATGCGCCGTTCCCGGCGCCGGCAGCGCGGCGGCCACGACGATCTGTCCATCCGCCGGGTCGTCAGTGATCACGGTGCACGCTCGCGTCATCCGGTAGGCGGACTCGTCGCCGCTGTACTCCACGCCCGTGTAGCCGTATCTCACCTCGACGACCGCCATCATTCCCCCTCCCCGCAGGGGGCCGGCGCATCTTCGCTATCGGTCTGCTGCGGCCTCGGCCCATACCCCACACGGACGTTGTAGAAATTGCTTCTGCGGGCTATGAGAACCCTGCCGTTCGCGCGGAGGCCGACGGAAAAGATCATCGGTTCCTTCGCCACAAGTGATGCATCCAGCGGGTGTGGCTCACCCGGCTTTGGGATCGCCACCGGCCCCTCGGCTTCTACAATTCTTTTAGCCTTTCTCTTGGCCTTCTTGCCGCCTGTAGCCTTTCTCTTGGCCTTCTTGCCGCCTGCATCATCGTTGACCCCGCAAAGCGGATTGCCGCCATCCCAACTCGCCTCGGCAACGATAGTGAGGTCGTCGCCCTCGATCGGCCTGTCCAGCACCACCGAAAACGTCCGCTGCACCGCGCCCGGGCGGTCGCAGCCCAGCCCCTCGGCCACGCTGAGCACCTTCGATTGTCTCTTCGGCTCGTCCATTTCGACCTCAGAAATCCGCCACAAGAACCTTTGTTCGGAGCCGTTCCGGCAGCTCGCGTATCGCCTCCAGCGTTTTCTCGCTCGTACGGGCGCTCCGATCAGTGTTCTTGGCCACATCCTTCAGCCTCTTCTCGCTCTCGGCCATCGGGTTGTAATGCCCGGGCGCCCGCGTCATGAATCCGCGGTCGACCGCCGCTATCGAGACCGGCCCGGGCGGCTGGAAATCCTGCCGCGCCTTCTTTTCCAGATACCCGTATTTCTCGGCGATCAGTCCCCGCTCGATCTCGTTTCTGGCCGCGGCCAGTTCCTGTTCCCGCGCCGCCCGCAGAAGCGCCAGTTCGCGGTCGAGCCCCGTCTTTGTCGTCTCGATCCACAGCCGCAGGTTCTCATCGGCCAGCTGCTTTTCCCGGCTCATCCGTTCGGCGTCGGCCGCCCGCCAGCGGGCGTCTTCGGCGGCCTGCTGGGCCTTGGCCGGGCCCATGTACCCCGCCCGCCGGGCCTTCTCTATCCGGTCCAGTTCCTCGCGGAGCCGCTGGGCCGGGGTCTTCAGGCCCTCAATGGTCTGTTCGGCGAAGGCCTTCAATTCCTTCTGGCGGCTCTCGATAGCCGCTGCAAGTTCGGCGAACTTCATCTTGGCGATGTCCACGCCCGAGCTGATCCCCTCCGCGAGCATCCTTCCCAGTTTCAACACGCCCTTGCCGAGCATCTGTCCCTCGACGTCCGTTCGCGCCAGTATGCCGATGTCGCGCTGGAGCGTCCGGATCTCCTCATCGACCATCTCGATATTGCGGACGGTCGTCCCGAAGCCGATGTCCTGGCCTTCGCGTCCTGCCTTCTGTAATTCCGCCCTGAACTCTTTCAGGAAATCCAGCCGTTCCCGAAGCCTTGCCGCCTCCTGGCCTCCCATCTCCATGCCGCCGATCCGCAGGAAATCCCGCTGGTACTGCTGCCCCAGATCGACGCGTCTCTCCAACTGAAACTTCTTGACCATCTCCTGCCAGTCTGCCGCCTCCTTCAGCTGCTTCTTAGCCCCCTCGCTCATCGGCGTCGGCACGCCCTTGTCCTGCATGATCTTGTATTGCAAATATCCCCCGGCGCCCAGAGCTGCCGCGCCGGCGGCGATTCCGCCCGCCGCCGCGGCAGCGCTGCCGCCGATGGCGACCAGCGCCTTTGCGGCCTTGGTCAATCCCCATACCTCGGCGGTGAGTATCGCCACAGTCTCGATACTCTGCCTGTTGCCGTAAACCCACTTGGCGTTCTCGCCCAGCCAGCTGCCGATCGCCCTTACATTGGCCTCCACCTCCCTGCGGTGCTCCCTGAGGTAATCCGTCGCCATCGCCACGGTTGGTATGAATGCCTTGCCAAGCTCTTCCCGGATGTCGCCGACCATATTGGTGAACTGGGCGAGCTTTCCCGTCGCCGTTTCGGCCTCTGCCGTCGCCAGCGAGAAGCTTTCCGCCCCAATCTCCAGCAGCCTGTTAAACTTCTCCTGCGGCGTCAGCGTCGCGTCCAGCTTGATGCCGTAGCGGGTGAGTTGCGCCGTGTCGCCGGCGGCAGCCCTGGCCACCAGCAGCATTGCCGTATTGAGGTCTTTTCCGATCCGCCTCGAGAGCCCGATCGCCGCATATGTCGCCTTCTTCAGCCCCTCGCCCTCAAGCCTGCCCAGGCTCGCCAGCAGCTTCATTCCCGTCAGTACCGCCTCGTCGCCTATGATGGTCACATCCTGTATATCCGCTGCGAGTTTCTCCATCTCCGGCAGTTGTGCCCGCGCCCCGAGTAGCTCCAGCGCCGCCCCGAGGTTATTGACGGCCTGCTCCTGCACGCCCCACGCCGCCAGTCCCCGTGAAATCTCCCTCTGGATGGCGTATATGCCGATCCCCCCGATCGCCAGGTTCCGGAGGCTCAATATCCTCTTGCCCAGCCCGGCCAGTCCCTTCTGGGCGGCCGCGAAGCCCTGCCCCGTGCGGTTCTGCGCCGCGATCACAATTTCGAGGGAGCGTTTTGCCATCTCTTAGGCCCGGCTCATCTGCCTGCCGGGTGTCTTCCCTGCCTGCCGGCAGACAGGTCGTTCATAATTTCCGCCTCGATCCGCTGCTGTTCGCCCCAGATGAATCCGCAGGCCCGCAGGAACGCCGCCGCCTGGTCCAGCGCCCCCCCGGGCTCCGGCGCCAGTCCTCTGCGGAACAGTTCGGCGTACTCCAGCAGTTCCCATATATCCGCTCCAATCTCGCGCCTCGGGCAGCCGGTGAGCCTCACTATGCCGTCATGGCACTTTTCGCACCCGGCCCCGTCGCATGCGGCGCACTGGGTCTCATAAGGCATCGCCGCCGTGGGCGGTGTTACGGTTGCCCGGCCGCTGCCGGACTGTCCGCCGCCGGCGGAACAGGCGCCGCACTGTCCTTGCTTGCAGATCCGTTCGAAGCCGTATTCGACGGCGAGCCGTAAAAATTTACATCGGGCGCCCACCCCCACGCCCGGTATATCAGTTCCTGCGCCTCATGGTATGTCAGCACCGTGTCGGCCTCGGCCGGGTCGTAGGGGATTTCCCTATCGTCGCGGTCCCGCAGGTTCCGCCAGCCGGCCAGGACGAACCGCAGGGTCGCGAACGTCTTGTCGATCACGCCGGCGGCCGTATCGGGGTGTTCAATCTCGTCGATCATGGCCGCCAGTTTCCGCTGATCGCGGCCCGACAGGCATCGGAAAACGAATATCGGCGCGTCGGCCGGCTGTTCCTTCGTCGGCTTGCCCTGCTCGTCAAGCGTCCTGTCGCCCCGCAGCACCAGGTCGAACGTGTCATTTGGGCTCAGCGGTATCGGCATCTTTCACTCCATCCTTCCTGCCCGTCCAGCAGGCGGGTCTGTCGTCGGCGTCGTCGGCTCGCGCTTCCTCCCGGTTCCCGGGCGCTGCCGCCCTGCTCCCGGCTTCCACTTCCTCCTCCGGCGGCCTGCCGCCGGCGATCTCACCCTCGAGGTATCTCTTCCGCCTGGCGGGCGCAAACGTGTTCCACAGGCTCAGTATCTCCCGGTCGCTGGCCCCGTCGAACCCGCCGTGCCGGCTGCGGACGGCCGCTCGTATGAGTTCGATGTCGCTGCCCGCCGGCGTCGTTCTCTTCCTGCTCTTCGCCATCTTGGTTCCTTTCTCGGACCTCAAACCCCTGCCTGCCCTGCCTACCGGCAGGCAGCCGGGTCAAGGCTCAAGCTGGCCTACGGCGTGACCGCCGCGGCGGTGATCGTCAGTTCGTCGTCGCCTTCGTCCATGTTGCACTGCCCGGACAAATCGTAGCTCGCCTTGGAATCGCGGTCGGCCTGTTGCGGCGCCATCAGTTGCACCTTGGGGGCCGCGATGGTCACGTCCACCGTCCCGTCCGACAGCAGCAGGCTGAACGCCGACTCGGTCTTGGCGATCCACAGGCCGCGGAAGTCGATGTCCGCCGACGCCTCCACCAGCGGATCCATGCCGATGACGTACCGGCGTGCCGCCCCGATGATGTAGTACGCCACGCCCTCGGCGGCGGTGATGTCTTCAAGCGGCTCCACGGGGTTGTTGGGATTGATCGAGAAGCGGCTGATCCGCGGGGTCTCCCCCCCCAGGTCCAGCGTCGCGCCCTTCGCGAGCACCGGCGGCGACGCCGTCTGCGTCGTCGTCGGCATCTCTTCATCTTCCAGCTTGGTGTAGATGCCCGTGAACGTGAATTCGACGAACACCTGCTTGCCCCACTCGCCGGCCATCTCGAACGTCCCTGCCGCCCCGTAAAGCTCCTCGTGCAGCCCGTCGGACCAGACGTCCAGCGTCACGGTGGACTGGTCGTCCACCAGGCTCGTCGGGGCCAGCACGCCCGTATCGAGTTTCATTCCGCATCCTTGCAGGCACGCCAGCAGCCCCGCATCCAGACCGTCGCTGCCGTTGCTGCGGAGTTCCACGCGGAACGTGCACGTCCCGATCGATGGGCCCCTCTCGGCCGTCCACGGCCCGCCGAAGCCGACCGCCGGCTCCCGCTGTATCATGTTGTCTTCGGGATTGATCACCGGATCGTAGACCAGCATCTCGGTGGTGGCTTCCACCGGCGTGCCCTTTTCGGCCTCCACCAGAACGCGGATAACTTTTCTTCTGCCAAGTTTCGCCATTTCATGCTCCTTCACCCGCCCGTCGGGCGGTTTTCTCAAACCTCAAGCCTCTGCCTGCCCTGCCCACCGGCCGGTAAGTCAGAGCTGCATCATGCCCGATTCACATACGGGTCGTTCTCGCTGACGCGGTAAATCACGTCCAGCCATACCGTCAGGCCCTCCGCGCCGCTGGCCGGCTCGGGGTATTCCGTCGCGCCCAGTTCGCTTCGGATCGCCAGTCCGCCGAATGTGCCGTCGGCCGCCAGCGCCTTGCGGACGTCGGCCTCCAGTATGTTCAGCATCTGGTCCATGGGTTCTGTCGCCCGTTCGGACACTCTCACCACCGCATCGCAGGCCACCGGCAGCCGCCAGGCGATGGCCGGCGGGTTGCCGACCAGGTCGTCGTCGGTCTCCCGCTGTTCGGCGTCCTGGATGACGGCAATGCCCTTATCCGCCGGGGCGAACTTTTCGCCCGTCCGCCGCGGGCGGATGACCTCCACGGCCGCCGTGGCGTACCCGTTGGCGGTCGATATCTTCTCCAGGGCCGCCACGATCGCCTGTACGATCCGTTCCTTTACGGGATATTGGGGTTCGTCGCTCATGCGACCGCCTCCGCCACGGCCTCGGCGGCCGCCTCGATGGCCCTGGCCGCAGCCCGGCTCCTGTGCCGCTCGAGCACCAGCCCCACCTGCGTCTCTACCTCGCCAGCGAGGTCCGTTGCGATCTTCTCATCGAGTACCCGCTGCGACAGCTCGCGGATGTTCTTGGCCGCCTCCGGTACTGAAGGCCCGTATCGCTCGGCTATCGGCAACCGCGGGCGGACCATGAAGCCCTTGCCCTTCCTTCGGCCTAGCCGTTTGCTTGTCTTTCTGGCGGCGATCTTGCTCCTCTGAAATTCACCGGACCGCATGAACACACCTCTGTGGCCGCTTGTCATCTGTTGTATAAATGCCCCTTCCAGCCGTTTCCTTTGGCCTTTTCTGATGGCGTAGGACACACCCCTCTTGAGTTGGCGGGCGCCCCACCGCATCAGCGGAATCCGGCGGCCGGAGATATTGATCCTCGCCATTAGGTTCGCGTAGTTAGCCTTGTACAGGAACACGTTGCGGTTCCGCACGTCGCGTGTCTTGAGGTTCAATCTGGCCACGATCCGCCGGATTATATGCGTCCGTGCCGCCACTCCGACCTTGTTGATCGCCCGCGTCAGCACCTTCGGCACCCCGCGCGGCACTTCCGCCAGCAGCTCGGTGATCTCCGCCAGCTGCTTCTTGTTGATGACAATCTCCAGTGTCACCGGCATGTTACACGCTCACCATCGCCTGCGGCATTGTGCCTTTCGTTCGGCCCTGTCGCGCGTATTTCCCGGCTCGTAGGTCGCGGCTCAGCGGGTAGTCAATGTCTTGCGGCTCAGCGGCGTCCGCCATCGCCGTGGCGAGCAGACTCAGGAAATTGGCGATGCCTTCACCCATGCCGCGCGAGGACTGGTGCGCCGTGCCGTCATAATAATCTCCCGCTAGCCACCGGTCCCAGCCGATGCCCGTGGTGTTGTAGATCGTGACGCCGGGGATGTCGTATGTATCCGCCGTTGCAATCCACGTCTCATTGGCGCTCTTGGCCGCCGCATGATCGGCCAGCAGCGGGAATCCGTACCCGCCGGAACCGAACATGATGATCTCCGCATCGGGATTCGCCGCACTCAGCGCGGCGATCCAGTCCCCGATCCGGGAAACTTCCGTCGCAGTATTGGCCAACACCGCAACGTCGGCGTTTTCAATCTCGCCCAGCCACCTGGCCAGCGGGCCGTCCGTCGTGCCATTGGGGCCGATCTCGTTGGTCTTATCCAGGAAGCGTGAGTAAAGGCCCGAACCCGCGCCGGAGTTGACCACTATCCAACCCCATTTGCCTGTTGACCACGCACCGACACCCAGCACCATCACCCCGCGCGTACCGGCCTGGACCTCCATTTCCCAGCCTCGCCATTTCACCGTGTCCGTGGCATCGAGCGCCGCATGGTCCACCGTGATTGTCGCTAAGTCCCATGCGCCGAACGCGAATGTGTCTGTGTCCTTCACCGGCGTGCCGGTGAAATCGTGTTCCAGGGTGAGCGTTGTCTGCCCGGCGGCCTCGGATATGTTCGTGACAACGGCCATGTCCGTTCCCGCAGCTCCGGCAGGATTCAAGACGCAGACCTGGCCGACGCTGATGGCCAGCCCCGTGCCGTCGAGAACGAGTGAGGCGTTTCCATCGCCGCCGCTCGGCGTATAGGCCCCGTCGCCCGTAACATAGGCGTGTGTAAGTGTCGCCGCCGTCGCCGTGGAGATCGCGTCGCCGTAGGCCGCAACAATCGTCTCATCGGCGGTCTGCGATTGGGCGGAATCCCGGACGCTCCTGATCTTGTAGCTGCCGCCGCCGGGGTACTTGAGGATATGGATTGCGCAGCGGATCGGGTCGGTTCGCAGGAATCCGCCCTGTTCATCGAACAAGAGGCGAAGCGTCTGGCTCTGCTGTATCTCCCGGGCGCTGCCCTGGCCTTGCACGCCGCCGTTTCTGTGGCCTAGAGAGAAGCGGCAGGTTGAATTGGAATCAGCGGAGACAACGACGCTGCCGGCCGCAGCGCTGAGTTTCATCTGATCATCCCACTTGTACCCCGCAGCGAATCGGCCTAAGCCGACAGTCCCAAGGGCCGCATAGGGCGGAAGCTGGAAGCAGTCCGTGCCGATAACGCGATTCCCTAGCTGGCGAGCCAGCCCGCCGCACCAGTTCGGGGCATTGCCGTATGGTTCAGGGCCTTCAAAGCACGCACGGCTGTTGCCGCAGATCGTAACCCGCCGCGCCCCGCGTGGCCGGTTCATCGCCAGTTCTTTGCTTATCGGAAACTCCGCAATGGCATCGGGCGTATGCGTCACGGTGGCGATTGCATCGTCGCCGGTGATGGCGGTTCGGGTGAAGAAGTCCATCGAACTCCACGGCGGGTCAAAAGGACTGTCCCAGAACGGCCCTTCGCGCGTGCCGCGGGCGACAGTGACATCGCGGGCTACGAACCACCGCAATAGCCCGGTGCAGGTCGCATGGTGCGGCCCGCCCGAATCATACACCATCGCCCGCTCTATCACTTCCTTGCCGGGCGCTGGCGGCTCATCGGTCGTGCCCGCCTGATCGTTCTTGAAGCCCGGCCTTGTCATCATGCCGCCCGTCGCCCAGAGAACGCCGTCTATGCCTGTCATGTTGCCGGCCACTAGATACAGAGGCGCGGCGGCGTTGCCCGTCGCCCAGATCGCCGCCATATCAGCGGCGTTGATAATATGATTCCGAATACAGTATAGGCCGTTCCCGCCGATCATCCCGTCCGCAGCGCTGATACCCGCACCCAGCGTAACCTTGCTGGGGTACTGCCCGGCTGGCGGCTCGCTTCTTGCGCGGGTCCAACCACTTGACGCTGTTCCTGTCGCGTCGGTCACAAACATCTGCACCCCGCCGGCGACGCAGGATATACCGATCAATATGGGATAATTGCTGGTCAATGTCTGCGGCAAAGTCACATTGCTATTAAGAAAATGATCCGCGCCACATGTGATTACGCCAAGATCGGTCGCGTGGGAATTGACATAGATAACCTGGTTGGGCGTGCCTGCATCGTCATAGATCGTGAATATCTTTCGGCCAGTCGCAGCCGGACGGGGCACGACCCAGGTGAGGATGCTCCACGGTGTTTTCCACGAGCCATCGGCATTGACCATCAACTGGCCGACAGTGGAGGAGATCGCCATCGTAACTGATTGCCTTACTGACTGTAGTCTTAACATGTTAGTTCACCCAGTTATAGCAAAGGTCATCGCCGGCGGACTTGGCCAGGACGTGAATCATGTTGCAGTTGCTCACCTGGTAGGCCACTCTATCGCCAGCAGCTAAGGGCGTTCCTTTGCCATCCTCAGCAGCCGCGCCTACCCCGACCCATAAGCGCCCCGCGTTATCAGGATGGGCGCTGACTATCACTCCCCGACATGCTTGCGCGCTCAAGGTATAGTCCGTATCCGCCGCCGTGCAGTCCTTCGCCAGCGGCGCGCCGCTCGTATATGGCATGACATCGGGGATCTCCACTAACAGCGCCCCGCTTTCCTCGTCCACCATCATGTCCGCCGCTGCCAGCGGTATTCTCATCTTCGCCATCTCGCACCTCTTCATGCCGGACCCGGCGCCCTGCGCCGCCGGCGGCTATTGCAGTTCCAATCTCACCAAATCCGGGTCGCCCGTCTCGGCCACCCGGTCTATGTTCCGCCACGCCGGCGTCGCCCCCTTGCGCTCGGCGACTTTGATCCTGTCGGTCCCCTTGTCGACCGCCCCCGGCGAACTCACGCCGATCGCCGCGTCCTCGTCCACCAGCACTGTCACCGCCAGGCCCGCCGTCGCCCCGTGCATCAGCGGGTCGGGCCCCGAGCGGTCCACTATGGCCGTCAATTCCGCCTCCCCGCCGTCGTGGCCGTAGATGACCTGCTCGGTCAGCCCGAGTTGTCGCATCTTCGCCATCTGTCGTTTTGCCCTGTCGCCGGCCATCTATCCGCCTATCAGTTTCGCCGCCAGCGCCCCTACACCCCCGCCGACGAGCCCGCTGCCGACCATGAACCCCGCCAGGATGCCCCATCGGATCTTCATCTCTGTGATCTTGTCTGCGTTGTCCTGGCTGCGCTTGTCGACGACCTTAATCGGGCAGTTCCGTCGATGCTCGGACAACACTTCCTTCGCGGCGGCGAAGCCGGCTTCCCTGGCGATCAGCCGGACATATTCCGGAAGCACGACCCGGACCTCGTCTTCATGTTCAGTCTTGTCAGCCATCGCGTCTGTCTTCTGCCGCCGCGGGCGGCCGTCTATGGGCTGTCGGTCTTGTCGTCGCCTCGCTTGGCCGTTTCCGCGTCGATCCGATCCTGCCAGTTGAACTTGTGGAGCGTCCAGCCGTCGTATCGCCCCAGCCATACCCAGCCCGCCGGGAGCATCGCGTTGCGCTCTTTGTCGTAGACCGCGACCTGGCCGAACCCGGCAAAGGATTTCGTCAGCAGTAGCGGCGCGTCCGGATGCGGCTCGATCCGCGGAGCAAACCAGTTTCCACACCCGCCGCAGGAAAGAATCCCGACGATCGCCGCCGCCGCGATCATCGTCAGGACGACGCCGCGGATCGCGTCATTTCCGCCGCGGCTGATGTTCGTTCGCCTTTTTCCAGATATCTTCGTCGACCTGCTTGATTGTCTCATCGTCCGCTCCCGTCTGTTTGACTACCTTGTTATCCCGGTATTCCTTGGCGACGGTGCCGATGATCGCCCTGACGATCGCCGCCACAATCGCGCCGAGTTTCGATAGTAACCAGTTCATCATTCGCCCTTCCCCGCCGCCGGGCCGCTACAGGATTCCATTGGCCTCAAGATCCGCGTGAATCACCTGTACGCCCTCGGTCAGCTCCGCGATCGTCTTGGCGTCCGGGGTCTTGCCGGCGGTCTGTTCATAGACCGCGATTACATATTTCAGCGCCATATCGAGTTTGGAAAGTGATCCGGCCGCCGTGCCGTCGGGGATTTCTTTCTCGGCTTTCTTGACCGCGGCGATTATCGTCCCTTCGTATTTCTTCCATTCCGGCTTTGCCAGGTATAGCTTGCCGAGTCCGAAGGCCAGTAGCCCGCCGATCGCAGCGATCGCCGCGGGGCTGTTCGCCGCCTTCCACACGATATCCAGCGTCCCGCCGGACGATTGCCCGTCCGCCGGGGTCTCGCAGCCTGCCATCGCCAGCATGCCGCACACCGCCGCCACAAACAGCATCACCGCGAAAAAGCCCGCGAGTCTCTTTGTCCCTGCGCCTATGTTCATCATCGTTCGTTTTCCTTCATCTGGCGGCCTTGCCCGTATGGCTGGCCGATAGGTACGAGCGTGTGTTTCTTGCCATCCCTCAGCGGTCTCCCCGGCGGCGGGGCGGCCCATCGGGCCGCCCTCACCGCCTGAGGCGAACACGAAGTCCTACAGGGACAGTCTACGGGAAGACAGTCTCGCCGGTGATCGACCCGGCGACGTCGTCCGTATCGAGTGCTGCAAACGTGCTTCCCGTCAGGCTGTGGCAGAAACCGCAGACGACGACCGTACTGGTCCCGCCCTCGGTGATGCCCTCGTGCAGGACGCCGCAGTTGAACAGCCGGATATCGGCCGTCACGTTCCCGCCGGCCATGATCCCGCCGTAAAAATTGACCCGGTCGGCGTAGAAACGGTCGCCGCCGTCGGCGCAATTCAGGTCTACGACGCCTTGGACGTCGCCGTTCCCGCCGTCCCAGTAGATCCGCACAGCGTTACTGGTGTCGCCATGCGTAACGTCGATGCTCAGGTCGCTCGCCGAGTCGGCCTCGAAACCGACGTCGTTGATGTAGACGTTGAGTTTTTTGGTCATGCCCGTATTGTCGAGCTGGATTCCGTCCTTGCCGGCCTCGTCGTGGTCGAACTGCATCCCGGAGAGCCACAGCTCGAAAGTACTGGTCTGCACGCCCGGTGCGACCGTCAGTATCCGGTCCTCACCGGCCGCGACGCCGATCGTCGTCTTCCACTGCTCGCCGGCGACGCCGATCAGCTTGACGCCGCTGATCAGAGGCCAAGTCATTTCCTCCGCCTCGACATAGTTGCCCGGCAGCACGTAAATCGTCTTCCGCGCCGACGTCACAGCAGCCAGGGCCGCCGTAATCGTCGCCAGCGGCGTCAGGAATGAGCCGTCGTTGCTGTCGTCGCCGTTCGGGCTTACCCACATCGAGCCCGCAACGTCGCCCGGGATTCCGCCGTTCAGCAGCACAGTCGACGTCGTCTGGCCGTTGGTCTTGATCTTGGTGGCCACGCCGATCGCCCTGCCGGCCTGCATCGTAGACGTCAGCTTCTTGGTGGAGCTGTTCCAATACAGGGTGGCCCCGGGCGACCATGTATCGGTCGTGGTAGCCGCCAGCTCGTGCTCGCCGCCGTCGCTCAGTATGCCCCAGGCCAGGCTGGCGATATCGACCGCCGCTATGCCGTAGATGGCCGCCAGTGCCACTACATCTCCGCTGGCCACTGCCGCGCCGGTGTCGTTGTACCACCGGATGCTCTTGCCTTCGCTTCTAAAGGTTCTCATTTCAGTTCTCCCGGCCCGCTGGTTTGCCCGGCCGGGCCTGCCGGGTCCGCCGCATTGGCGGGTCGTCTCGTTCACGCGGACGCGCGGACGCAGTCGTGTTCAATCCTGCCCGCCCGGCATTGCGACCCGGACGGGCAGGGCTTAAAAGTGCGTCTAGCTGCCGGGGTTGTAGTACAGCCCGCGGTAGTTGTCGGCCTTGAAGCCGGCCTTGTGCTCGCAGACGGCCTTCAGGTCGCCGGTGTTGAAATCCACCTCGCTGCGGATGATCGGCACCTCTTCGCCCTCGAGGAAACCGATCTGGACGCCGCCGCCGGGCCCGTTGGGGTCGGCCGCCAGGAACCAGCCGTCCGTGATGCTGGCATCGTCGAGATACGGGTTGCCCACGACCTGGGCGAAGTTCCGCAGCGGGTTGGGCACCCTCTGGGTGGCCGCCGGGTCGAACTCGCTGGCCACCAGGGCCCGCGTCGCATCCTCAAGCGCCACAGGCGTGAGGATCGTCCTGGGCCGCAGGTTCAGGATCGCCGGCCCGTTGTCGCCGTCCTCGGCCGTCCTCAGGCCCTTCTGGCTCCGCATGGCGGTCTTGGCCGCCGAAAGCGTTGCCACCGATGGGGCCCCGAGGTCGCCGCCGCTGGCCAGGTTGGCATGTTCTGTCGAGAACAGGGCGTATGTATCGGCCAGTGCCGCGTTGGCCACCAGGATCGCCGTCGAGCCGCGGTCCAGCAGCCTTACAGTCGCCGAGGCGAAGCCCCGGATCTGCCGGGCGAACACGCCGAACGTGTCGTTCCGCATGGCCTGCATCGTGAACCGCATGCCGCGGCTGAAGTTGTAGACGCGCATCTGCTCGCGGCCGTCCTTGACGGTGGCATATCGCACGTCCTGTCCCTCTTCGCGGAGCAGCAGGTCCGGGACCTCGCTGACCGTGATAAGGTCCATGTTGCGGAAGTCCGGCAGCACCACCCGTCCGCACCAGCTCGGCCACACGGCCTCCTGCTCGGCGTCTGCGTACAGCGCGCGGATGGTCTTCCGCATCGCATCGCCCAGGATGTACGGGAAGTCGCTGGTCGACATCGCCAGCGCCACCTGCCCGCCGCAGCGGTCGGCCAGCGCCCTGGGGTTCAGCGCCAGTTCGAGGATCTGCCCCTCGCCCAGCAGGTTCACGTCGGCCACGCCGGCCTGGCTGAGGAGTATGGTCGCCATCCGCACCATCGACAGGTGCGAATACCTCACGGCCTCGGCGTGCGGCTCGCGCCTGGTCAGCCCGGTTGCGGTCCGCACGGCCCTGCCGTGGTGGTCCACCTGATAGAGCGGCACGTCCGCCCGCAGGCATATGGCGTCGCTCATCGCCTCGCGGAGCACGCCGGTCGAGCGGTCCTGCCCGACCTGAATGCTTCCTACGCCGGCCGCCAGCGGCTGCATCGTCTGCGACAGGTCTACAAGCCTCTGCGCCTCGGCGATGCTCACGCCGCGTTCGGCAAGGCCCTGCGCCCACGTCTCCGGCAGGTTGTTCGCCTTGGCCAGCGCGATGATCCCGTCTCGGCGGGTCTTGTCGGCCGCCAGGGCCTCGGCGCTGATCTGCCGCCGCTGCTCGTCGCTGATCTGGCCTGCGGCCGGCGGCTGCTGTCCACCCAGGGCTTGTCCGGTCCCGGCCGCCAGCCCGGTCTGCCCCTCAGCGGGCGTCTGTCCGCCAGCCGGCGGCGACGTTCCGCCTGCATCCTTGGCGGGATCCTTCTTGCCGCTCGATGCCAGGGAATCGGCAAACTCCTTCTGGCTGCCCGTTCGGGTCTTCCAGAAGGCGACGGCCTCTTGTTCGGTCGCTCCGGCCTTCAGGCCGATCGATTCCAGGTACCTTCTAAGTGTCTCGTTCATGGCTGATTCTCCACTATGCTCCGGCCCGCCGGTTTCTCCGCCCGCGCCGTCGCCGGTCTTGTTGGTGTTGTCATGTCCTTTGCCGGCCAGCAGCCCGCTGGGGTTGCCGCCGGGGTCGCCCACAAAATCCACCGAGGTCACCGCCAGGAGGCGGCCCAGCGGCGGCTGGTTTTCCTGCACGACGAATTCCCCTCTGATGAAGCGGATGCTGATGCCTATGGCCGCGGGGTCGCGTTTGGCGATCCTCAGCAGATACGTCCCCACTGTCCCCTGCGGCCCGGCGTTGGCGTATTCGCCGATATGTATGTCACCGCGGACCTGGTTGCCCACGATTCGGGCGTTTCGGCACCGGCCCACCAGGTAGAATATCCCGTCTGTCAGCCCGTCCCACGGCCCATCGGCCAGTTCCGGGTGGCTTATCCGGCTCTTAGCGCCGCCGGGTCTGGCGTTGATTGAATCCGCCGCCTGCTGGAGCATGATGGTGTCGATCTCGAAGGGTTCCCCGATCGCCGGGTACGCCATCCCGGCCGTGAGGATCGCCACGTCCCTGATCGCCCCGCCGCCGAGTGCCCCACCGCTCTCCTCGACCGTCAGCCCCCCCGTCTCCGCCTGTGCCTGCAGGAGGAATATCTCATTTCTCTCGCGGGTCGCAGTTGCGCCCGCCAGCGATTGCTGTCTTCCGTCCGTCTGTCGTTTTCGCCGTCGTCTGTTGCTCACCTGCCGCCTCCCGCTGCCGCGCCCGCAAGGTGCCCGCGGTGCGACGACCCATTGCCGCCGTCGTCCATGAGGGCCTTCAGTATTGCCTGGCTGGCGTACAGCCCAGCCAGCCCGCCGTTTCCATCCCCGTTGTCGTTGCCGCCATTGCCGTCGCCGCTGCCGTCGGGCCTCATGCCAGCCTTGGGCCTGTTCGCCGCCCCCGTGCCCATGAATTTATCCACCACGTCGGCCAGTCCGTATTCCTCGGCGAGATGGCGGAACTCCTGCCATTCGGCCAGCACGTCCCGGACGTCCTTGCCCTGCTCGTTGTAGTATTCCTGCGGCGAACCCCGCAGGCTCCGGAACCTCATATCCCACGCCGCTTGGTCCTTGATCTCGTCGATCGAGTACTTTGGCGGTCCCTGCCAGTTGGTCGTGAGGTATGCCGCCCGCCATCGCGCCTGCTCGTAGAAGCCCGTCGCCGAGAGTCTCCCCTCTCGGATCGCCAGTTCGACAAACCGCCTTCGGATATTTCGCAGGGCCTTTTGTATGAACAGCAGGTCCTGTATCCAGTCGATCTCCGCCCATATGTCCAGTTTTGCCTGACGTTGCGATGAGAAGTTCCCATCGGCATACCAGCGGACCACCGTCGCCAGGTCCAGCCCGGTCCCGGCGGCTATGCCCTTGAGGTGCTCGGCCACAAACGGCGGGTACATCGTGTCCGGCGTCGCCGGCGTGGGAAAGTTTGGCTTCATCCCGGGCTTCAGCACCGGGAAGACCCCCGGTGTAAGGTTCAATCGGACCACGCCGTCATCTTCGCTGGTCGTCGTCGCCGGCGGCTGGGCCCCGAGCGCCTTGGCCACCGCGCTCGGCAGTTGTGCCGGCGCCGGGCCCGATTGCTCGATGAAACCCGGGTACGCCGCCCGCGTCCTGGCCTGGAGCATGGTATAGCTCTCATACATCGCGAGCTGCCGGACCCTGGGCATGACCGGCCGCATCCAGGGCGTCCCCAGCCTCTGGCGGACGCGGTCCTGGCGGTACAGGTGGTTGCATCTTTCGGCCGCCACCCGCTGGCTCTTGCTGGCATATTCCTCGAGGGGATGGGCCGCGGTGTACAGGTGGTAGGCCAGCGGCTGGTTCTGCGGCCCCACTTCCACCCCGCCCCGGACCGCCCTGCCGTCGTAGGTCGCTATCAGCGCGTCCCGCTGCTCGTACTCCACTTCCTGCAGTTTCAGCCCCAGCCCGTCGGCCGTCGGGACGTAGTTCTCAACTATGAACACCCCGCCGGCGGCGAAAAGCTCGTTCATCCAAAGCCGCTGTTTTTCAGCCAGCGTCTTGGTCTCTTCCGCGTCGCACAGCCGCGGGTCCAGGCAGTACTCGTTCCATATCGCATCTAGGCTGGCGTTGAAGCTCTTGAGCATCTCTCCGGTGTCGGGGTGCCTTGCCGCCGAGCGGGCCGTGATCCCGCCTCCCACGACGTATCTGCCGTAGGCCCCCTGGGCGCTGGCGGCGTAGCCGTCGTTGGCGATCATCATCCGGCTTCGGGCCACCATGGTGTCCAGCTCGTACAGTATCGCCTGGTCCGCCGAGCTCAGCGACGCCCGCCAGTCGGCCGTCGTCGCGTCCCGCCTGGCCGCGTCGTTATAGATCCCCACGCTCCCCCACTGCCGTCCGGTGTAGCCCGCCGCGATCCCGCCGGCCAGGCTGCCGATCATCTGGCCCACCAGCCCGCCGGCCCCCGTCAGCGCCCTTGTCGGCGCCGTCAGGATGGCCCTGGCGGCCCTGGCCGCTTTGTTCGCTTTTGCGCTCATTGGGGCTCCTGGAATTGCACCACGGGGGCATAGCTGCCGGCGTCGGTTGCCGCGGCGGTATCTTCGGCGGCCAGGTCCATGAATGTTCGCAGCGCTGCCCGCAGCTGCCCCATGTCGGCCATCGTGTAGGATCGCCCCGCCACGGTGACTGTTGCCTCGGGCGAGCTGGCGAGCTCGGCGATGGCGCTGCGGATGAGCTTGACCATCTGGGCGTTTGTATAGTCCGGCAGTGCGTCGATTTCGTCGGGCGTCAGCGGCGTCATTGCATGGTCTGCCTCTGTGACGTTCGTGAGTGTTGCGGCCGTCGAGCGGCCTCTTGCCCCCGCATCTTCCCTTTGTCCCCGCCGTCTACGCTAGGGGGTCACTGCAACGCCGTTGCATGAATTTTCAACGGGCTTTTTCCGCCCATCGGCCGCAAGATTCTTCCGCCGGCGGCGTAAGCTCCCGCCAGTCGCACCCTTCGCCGTGGGCCAATTCCGCCCATCTCCGGCGGATCACGTCCGCATAGCATCCGTCCAATTCCATCACTCGCCCGCAGCGCCCCGTCCGGTTGTCAGCGATCGCATAGGCCCGAAGCGCCGACGCCTTAAGGTTGCTCCGTACGGCGGCGATCGTCGACCATCCCAGTCGCCTGGCCGCCGCCAGGACGCCGTTTCCGGCGATCGCGAATCCGTCGGCCGACGCGACGATCGGTTTCTGCTGCCCGAACCATCGAAGGCTGGCCTCGATCGCCTCTAGGTTGCGGTCCGGATGGACGCGTGCGTTTTGTGGATCATCCCTTATCGCCGCGATCGGCACGGCCAGGTCGGCCAGCGCCGGGGCGATGCGGTTCAAGTCCGCCGCGGACCTTCGCCGATTCTTCATGGGTGCGATTCATTCCCTGATCGCCCTCGTCCATCCTGCCCGCTGGCAGGTCTTGCGAGCATGCCGGGCGTGTAAAATACCGCGGATCTTCCGCCAAGAAATCTCCGCGGCGTTGCCGGTCAGCGTGATCGCCGCCGGCCGCGCCTGGCTTCCTGTTCTGTTATTTTCCTGGCATCCGCAGCCGCCGTTTGATCTCGGCCACCACGCGATCGGGATCGTTGCCGACCTTGCCCTCGATGGCCGACATCCACCGATCGTACTCCGCCCGCGGCGTCTGGAACTTCAGGTGCCCGATCAGAAACAGCACCGTCCGCTCCCCTCTCTTCCGGCCGTCGGCCCCCGCGCCGTCAACCACTCGCCCCCCCGGCTCATCCACCGAATCGATCAGGTCCTGCAGTTCCTCATCGGTGAATCCCGCCGCCAGGATGTCGTACTCGGCCTCCTCGAGTTCCTGCAGTTGGGCCGCCAGCAGCTCCGCGTCGAACTCACTCAGGTCCGTCGTCCTGTTGTCGGCGATCGCATACGCCTTCGCGTCGTCGCCGCCAAGTGTGGAAGCTGCCGCGGCGATGTGTTTCCACCCCATCGCCTTGGCCGCCGCCAGTATCCCGTTGCCCTTGATCACGACCCTGCGGCGTCTACCGGCGATCGGCCGCGTCACGTAGATCACCGGCGCCTGCTGCCCGAACCGCTCCAGGCTCGCCCGGATGGCATCCATATTCCGCTCACCGTGCAGCCTGGCGTTGCCGTCATCGGCCTCCAGTTCACCGATTTCTATCGCCAGGGATCGCAGGCCCGCGCTGATATGGGCCAGCTTTTCGCCCTTCGTGTTTGTCCGCTTCGCATCGCTCATCTGTCGTCCTTTCCGGCCCGCCCCAGCGGGCCCTTCCCGCACATCTTGGTCCGCAGGCCTCCGCCCGGCCGTAGCCGGACATCGGCCAGCCGGATCAAGCCTCGGTCTTTTCCGTAACGATCGGCGTCACCTGGTCGCACCGCCCGCATGCCCGGCACTTGATGTACCGCGTTCGTCCCTTCGTTCTTTCTATGTTGTAGACGGTCCATGCCCCCAGCGTCGCGCAGCCGGCGCACCGCTTGCCGGCCAGAAGCTCACTCAGCGCCGCCCGCTCCAGCCGCCTGCGCCGCTCGCTCTCGAAACCCTTCTTCGGCGCGGCCGATCCGCCCGTCTTTCCTGCATCTATATTGGCGTCCATTCCAATTACCTTTCTTGCCTATCGTGCCCAAAAAGCGGGCGCTCGTTATAACGGTCGCGGCGTCCACGCATCGGCGCCGCCCTCTGCCGGCGGCTTCTGTGGCCCGCTCGCCCGCGTTAGTTCCTGTCGCTTCCACGCCATCACTTCCTCATCTTCCGCCGGCAGCAGATGCACATTTAGCAGGTATGCCCCCACAATCTGGTAGGCTTCGCAGTCGCGGTAGTCGTGCCGCACGCCGGCTGCCTTGGCGGTCCACACCTCCGCCTTTGTCCGGGGGTCCACCGTCTTCTGGACCGCGGCCATCTGGGCGTTATACTCGTCGTCGTTGGGGATGTTCAGCATCCACGCCTCCGCCGCCTTGGCGGTCATATCTCCCTGACCGTCGCTCTTTTTCACCCCTGCGACTATGAGTTCGCTCAGCAGATCGTTGGCCCTGTGCGTGTCGACCATCAAAGCCCTCAGGTGCCCATAATCGGCCTTTCCCCCCTCGCTCATCGGATTCTTCATCGGCCAGTACAGGCCCACCCCGCTGCGGTTGGCGCCTTTGATCGCTGTGACGATAGGTTGGCGGGGTATAGCGTATTGATAGACCTGCTGGGTCCTCGATGCCTCCATCAGCCTGTCGGCTGTGCCGCCGGAATCTATCAGCGCCCGGGCCACCATAAGCGGCGGAAACTCCCCGCCGTCCACCGTCCATTTCGTCGCGAAGATCAGTCTGTCCAGTTCGTCGAACGTGAGCACCTTGCCATGCCAGACCCTCGCCGACCGCATCCCACCTCCCCATGCCCGTATGACCACGTAAAAGCTGTCCGGCTGCGTGTCGATCGTGGCCGATATAATCCACGTCCACCTCGGCGCCGTGCCTGCCGGCAGGGCGCCCCTTTCGGCGGTGCACTTGGCGGCGAACACGCTCTCTGCCACACGCTTGGCCCGGAACTCAAACGGCTCGGCAAGCCGATTGGTCACGAAAAAGAACAGCGCCGCCGGGTCGCCCTGGCCCCTCAGCCACTCCGCCGCCAGGCTCCCCCAGTGCAGCCACATGCAGTTCAGCCCGGAAACGTGGAATCCCACCCGCGTCTCATGCGGCCATCGCTCGACGTCCTCGGCGTCCTCGTGGCGCCGTCCCCAGAAGTCCACCACGAACCCCTCCGCCGTCGTCCACATCCCCCGGCGGATCATCGCCGTCTTGGCGTGATGATATATCCTCCCCTGGCAGTGCTGGCACTGGTACCACACCGCCCGCTCGCGTTCCCCGGCCAGGAGTCCTGCAAGCTCTCGTCGCCCCTCGGCCTTGCCTAGCCGCTGTCGCCAAGCCTTAAGCCACCGGATTTCCTCCGCCAACCCATCCCGATTGGCCATCCGGATCTCCGACTCCCCCGCCGTGTAATGGGCCCAGCCGCGCCCCGCCGCACCCTCGGCCGCGGCAATCGCCTCCTCCGTCAGCTCCGCATCCAGCCATCGCACCCGCTGCCATCTCAGCACCTGGTAGACCCCGCAATGCGGGCACGGCGCGTGGAAATACAGCTTGACCGACGAGGCCTCGAACAGTTGGCTGATCTTCCCCGCCGTCGTCGTCGGCGTCGACACGTTTACCTGGAGCCGCTGGTCGCCGTAGCTGGTCAGGCGGACCTCAGTGGCCGCGATGGCGTCGGGCTCCTCGCCGGTCCACGGCTCGAACTTGTCCACCTCGTCATTGATCACCCGCCTGTAGGGGTTTGAGGCCATCGAGGTGGCCGATCCGCTCCACATCAGCCCCAGGTGGAAACCGTTCAGCAGATCAATCGACTCGATCAGCGTGTCTCGGCCCTCCCGGCCGATCAGTTCCCTCAGCACCGGCGTCCTGCGGAACAGCGGCAGCACATCGCTCTTGACGATCTGCCGGCCCTTGCCGCGGCTTGGCAGTGTCAGCCCCATGGGGTCCGGCTCGCAATGGGCCCAGTACGCCATCAGCGTCCGCATCGCCTCGCTGCCGCCGATCTGGCCGGCCTTGCGGATGTTGCCCTGCACGATCCCGGGGCGAACCAGTATGTCCATGATTCCCCGCAGGTACGGGGCGTTGTCGTTTCGCCAGGGGCCCTTCCGGCTTCCCCTCCGCAGCCGCCTCCACCGTTCCGCCCACTCGCTCGGCCTGATCTCTTCCGGCAATTGCCACGCGGTCTGTTCCGCCGCGTCCCACATCGGCTCCTCGGGGACCGCCGCCTGGCCGCCCAATGCGTCCGGGCCGGCCGGTTTCCGATCAGTTTTCCGTTTTCTTGCCGCCATCCGTGGCAAAGTCCTCAATGATCGCCCGCAATTGTCTGTTCATGATCGTTTCGATGACCTCGGAGCTTTGGCCGACCATGCTGCTGGCCATCGCCCGGGGCAGTTCCATCAGCCGGGTCTTCACCTCGTGGATCTGCCGCAGGCGTCTGTGAGTGCAGTCTTTGACGTTATGTAGTTCTCCCGCCTCAATAAGCCTCCGCTGCCGGATGAGCAATGCTCGTTCGATCGTCGCCTGGAGCTTCGCCCTCGTCAGCGGTCCCATCGGCGCAAATTCGCCCGTGCCCATCTCGGCGGCCCTGGCCTTCTTGCGGTATGCCGCCGCCGGGTCCGGATTCAGGTGGATCTCCGCCCACGCCTTCACCCTCTCCACATCCCACGATGGCGCCAGCGAAAATGGCCAATCGTCGCGGGCTATCCATTTGCGCACCGTCGATTCGGCCCGACCCACCTGGCGGGCCAGAGATCGAATCGTCTTCGCCTGCATAGGGCCCTTCCTATTGCCCATCTACCAGTCGCCTCACGGCAAGCCTGACGCCCGCCGAATGCCTTATCAAACCTGTTCGTTCAACCGTAATCACTTTATCGTCTCGCACTTGCGCCCCTGCGCGACTACTTTTCCAAATCTCATTTTCTCTCGACTACCGGGCCTCGCTTTGACCCGCACCCGGGCCCGCCGCGTCGGAGGACCCGAAGCCTCTGGCCATTCTCACAGTTTTCGCCCATGCCGCCGGACCGACGGCCGCTTCCATGTGCTTGTTGAACCACCATCGCCAGCAGGCGCCCTTGGGTTTTTTTGTCCGCTTGCGGCGGATGGTGGTCGCCTCCTTGATCGCCCGCCGATGCAGCTCCATAAACTCGACCGGCCCCAGCCCGAGCTTCACCGCCGCCGCCCACGCCACCACGAGCGCCCCGCGTTCCCGCCGCTCGAACTCCTCCGGCCCCTGGGGCGGACGTGCCTTCCTCCCCTCGATCACAAGGTCCTCTCGCGTCGGATACAGCGCTTGGCCCACATCCCGCACCATCACGTCGATCGCCTCGACATACGCCGATTCCCCTCCCCCGAACCCCTCGGCCCCCTCGCAGGCCGGCGACGATGCCTCAGGGTCGGCTTCCGTCGGCTCATCCGGCTCGGCTCCCGGCGGGTGGTGGGTGGGGGCGGCTGGGGCGGCGTCTCCCGCCTGGACCGCCTCTGTGGCGCCTGCCTGCCCGCCCGGGGTCTGATCGCCTCGCGTCCCGCCGTCTCCCGTGGGGGTGCCGCCTGGTGGTGCGTCTGCGGTCTCCAGTGGCGAGTGCGGGGCTTGCCCGTCTCCCGGCTCCCCGTCTGCCGGCAGAGGCGCAGCCGGAGCCGGTTGTCTGAAGTCTCCGGTCTGGCCGTTGCCGTGGGCCGTCGGCGGTGGAGGCGCAGCCGGAGCCGCCGGCGGCGTCTGCCTGTCTCTCGTCTCCTGTCTAACGTCACCCGGCCGCGGTCCGGCCGCCGGCCGGCCGTCGGCCGGACGCCGGCCGGAAACCGGCCGGCCATCGGCCGCCTCGGTTGGCGGGGCGGCCGGGGTCTCTTCTCCCGCAGCGGCGGGAGCCTCGTCGACCTGCTTTGCTTCGTTAACCTCTTCCCCCGACACATCGGGGGCATCGTCGGTCTGTCCGTCCCATACCGGCAGGATCGTCCTGTCGGCCCGGATTGCAGCCTCGATATCCGGCCGTTGGACCCGCTCCAGCAGGCACACGTCGATCAGTGCTTTGATGGCCCTCTTTATTGCCGCCACATCGGCCACGCCGATGACCTGGCCGATCTGCGCCGCCGTCGCCGCCCGGTAGTGGTGATTGACCAGCCAACCCCGCAGGGCCGCGGTACGTCCGAAGCCGTAGTGCCCCAGGATTTCGTCGTAGATGGCCAGGCTCGTCAGCCCGCCCCTGGTGGCCTTGATCGCCTGCCGTTTCATTTGGTAGCGGATCCCGGCCTCACTGCTGTCGGCGGGCGAGCGGAATTTGCCCCAGCCCAATGGGCTGGACCGCCCTTTGCGGATGGCATCCTCCGGCAGCATCTGCCACAGGCCCGCGATATACAGCACCGTATCGTGACCGTCGTCTTTCGTCATTCACATATCCTTTTGCCCTGGGGCAGGCGCATTTGCCTACCGGCCGGACAGGCTGCCGGCGGGGCGTACAGGGCCTCGCCCGCCTGCGACAATCAAGGCATTTTCCCTTGGCTACTTCGCGACGGCCTTGGCCAGCTCGTCGATCCGCTTGGAAACCGCCGCCCGCCGCCAGTCGCCCCGCAGACCGAGCGCCTGGCAGGCCAGCAATGCATCTCGATCCTCGCATTCGGCTATCGCCGCGAGCGCATCGGCCTTGCGGCCCTGCACGATCCGGTTGCGAAGATGGTTCGCCGCTTTTTGCCCGTCCGTCTCGCCGCCGGCATCGTCGCCGCTACCGGCGCCCATGGCCTTCTTGGCCGCTTTGGCCTTCTTGCCCTTCTTACCTGGCTCGGGCTTCTTCTCCGCCGGCTCCTCAGCGAAATCCTCCTTCTTCGGCCTCGGCGGGATATCCACTCCCCGCGCCGTCGCGATCGCCTCGGCTGCGTCGACCTCCGCCATCGTGTCGGCGTCCAGCGGGACGTTTTCCGCCCCGCCGCGGTAATCGATGCCCGGAGCTTCCATCATCACGCACGCCGATTCCCGCCACAGCTCGGCAAGGATCTTCCCGCCGATCTCCGTCTTGCCCTCGGCCAGGGCGATCCGCATCTCCAGCAGCTCGTCACGCGTCCGCGACCAGTGTGACGGGGATCCCTCAAAGCCGACATAGCGGGCGATGATGGTCTCGACCATTCGCTTCGGGGCCCCGGCTGCGAACCCCTCCAAATATGCCGCGATCGCCTCGTCCACGGCCTGAAAATACTCCCACATCGCCACGGCGAGCTTCTCGGCGGCGTTGCGCGGGAACGCCGCCTGAGCCTTCTCAATCTCGCTCTGCCTGATTTTCGATTGACCGGCGTTGCCTGTGCTCTTCTTGCCCCGCCCCTTCTTAACCTTTTCGACGCAGGCCGGGCATATCGCCCCGCTGTCGGTCGATGTATATCCGCTCACGGCGTCGGCGATGCGGCCGCACGACTGGCACACGTCCAGCCCCGCCTTCTTGGCCTTGGCCGCGGCGGCGGTGCGTTTCTTTTTGTCCGCCTTGTGTTTGGCGGCCTTGACCTTCTCCCAGGCCTTGCTCTTGGCCTCGTAGCATGGCCGGTTCGTGCAGTATCCCTTCTTGTCCGATCCCTGCGGGCGGATGCCCGCAAAGAGCATCGGCTGGTCGGCGTAGCTCGCCGTGTTGTCCGGGCAGCCCTCGCAGCGGCCCCGCCCGGCCGCCGCTTTGAACGGCTCGCCGGTCTCAACCTCGTGCTTCAGCCACCCGCAGGCCGCCAGCCCGCACATCGCCCATGCGACCTGCTTTCGCAGCTCGGCCATCGACATTACGTAATCGCGTGGGTCCCCGGCCGCGTGGCCCCAATACTTGACCTCCACCCATCCGGTCTTTTCGCCGCCCCACCTCAGGTTCGTGGCGGCGCCGGCCAGATCGATCTGCCTCTTGACGTCGCCGACGCGGGCGATCAGTTCCGCCTGGTGCACCGGCAGCCGGCCGCTGGCCGCCAGCTTCATCACCGGCTCGGCCAGCCGGGTGAGCGACAGGTGCCTTCGGACCGTATCCTCGGATATGTTCGCCTGGTGGGCGATCTGCGCCACGGACATCCCCGCCTCGGTGGCCTGCCCGAATACCGCCGCCACCTCCGCGTGGTTCAGGTCCCGCCGCTGGACGTTCTCGGCCAGCCTGGCCCGTGCTTCCCACGCGTCATCGACGGACGCATAGAGCTTGGCCTCGACGAAAGTCTCGCCCGCCCGCTTTGCCGCCTCGAGCCGTTGATGCCCGGCAATCAGCCGGAACGCCCACTTGCTGCCCGCCGGCATCTTGCGGGCGACGATCGGCTGGAGCATCCCCAGCTCGCTGATCGACTCGCCCAGCTCAGCCAGAAACCCCTCGTGCATCTCCGTCCGCAGGTTGTGCGTCGCGTCGATCTGGTCGATCGGCAGCATGACCAGGTCGGCCCTCTTCGCCCCGGGCCCGCCTTCGGGCCCCGCGGCCGTCAACATGTTTGCTTCGCGTTCGCTCATGGTATTATCCTTTGCTTTGGTTTGCCTGCCCGCGGGCAGACTTTGGGGTTCATTCCCGGGCCCGCCTCATTCGTCAGTCTCTCGCGGGGCCCATTCTTCGGGGGGCCTGCGGCCGGCGCCCTGAGTGATCAATTCGCCGGCGGCGCGGGCGAACTCCCGCCGCGTTTCGTAGAGCCGGTGTTCCTCCATCGGCGTGATCCGTCCGCAGTTGGAATAGACCTGGAGGACCGCCGCCACAACGTCGGCCATCGCCCCGGCCGCCTCGACCGCCGTCACAAGCCGCTGCGCCGCGTCGATCAACAGCCCCTCGTCGACGCGGTACTCGTGCTCGTACTGTCCGGCCCGGCCGTCGACCCGCCGGCGGACCGCGGCGATCGCCATCGCCGGATCGCTGCCCGGTTCTCCCGTCGAACTCCTCGCATGTTCATCGCTCATTGTTTTAGCCTTTCTTGCGATTCGCGATCGCCCGCCTCAGACGGCCTTGCCCGTCGCCGCACCTATGAGGACTTTGGCCGGCAGTATCTTTCCGCCGGGCGTGACATAGATCAGCAGCCCGTTCAGCAGGAAAAGGAACCCGCCGTCGTGCGGGGCGCATTTCGCCCCAAGAGCCGTCGCCATCTCATAGGCCCCCGCCACCCGCGCGTCGCGTGCGATTTCTTTCTTGCTTGCCGCCCGGCCGGTGTGGGGCAGCGGCCGATCGTACTGGCCGCGCTCGATGATGATCTCATCGTCGACATTCTCGCCCGCGCCATCCGCCGGCGGCCATTGATCCGTCTGTTCCCTTTGGCCCCTTTGGCCGTACGCCCCGCGCTTGCCTCTGGCGGAAGGCAGGACGTAGTCCGTATAGATCTTCCGCTCGGCGGGGTCGGCCGAGTGCGCCCACTTACCGTGCTTAAAACACAGCCCGCGGCTCTGCACCTCTTTTCCGCAGCCCGGCACGCAACACGTCTCATTGGTCGTCTTGCTCATTGTCGCGATTCCTTTCCCGGCGCGCATCGGCGCCGCCGTCATTCGTCCGTGAAGTCCGCCAGCGTTTCACCCTGCCCGGCGGCGTCTTCGGCGTCTTGGGCGTCTCCGGTCTCTGCCGTCGGCTCTGCGCCCGTCTCAATCGCCGCCAGCCCGACGACCTTGCACCCGCCGGCCCGAAGCGTGTTCGCCCACTTTGAGGCCATCTCGATACAGTGATTCTTGACAAGCCCTTCGCCGCACGTGGCGATCGTCTGCCCGTTTTCCGGGCACACAAATCGGAATCCCCAAACGTCCCGCCTCGCCCGGCCGGGCCCCTTTGTTGCGTGCCGAAAAATCTCGATTTTGAGTTGCTTGAATCGCGCCATGGTTTGCCCTTTCAGTTGTGCTCGTTTCGCGTTGCCATTTCCCGGTTATCCGCCCTCCGCTTCGGCGCGCATCCTGTCGACGTATGTCTGCGATATGTCAATCGCAATGCACCGCCGCCCCAGCTTCATCGCCGCCCTGTACGTTGTGCCGCTTCCGGCCATCGGGTCGACGACCAGGTCCCCGGGCTTTGTGGATAGCAGTATGCACCGCTCGACGAGCGCCTGGGGGAATTGCGTTGGGTGCCATCGCCGCCGCTTTTTGAACGTCCCGCACACGCGGGGGAAGTCCCATACATCGTCAGGCACGCGCCCGCGCGGGTCCGCGCGCTTATCGTTGTACTGCGTCTGCCGGGCCGACGGCTCGCGGATCGCATCCGGATATAGCGGCGCCCCGTCTTGGCGGATCCGGAAGATCGGTCGGTAGCCGTTGCCAAGATCGTTCTGCCGATACTGGCCGAACGTAAACCGCCAGATAATCTTGCGGACCTCGCAGCGATCCCAGGTTGCCATCATCGGCCAGAGGACCGGCTCGTAGCGGGCGTTCGGCGTGAAAAAGACGGTGGTCCCGTGGACCGTGGACCTCGACAGCCACCGGCGGAGCGTCGACTCATATTCCGCCGCCGGCAACCTGTCCCGGTAGCCGTCATATTGCAAGCCGAGATTGTCGGGCGGGTCGAGAAAGATCATCTCCGCGTAGATCTTGTAAAGTGCCAGCATCCCCGGCCCGTCGCCGCAGACGATACAGCCCTGCGACTCACCGGCCATGACCGCTGCGATTTCGGCGTTCATTTGGCGGCCTCTCCGGCCGATTCTTTTGCCAAGACACGGCCAGTACCAGCGCAACAGCAACAGCGGCCCTGAATTATTAGGCCCGCCAGATTCATAGTTTTGATCCCCATATCGCAGTTAGTACAGTCAGTCCATTCCGGGCCCGTACGAATAACGGGGATACCTTGACCTCGATGAATCGCTCGCCATTCCTCATCACTGAGGCTGCCGCTTCTTTCATATTGGCGCGTCCTTTCGTCAGGGGTTTCGCCACGGCACTTGCCACCTTCGGTATTCATTTCGCCGCCTCCGCCGGCAGGGCCTCAAGCTGCTTGAGTGTGCCGGGCATCTGCCCCGTGGATAGGGCATGTCGAATGTGCGGCAGCGCGTGCTGGTAGATCGTCGCCCCGTCGGCCATCACGATGTACGGCATAAAGGCCTGCTCGAAACTTAAGACCCCATCCTGCACGCCGACCAATAGCGCCTTGACCACAAGGCACAGGCTCCGCCATCGGCGGCGGACTTCCCGCTCCCAATCGGCCATCGCCTGCGATTGGCTACGGCGCTTGCCGGATATCGGCGTATGCGTAAATACCGGGTCGTTGCGGTCCGGCAATGGGACGGACATTTGGCAATGGATCCGCCTGTACTCGAAGGCGATTTTGGCCTCATTGCCGTTACTGTAGTATCCAAAGGCGTCGGCGCCGAACCGCCGGAGCTGTCTTTCAATCTCCGCCCGGCTGCGATCCTCGCTGACCTGGGTTTTGTTGGCATAGGGCATTTATCAGTCGCCCTCCCAGTTCTCAGATTCGCCGGCGTCGGGCAGTTCAGCAGCCCCGTCTGAAGCCCTGTCCGATTTTTCCGCGTCGGCCTTCTCCAGTTTCCGCTCCGTCCAGAACGCCTCGCAGGCGTCGGCGATCCTGTCGACGGCGGCCTTGCCGATACCGCGGATCTTCCGATACCAGAAATCGCCGTTGACGTTCATCCAATCCGTCAGCTCCCCAAGCGTCGTGATCGGCGTAGAGTTCTCGGCGAGTTTCTTCAGGATCCCCGGCGTCAGCCCCGGCCCCGGCAGTCGGTCCAGGTCAATCTCGCGCCAGTCGTCATCGTCGTCGTCGACGCCGATAAGCGATAGCACCTTTGTCGGCGCACCGTTCGCAGCCTGGACTGTCGGCTCGCCGTTTTCATCGAACATGCGGCCCTGCCCGCCCTCGGCGTCGCCGAGGAGGTCATCAAGATACGCCTCCGCCGCACGCAGCGTCTTTCGCAGTTCCTTTAGGTCCGCCAGGTCATCCGCGCATCGGCGGCGCAGTTCAACCACCCGCTTATGTGCCGCCGTGATCTCCGGCGGGAGCATCTTTGTCTCTGTTTGCGTTTCTTCGCCTTCGCACATTGCATTGTCCTTTCACGTCCGTTGTCATGCCGGTTAAAAAAATCCCGGCGGGCGCATTCCGTGGCGCCTAGACCCGCAGGCCGCTCGGTCGTCCATGACCCGCCGGGTTTTTTGCCCTTCGCGTCGCCGGCTCTCGCCGCTCGCGTCAGTCCTCGGTATCCGCCGGCGTGATGTCGACGAAGTACGAACGCCCGGGCTGGAATTGTGTCTGCTCGGTATCCGGCATCCTGATTTCCAGATGGCCGCCGGGCCTGCACCTGGGAAATTCCGAGTCCTCCCCGCCGCACTCGATGACGGTGGAAAACTCGACCGTTCCCTCAACGACGGGCTTGCCCTCCTCGTCGTACCCATCGGCGCATCGCTCGATCCGATCACATTTGAATTTTCTTCTCACCTTCATCTCACGGTCCTTTCTCGCTGCTTCGTCGTTATCCCGGCACTACGCCGGGCTTCGCGTCCGCCTGCCGTACGGCAGGCCCTTTGCGTCCTTCGTGTTCACTCGCCGGGCCAATAGACCCGATACCCGTGGCCGAGGAAGTCGTTTCTCCGGCACTCCTGGCGATAGTATTCGTCGGGGCCGAACTCTTTTCGCCACAGGGTGCACGCCCACAGAACCGCCGCAATGAACAGTCCCACCGCCGCCAGCGTGATCGCCGCCGGCCCGATCAATAGCGCCGCCAGGACGCCCGTCGCCGTTCGGCCGGCGGGTCCCAGCTTCGCCCAGCGCCAGCACCAGTAAGTCACGTTTCGTTTTTCTTTCCGCATCGTCATCGCGATCGTCCTTTCTTCCGGCGCGGCAGAGCCCGCCGGCCATCGCCCGTATCCCGCCGCCCGGATTCGCCGGATCTCCGCTTGGACCTTGGCGAAATACTCGGCCGTGGTCTGGCCTTTGATCTCGCGCTCCGTCATTCGCCCGTCGATGATCGCCACGGCGAAGCGCGTCAGATATTCGGTCTCGATCTCGCCAATCGTCCTGCTGGGAATGATTCTCATATCCCGCTGCTCTCCCTCTACCTGTCGCCCGCCCGAACGGCACAATCGCCCGCGACATCCATCATGGCCGGTAGCTCGACAACGATCTCGTCTGCGTTAAGGTCGACCAATTCGCCGGGCTTTGCTCTTACGGTCCGGAAGGTCTCCGTCTTCTTATTCAGGACACCCACCCATCGCTTCGTCGGCCCGACCCCGGCGATATCGCCTGCGATCCGAATCACCTTCTCACGTTCGACTGTGTCGATCGGCGCTTGATCGAGCATCGACGCCGGCACATTGCCCGCCGCCAACTCGACCGCCAGCAGAAAGAGCGAGAGCTGTCGGCTGGTAAACTGCCCCCGTTCGACCGCCTCGACGTGCGCCTGGAGGTGCGCCAAGGGCGCGCTGACACCGACGATTTTTCGATTGACTCTCGCCGACTTTTCGATCTTCGCCTTGCGCCGCACTTCCGCCAGCGTTGCCTTTGTCGTATCTGCAAGGCACGCAATCCCCAGCACCTTCTCATCCGATTCATCCAGCAGTCGGGCGACCAGGCTCCGAACGGCCGGCGCTGAACGTCGCAGGACCGCGGCAATCTCATCGGGCCTTTCGCCACGGTCGAGGGCCTCAACCACCATCGAGATCTCACCGATCGTCCATCGTTGATTATTTCCTGACGCATCTCCTCCCCCGCGGGCCTGGGGCTCGACCCTAGCATCGCCCCCTGGATCCTTCAGCAAGGCCAATTGTCCGTCATTCTTTTCGCCTTTCGCTTCCTTCGCGTTCGCTTCACTCATTGTGGGCTCCTTCCCGTCTATTGCCGGCATTCATGATCCCGCTGTTCTCAATGCTTTAACTTCGCGACAGTCCGACCGGGCGGGGCTCTTCATCGTCCGCACGGGCGATGCGTCGTCGCCCCGCCCGAGGTCGGCTTCCGTCGGGTTGATTCTCCCCGGCCGCTCGACAGCCCCGTACCGCCCTGCAACATAGGGAGTCCGGCATGGCATTCGCGGACGCGGGTCCAGCCATCCGCCGATGATTTCCATATCCTCATCAAAGGCGACCCCAGCTTCGCAACAGGCCTGTGCGTATCGGAACCCCTGAAACCCGCGCATGGGGATCGGCCTGATCCACGTCCACGTGTTGGCAGGCATATAGACGTAATATCCGGGCAGCCAGAGCCTGCCCGTCGTATCGCACCGGCGGTGCGTGGAGCGGTGCTTGACCCGGCTGACCAATGCGTATCCTCGAACGTAGCCGTCCTCGACGTAGTAGACCCGGTCGCCGGCGACTACATTGGGGTTGGCGTGATCCGGGAACCGCCGAAAGTACTCACCGCCGCCGGCGGCGACGGCGTCTGCCGCCTCTTGTGCCGCCGCCCGCATCTGCGCTTTCGGTGTCGTCACAATGATGTCCATTAGTTTCCGCCTCCGGCGGGCATGTCCGAGGTTTGCGGTGTGTGGTTTGCGGCTCGAGAGGCGATGAACGCCAACATCTCAGAAGAGGTCACAGCCAGGCAGTCGAACATCCGGACCATTAGTTCGGGCTCGCCGTCGGACAGGAGAATAACTGTCGGTTTCCCCCGGCCCGCGGCCCATCCCATTTCCATCGATGCGCTCCGCCCGAACGGTTGCACCCCGACGAACAGGTCGGCCCACTCCATCGCCTTGAAGTCCTGCCCGTAGGCGTCGACCGCGATCGGATGGCCCAGGGCGGTGACATATTGTCTTGTGCTCCAGAGTCGATAATCTGGGTCGATCTCTGACCAATGAAAACCGTGATTCCCCTCCCGCGGGTTGCGGAAGTCATACACTTCATGCCCGGCGTGACGCAACTCGCTCACTACCTGGGGTTGCCATACGTTCCGCCAAGATGATGCGATATATATTTTCACTTCTTGCCCTCCGTGCTCTCCGTGGTCTTCGTGGTGATCTGTTTTTCGAGAATAGTCACATCCAGCCACCGCACGCCCCATGCCAGGGCCTCGGCGTGTGTGCGGAAAAACACGTCTAGCCTGTCGCCCTTGATCGCCCCTCCCCTGTCCAGTACCGGCACGGGTCGCCCGTCCGCGTACCCGGGAACCTGGACCATCGCGCCGAAGGCTATGTCTTTCGGCGCTGCGACGAAGCGCCCGCCGTTTGCCGTGACCGGCTCGCCGCCGGCGGTGATGCCGTCGGCCTGCGACCCGCAGCAGATGGCGCATGGGCAGTACGCCGTGACTCTCATCCGTCTGACGACAGGGGCGGGATGCGTGCGTTCAAAAAAACCGGCGGCGGGAGGCTCCCGTGGTGCTGCCGCCACGGTTATCGCCTTGCAACTCGGGTAGGAGGGGCCCCGGTCATCAGCCTGCCGACCTTTCTCAAGGGTCGCGGCGAGCCCGCCGCCGGCTGACCCAATTCCAGAGACTCGCCAGCTCCCGGCAGGCGAGTCTAGACGATCGACTTCCTCACCCCCCCGGGGGGCCGCGATTGCTCTCGGCCTCCCCGCACCGCCAGCCGTCAGACAGTACGGATCCTCAGCCACTGTAGCATTTTTTATCAATTCCCCCGCCTTGGCGGGCCTGATCGCCAGGAGCACGATCACGCCCACCGCCGCGGCCAGCATCGTAGTCAACACCAACGATCGCGTCCGTTCTCGCCGGTACATATCGTTCAGTTCATTCCATGTCGGCATGGATGGGAGTTTCGACTTCCTAGTCTTGTTCATCGCACGTCCTTCCATGGCTGTACGGCTCTGTCGCGTCCGTCGAAAAAGCGGCCGGGTCCCGTCGGCGGGGGGGGGACCGATCGGGACGCCGGCCTTTGTGGGCAGTCCGCCGCTCTGCGATCGGCTTGCTGCCCCTCGGCCGCGATGGGGGTGATCGCGGCCTCGTAGTCGTTTTCGTTCAGTTCGCAGGCGATCCCCGTCGCCGGGGAGAACTGTCCGTTGCCGGCCGGGATCGCCTCGAAGCAGACAGGGACGTGATCTCCGTCGATCCCCAGGCAACCCGGCCCGGCGCCCTGCCCGCGATTGGCGCATCGCAGGCAGTTGGCGTTGGTTTCCGCCGTCGGCTGTGAGCCGGTCAGCGCCGCGTATATCACCGCGTCGTAGGCCGGGCGGATGATGCTGTGGCATAGGGGCAGCCGTCGCTGCGGCGATTTTGGCCGGGGCGCTCCCGGGCACGCGCCGCCGGATCGCGTCCAGTGGCTGCATATCCCGCACTCGGTTCGACAATCGGGGAGCGTGAAGCGGAGTTCGGCGGGGACTTTTCGTCCCTCCGCCATGGGCTGTCCCTGCGTCCCGACCTGCCTGCCGGCAGGCGGGTCTGTCGTTTTGCGGGGCTCGGTCATGGCTTGGACCTCCCGTGATCGCAGCGGGCCACGGACGTTTTTTTCTGGTAATTCCCCTGCCGCGTGCTAGAATGACGACTGTAGGGAGGCGGCGACAAACAGCACGTCACGGAGGGCCCGGCAAGTAGGAAGTCACCACGATGATCCGGCCCCAGATTGCTGAAACAATAGGACCGAGCGGCAGCTCCGCCGCCGCCCGGTCCCGCTCGACGAGTCGTCAAATCGGCGTCCAACCGGAAATGGGACTCGCGAGTTTCACTGCCGCGGCGCATCCCTGCCAACCCTGCCTGCCGGCAGGCAGGCGGCACACACGCAGCCCGGCAAGGCAGATCATCGCGGCGGATTTTCGCCTTAGCATTCCCTTGCGCGATTCTTTCGCCGGATATCGTGGACGCCGATTTCATGGCCACGATGATAACCCCGGTTTGCGCAAGAGCGGTTCGATCCCCCTCGGCTCCATTCGATGCGTTTCGATAGCCCCGCAGGGGCTATCGAAACTTACTCATGACGAGCCATCTTGCAGCTATACGGGTTCGTTGTTTCATAGGGTTGTCGCCAGGCTGATGCGCCCCACAGAACACGTATGATGAGGAGAGCGCCATGACGCTCAACGGCAAACACATCGCGATAATGCTCGATGAGCAGTACCAGGAGCTTGAGGTGTGGTACCCGTATTTCCGCTTTATCGAGGCCGGAGCGAACGTCACGCTTGTCGCGGGCGTGGCGGGGCGGACATATTCATCGAAGCTGGGCTACCCTTGTACGTCCAATATGGAGGCGGCGGATGTCCGGGCGGCGGATTTTGACGCGGTGGTGATACCGGGCGGGTGGGCGCCGGACTACATGCGACGTGACGAGACGATGGTGCGGTTCGTTCAGGACGCAGCGAAGGCAGGTGTGGTGCTGGCTGCGATATGCCACGGTGGGTGGATGCTGTGCTCGACGGACGTGCTGAAGGGCAAGCGTGCGACGAGTTTCATGGCCATCCGCCACGACATGGTCAACGCCGGGGCCGAGTGGGTGGACGAGGAAGTCGTCGTTGACGGCAACGTGATAACGGCCCGAAAGCCGGACGACCTGCCGGCGTTCTGCCGGGCGATTATCGAAGCGCTATCCTGATAGGCTGTCAATGGTTACAATGGGCCGTGCTGACCGCAGGCCAGCAGGTATTATTCAAACAGGGCCGAGCCGATCCGCAGGACGGTGGCGCCTTCTTCGACGGCGATGGGGTAGTCCTGGCTCATTCCCATAGAGAGATGGCGAAAGTTGTCGCCGCCGATCTTATCGTTGCGCATCTCCTCGAACATTTCCTTGAGGCGGCTGAAGGCGTGACGGACCTCTTTGGGGTCATCTGACAGCGGGGCCATGGTCATCAGCCCGATGAGGCGGATGTTCTTGAGCGTGCACATTATCTCGCCGAGGTGCGCTGCGGCACCGACGGCACAGCCGAACTTCTGTTTCTCCTCGGAGCAATTGAGCTGGAGGAACACGTCTATGAGGCGGCCAATGGACTCAGCGCGAGTGTCGATTTCTTCGGCGAGGCGGAGGGAGTCGACGGAGTGTATGCAGTCGGCGGCCGACAGGACGGCGCGGACCTTATTCCGCTGAAGGTGCCCTACCATGTGCCACCGCACCGGCGTGGGCAGCGGGCTCTGACGCCGCTGAAGGTAGGCAGCCATCTCGCCGGCGCGTTCGGTGAGCTGCTGGACGCGGCTTTCGGCGAGGTCGGTCAGCCCGACGTCGAGCAGACGCTTCATGCCATCCAGATCGGTTGTCTTGGTGACGGCGACGATGCTGATCTCTCGCGGGTCCCTGCCAACGCGGCCACAGGCTGCGGCGATGTTATCGCGGATTCTCCCGAGATTCTTCTGGATCCTGCCTTGACTGATTGCCATGCCGGGAAGATACCGCGCACCGAGTCGGCTGACAAGCCTTCGCCCGGCTGTGCATGCAAAACGGGGCGCTCCGGGAAAAACAAAGCGCGGCCAGGCTTGGGCCCAGCCGCGCGGTTCACTTGTCGGCGGCGTGCAGATCTATCCGAGCCTGCCTTCGCGCTCAGCCATAACGTAGTTCATGCAGAAATCGTCTTTGCCGGCGACGGCCTCGGCGGCAAGGATCGCCGCGACGATACCCGGGATGCAGGGGTCAATTATTCCGACGTCCATTCCGTGGTAAATTGCCTGGCTGAGGAGAGCGAAGTTAACCAGCTTTCGTTTGGGTAGGCCGTAGCTAATGTTCGAGCAGCCGCCGCCGATGTGCACATGGGGGTACTTGTCATGAATTTTGGCGATTGCGTCGATGACGGCTCGCCCGCTGGCTGGATCGGCCGAGACCGGCAGGAAGCACGGGTCGACAATCAGCTCGTCGAGCTTTTTACCAACACCTGTGAGCTTTTCCAGAAGGATGTCGGCCCGACGGACGCGGTCATCTGCGCCGGTGGGGGTGCCGTCGTCGCTCATCAGCAGGGCGACGACCATGCACTCATGGTCGCGGGCGATGGGCAGCATGGGGCCAAGGCGGTCGCTTTCCAGGGAGATGCTGTTAAGGATGGGCTTTTTCTTTGCGGCCTCCAGGCCGGCGACGACAGCCTGCGGGTCGGCGGAGTCAACGGCGACTCCCTTGTCGGTATTGGCCTGGACAAGTTCCATCAGCCATTTGATGTTTTCGGCTTCCTGCCCCTTCTTCGGGCTTCCGCCGTTGACATCGATGAAGTCGGCGCCGGCATTCGCCTGCTCGACGGCGGTCTTGATGATAAACTCGGCATCGCGCTGCTCGAGCGCCTTGCCGATGGCCGATCGGGTGGCGTTAATCTTCTCGCCGATGATAATCATTGCGTGTCTCCTGTCCGGATGGTTCTTCCTGGCGCCGGCGCGGGACCGACTCAACGGTGAGCGGGCGCCGCCCCGCGGGTCAGGTGGGGTGGCAACTCGGCGTAACCCATACCCTAGATAGCAGAGATTGGCAAGCCAAAGAATCAGGGGTTAGTGCACCGCTATTTTTCGGCCTGGTTCAGCAGTCGCTGCAACTGGGAGGAATTGTAGAACAGCGATTTGCCTCCGGTTTGCTCTGCCAGGTCGGCAAGGGACTTGTTGACTTCGTCGTCGCCGTCCATCGAGATGGTGATCATGACGACGCCCTGTTCGGTTGCTTGCCGGATGAAAGATGGCGAATCAATTCTCTTGCGGGCGAACAGGACTATCGTCGCCGGTTCAAATGACATCGCCTCCTGAAGGGCTGCAATGGTATCCCCTACGCCACTGGGAATAACCTCGCTTGCGAGTTGTTCGATTTCCCGGCCGCGGACACCTCCGAACGGGCTCTGTGAGATGACCTTGGTGTTCTCTTCCTCGGCGATGATGACATTGAAGGCATCGTCAGCCGCCAAAGAGTCCACCGATGCCGCTGTCATGAGAACGGCGTAGTAGTACATTCCGCGCATCAGGCCTCCGGCGTCTATGCAATAGACGACCGGCGTCTTGAGCGCCACGTCGCCGGCGATCGTGCGGGGCTGGCCCGTGAGGAAGGGATTGGCCGGGGCGGGCTCCGGAGGCAACAGCGGTTCAGGGACGACCTCGTTGGGAGCTTGGATTATGGGCGGCGCCTGTTCCTGACGGCCGGATGACAAGATCAGCACCACCCCGGCGATCATCATCGCCAGCAGCATGACCATGAGGATCAACGTGGCGACGCCCTGAAAGACAATGCGGTCGGCTACGGGGATGTCAACCATCTCGGCGGCGGCATCGGCCCGCATAGCAACCCTGGGGCCGGAGCCCGCGCCAGTTGGTGGGGCATCAGGCCGTTGCTGCTGAAGGACGCTGGGCTCAAACAAAGGGTTCGGCACGTGGTTGATGGTCTTGCAGTAAGGACATCGACATACGCTGCCGGCGAAGGCCTCGTCGATCGAGATGCGTCTGTTGCAACGGTTGCAGCGAATCTTGATGGCCATGCTGGGCTTCCCTTGCAGGGCGGCGAGACAGCCGTCCGCGCATCAGGCGGCGCACACGGCGCCGTTCGTTGCCGTCCTAAAGTATTATATGTTCGGCAATGGAGCCCCACAACCATCAGTGGGAGTTTAAGATTAGGCGCACTATCTCCGTCGGGCGCTTTGCCCGATGAGGCACCGGACTGACACGTGTGGAAGCGGCGGCCTACAGCCGCTCCACTTCCTGCTGCTCGGACTCACCGGCGGGGCCCTCGGGCTCAGCGGGGGTGGTAGCCGGAGCCATCGTGGGATTGATCGTGACAGTCAGGCCGCCCGCCTGGACAGTTGCCGATGAATCCAGGCTGTCGAAGACGAGCTTGAATTTCAGCCCATCGGTGGCGCCGACAACAGCGGCCTGCCAGTCGATCCGGGTATCGGTCTGTTCGCCCAACTTGTCCACGCCGCTGCCTTCAGCAGGCTCCTTGCCGGAACGATCGTCAAAGAAGAGCTTGCCGACAAGGGCGACAGTGCCGCCGTCGACGGTGATGAATCCATCCCAGTTTGAGTAATACTCCGGGCCGATCCCGTCGATCTTCCTGTCGAGGTCGCCCCATACGGCAGCGACGCAAACAACAAACTTGTCGCCATCCTGGCGGGCATAGCTGACGTAGACCCTCAGGAGGTCCTGATCGGACTTGGATTGTTCCAGCGTCTCTGCAACGTGTTTTCGAAGCTGAAAGGTGCGGTGCCTGTGTCCACAGGCGTTGCTGACGCCCGTTATGGCCAACAGCACCAGTAGGCTCACTGCGACAATCTTGCGGATCATTGGTATTCTCCTGTTCAATGCAAGGATCGGTGTATATGGTCAGCGTAACGTTGTGCGGTGAAAGTTATTGCCTTCAGTTCTGTAATTCTATACGTGCACGTGTCGTCTTGCGCGTCGTGTCCCCACTTGACGCTGTCGCCGGGCTGACGATAAAATACTCGAATAACCTAATTGGCGCTATGCAATTTTAACCTGCGATCAGAGCAAGTGTTATACTATGAAGGCGCAAGTTTTTTGTGGGATTCTGCTGGGCGCACCGCGGGGTTGCTCATATAATTCCGGTCTTTGGTTCAGGACGGTCCTGAACCATGACTGCACAGTGCGCAGTGTGTACCAGTGACGCAAGGCATTCACGCAGTGCATTCAGTGAATGATTCACCGCGTCGGTTAGTTGTTTTCCAGGACGAACCGGCGCTCAATCTGTGGGCAACCGACCGTATGTCGCGGGGTCGCTCTCTGGCCGAGCTGATTCGACGGGAATTCGGCAATCCCGCGAGGAAATTGATCACCTGGTCCCTTGGATTACCTGTCTTGCGAAATTCCTGTTGTCACCTGAGCTCGAGGTACTTCTTGGATGGGTAGCGAACTGAAAACAGCAGTGCAGAGAATCTTCAAAGAATGCGGCAATGACCGCACCTACATGATGGACATTCTTCGGGCGGTGCAGCAGCAGTTCGGCAGCATCTCGGACGAAGCGATGGACGTGATAGCTGAGTCAGCTTCCTGCCCTCGTGTGGAAGTTGAGAGTACGGCTTCGTTCTATTCGTTTTTTTCCAAGCAGCCGAAAGGTGAAGTGGTCATCCGCGTCTGCAACGACATAATAGACAAGATGCACGGCGTTGACCGGGTTGCCGACGCCTTCAGCAAGGCGCTGGGTATTGACTTTGGCGAGACGACGCCGGACGGCAAGATCAGCCTGGAGTGGACGCCCTGCATCGGCATGTGTGACCAGGCTCCGGCCGCGCTGGTAAATGACGAGGTGATGACGCACTTGTCCAGCGACAGCGCACGCGACATCGTGGCGCGTCTGGTCGGCGGCAAGGAGTACTTTAAGCTGCCGCACCAGCTCGGCGACGGCGTGAACGGCACGAAGCTGGTCCATTCCATGGTCGTCAATAACATCCGCCAGGCCGGCGAGGTCATCTTCGCCGACTATGAGTCCGGCGCGGGCCTGAGCAACGCCCTGAGCATGACGCCAGCGGAGGTCATCCGCAGCATAAAGACCGCGAGGCTGCGAGGCCGGGGCGGTGCGGGATTCCCAACCGGCATGAAGTGGGAGTTCACTCACGCAGCCGAAGGCGACAAGAAGTTCGTCATCTGCAACGCCGACGAAGGCGAGCCGGGCACGTTCAAGGATCGCGTTCTCCTGACGGAATGTTCCGACATGCTGTTTGAAGGCATGACGATAGCAGGCTACGCGATCGGAAGCGATACAGGCATACTGTACCTGCGCGGCGAGTACACATACCTGCGCCGGCATTTGGAAGAGGTCCTTGCCAAGAGGCGCCAAGCCGGCCTGCTGGGTAAGAATATCGCGGGAAAGAAGGGGTTCAACTTCGACATCCGTCTTCAGTTGGGCTCCGGCGCGTACATATGCGGCGAGGAGACCGCCCTCATCAGTTCCTGCGAAGGTCTGCGAGGGGATCCGAAGAACCGTCCGCCATTCCCTGCCCAAAAAGGCTTTCGTGGGCAACCGACGGTGGTCAACAACGTCGAAACGCTTTGCTGTGCCGCCCGGATAATGGAAAGGGGCGCGGCATGGTTCACACATTTCGGCACCCATGGAAGCACCGGCACGAAACTTCTGAGCATCTCCGGTGATTGTGGCCGGCCCGGAGTTTATGAAGTGCAGTTCGGCATCAAGCTCAGCGAAGTGCTGGAGATGGCCCACGCTGATGATGCAGCCGCCGTTCAGGTTGGCGGGCCCAGCGGGCGATTAGTTGGTCCGTCCGATTTCGAGCGGACAATCTGTTTTGACGATCTTGCCACGGGCGGATCGGTGATGGTGTTCAATTCCAGCCGGGACGTCCTGGGGATAGTCGCGGCGTTCATGGACTTCTTTATCGAGGAAAGCTGCGGGTACTGCACCCCCTGCCGGGTGGGCAACGTCCTGCTCAAGGAGCGGCTCGATAAGATAATGAGCGGCCACGGCGCGCCGGAGGACCTGGACTACCTGAAGGCCCTTGGCGAGACGGTCAAGACGGCCAGCCGATGTGGGCTGGGGCAGACGTCGGCCAATCCGATATTGACAAGCCTGGCGAACTTCCGCCCGGTGTACGAGGCTTTGGTTAAGCCGCCCACCGGCGAGTTGCTGCCGACCTTCGACCTTGACGCGGCGCTGGGAGAGGCCAAGGCCCTGACACAGCGAAACTAGCTCCCTGGAGAGTTAAGAGCGATGCCAATGAGTGATTCAATCAATCTCACAATTGACGGGGTGAAAGTGACCGGCAAGGCAGGTCAGACCATTCTTCAGGCCGCCGAAGCTGCCGGCATCTATATCCCCCGGCTGTGCGCAATGACGGACCTGAGCCCGTTCGGTGCGTGCCGCGTATGTACGGTTTTCGCCGACGGCAGGCCGCAGTCCGCCTGCACCCAGCCGATATCCGAAGGCATGGTTGTAGAAAACGAAGTTGAAAGGGTCCGGCAGATTCGCAAGAACATAATCGAAATGCTCTTTGTGGAAGGCAATCACTATTGCATGTTCTGTGAAAAGAGCGGCAACTGCGAGCTGCAGGCACTGGCGTATCGGTTCGGCATCACCGCGCCGAAGTATCCCTATCAGTTTCCGGTGCGGGAACTGGACGCGTCGCACCCGGACATTTTCATCGACCAGAACCGCTGCATCCTTTGCGGCTGATGCGTCCGGGCCTCGAAGGAACTGGACGGCAAGAACGTCTTCCAGTTCGTCGGGCGCGGGACTCACAAGAAGGTCGCCTTCAACGCCGAGAATGGCCTGGTCAATACCAACGCCGAAGTGACCGACAAGGCCATCGAGGCCTGTCCGGTAGGCGCCATTATCAAGAAGCGCACCGGCTATCAGGTTCCCATCGGTCAGCGCAAGTTTGACGAAAAAGCCATCGGCTCAGATATCGAGTTGTAGTATTACCGTATGAACCCCTAGGCGAATGAAGAAGATAATCATGGGTAAACCGAAGGTAGCTACGGCATCGCTGGCAGGATGTTTCGGATGCCACATGTCTTTGCTGGACATAGACGATCGCATCCTGAAGCTCGTGGAGCTGGTGGATTTTGACAGATCTCCGATCGACGACATCAAGCACATCACCGGCCCGGTGACAATCGGCCTGATCGAAGGCGGATGCTCCAACGAGGAAAATGTCCACGTGCTCCAGGAGTTCCGCAAGTTCTGCAAGATCCTCATTTCCGTGGGCGACTGCGCGACGATGGGCGGTATTCCGGCTCTGCGCAACACCATACCACTGAAGGAATGCCTCGAGGAGGCCTATCTTAACGGCCCGACCGTCCACAACCCCCGCGGGAAGGTGCCCGACGACTCGGACATTCCGCTGCTGCTGGACAAGGTTTATCCATGCCACGAGGTGGTGAAGATCGACTATTTTCTGCCCGGTTGCCCCCCACCAGCGGACACTTTGTGGGAGGCGCTTGTAGCCCTGCTGAACGACAAGCCGGTCGAATTGCCCTACGAACTGCTGAAGTATGATTAGTGTTGTTTGGAGAATAACTGTGGTTGCTGATAACAGGAAGATTGTCATCGAGCCGGTAACTCGCGTTGAGGGTCACGGCAAGGTTACCATCCTTCTCGATGAAGCCGGGGAGGTTTCTCAGGCCCGCATGCACATTGTCGAGTTCCGCGGATTCGAGCGGTTCATACAGGGCAGGCCCTTCTGGGAATTGCCGGTTCTCGTTCAGCGTTTGTGCGGCATTTGTCCAGTCAGTCACCACCTGGCGGCGGCCAAGGCGGTGGACCAGATCGTGGGGGGAGAGAACCTTACTCCCACGGCTGAGAAGATGCGCCGACTAATGCACTACGGGCAGACACTCCAGTCCCATGCGCTGCACTTTTTCCACCTGTCGTCGCCCGACCTGCTTTTTGGGTTCGGTTCGGATGTGGCTACTCGCAATATCGTCGGCGTGGCGGCCAAGTTTCCGGACCTCGCAGTCCAGGGCGTCATGATGCGCAAGTTCGGCCAGGAAGTGATCAAGCGCACGGCCGGCAAGAAGATCCACGGCACCGGCGCGATCCCCGGCGGCATCAACAAAAATTTGTCCGTCAAGGAGCGCGACGAGCTGCTGGCGGACATGGATCAGCTGCTCACCTGGTGCCGCAGCGCTGTGAAGATCGCCAAGGATTACACGGTTGAGAATCTAAACGACGTAGCCGATTTCGGTTCGTTTCGCTCCAATCACATGGCCATTGTCCGCCGGGACGGGGCGATGGACATGTACGACGGCAATCTGCGAGCGATTGATGCCGACGGGAGGAAGATATTCGATCAGGTGGACTACCAGAAGTATTTGGACTATCTGGCCGAGGAGGTCCGCTCCTGGTCGTACATGAAGTTTCCGTTCATCAAGTCGCTTGGCCCCGACAAGGGATGGTACCGTGTTGGCCCCCTAGCGAGAATAAACACGTGCGACTTCATCGACACGCCTGAAGCCGAGGCCGCCCGCCGGGAATTCATGGCCGTCACCGAAGGCAAGCCAAACAACATTACGATGGCATACCACTGGGCTCGTATGATCGAGCTGCTGCACTCGGGGGAGAAGATCCGTGATTTGCTCAATGACGCCGATCTGCAGGGGGAAGATCTGCTGGTCAAGGGTGAGCGCCGCAATGAGGCGGTCGGTGTAATCGAGGCGCCGCGCGGCACGCTGATTCACCACTATAAGGTCGACGACAACGACCAGGTCACCATGGCGAATCTCATCGTGTCGACAACGCACAACAACGAGCCGATGAACCAGGCCGTGCAGAAGGTGGCCAAGGATCATCTCTCTGGCGTTGAGATAACTGAAGGTCTGCTCAACCACGTAGAGGTCGCAATTCGCGCCTATGACCCCTGCCTGTCCTGCGCGACCCATGCTCTGGGGCGGATGCCGCTAGTCGTGGAGCTGCGAGACCACAATGGTGAGCTGCTGGCCACAGGAGCAAAGTAATGACTGATTCGGCCAGGCGAGTGCTTGTCATAGGATACGGCAATCCGGGGCGTCTTGACGACGGCCTGGGTCCTGCGCTGGCTGAGGAGCTTGCCGCTTTGGACCTGCCCGGCGTTACGATCGATTCAAATTATCAACTGTCGGTCGAAGACGCCGAGGCCATCTCCCGGTACGACGCGGTCGTGTTTGTCGACGCCCACACCAGCATCGACGCACCCTTTTCCTTCACGCCGGTTGAGCCGGATGGAAGAGGGAGTTTTTCCAACCATTCTCTCACGCCAGGGGCGATAGTGTCGCTTGCGAGGGAGCTTTTCGGCGCGACTGCCGACGCACACGTCTTGGCGATTCGGGGATACGAGTTCAACGAGTACGGCCAGCAACTCAGCGAAGAGGCCCGGGTGAACCTGGGCGCAGCGCTTGAGTTTCTGACATCGATTTTGCCAGGTGGTGATTCCAGTTTTCCCCCGCCTCAAGCCGGCGGAGAATCGACTACCAATGCCCGAGAGGACATGACATGCAAGACGGAAAATATGTAGTTCTGTGCATTGATGACGATCAGGACTTCCTCCACGCGATGCGAATCATCCTGGAGAAGAACGGATATATGATGGTCGCAGCGGAAAGCGCCGAGGAAGGCCTGAAGGCCTACCGCCATGCTGTCCCTGACGTGGTGCTGGTCGACCTGATGATGGAAGAGGTCGACGCGGGCGTGCAGTTCATAAAAGAGCTCAAGGCCTTGGGCAGCACTGCGCCGGTCTACATGCTCTCCTCGGTTGGGGATTCCCTGAATTACACGGCTGACTATTCCCAGCTTGGGCTGTCAGGCGTGCTTCAAAAGCCCATCGACCCGGAGGGACTGCTGGCGTTGCTGAAGTCCAAGCTCTAGTCACCAAGAATCCACACGCGGCGACACGACGGACCGGACGTCGCCTATCGAGGCGCTAGCCGATGTCGTCGAAGCGACTTGTATCCAACTGGTTTGCTGCTCCCCCACCGATTCGGCGCCGCCGATTAACGATGGATGTTCTCTCGCGCCGCCAATGGCTGATGGTTCTTGTGCGCCCGTGTCTAACGCTTCACACGAAAGCGTGCGATGCGACGGCCGGTGCTTTCGTTTTTGGTCGCAATGCAGAAGATGCTACACTATCGTGGCGAATGGGCTTGATCGGCCCATCGCAGCGCACAGGTGGCTTCTGCCGTTGTGGCCGGCGGTTGGCCTGCAGCGCCTGGCTCCCCCGTGAATAAGAATTATCATGACAATCATCAAGGCTCTGGTAGCTCGTGTGAGCGAGTTCGCCGGTGTCTGACCGTCCGAGGGCGCGTGCAGGGCGTGGGGTTCCGCCCGTTCGTTTATCGCCTCGCGGACGAGCTTCGCCTGGCCGGCTCGGTGTGCAATGACATGCAGGGGGCGTCCGTACAGGTCGAAGGGGCCGGCGAAGACGTGGACATCTTCATCCGTCGCCTCCAGGAAGACCTTCCCTCGCTGGCCAGGATCAGCTCCCTGTGCGTGCAGTCGCTTCCCATCGCGGGGGAGAATGCTTTCGTCATCGTAGACAGCAGCACGGACGGCGCGCAGGATGTCGAAATCAGCCCTGACGCCGCCATCTGCCCCGAGTGCCTGAAAGAGCTCACCGACCTCGCTGATCGTCGGTTTGGGTATCCGTTCATCAACTGCACCGACTGCGGCCCGAGGTACTCGATCATCCGCAGCGTGCCCTACGATCGGCCCAACACGACTATGTCGGCCTTTCGGATGTGCCCAGTCTGCCAGGGGGAATATGACGACCCCTCCGATAGGCGATTTCACGCCCAGCCCAACGCCTGCCCCACCTGCGGGCCGAAAGTGTGGATGGTTGACAGCCGTGGTGGTCCTCTCGATGGCGACGCCATCGAGCTGTGCCGGTCCATGCTCGCAGACGGGAAGATAGTTGCCGTGAAGGGGCTCGGCGGTTTCCACCTCGCCTGCCGGGCTGATGACGACTATGCCCTCGCTCGCCTTCGCCGCAGTAAGGCGCGCCAGGCAAAGCCCTTCGCTCTCATGGTGGCCTCGTTGGCTGTGACCGAATCGCTCGTAGAACTCAGCGACGTCGCAGCCGACGCCATGACGGACCCAGCCAAGCCTATCGTGCTGCTGCCTGCGCGCCCCGACGCCTGGGTCAGTCGCCTCGTCGCCCCTCACATGCGCACGCTCGGCGTGATGCTCCCGTATACGCCATTGCACTACCTGCTGCTCAACGGCAAGTTTGATGCGCTGGTCATGACATCCGGCAACCCAAGCCGCGAGCCGTTGTCGTGTGAGAACCAAGAGGCAATCACCCGGCTGGGCGACATAGCCGACGCGTTCCTGCTGCACGATCGCGACATCCACCGGCGCGTCGATGATTCGGTCGTAACGGTGCTCAGCCGCACCAACAGCGACGGCGCGACCGTTGACGTGCTTATGCCGATTCGCCGCGCCCGTGGGTACGTGCCGGCGCCAATCCGTGTCACCGACCACGCAGACGAGCCCATACTCGCCCTCGGCGGGGAGCTGAAATCCACGATCTGTATCCTCACAGGCCACTCAGCCGTGCTGAGTGAGCATCTGGGCGATCTGGACAATCCGCAAACTTACCGGCATTTCCTGGCGACGATAGAACAATTCAAGCGCATCCTTCGCGTTTCACCGGCCCTGGCTGCGTGCGACATGCACGCCGACTACGTCGCCACGCGCCACGCGCGTCAATTGGGCATTCCGGTCGTCGCCGTCCAGCACCACCACGCTCACGTCGTCAGCTGCATAGCCGACAATGGGATCACGGGCGAAGTCATCGGCATCGCCTGCGACGGAGTGGGCTACGGCACGGATGGTGGGGTTTGGGGATGCGAGGTCCTCCGTTGCGACGAGACTGACTTCACGCGGGTGGGTCACCTGCGCTATTTCCCACTGCTGGGAGGCGATGCCGCCGCCAGGCAGACTTGGCGCCCGGCAGCCGCCCTGCTGGCCGATGCGATCGGGCCGGGCTGGCCTGAGGCTGTCGGCGCGCTTGCCGGCATGAGCGACGAGGCCTGCCGCCTCGCCCAGGTTCGCCTCGCGCAGCCGGGCAAGATTACCCGCACGTCGAGCCTGGGCAGGCTTTTCGATGCGGTAGCGTGCATGTTGAATCTGTGCGATTACAATAGCTACGAAGGCCAGGCTGCCATGATTCTGGAGGCGCACGCCGGGCAGGTAGCCGACGTCCAGCCATTGGAGTACACTGTCACAACCGGCGATGACGGTGAGGTCGAGCTTGACGTCAGACCTATGATACGCCAGATAGCCGATGCCGTGTGCCACGGCGAATCGGCTGCCCGATTGGCACGTGCGTTTCATTTGTCGGTGGTGGGAATGCTTGCAGATGCCGCTATAGGCACGGCCAAGCGCACGGGCTTGTCGCGCGTGGTGCTGTCCGGGGGATGTTTTGTCAACGGCCTGCTGGTTAGCGGATTGACCGAGCTTCTCGGCGACGCGGGTCTGGAGACATTCACACACCGCGGCGTTCCTACCGGCGACGGCGGGATCGCGCTGGGACAGGCATTGACAGCCGCCGCCAGACACAGGAAAGGGCTGGTCTAATGTGCCTTGCCGTACCGGGAAAGATTGTGGGAATAAGCCGCGATCCCGATGACGAGGTCACCGGCATGATAGGCACGGTAGACTTCCAGGGCAGCAGGCTGGACGTCAGCCTGGCGATGACGCCCGAGGTGACAGTTGGAAACTGGGTACTCGTGCATGCCGGCTTCGCACTGACCGTTCTCGACGAACAGGCCGCCCGGGAGACATGGCAGTACATCGAGTCTGCTGATCTAGGACAAATGCCCAAGGAGCTGCGCGACCTGTCGGCAGGCGCAGCCGAGCAGGACTGACGCGCCACAGCATGGATAAGCAGAAGGTCCGACAACTTGCAGATCGCGTTAAAGAGCTTTGCGGGCAAAGCGACCGGCAACTCACCGTAATGGAGATCTGCGGCACTCACACCGTGTCGCTCCTCCGCAGCGGCGTGAAGTCGCTGCTGGGGGACGTGCTTCGGCTGATCAGCGGGCCGGGGTGCCCGGTGTGCGTGACGAGCCAGGGGTACATCGACGCCGCCTGCGAACTGGCCGCTCGGCAGGAGGTCACTATCTGCACATACGGCGATATGGTCCGCGTGCCCGGCTCACATGGCAGCCTTGAGCAGCTTAAGGCCCGAGGCGCCGACGTGATGGTCATCTACTGCCCACGGGACGCAGTGCATTACGCCGCCGCCCGTTCGGATCGGAAGGTTGTCTTTCTGGCGATCGGTTTCGAAACGACCGCGCCGGCGACCGCAGCGGCTATTATCGAGGCCGAGCGCATGGGCCTGGAAAACTTTCACGTGCTGACGGCTCACAAGCTGGTGATTCCGGCTGTTTCGGCGCTTCTGTCGGGGGGTGACGTCGCCATCGACGGCTTGCTTTGCCCCGGACATGTCAGCACCGTGATCGGGGCCGACGCGTACCGACCTGTGGTCGACAAGTGGAAAATGCCGTGCGTGATCGCCGGCTTCGAGCCGCTTAACATGCTCGTCGGAATCGCCGAGCTCGTCGAACAGGCGGTCACCGGCCGAGCCGACGTGGCAAACGTCTACGGTGTGGCCGTATCGCCGGCCGGCAACCGGGTCGCACAGGGCTTGTTATCCCGCGTGTTCGCTCCGGCGCCCGCCGTGTGGCGAGCAATAGGCACGATCGACGACAGCGGCCTGGAGCTTCGGCCACAGTACGCGCGCTTCGACGCCCGCGCGGAGCTCGACGTTCAGATCGGCCCGGACCACGAGCCGCCCGGCTGCATGTGCGGGCAGGTGATTCAGGGCAAAGTCGCCCCATCCGCCTGCAGCCTTTTCGCAACGGCGTGCACGCCGGTCAAACCGGTCGGCCCGTGCATGGTCAGCAGTGAAGGCACGTGCGCAGCGTGGTACAAGTACGGCTCCAGCATTACCAAAGCGCAGGTCGGCCCGCAATGACAGTAAACTCACACGCCAACTCATCCACTGATGAACAGATCGTCATGGCGCACGGCGGCGGCGGCGAATCGACGCGAAGGTTGCTCGCCGAGCACGTTTTTCCAAAGCTGCGCAACGAGCTTCTCGACCCGCTGACCGACAGCGCCGTGCTCAACGTACCGCCTGGTCGGATTTGCCTGACGACCGATGCCTTCGTTGTCCAGCCGTTGGAGTTCCCCGGCGGCGACATCGGCACGCTGGCAGTGTGCGGCACGGTAAACGACCTAGCTGTAATGGGTGCAACGCCCAAGGCGCTCTCGCTAGCGTTGATAATCGAACAGGGCCTGCCGCTGACGACACTCGACCGCATTGTGGATTCCATCGCCGCAGCGGCCCGACAAGCCGGCGTTGTCATAGCCACCGGCGACACGAAAGTCGTCGAGCACGGCCGCGGTGACGGCATGACAATAACCACCGCGGGCATTGGAATCATGCGGGACGATGTGCAGATTGCGGCCGACAGAATCCAGCCCGGCGATGTCGTCATAGTCACCGGCAGAATCGCCGAGCACGGCCTGGCGGTAATGTCCGCCCGGGAGCACCTGGCGTTCGACAGCGAACTGACAAGCGATGTCGCCCCGCTGGGCGGTTTGATCGAGCGCCTATGCAGCGACGGCGGAGACATAAAGTTTATGCGCGACCCCACGCGGAGCGGGCTGGCCGGAGTGCTTGCGGACCTCGCCGAAACGACCGGGCTGACTATCGAGATCGATGAGGACGTCATCCCGATTTCTCCCACCGCCTGGCACGCGGCGGAGCTGCTTGGAATTGATCCGCTGACCGTCGCCAACGAGGGCAAGTGCGTAGTGGTTGTCTCGGCCGAGGACGCCGAGCGGGCACTGGCCGCTTGTCGTCGACATCCGCTTGGAAAGCGCGCTGCCATCATCGGTCGGGTTTTCCATCGCGACCCTGCGCTGGTGGAGCTGATCACCCGCGCCGGCGGACGACGGATCATCCAACGCCCGTACGGAGAGGAATTGCCTCGTATTTGCTGACCCGCCGGCCGGCGCATCCCCATGGGAACGGAACAAGCTGAATGCACGAAATGACGATAGCAAGTGAACTGCTCACTCAGACGCTCTTGGCGGTGAAGGCGCACGAGGCGCAACTGTCGCAGCGTGATGACAGACCATGCGTGGAGCAAGTGGAGGTGGAAATCGGCCTTATGCGGCTGGTTGTGCCGGAAGCGCTTGAGATGGCTTGGCAGGTGGTGTGCGAAGGCACAATCGCCCAGGGCGCCAGGTTGTCTGTGACGGAGATGCCGTTATCTGCGCGCTGCCGCCTGTGCGGTCGGACCTACGAACCGTCGATAGATAACTACCAGTGCCCGCAATGTAACGAGGCCGACATGGACATTTGCGCCGGTAACGATATCATCCTGAAGACCGTCACGTGTCGGCTATGCGAAGGATAGCAGCGCTATGAAGATCAACGTAGTCAAGAGCGTACTGGAGGCCAGCGACACCATGGCCCGGGAGAATCGCGACCGCCTGGACAAGGCAGGCGTGACGGCCATCAACATCATGAGCGCGCCGGGCAGCGGCAAAACCACGCTGCTGCAGAAGACAATCCCCGTTGTGATGCGCAGCGGCAGGTGTGCAGTGCTGGTGGGCGACCTTCAGACCACGCGCGACGCCGAACGGATGGCCGATCTTGGCGCGCCGGTGGTGCAGATCAACACCGGGCGCGGCTGCCACCTGTCCCCGGCGGAGGTGGCAAGAGGGATAGACTATCTGGACCTGTCGGCTATCGATTTTTTATTCATCGAGAATGTCGGCAACATGATATGCCCGGTGGCATTCGATCTCGGCGAGCACCTGCGCGTCGTCTTGCTCTCCGTGCCGGAGGGCGAGGACAAGGTGGCTAAGTATCCCACGCTGTTCCAGTCGGCCGATGCGATTCTGCTGACGAAGATGGACCTTGCCGCCGCATTGAACTACGACGTATCCTGCATCCGCGATGACTTGTCTCGCATCAACACGCGTGCGCCGTTGATGGAGGTATCCGCACAGGCCGGCACCGGTTTCCAGGAGTGGCTTACCTGGCTGGCTGGGCAGCGGAGAGTGTGAAAGGCCCCAAACCGGAACCGCCAAGGTCGATGGGTCTACTTCCCGGCCAACGATTGAACACAGGTGTTTCTGAAGGCTGAACTTGCGCCTCACAAAATCTGCACACAGGCGAGCCCTTTCGTCCCGATAATGGTACAATGCTTCACATGTGACTGGAGCAATCCGAGGAAGAACAACCACAAGCAGGAGTTTCGCGCATCATGACTGCACCGGCTCTGGAAACCACTGAGACAGGGCGAATTGAATTCACCGGAAAGCTCGCCGATTGGTTCTGCGCCATGCTCGCCGAGACGCCTGTGTGCGTCGAGACGGGCAAGCCGAATAATCTTGTCGGCCCGGCGAGGTTGAATCACGACGTGGCCTGCAAGATCGTCCCCGGAGTGTGGGGCGCGGACGGCTATCACTGCCCGCTGGGCACGAAGCAGCTCATGTCGCTCGGCCTGCCGGGCATAGCCAAGACCGCCGCCTCCAACGCCAAGAAGACCAGCGGTTTTGAATCGGCTTATCTCAAGGCAATCGCTCGCTGCTACCGAGCCGCCACAGATTTCGTAGCCTCTTGGGCCGACGCCGCTACCGCGGCCGCAGACGCCGCTGCCGGGGCCGATCACCTTCGTCTTACGCGAATCGCCCAAAGCTGCCGCACACTAACGGCAGGGCCGCCCGACAGTTTCCAGTCGGCCGTCCAACTGCTGTGGTTCGCGCTGCCGATGCGGAATGCCTGCCTCACCAGCCCGCCAGGCCGGTTGGATGTGCACCTGTACCCTTTCTACGCGGCCGATCTCAAACGAGGAGAAATTACACCGGAGATCGCCCAGGCTCTTATCGATGAGTTGATGGCCAGCATGGATCGTATCTGGTCTGGCGACGGACTGATGAACCTGGTGCTGGGCGGCGTCGACGCGGACGGCAGCGACGCCACCAACGACGTGTCTTACATGATGGTCGACACGGCCACTCGGCTGAAAATCGCCAGCCCGCAGATGAACATCCGCATCCACAACAGCACTTCCGAGCAATTCCGCCGTAAGGTCACCGAATTGCAACTCGCCCCAACAGGGGGGTGCTCGGTCCTCAACGACGAAAAGCTCATCCCGATGTTCGTGGCCGAGGGGGTACCGCTGGACCTCGCCCGCAACTACTGCTGCGACGGCTGCAACGAACTGCTGTTCGACGGCGAGAGCCTGATAGATTTCACCGCCGTCGAGGCAGCAAAGTCGCTCGAACTGATGCTCTTTAACGGCGCGGAATGCCCGCTGCCGAAAGGCTTCGTGCCTCGTGCGAACTACCACTACGCCAAGGATGACCCGCCTGAGGTGCGGACAGGCCTGACGCTGGGCTATTGTTCCGGCGACTTCACCACGATGACCAGCTTCCAAGAGGTGTTCGAAGCTTACATTGATCAGTACGTCTACCAGTTAAATCGTGTGATGAAGAGTTTTTGCGACCACATCCGCAAGGCCGCAGCTGAGAACGTTACAGACCTGTTCTTCGCCGGTACCTTTCCCGAGTGTCTTGCAACCGGTCGGGACCCGATGACGGGCGGTGTGCGATACCGCACCTTCATGATCTTCTCCGGCTCGCTGGCGACCGTGGCTGACGGAATGGCGGCAATAAAGAAGGTCGTGTTCGACGATCGCGCCTGCACTCCGGCAGAACTGCTGGACGCTCTCCGCGCCGACTGGGAAGGCTACGAGCCGCTGCGCCGTCAGTGCCAGGCCGCCCCGAAGTTCGGCAACGACGACCCGTATGTCGACGAGATCGCCGCGGAGCTGGTCCGCCGCTTCGATGCGGCGGTGCGGAGTTTCGACCACGGCCTGGCGTATCCGGTGCTGCCGGCGCTTTTCTGTCACACGTTCAACATGATTTCGATGACCGTCAACGCCACACCCGACGGCCGAAAACGCGGAGATCCGGTTGCCGAGCACTTTTCGCCCGTGCCCGGCCGAGCCGTTAACGGACCGACGGCGGTTGTTAACTCAATGACCCGCGCCCCACTACACCGCATGTCGGGTACGGCCGTGACGCACGTGTCGCTCAGCCGCACCGCCCTCGGCACGCCCGAGCAGGCGAGCGTCCTTGTACGAAGCCTTCTGGATACGGCCCTGAAGATGGGCCTGCTTGTGGCGAACTTCCCCATCTACGATGTTGAAGACATGATAGACGCCCAGAAACACCCCGAACGCCATGCCGATCTCATGGTGCGGGTGTGGGGCTTCTCGGACCGTTTCATCACGCTCGACAAGCGCCTGCAGGACCATCTCATCGCAAGGGCGGTCAAGATGTAGCGTCCCAGCAGGCGACGAATAACACTTCGGCGACAACCCACTACCATGCCGCAGATTTGCCGACGATCCGCGACCTGGGGTCTGGGTCGGCCTCACCCCTCCCGTGAGGCCGACCATGTTCCTTGGCGTGCGCCGCCTGCTCTCGCAGGGCCTGCCGACGAATCTTGTATGCACAATCCCGAAGAACGCCGAACAGTATCCCGCACCCATCATCATCGCGCGTTGAGTCCCCTCCATCGGCCAATGCAAGCAGCCGCCGGGCAATTCTCAAAGATTGTTCGATGTAGTGATCACAGGGATGGTCCAAAGCCGAAACTCCTTAACACACAGCCAAAGACGCGTATCGCGTCTTGAGGAACATCGCGCGGAAAAAACCGGACGCCACGTCGGTTTCCACAACCCAGCCGCAGTGGAAACCGTCCGCCTCCGGCATATCCAGTACGTACTTAAGGAAGCTATCTTCATCGTTCACGCGCCTGCCTGGCTCAATATCCCGGCAGTAGCACAACGTATCATTGCGCGCCGCGCTTCGCTCATACGGTTTCACCACCGTGATGAATGGCGAAGCGCCCTGATTGGCCACGACCACTTCGACCAATTCTTCGCGCGGGATGTTCAGTGTTGCACTCACCGTTGCGCTCCTAATCTAAGGCTCATATGCCTTTCCAACCTACCATAGTGCAACAGTCGTGCCACGTGCCCCATAAACCGCAAGATAAAACCTAAGCGCCGTTAGCACAAAGCCTTACAAGGCGCCTCTTCTTGTCCCCCTTGGACGAAACAATGGTCTCACCTTGTCCATCTTATTGAGACATTTCGCCCGGCATGGCGCTGTCCATGACGTGTACTTCCCAGCGATGGCACCTAACATTTTAGCCGCCAAAGCGTTAGGAAACATTCTGAACGAAGCGACGTTCGAGGTGTGCCCCATTAACGATTAGTGATACAGACGCAAAATGAGACACGATTCTCTCTCATTTGGCGTCGAGCTCATCAAGAAACCTATAGAGCGTAGCCCGTGACACCCCTAGTCTTCGTGCCGCCTCAACCTTGTTGCCCGATGTTTTTTCCAGGGCTTCCCGCACTGTCGCCTCGCTGAGCTTCCGCCGTCGACGGCGTTTTCGCTGCTCCGTAACATCCGACTGGCGCTGTTTGCGAATTGACTGAGGCAGGTGCGCCACCTCAAGCACCGGGCCGTGACACTTGACCAGCGCATACTGGATGGCGTTCTCCAGTTCGCGCACGTTTCCCGGCCAGTCGGAATCCACCATCGCCTCCATCGCTTCAGGCGAAAACCTCACTTCCTCTCGGTCAGCATTAGTTAAGGCCTTTTTAAGCAAATGATCGGCAAGCAGCGGAATGTCATTGCGACGCTCTCTCAATGGCGGCAACGAGACCGGCACCACTGAGAGACGGTAGAAAAGATCTTCGCGGAATCGCCCCGCCGCAACTTCCTGCCGCAGGTCCTTGTTGGTCGCGCTGATGATGCGCACGTTGACGCGTATCGTCTCCTCGCCGCCGACTCGTTCGAACGTGCCTTCCTGCAGGACGCGCAGAAGCTTTGCCTGCACACTGGCGGGCAAGTCTCCCACTTCATCCAGGAAAATCGTCCCGCCATCGGCCAGTTCGAATCGGCCTTTTCGGTCGCGAATCGCCCCGGTAAACGCGCCCTTAACGTGGCCGAACAGTTCGCTTTCCAGAATGCCGACAGGCAGCGCTCCGCAGTTAACGGGAACGAACGGTTTGTCCGCCCTTACGCCCTCGGCGTGAATCGCAGCAGCGACCAGCTCCTTGCCTGTGCCGCTTTCGCCTTGAACGAGCACGGGCACGGCCACTTCCGCCACTTCGCTGATAGTATCGAACACTTCGAGCATTCTGGTATCGCGCCCGACGATGCCGGCGAAGGATTGTTCAGTCTTCAGGCGCCGCCGCAGTTCGCTGATCTCCGTAATATTGACGAACGAAAACGCCATGCAGATCGCCTTACCGGCTTCGTCCCGCACCAAAGTAGCTGACAGTTGCAGATCTAGCGGCGAGGCATCTCTGCTCCGGCCGGAAACCTTCCCGACCCAGTTGCCCTTGTCCAACAGATCCGCCTGAGATTCATTGCTCATCGACCACAGCTGCGACCAGGGCCTGCCAATGACCTCCTGTTCGCTTTCGAACCCCCATGCCTCCAGGAAAGACTCATTGACGTACGTCAGGTTGCCCGCCAGGTCCGCCATTGTGATCGGATTCACCGACGACGCCACAAGGCGGTCCTTGATGCGGCGCTCTTCCTCGGCTCGTCGGCGCTTCGTTATGTCGCGTGCAACGTGCACGCAGCCGATGAGCTTCCCCTCGTCATCATGAATAGGTGACGCCGTAACGAGTAAGATCGCATTCAGTCGCTCTTCGTATATCTCGGCGATATGCCCCTTTCCATCCTTCATCAACTGAGCATGCGGGCAGAACGACGGTGGCTCATCTGTACCGTGAAAGCATGAGTAGCATACCCGGCCGATGCATTCTTTCTCAGTAGTGCCAAGCCGCTCGGCCATGGCCCTGTTGGCGCGGACGATGTGATAATCCAGGTCTATAATGGCCACAAGGTCCGGAACGGCATCGAACGTTCGTTCCCAGTCCTGCTTGGCCCGGGCCAATTCCTCCTCCGCCTTTTTTTGTTCGGTCATGTCCAGAACAATACCCCGCAGGCCGGCTGGTATTCCGTTGCGAATGACCACTGATGAATACGTGCAAGCAGGGAAAATGCTTCCATCTTTTCGCAGCGCCGTGTAATCGACGCGCTCGTCCACTAATTGTTCCCTCAGGATCCGATCGATATTCTCCTGAACGCGAGGCATTTCGGCGGCGGGAAACATCTGACTGGCCTTCAATCCCGTCCGGAAATCCTCGATCGTATAGCCAAACATCTTCAGCCCGCCCTGATTTACGTACGTGATATTTCCTTCCTCGTCGATTTCAAAAACTGTTTGCGGCAACGCGTTCGCCAAGTTCCGGTAACGCTGTTCGCTCAGCCTGAGTTCCTCTTCGATGCGCTTTCTCACGAAGAAGTCCGGTGTCTTGTAGCCATGCCGCGGCGGCGGGAGATCCGAGCGATCTTTGATGTAACGCGTGATTCGCTCCTCGATTTTCTCCGGCGGGGCCATGATGAATCGACAGCAATCGTCCCCCTTTGCCCGGCACAGGATCTCACTGGCCACCAGCTCCACGCCGAAACTCTCCTCACACCAGCCTGATGAATAACCCGCGCTCATGATGCAGGCAGGCCAGGACGGCTCCTTGCCTTGCCGAATCCACGCGTCCGCCTCGAACGAGTACGGGTGATCGTAGATCAGCAAATAATGTTCATTGGCCACAGGATTCGACTCCGGCGAAATGTCTACGAACGCCCAGCCGCTGTAGGCGAAGTGCACCGGCCCGGCCGCCAGCCTTTGCACAGGGTCCGCCAGCCCCCCCTGCGCGTGAAACTTCTGCGCGTCTGATTTGCCGATCGCATGTGACAGATCAAAAAGAATGTTCCGCACGAACTCCTCCGCTTCTTCCTCTCGCCCTGGGCCAAAGTGGCGAGATACCATCGCATGAAACTCCACCGACAGCGATGCCGCTCGCACCAGAACGTAGCGCTCCCCGGAAATCTCGATCGTGCCATGTTCCGGTTCGTCACGGCGGGTCCGGAAGTACTCCGCGACGACCCTCTCGGCCTCAGCGAAAATCGGCTCGATATCAGCAGGAACCTTTACGGTCTTCAGCGCCATGTCTGTGCTCCACAGGCCACTCACCCCCGACTCACCGAAATTCCTTGGAATCGACGCCGGGCCATCCCGTCGGCAGACAACTTACCGTCATGCCGTCGCCCGTATAATCTTATCAAGCCGCCCGGCGCCATATATCATCCCCCCAGCCGATACCGGCTGTCAAGTCCAGCGCTTGTCGGTGCCTGCCGGTGGTGCAAATTCATCTGCAGTTGGGGACAACGCGGCTGGTTCAAGTGCCGGCATCTGACGGGATGAGATTGACCTGATGCTTCGTTCGTCGTAAGCTCACCTCGGTATTCGATAAGGAGTAAATAATGAAACGGTTGATCGTTTACTATTCCCGATCGGGCACAACGCGAACCGTCGCCACCGGCCTGGCTAAAACTTTGTCGGCCGACGTCGAGGAACTTGTCGACACGAAGAATCGAAAAGGCGCACTGGGGTCCGTCGTCGCCGGCAAAGACGCCGTCCTCAAGCGATACGTTGCCATCTCCCCGCCAAAGACCAGCCCGGCCGATTACGATCTGGTCATTGTGGGCACGCCTGTCTGGGCCTCAACGATGTGCAGCGCCGTCCGCGCCTACCTGACCGACTTTGGAGCGAACATCTCCAAGGCTGCGGTCTTTTGCACGGCCATGTCTGCCGGAATGGATGAGACCCTTGAAGCCATGGCCCGCATGATCGGCGGCTCCACCATCGCGCGGATGGGGTTCCGCCAAAAAGAAGTGCGAAAAGGCCTGCATCGCGAGAAACTCAACGCCTTTCTGGCCGACGTCACCGCCGAGGGAAGCCCGGACGACTGTTGACCGGGATTCCCCAGATGGCATCCGGCCCGGGATCACCGTCGAACTGGCGCAACGAAAGTCTTCACATAGCCCAGAACTTGTGCCGAGCGATCGCAGCGAGTTGAAACACTCCCCGGTAAGGACGCGGACCCAATACCGTGCCCCCCTGCCCTGACAATGTCTCGCATGACCAGCGGGTCGATGGTGGTGGAACTTCCGGTGTAGCCGGGGCCGATTCGGCCTCTTTTGGCCCAGATCTGCGGGCGCTGGTCGGCGGCGGTGCAGTCGCCGTCGGTGTCGACCTGCACCTCGAGCATCCGCCAGTCCGTATCGTAGTAGTAATGCAGGCCGCTGGCTGGCTGCCGGCTGGGGCTGGCTGTTGCCGCCAGAGGCTGGCCGTGGCCGGATTCGCCGGCGAATTCTCCTTGCCTGCCTTGCCGCACCTGTGCTGCCTTGCGGCCTTGGCCAGCCTTGCCGCATTTCCGGCCCTTGCCCGGGCAGCCCATGTTGCCACTAGACCGGGTAGCAGCAAGAAGTAGCGTGCGCAGCGGGACGTGCATGCAACCAACTCGGTGCCACTTCCTTCTCTGCGTCCATACCTCTTCATGTCCACGCAAGCATGGGCACCCATACAGACAAAGTGGATCAGCCCAAGTCAGCGCGGCTCGATCCGGTCGATGATTTCGGTGATGCTCTGGATTATGTAGAAGCTGCTTTGACTGTCATACATCTGAGACGTCATCCTCTCATTGATCACATCCTTCAGTGAGTCAGCCAAGAAGATCAGCGCCGCCTTGGAAGGATATGCCCGCAGCGATTTGTATGCATACCAACGGCGGTCGGCCGGCATCTTTCGGATAGCGCGAATCAAGTCGTGCACGTATTCAACTTGACCTCTGGCCTCGATTGCTTCGGACGCGGCATAACTTACGTCCCCATGCTCATCGAGCAACAACGTCAGAAGCTCGTCGAACGAATCGCGATCATCCTCAGCGCCCAGGGTTTTTGCCTTGTCGCATCGCGATTGCCAGCCGGCAACTGAATCATGAGTCGAGTCGACTGCGTTGCAGCCAGCCACGGCCAGAGCTATAGAGATAATAAGAAGCACTTGGGGAAAGGTCATGGGTGTATCTTGTTCAGGCATTCCTGCACTTCCTTGGGATTCTGGAGGATTCCGCTTTCGTCAAACTTCACAATGCCACAACATTCGGAGCACTCGATCACCTTATCACCATTCGGACCATAGGCTTTCACTCCCTCCTTCCAGTCACCGCCATTAAACAACCGACGATCCTCCAAGTAAAGGAAGGCCGCGTAAATGGACACATCGGCCTCAAACCTATGATCTATTAGTCTTTCGTCTTTGGCCAAGGTGTAAAATGGATTACTGGTGATTCCAAACCGTTTCGGCCCCACACGGTCTTGAATGTCATTAGCAGTGCCGCCAAGAATCTGAGCGATGCCTCTGGCCGATGAATTTCGGTTAGCAGCATGTGAGTCGAAACTGCTTTCCTTCCAGAGCAAGCACAGCATGAGGCCCGTCCTGTACTTCTCATGTACTCCGGCTGGGCGGTTTATGGCGACCATCCAGGCAACCTCATCCAGACTTAGCACCGTACTTGATGAAGCTGCACCGTTACCATCGCCTTCTGGCTGAGGTGGCTCCTGCTGAGGCGGCTGTTGAAGTTGCTGAGGCTGTTCGGGCTGCTGAGGTTCCGCGGGCTGTGAATCCTGTTCAGCCGCTTGCGGCGCACTCTCGCCCAAACTAACAGGTATGCGATCACCCGGGTAAATCTTCGTCGGATCAATACCCTCCGGGAATATCTCTTTCCAATTCGCGCCGCTGCCAGTCAGATCCCTAGCGATGTTCCATAATCTATCTCCCGGCTCGATAATCACCGTCATTGTCTTTATTTCGATCTTCCACAAGCCTCGTGGGTCAGTAGCGCCCACAGGTCGGGAGCGGACGTACTCGTAGAGGTTCAGGCCGTCGATGTAGCCGGCGGGGTCGCGCTGGAACCAGCGGCCGAGTGCGGGGTGGTAGGCGCGATGGCGGACGTAGTAGAACGCGCCGTTGAGGTCGATGGGCAATCCGGCGAACAGGACGCTGACGACCATCGAGCCGGGATAGCCCGCGTTAGTCACCGGGGTAAGATGCTGAACACGGTCTTGTCTACGATGATCGCAATTACAGCGCCGGCTGGAAGGAGCATGCCCATCAGCAAGCCTATTCGTCCCCGAATTGTGTGGCGTCCAGACCACCCACACAGGAGTGCGAGGCCCAGACAAGCTGAAGATGCAGCGATACAGACAACCCATGCTGCGTTGTTGAAACGCGAGAGGACAATACCAACGACAGCTAACAATATGCCAATCGAACCAGCAATCAGAGCAATCGTTGCTATCCTGTTGTCTGTACGCGACACCTGACACATAGGCCGTTCCTTTAGACCACAATTTTACCGGACAGAGACATAGCGTGTCAATGCGTTACTTCCCATGTCCTTAGGACCACTAGTCATCATTACTATTCTCCTGGTCCTCGTCAGGCTCGGAGACCTTCTCACAGGCATAACTGAAGTCCGCGCTCGTGCTCTTTTCCCACTTTGCTCCACTAAAGCTCATGCCGAACCCGCCGCCTCCCGCGCCGACTCCTGACGAACCGTATGCAATGCCTATTAAGGGCACGTGCACCTGGGCAGTCTGCTTGTCTTCAGCGACCTCACACGAAGATTCACCAACAGCCATAACATTGCCGCTAACGACTCTCTTATTGTTGACATTCGCATCGCATGATATTTCGCAATCACCTGTTTCTTTGCACTGACATTCGACTTTGACTTTGTAGCTAACCAGGGCTGACCCCGAGTCTACATAGACCGACCTCGTCCATGCGCCGAAAACATTGGCGTAGATAAGGACGCCGCTGTCATAAGCCTCGGCACTATACTCGCCCCAGTAACCATCTGACCACTGGGCCAGGAACCCATACTTGTGTTTGAAATCAGAGTCCCCCACGTTCGTCCCGGCAGTCTTCTTCGACTTGCACACCAGCTTGAGGCCCATCGGGTCCGTACCTCCTGTCGGGCTACCGCGCACGTATTCGTAGAGGTTCATGCCGTCGATATAGCCGGCGGGGTCGCGCTGGAACCAGCGGCCGAGTGCGGGGTGGTAGGCGCGATGGCGGACGTAGTAGAAGCCTCCGTTGAAGTCGATGTATCTTCCGGCGAACAGGACGCTGACGACCATCGAGCCGGAATAGCCCTGGCAGTAGTAACTGAAGTCGGGGTAGACAATGAACGGCCGGCCGTAGGGGCCTGCCTGCCGGCAGGCAGGTCGTACATGTACCGCAGGAACGTCCCGCCGGTATCGCCGCGAACAATTGAAGTCGTGTTGAAGTTGGCGCCTGCCTGTCGCCCGCCACCGCGGGCAGGGCAGACAGGTCGTTGGTGAAGAACAGGCGGAAGTCCAGGCCGGAGCCTTCCTTGCCGAGGTCGCCTGTCTCCGGGTCCCAGTCACTGTCCTGGTCTACCAGCACCGGGGCA